>ERZ887851.413-NODE-413-length-42980-cov-8.349959_pt1 | contig 42980 bp, 36 predicted proteins | sample MGYA00521100_ERZ887851 | MGnify/ENA primary metagenome ERZ887851 (study PRJEB32303, sample SAMEA104408602) | aquatic metagenome | biome: Brackish water; feature: Pelagic; material: water | place: Baltic Sea | collected 2014-06-06T16:11:00 | depth 11,444 m ... | reverse complement strand
TACCCACATCAATAAATTGGGGTTTTTTTGCGGGTTTTTAGCACATGTTGTGCTGTTTTGATAAAAGCATACTAGATGTGCTATTTCCTGACTGAAGTTCGACTTTTCAGCAGAATGACGCGCTCAAAGGTGGCTCGGGTGACACCAAGGAGTGTTTATTTCCGCAAAGCGATGGCAACAATAGCGAGGTCTGCCGGGGTGATGCCGGAGACACGAGAGGCCTGACCGATCGTGGTTGGGCGGATGGTGTCAAGATGATGGCGGGCCTCAGCTTTGAGGCCGGAGACCTTAGAATAGTCGAAGTTTTCCGGTATCTTTTTGTCTTCCATGCGATTGAGCCGCTCAACTTGGATTTGTTGGCGATTCAAATGGCCTGCGTATTTGAAGTCAGTCTCAATCAGGGGCCAGAGCTTGGCTGGCGCCTGGGAGAGGATTTCAGAGGGCAGGGTGGTGTGGGAATTTTCAGATCTGCGGAACCAGTGGTCCAACTTCACACCCTCATAGGAGAGGGTAGGGACGTGCGCTTTAGCGGTGGCCAAATCCGTTATTTTTTGCTCAGTGCGGGTAGCTCGAGTGCCTGTAACGAGGCCGTTTTCGATGGCGAGGGGCGTAAGCCGCAGGTCAGCATTGTCCTGACGCAGTAGTAAACGGTATTCAGCACGGGAGGTAAACATACGGTAAGGCTCGGTGGTGCCTTTGGTAACAAGATCATCAATCATGACACCGATATAAGCCTGGTCTCGGTGGAGAATGAATTCCGATTTGCCGAGCACCTTCAAGGCTGCATTGGCACCTGCCATGAGGCCCTGGGCTGCGGCTTCCTCATAACCTGATGTGCCGTTGATCTGACCGGCAAAATAAAGGCCTGAGATTTTTTTGGTCTCAAGGGTGGGGGTAAGCTGGGTAGGGGGGCAGTAGTCGTATTCTACGGCGTAGCCAGGGCGGATAATCTGGGCGTTTTCGAGCCCCGCAATAGAGTGGATGAAGTCGAGCTGAACATCATAGGGTAGGGAGGTGGAGACCCCATTGATATAATACTCACGAGTATGGCGACCCTCTGGCTCGAGGAAGACTTGGTGACGCTCTTTCTCAGCAAATTTGACCACTTTATCCTCAATAGAAGGGCAGTAGCGTGGCCCAGGGCCTTCGATTTTCCCCGCATACATGGGAGATTTATCGAGGTTATTACGAATGATGTCGTGGGTTTGGGGGCTGGTGTAGGTGATGTGGCAGGGGATTTGTTCCACGTGGAACTTCTCATCTGTTGTTTCAGTGGAATCATCAGCTTGCTGATCATCTTCAGGCTTAATCAGGCGACCATTGAGGCTATGAACATCATCTGCGGTGCGCGTCAGTGTATCCGCCAGATAGGAAAAGAAGGGTGGGGGAGTATCACCATGCTGGGCCTCAGTTTTGGAGAAATCAATGGAGCGCCCGTTAATGCGGCAGGGGGTGCCGGTCTTGAAGCGTTCCACTTGAAAACCAAGCTCATAGAGGCAGTCAGATACGGTTGAGGTGGCATCACCCATGCGGCCTCCCTTTTCGTTTTTCATGCCGACGTGCATCAGGCCGCGCATGAATGTGCCGGCAGAGAGGATAACGGAGTGGGCGTTAATCTGCATCTGCAGTGAGGTGGCCACCCCGGTGATCGTGTCGTTTTTGGTGAGGAGTTTGGTGACGTTGGCCTGGTGAAGGTCAATACCGGGGGTGGATTCCAGGGTGTGTTTGATGCGGAACTGGTAGGCTTTTTTATCACACTGCGCTCGAGGGGCACGAACGGAAGGTCCTTTGCTGGCGTTGAGCATACGGAACTGGATCCCAGTAGCATCTGTATTCAGGCCCATAGCACCACCGAGCGCATCAATTTCACGAACCATGTGCCCCTTTGCTAGGCCACCAATCGCTGGGTTACACGACATGGCACCCATGGTATCCAAGTTCTGCGTAAGCACGGCGACTGAGCACCCGAGCCTGGCAGCGGCAAGCGCGGCCTCAACTCCAGCGTGACCGGCGCCGATGACAAGAACATCGTATGTTTGGGGGTAGGTGAACACGGTGGAGTCTTTACCCTTAAATAGAGGAGATTCAAACTCGAAATATCAGCTCTCATGCAAAAGATGATGGCCGCGGTGGTTGATCTCTTGGCAATTGTTCCACGTGGAACTTATTGCTCGGCGGCACAGTATAATGAGGGGGATAGAACGAGATGCCTTATGATCTTGATCCTCCTGAAGCTTTGTGGTAATGGTTTATGTGATGAAAGAGATTATTGCAGCAGTTGATTTTTCGGATGTCAGTGTGCCAGTCCTTGAGGCGGCAGTGAAGATAACCCAAGCCCTGGGTGGGCAGCTTCACCTCGTGCACGTGGTTGAGGCGGAGCCAACCTACGCCGCCTACGGGTTCTCCCCAGATGATTACCCCGCCATGCACGAAATACAGGTTGAGTCAGCATCTCGGGCTCAAATCAAACTCGGTAAAATGGCTGAGCAATCTGGCCTAGCGGGGGTTCAAACCAAGGTTTTACAAGGGCAACCACTGCATGCACTACTTCAATATGCTAAAGAGGTAGGCGGTGAAATGCTGGTAATTGGTTCTCATGGACACGGTTTTTTAAGTAGCTTGCTGCTGGGCAGTGTTGCTGAGGGTTGTGTGCGTAAGGCTGAGCTGCCCGCTTTGATTGTGCCGATGAAGCAATCAGACGATTCTTAGTGCTGATACGGTGACGCACCCCGATAAGCGGGGCTTGTTGATCCATTATGTTGCTTGCCTTGTGCTGTCACTTGGGGCATTGATTGGCGCATATGTTTGAGGTCAGGGACAAGCCGGAAATGGTGGAACGGGCGCTACTGATCCGGATCTACTCGGATAAGCGTGAGGAGGAGGAGGCTATTTCCCTACTAGAGGAATTAGGTGAACTCGTGAAGACGCTTGGTATCGGGGTGATAGAATCCTGTTTGGTTCACACCCGCTCACTGCATAGGAAGTTTTTGTGTGGCACGGGTAAGGCACAGGAGATGGTTGATCTCGCTAAGGCTCATGAGTGTGATTGCATCGTATTCGATAATATGTTCCTTCCCTCCCAGCAGAGAAACTGGGAAGAGCTTGCAGATACTTGTGTAATCGACCGCGAGGAGGTGATTTTAGATATATTCTCTCAGCGGGCTCAAACTCGTGAGGCAAGGTTACAGGTTGATCTTGCCAAAATGCAGTATTCTTTACCAAGGCTCACTCGGATGTGGGGTCACCTAGACCGTGAGGGTGGTGGCGGCGGTGATGGCGGTGGCAGCGGTGGCGGCAAAGGGGGCGGTGGCGCCTCCCGTGGAATGGGTGAGCAGCAGGTCGAGGTGGACCGGCGCCTAGCCAGGACTCGCATTGACCAATGTAAACGTGAGTTGGCAGAAGTCAGAAAGCAGCGCGGCACTCGCCGCAAGGAGCGTGAGAAGCAGGGGGTCCCATGCGCGGCAATCGCTGGATACACCAATGCAGGTAAATCTACTTTGTTAAACTGCCTGTCTGGATCTGATATAATGGCCAAGGATATGCTGTTTGCCACTCTCGATACCACCACCAGGGCGATCGAACTCCCAGATGGTCAACCCTTATTATTAACGGATACGGTTGGTTTTGTCAGAAATTTACCACACCGCCTTGTCGAAGCATTCAAAGCGACTCTAGAAGAGTCCGTATTAGCAGATTTCATCATCCATGTGCTTGATGCGTCTTCTCCTGAGATAGAGAAATATTACGAAACCACGATGGAGGTTCTCGAGGAACTAGGGGCAGGGGACAAACCCGTCATCACGGTGCTCAATAAAATCGATGTGCTCAATGACCCCGTCAAGCTAGCTGGGCTTGAGGTCACATTCCCCAATACGATCTCAGTAAGTGCCATCACAGGTAAGGGCTGCGATGAGTTATTGGTCAGGTGCAGTGAGATGCTGGCCGACCGAGTATCCACACAAACCTACCGGATCCCACAAAGCCGTGGTGATTTGTCAGGTTTGTTACACCGTGACGCTAAAGTTTTGGAAACGGAATATGATGGTAATGATGTAATCGTGAAGGCGGTTGTGCCTGCGCGAATATCAGGTAAGCTACTCGAATACAAGGAGTTGTAGTTTTTTCTGCAAGGGAAAGCTGTTGGCTTTAGTCTACTAAGGCGCCATATGAGTCACTAAAACGCCGGCCAAAAGGGGTGTGATGCGCATGATTCTATTACTGTTTTAGGGGTGATGTCTTAAAAAGTTGGCTTGAGTTGTGCGCAAAGCTTTACAAGTGCATCAAAGTCAGCATAAATCCTACAAATTTAGCAACACCCGATGCCCAAAGACGAAAGTATCAAAAAAATTCTGGTGATCGGCTCAGGCCCGATCGTGATCGGACAAGGATGTGAATTCGACTACTCTGGAGTGCAAGCTTGCAAAGCTTTGCGCGAGGAGGGTTATGAAGTCATTCTAGTAAACTCAAATCCGGCAACGATTATGACGGATCCCGAGTTTGCTCCCAAAACGTTCATTGAGCCCATTACTCCAGAAATCGTAGAGAAGATCATCATCCGCGAAAAACCAGATGCCTTACTGCCAACACTAGGTGGACAAACCGCTCTTAATACATCCATGGACCTCTTCAAGTCCGGAGTGTTAGATAAGCATGGTGTCAAAATGATCGGTGCCAACGCCGATGCTATCGACAAGGGTGAGGATCGTTTACGCTTCAAAGAAGCGATGCTAAAGATCGGCCTCGACCTTCCTCAAAGTGGTGTAGCTCACACTATGGAAGAAGCTAGGGTGATTTGCGCTGAGATTGGATCATTTCCAATGATCATTCGTCCCGCTTTCACCTTAGGTGGTGCCGGTGGTGGTATAGCATACAACAAAGAAGAATTTGAAACCATCGTCAACCGGGGTATCGACTTATCTCCCGTTGATGAGGTATTGGTTGAGGAAAGTCTGTTAGGTTGGAAAGAGTATGAAATGGAGGTCATGCGTGACTGCGCTGATAACTGTGTTGTGATCTGCTCGATTGAAAACTTAGACCCTATGGGTGTGCACACCGGAGACTCCATCACGGTGGCTCCTGCACAGACACTCACAGACCGTGAATACCAAATCATGCGTGATGCATCATTCGCATGCATCAGAGAAATCGGTGTTGAGACAGGGGGATCTAACATTCAATTTTCCGTTGATCCAAAAACAGGGCGCTGCATTGTCATCGAGATGAACCCCCGGGTATCACGGTCATCAGCACTGGCATCTAAAGCAACCGGATACCCAATCGCAAAAATTGCTGCCAAGCTCGCCGTCGGTTACACGCTCGATGAGCTTCCCAATGATATCACTCGGGAAACTCCCGCGTCGTTCGAGCCAACGATTGATTACGTTGTCACCAAGCTACCAAGATTCACTTTTGAAAAATTCCCAACGGCAGACCCTGTTCTAACAACACAGATGAAAGCTGTGGGAGAAGCCATGGCGATTGGGCGGACCTTTAAGGAGTCCATGCAAAAAGCGCTACGCTCTCTGGAGACGGGCCGCTTTGGCTTTGGTTTCGATGGTAAGGGTAAAGAGAACCCTACGCATGAGGAAGTTGAACGCATGCTACACGTGCCAAATGCCGAACGCATCTTCTGGCTTCAAACCGCCTTTGAACAAGACTGGACCGTAGAAGAAGTATTTGAAGCAACCTCGATCGATCCTTGGTTCTTGGAGCACCTCAAGATCATCGTTGATGAAGGCAGGAACTTGGCAACGATGGATCTGCGTAAAGCGAAGCGCCTCGGTTTCTCCGATCATCAGATTGCTCATGCAAGGGGTGTTTCTCAGGATGAGGTCCGTGCAGATAGAAAAAAAGCCGGCGTCATTCCAACGTATCGTTTAGTCGATACCTGTGCAGCTGAATTTGAAGCTCACACACCTTATTATTACTCCACCTATGGTGATGAGAATGAGGCTAAGGAAACAGACCATAAGAAGATTGTAATTCTTGGTGGTGGTCCTAACAGGATTGGTCAAGGTATTGAATTTGACTACTGCTGTGTGCACGCGGCCTTTGCCCTTAAAGAGCTCGGCTATGAGACCGTGATGGTAAACTCTAACCCTGAAACGGTATCCACAGATTACGACACGAGTGACAAACTTTATTTTGAACCTCTCACACTTGAGGACGTATTAAATATTTGTGATCAGGAAAAACCAGACGGCGTCATTGTTCAGTTTGGCGGACAGACACCCCTCAATCTGGCTGCTGATCTTGAAAGACACGGTGTGCCTATTGTTGGAACGTCTCCCAAATCCATCGAGCTTGCCGAGGATAGAAAATTCTTCTCCGCACTACTTGATAAAATCGGCTTAAAACAAGCAGAAGCTGGAACAGCGGTTAATGCTGAAGAGGCTGTCGTCGTGGCTGAGAGAATTGGCTATCCAGTATTAGTCAGACCGTCCTTTGTTCTGGGTGGTCGTGCGATGATGATTGTCTACAATAGTGAAGACCTCGTCGGTTACATGAATGATGCTGTTGATGTGTCACCAGACCGCCCGGTGCTTGTAGATCGGTTTTTAGAGGCTGCTGTTGAAGTTGATGTGGATTGCATTTCAGATGGTGAGACTTCTGTGGTTGGAGCTATCATGCAGCACATTGAACAAGCTGGTATTCACTCAGGTGACTCAGCCTGCGTGATTCCTGCATTCTCACTGTCAGAACCCATCAAGACACAAATCCTCAAGGCGGCCAAAGATCTCGCGAGTGAGCTTGGTGTGCTCGGTTTGATGAACATCCAATTTGCGGTCAAGGACGAGGAGCTCTATGTCATCGAGGTTAATCCTCGTGCCTCACGCACGGTTCCTTTTGTCTCCAAATCCATTGGTGTTCCTCTTGCAAAGCTTGCTGCCAAAATCATGGTTGGTAAAACACTGAAGGAACTTGGTTTTACAGAAGAAATTCTCCCAGCACACTACTGCGTCAAAGAGGCTGTGTTCCCATGGCCACGCTTCCCGGGCATTGATATTGTTCTTGGACCAGAGATGAAATCCACGGGTGAGGTGATGGGTATTGATGAAGACATGGGCATGGCATACGCCAAGGCTCAGATTAGTGCCTTCAACCCACTTCCAACTGAGGGCAATGTGTTTTTCTCTGTCAATAATCGTGATAAAGACCGCGCCGTGCCTATTGCTCGCGAGTTAGCTGAGCTTGGTTTTTCTATTGTTGCAACCGGGGGCACCTATAAACGCCTCAAAGCTGAAGGCGTCGAAGTAGAGAGGCTTTACAAACTGGCTGAGAAAAAACGCCCCAATGTAATGGATATGATGAAGAATGGTGAAATCCAATTTATCATCAACACTCCAAGTGGACATGAGGCTAGGGAAGATGAGGTAACCATTCGATCAGGAGCGGTGGCCAATACCATATCTCACTGCACCAACCTTTCTGCGGCAGAGGCATCCATCCTAGCCATTCGCTCTCTCCAGGAGAACGAACTCACGGTAACGACGCTTCAAGAATATCACGCCTAGTGCTTTGTTGGCTTAAGGCATAAAAAACCGCCACAATAATAGCTTGAAGTTGAGTTGTTGACAAATTTCATTTTTTCTGTATGTTGCCGTGCCTGATCAACATTACTGAGTTACTTTACAAGTTTCAAGGTGGTGGTGGTATCAGGCTTCTGCACAATAATGTCAGAAACTTCTCGATTGGTGAGTGCGCTCCGTTGGTCGGTTAAAATAATAATAATGCGCAACTTTATACAATAATGAACATCTACGTAGGTAATCTACCTTACTCCGCAACTGACTCACAACTACGCGACCTCTTTGGTCAGTTTGGTGCAGTCAGCAAAACAAACGTTATCTCTGACCGTGACACTGGTCGCTCAAAGGGCTTCGGTTTTGTTGAAATGGAAAGCGCCGAAGACGGCGAGCGTGCAATTCGTGAACTTGATGGCAACGATCTTGACGGTCGTAACCTCAAAGTAAACGAAGCTCGTCCACGCGAGTAAGAACAGCAATCCGCTGTTTTTTAAGCAAACCAGCTATCTCTCATTTTTGTTTGCCTTCAGGGTAAACAAGTTGAGGGGGAGTTGGTTTTTTTATGGTTGCGCGCATCATAATATCACTCCCTATTCTGGTAAATTGTTGTTCTTCTAAAACAATTTCAGGGGTTAATTGCCCAAACCCAGCATCCGCACCGCCGGTAAGCATCGGGGCATAAAATATAACGAGTTCATCAGCGAGCTCTAGTTGAAGAATGGCCGCCATAAGGGTTCCGCCTGCTTCCACTAAGACAGAATTACACCCTTTGTTGGCTAGAGTTTTAAGCGCTGAGAGTATGTCTCCATGTTCTTGAATGAGGGTTCTGTTGGCATGCTCGTCGCTAAAGATTTGGTAATCTTGTGGTAGCGCCTCTTTTTTCCCACGAGTAATAACCATGCGCCACGGTTGTTGTTTATTGGGTATATTCGTTGATCTTAGTGTGAGTGATGGGTTGTCCATCCTGACTGTGTTGCCACCCGTGATGATCGCATCTGACTGGTATCGCATTTTTTGCACGTATTCTCGTGACTCGGGGGAACTCAACCACTGGCCTTCAGCTGGGGGGCGGGTTGTTTTGCCATCTAAACTGATCGCTGACTTGAGGACCACCCAGGGCAATCCTGTTTGCTGAACCTTTGTAAAAGGTCTGATGAGTTTGTCACATGCAGCCCGATAAACACCGCTGTGCACTTCTAACCCGGCAGAGCGCATGATTGTTTTTGCTACCCCAACATGCTTGGGGTTGGGATCTTGGGATCCATAGACAAGACGTGTGATTCCTGCAGCTATGATTCCATCTGTGCATGGTGGCGTTAGACCGTGGCTCGAGCACGGCTCCAGTGTCACGTAAATCGTTGCGCCATTAAGTGCTTCGGGTTGGTGTTGTTTCAGCACGTCTGCGATTGCTTCGCGTTCGGCGTGCGGTCCTCCAGTTCTTTGGTGCCACCCCTTACCAATGAGTTTGCCCCCTTTAACGATAACAGCCCCTACAGGGGGGTTCGGTGATGTGGTGCCCACCCCGTTGCTCGCTTGCTTTAGAGCAAGTTTCATCCAATGAATATCTTCATCTGGTGTAGGCATGGTTGAATTATGCGCTTAGCTTTTTCTTTTTGGCAAGCTGTGAACAAGCCCCTCTAGAATGTGAATAATTTGTTAACCCCTGTGTTTATTTGTGTCTCGTTTCTCTCTACCGCTGTTTCACCCTGATTGTTTCCGTGGTCACCCCCATCTTATTAATCACGTGGAACACCTACTCCTATGCTGAGAAACAGACATTTTGATGAGTTACTCACAAATAGAAGAAGAAGAATATATATGGGTAATAAATAGAATCTTAATATACTAAGTGAATAACTTCTCTTATCGTTGGTTCAACCAGCACACGACAAGAACTTACTGTATTTAAACAAGCAGCTTGACGAGTCGATGATGCTATGGAGAAATAGAAACGAACTTAATTTTAAGAACCACATGAATAACGACGACTTGTTACACACAGAAAAGATTTTAGCAGACCGTAAAACGTTTTATTTGGACTTAAAGAAAAACGCCAGAGGCATGGTGGTAAAAATTACAGAAGATGTGTCGGGTAACCGAGACACCATCATGGTGCCAACAGAAATCCTAGGGGACTTCATCGCCGCCTTAACAGACATTCAGGCAACCGCAGAAGGAGAATAGGTTAAATATCGGTATTTTTAATCAAACCAGCAAGCACTACCCGAGGAGATGCCCCCATTGGCTTGTCCATTCGCCAGGAAGACGAGTAGGGCGTGCCGGCTTACCGTCGCCCATTTGCACCATCGCGAGTGACTGGCGGCACGTGACGAGCACCTTATCGTCACTTTCTCTAGTCATTACAAAAGAGCACCAAAAGCGAACACGCTCGAGCACTTCGAGTTTCCCATAAATTTTGAGTTTATCTCCCAGCACGGCGGGAACACGATAATCGATTTCTGTTCGTAATACGGCCGGATAAAGCTGACTCGAGCCCATCGATTGAAAATCCATGCCCATTTTTGCTCCTAGGTGAGTACGACAAGTCTCAATCATCCTGAGATAAGCAATATTGTTAACGACTCCAGCACAATCAGTATCAAAAAACATTACATCTTCATGGGTAGTAAACTCGGGGATATTCATATGGGTATAAATGCTTCTTACACCACACATTACAAGCAATCACTGTATCTTGATAGTGCTGATAATACCTCTTTCTTAAACACACCGAATACCGGCGGCAGACTTAGACTTGCCGTATGATAATGAATCATGCAGTCTGCCAACCATGGAAAGGTTAACGGGTATACGCTCAGTCAACATAGCAAGGTTGGTCTATTTATTGATTTGTGAGCTAGCTGGAGCAGCGATGGCAAACCATATCGCAGGATCAGAAAAAATATGGATAGGGGTCGTAGGCGGCTTGGTCTTGGCCGTGTTTTTCATATTAGTTGAATCATTGACCAAAAAATTTACCTTGCGTGGGTTTTCTAATGCCACAGTGGGTCTATTGATAGGTGTTTTCTGTGCGTGGTTGCTATCACGGGGTTTGGTAAAATTGGTCGAAGCTACGCTTCAGGGAAAAGTAGAGCAATTTGAGTCCATCACCCTGGTGCTAAACGCATCACTTTACGCGAGTTTAGGTTTTCTTGGCTCAGTATTGGCACTACGAAGCGGAAGGGATGACTTCTCCCTGCTTATTCCTTACATTCGATTTCAACAAGACTCATCCCCAGGTCGACCAATACTACTGGACATCAACGTTATCACGGACAGCCGTCTCTACAGGATACTTAAGACGGGTTTTGTTGATGGAAACCTCATCATTCCCCGCTTCGTTTTTGAGGATCTGCACATCATGGCCAACTCAAGCACGCCAAGCCAACAAGCACGCGGACAAAGGGGTTTGGATGTTTTAGAGCGTTTACAAACAGGGGACCAGTTCCAGATAACCATTCAGGACTCTGAGACGGAAGATGCCTCTGATTCAATGGACGCACGTCTGTTGTTTATTTGCCGCTTACTTGGTGCCAAACTACTGACAGCCGATGAGGCCTTGGCTAAAACGGCACGCTTACAGGGCGTCAAAACATTAAACATCAATGACCTTACTCACGCACTTAAACCCAAAATAGCGGTGGGTGAGCGCATCCGGCTGCCCCTCGTGCGTGCAGGCAAGGATGAAAATCAGGCGGTGGGTTATATGCCGGATGGTTCGATGATTGTGGTGAACCATGCCAGCAACAAGCTAAACACCACCCAAGACGTTACCGTTATTAGCACCCTCGAAACAGATGCCGGAACGATGGTTTTTGCTGAACTAATAACGTCAGCAGTAGAGCCAGAGGCGGGCAAAAAATAAACAACCTCACGAAGAGAAATCAGAAGGCGGACGGGTATCGTTTGCTTGTTTGAGGGGTGTCTAGAGGGCACCCGATCTGAGACCCTCATGGCTCGCCTGCGGATTCCCAGGCAAGCGGCCTAATAGCGGTGAACGTTTATGACGGCCCACCGTTCAGCAGGCTTCTTACCCCCCCGTTTTAGGATTGCGCTTTTTCACCTGCTTTTTGTCGCTTGGTGTAGCGTTTCGCATTGGCGCTTTGGAACCCTCACCTGAACCGGCTTGCTGCTTTTGCATTTGCTCTGCGCGCTCTGCCATGCGCTGCATAAATGTTTTTTTACCAGGTTTGCCTGGTTTATTACGTTTTTGTAGCTCGGGCTCTGGCATGCGATTGGTAAACCAGGTTTGGCCAATAGAGAAGATGTTCTGAGTGGTCCAGTAGAGTGCTAGTGCGGAGGCAAAGTTGTAACAGAAGAAGAAGAACATAAGAGGCATCAACATGAAGATGCGTTGTTGCATCTTGTCACCTGTCTTGGGGGTCATCTTCATTTGTAACACCATGGTCACAGCCATCAAGATGGGGAGCAGGTTGACCGGTATATTCTCTCCCAAGAACGGCAAACCAAACGGTAGCTCATAAACAGTATCTGGCATCGACAAGTCATCGACCCACAAAAAGCTCTGACCGCGCAACTCAACGGCATACTGAAGCATACGATAATAACCAAAGAAGATGGGAATCTGAAGGAACATCGGTAGGCAGCCACCCATCGGGTTAATACGATAATCCTTGTAGAGCTTCATGGTTTCCTGGTTCAGCTTAGTAGGATTGTCCTTATACTTCTCCTTGATGTCTTTCATCAGCGGCTGCAGCTTGGACATGCGCTTCATGGTGCGTGTCGATTTATTGTGCAGTGGCCAAATGACGATACGGATTAGGATCGTAAGAGCGATGATGGAAAGCCCCCAAGCCCACTTGTCGGCAGTCTTAGAAAATGCGGTGCTATGAAGCCAGTTGAGCACATTACTAAGAAGGACACTGATAGGAGTAAACCAGCCGTAGTTCATGACTTCGGCAGTGTCGTTCTCCATTTTTTTCAGGACGCTGTAATACTTGGGCCCAAGGTAAAGGTTACATGAAAAATTTTCCAATTCACCGGGAGCGAGTTTGCGCTCAGGGAGTGAAAAGCCGGATCGAACAGCGTATTTTGGACTATCCGGATTATCACCTGCGATACGAATACTACTCGACTTGGCCCAGAAGTTGGAAACGTACTTGCGGTCGGGACGAATCAGTGTGGTAAAGAATTGGTTGGATACACCTGCATATTCGAGGTCGTTGACGGTTTCGCTGAAGAGTTGACGAGCGCCGCGGAAAAACCCCTTTTTGAACCAATTACTATCCTTGTTGGTGAGTGATCCATTATCGAGGAAAAAGGCCCCGCCCTGATTTTCCCACTCACTCGGGTGAAGTGGTGAAGACGATCCAGCAAAGAGTGAGTAGTCAGACAAGCGAACACTAGACTGACCGTTGTTGGTGATCGTAATCGTCAGATCGATACTCCATGGCGCACCAGGCTTATCCAACTGCTGCTCGAGAGACCATTTTTTGGTAATTTTAAGCCCCTCTGGTGTGGTTGCTTGACAATAGATCGCACCCCGCTCCTTCACTAGATCATAATAAAGATCAGCAAAATCGTCCGGGCCGTCACAAATAGATCCGATTGTTGCTGGAGAGTGCATGTTGAGCACGACCTTCTCTGTGTCAGAGCCTACAGCATACTGACCTAACAAGGTGGCAGTTTTAATACCACCACCACTTGATGAGATGGCAAATTCAACAACCTCTTCTCCATCCTTATTTTTGGAAGTAAGGATTTCGATATTTTCACCGACAGCGGGCACGGGTGGCTCATTGAAAAGCCCACCTTGCGGGGCTGCTGCTGACTCCAACCCAGCAGCGCTTTTTTCGCCTTCAGCGGTGCTGCTTGGCTCACCGTTTTCTGGTTGGGTGGTGACCGGAGCTCGTTGAGGTGGCTCTGGTTTGTAATAGAAGTTAAGTGCGAGTAGTATCCCGCAGATGGTGAGTATGATCCAAGCTTTCCGGTCCATGCTAAGTAATGATTGGTGGTTGATGATGTTTGTTGAAAATTATTTTTTCGGGGGAACTGGATCGTCTCCCGATTTACCCCAAGGGTGGCAACGAAAAATGCGACAAGTGCCAAGCCACGATCCCCGATAAGGGCCATGTGTTTTGACAGCTTGTAGAAAATAGTTGGAGCATGTGGGGTGGAATCTACATCCAGTATGAGGACCAGTAACAGCCTTAATAGCTGGATTGATCACTTTTTGGTAGATGCGGATGATGCAGTAGATGAATCCGCTCAGGATGTTGGTAAGCATGTGAGCAGGTGGGCTGTGTGAGTCGAATTAAATGGTGGGTTTAAGCATACCGAGCCGGCGTGCTTGTTTTAGCCAATCTTTCTCAAGTTCCTCGCTAGTAGCTTGTGGAGCGCGCCAGCGTAAGATGGTTACAATATAACGTTTACCTTGGGAGCAGTCGATCTCTTCAATGTGATTAGCAAGAATATTGTGAATGCGACGTCGGAGTCGATTACGGGTAACGGCATTACCAATTTTTCGGGTGATGATAATGCCAGCCTTATGGTGTGGTAAGCTCGATTCAGGCAATGTGCTGACCACAAGGTAATTGCCACTTTTAGCCCCCCCCAGTTTGCGTGCCTGGGAAAATTCCCCATGGCGAGTCATGCTGTATTTTCTTGTGAGGCGCATGATGACTGGAAGCAAAAGGGGTATATGTAAAAACGGCCACCTGAGATAAGGTGGCCGTGGAAATATTACTCACAGTTGTGTGTAGCTTAGGCAGCGACCATTAAGCAGCCTTGGTGTGCTGCTTGACGTGGCGCTTGAAATGAATCTCAGCACCCTTAGGAAGCAGGCGCTTGCGGCCCTTTTGACGACGGCGACGAAGACAATCGCGACCAGCCTTGGTGCTCATGCGTGCGCGGAATCCGTGCTGACGTTTGCGGGTGCGCTTGGATGGTTGATAGGTGCGTTTCATAGTGAAAGTGGTAGATGATTAATCAGTGATGATGAATGATGCCCGAAAATACAGAGCGGACGGGCGGGCAACCTAGGGAATTTTCGTCTCTTGTCAACCCGCCATTCTTACAGATTCGCAATTTTCTTAAAAAAAACTCCACAGAGGCCCAAATGATGCTAAAAAAAGCGTATCAGATGGAAAATTCACATTTAAACAAAGAGTCTTTCTTGCAGCAAAATGTTCGGGTAGAGCCGGCAACCATCGAGGATCTACCGAAGTTGGTGCAGTTGGTTGAAGAATTGATGAACCTCCAAGGTGACTTCATGCCAAACCGTGAAGCCCACGAACGCGGCTTGTCACTCATTTTGGAACAACCCAATCGCGGGCGTATTTTTGTGCTACGTAATGATGACCGTATTTTTGGTATGGTGAATTTATTATTCACTATTTCCACCGCGATGGGAGGCTTAGTGATTCTACTTGAAGACTTTGTGATACACCCAAACCACCGTGCACAAGGTTATGGCACCATGTTACTCGACTATGTTAAAGAATTTGCGAAACGTAAAAACTTCAAAAGGATCACCCTGCTTACCGATAAGATAAGTAGTGAATCTCAAAATTTCTTCAAAAAAGAGGGCTTCGACCACTCGAATATGATCCCGATGCGCCTAATCGTCGATTAACATGGGTCAACATTGTGCGCCTCATTACGCACTTTCATTGCAAGTAATGGGGATGTCAATCCAGTGAGATGGCTCGTCTTGATGCGCACAAAATACATCGACCTGATCAAAGCCACACCGCTCCAGAGAGTTCGACACAGCCTGTGAGGCAATGTCCGGGCTGTTGCAATCCGAGCTTAGGTGACTGAGCATGACTATTTTTAGTTTCTCACATGCAATTTCAGCAAGAAGATCGGCAGTCTGACTGTTGGATAGGTGTCCGTGACGGGAGACGATACGTTGTTTGGTTGCCCAGGGGCGTTTGGTATCCATCTCAAGCAAGGCGTGGTCATAATTTGCCTCAATATAGAGCCCGCCAGACCCTTTTAAACTCTCACGCATCAGATTGGTCACATGACCAACATCACTAACCATACTGAGTCGGCTGCTACCACCAGTGATAATAAATCCTACCGGTTCTGCAGCATCGTGCGGAATACGGAAGCTGTTGACCATCAGATCCCCTATACTAAACTCCTGACCGCTATGAAATACCTTCCATGTGATGGTGCTTTTCATTTTATGACTAAGTGCTTCACGCGTCAAAGCATTGGCAAAAACAGGAATAGACCGTTGGCGTAACAACACATCAACTCCTTGTGCGTGGTCGCTATGTTCGTGGGTGATTAAAATAGCATCCAGCTGCTCGGGAGATACACCCAGTGCATTCATGCGAAGGACGAGTTGCTTAGCACTGAAACCAGCATCGACAAGAATATGGGTAGAACCACAGCGCACAAGCGCTGCGTTGCCTTTACTGCCACTGCCTAGGACAGCCATACTCATGCCACTTTGACCCATGGACAGGAAGCTGGCTTGGGGGATTTCATTTGGCAAGATTGTAGTAATACAGATACTTAAAATTATAGGTCGTCATATAATAAGTAACACAAGATTAGATCTTGTTAAATAAGGGTTCTTAGGTTCAAATTGCCCTCATGAATATCACGCATATTTTACTTGGCTCTACCGCTGCAATGCTGATTGCAGCGTTAATTTTGTCATACAGTGCGATGAAGGGTGGCGAGGCTGAGGATGGCCGCCGCACAAGTGCCAAGGCACTGATGGAAGAAAATTTCCGGCTTCAAGCGGAGATTGCGCGCATGCGAACTAGTCAAGCTTACGGGGGGTCACCTCAAGCGGCATCTCCGCCCCAAAATATGTCAGTGGAAAAATTAGGTGAACTTGAAGAACAGAACATCCTTCTTCGGGAGCAGGTCGCAGCCGAGAAAAAGAAGCGTGAACAAGCTGAGGCAGAAACAGAGGTCATGACGGAGCGGGAGGCTGGTAAGCAGAACAGGGAACAGCGGCGGGCAAAACTCATTTCAATAGCAACACTCATGGCTCAGGTAAGTGAAGTGGCGCAGGATCAGGGTATCTATGTCATCGTGCTAGATGTTAAATTGGCCAACCAAGTAAGAGAGGGCACGGAACTCGCTATCAGGCGTGGTACAGGAATTATTGGTCGGCTTGTTGTTTCAAGGATTGATATTGACGAAAACTTTTTTGCCGACCCTCTGCCCGGTTCATTCCCTGGTGGTAAAATTGATGTTAAGATCGGGGACGAGTTAATTGTTCCACCAGTTTGGTAGGAGCCCCCACACCCAAAAAATAAAAGCACCCTTATAAAACGCCCTTATGTTTGGTCATTTCAACCCCAAAAAGTTCCAAGGTAATTTAACACTGATATTAATATGTACTCTATCAACCGCATCCACATTAGCACTTTTTGCTGATGATCAAGTATCAGGTGAGGGACTTCTCAATACACAAGAAGAGCAACATAGTTATCTAACATTTTACTATGAGAATGACCTCTTTAATGGCGAGGATGCGAACTACACATCAGGGGGAAGGCTTTCTTATATCACATCAGGACAACCTGCCGTTGATATCGCCTTTATTCAGCACACTCTTGATTTTCTAAGTGGTGGTGAAGATAGCTCGGAGCTGATGAAAAGTATTTGGGGACTGGGTGACAGATCCAAGGTTCGTTATAGCTATGGCTTTGCCCTTACTCAACAAATGTTCACACCTGAGAATAAGTTCTCGGCCGAGCCGGACCCAGGGGACCGGCCCTATGTTGGTTGGTTAGGACTTGGTTTTTCTGTACATGCTCGTGATCATCGCACGTTAAACTCAGTGGAAATATCATTAGGCACGGTGGGACCACATGCTTTTGCAGAAGATACCCAGGACTACATTCATGATATTCGTGATCTAGATAAATTCCAAGGCTGGGACAGCCAAATGCCCAACGAGCCAACACTTAACATTGTCTTTAACCAAAAAAGACGCTGGCATTTACTGGAAGATGCAAGCTTGCCGATGAACTTGGAGATCGATGGCTTCCATGAGACGGGTGTATCATTAGGTAATTTTCTTACAGACATTCACGTTGGTGGACTCATTCGTATCGGCTGGAATTTACCAGTGGAGTTTTCTGATGCTAGGTTGACACAAACGGCACACACTCAGAGGCTTTTTAGCAACGGTGAAGGTGCTGGTGAGCGGTGGTCGGTGTATGCTATCTTAGGTGCACGAGGTAGTGCGGTCTTTCATGATATCACTATCGATGGGCCAGTGTTTAGAAGTTACGATAGTAATATCAAAAGGGAGCCGCTCCTTGGAGAGGCTTACATAGGCTTTGGGGTGCGCCGCGGTAACTGGGAGTTTGGTTACGTGCATACCTACCGCAGCAAGCAATTTAAATCTCAAGGTGACCCACAAGGATTTGGCTCGGTAGCCATCAGAAAGCAATTTTGATCGGTGACGATTTACTTGGCGAGGCCGCTTATATAACTCAGTAAACTGGCGGTTTCGTGCACGGTGAAGCTATTCATCAGGCCTGCGGGCATGAGTGAGGTGGGCAGGGTGTCGCGCTTGGTGATGTCTGATTTTTTGAAGATACTTTGTTTGCTGGTGATGTCGCGGATGGTGACCGTTTCACCAGCTTCATCGGTGACAAATCCCATGTGAACAGCACCGCTTTTCAGGCTGATGAGGTTTGTTTTGAAGCCTTGGGCGATGGCTTTGTTAGGAATGATAAGCGCCTCTGCAAGATCTTTGGGCTGGAGGATGTTGGCAATAGATCCCAGATAAGGTCCCTTGGGGGGCTCATCAGCGCTCACTGTGTGGCAGGCGTTGCAGGTGGCACGTGCAAAGACAGCTTCGCCGAGAACGCTATTAGCTTGTTTATGATTAAGGATCTGAGTCACAGCTTGCTCCGCTTTGAGTGTGGAAATCTTGGGGGTTTTATCAGCACCAGGAGCCTGTATCCCGAGTCGGCTGGCGGCTCCCTGAGCACGACGTTTGAGACCAGCGTCGGGAGAGTTGAGCATCATGCTAACATGGTCGTTGAGGTAGGGGATCTTGGTCCAGAAGGCGGCCTCCATCAGGCTGTGTTGCTGAGCGGCTCCCTTAGACCAGTTAGAGGCGATGGTTTTGCGGCTGCTTTCACGAGCTTCAATGCTGATATTCTTACCGCTGGCGAGTTGCAGTAGCGCCTGAGCAGACCAGCGCCCTTTGGCACTCCCAGGATCCTGCTCGAACAATGTGGTAAATTGATCGAGGTAGTTCTCGAGCTTGGGCGAGGCGAGTAACAGGTTGCGTATGTCTTCACGGACTTTGCTAGCACTGCCGTCATTGATCAGAGCCTCAAGGGAGCTCATAAGTGCGTCGAAGGCTTCGGGATGATTGAGGGTGAGTAAAATCCGGATGGCAATACTATGCGTGGTGGCGGGGTTTTTTGAATTTTTGGCTGCTTGGATTACAAGCGGGATGGCTTCGGTAGGAATACTTTCCTTATCCGCCAGCTGGGCCAGGAGGGTAGGAAGGAGCGAACTATCACTCTGAGCCAAGGTGATGATACGCCGTAAGCCGCGATCGTTTTGAATACGGTTCGTGCCGAGCAGAGAGACTAATGTGGAGTTTTCCTTGCTGGTGGTTGAGGGATCTTCGAGCACGTTATTGAGGCTGTCCAGAATACGTGTTGATTGCTCCCAAGTCGTCGGTTGGTAGTAGGGGCCACGAGTATCGGGACGTGTGCTCCAGGAGTCTCCCTTCCACTCTCCCTCACACTGGTAGAGGCGAGCAAGGGTGGCGAGAATAGCGCTGCGCTTGGCGGGATCGGCGAGGGTGTTGAGCTTTGCGAGTAAAGCGTCTACCACTTCTGTTTTGTGCATACGCATCAGGGCGAGTGATGCACCGGTGCGTGTGCTTGGGTCATCGGAGTCAAGCTTGGCGAGTGCTACTTCGTAGGCCCCGAGCTTGGCAAGGGAGCGGAAAGCAGTATGGGCAATGAGGGGGTCTTTGCTGGCGAGGTGGGTAGCAATGTCTCCAGCAAGTTCGTTTTTACCCTGGAAGGTCGCCGCGATGATTGCCTCAAGAACTGCACGATGTTGGGAAGCCTGTAGTTGGCTCCTTAGAAAGCTTGCTGGTGTCGGTCCAGGCTTGCCTAATGTGCGAGTATCAATGGCGAGCTCACCAAGTGCGCGGGTAACAAATGGCATGATGGGGTCATCTGTCGGGGTAGAGGCAAATGCAGGAAGAATGAGATCGAGCACACCCTGGCTTTGCTGGCTATCGACACCGCGCTGGCTGATGGCGTAAAGCGCTAGAATACGTTTGCCGAGAGTCAACGAGCTGTCCTGAGCGGCCACCAGTAGTGCCTTGTTAGTCTCATTATTAGCAGGGCGGCGTAGCAGAGCGCGTTGGGCGCTAAGTGAGCGCACATGACTGGGAGAGGTGCGGATTAGATCGACGAGCTGTTTGTCGCTGAGTGTGGCAAAGTCGGGGAGGGGGCTTGGCTGGTAACCAGTAGGAGTGACCCGGGCGATGTATCCATGCTCAGGCCCCTTCCAACTGAAACTGGCAGGGCCCTTCCACGAGGCTTGGTAAATATTACTCAGGCCATCGACGTCAGTATCGGTAGGGCGTGACATTTTGATCAGGATTTCCGGCTTGGCGGTCTCCTTGAAGGTAGCACCATTGGGCTCAAGAATGTGGCGGTAGGAGCCTTGGCGACCCCAGTCACAAGTATAGGGGCGGTGGTTCCAGGCAGCGGGGATGCCGGGTTCGCCTAGGTAGAAGGCACCAACACCCGAGCCGCCACCGTAGTCGGCAAGTGGAGCCACGGTTTCATCCGCAAAATTCATGTAGAGGCGGGGGTAGCCGTGATCCTCAAGGCCTGAGAGGTGATGTAGGCGCACGTTCCAACCGCCACCGTCATTGGTATTGTCACGGGCAAAAAAATCGAGCGTGGGTGTGATGGCAATGCCGTAGGTGTTGCGCGTTCCATCTGAGAACGTTTCCATACCACTGCCGTCAGGACGAAAACGAACCACGCCGCCACCGCGCATTTGTAAGGTGCGCCCATCGGCACCGGTGGCCTTCATGAAACCGAAGTCTCCGACGGCGATGTAGATCCAGCCATCGGGCCCTATTTCTAAACCATTGGTGGTGTGGTCGGCGGGCCGGTCTTTATAGCCAAAGGCAATGTCAGAGATGAGGCGCTCGTTGGATTCGGAAATACCATCTCCATCCTTGTCGTGGAAGACGCTGATGTGTGGTGGGTGTAGCAGATAGAGGCGGTCATGATCCCAAAGCAGACCTCGAGGGGAGTCAACATCCTTGACGAACTCAGTTACCTCGTCTGCGCGGCCATCGTTATCGGTGTCGCGCAGGCGCAGCACGCGTCCGCGTCCGGGATCACGACCAACAGAGCCGTTGCCATCAGAAGATACATAGAGGTCACCATTTGGAGCGGCGGCTAGATAGGTGGGGTAGTTCGCCATTTGCCATGGGGCAAAAAGGCTGGCTGTAAATCCCTCTGGGACAGTGACATCTTTGAGTAGCTTAACCTCTTCCCCCGCACTCAGGCGATGAGGATGGGGTTTGTAGTTTCCTGACTTTTTATAGGGGTCTTTCTTAGCGGAGGGTTTAGCTGCTGGAGCTGCTGCTGCTGTTTTCTGTTCAACGCGGGGGAACAAGGGAAGTTTTTTGCCATCTTGGCCGAAGAGGGAGAGTTCCCAGAGGCTTGGCCATAAGTTGCTCTTTTGGCCAAGGATGTTGAGCTTGAGAAAGCGAATACCAGTGGCGGAGAAGTTATCTTTACGAGTGCCGCCTTGGATATTCTTAGAGGCATCAAATGCCTTGTGCCAGATTTTACCATCGGTGGAAGTCTCGATGCTATACTGCATCCACTCGCTACGATGCTCCCAATCGATTTCAGCACCACTGAGGGTGGCTGGTTTTTCAAACTCGAACTGAATCCAGGCGGGCTTGTCGCCCGAGTTGGCGCACCAGCGGGTTTTTGGGTTGTTGTCTATTGCCTGCCAGGTGTGGTGGCCGTTGCCTGTCTGGGTCGATTGGGCGGTGACTTTGACAAAGATCGCGTTAGCGGGCGGGGTGCCTAGTTTTGTTCCTAAGGCTGAGCCTTGGTTTTTATTTTTTTTTTAGCCGCTTTGGCTGGGATCTCCGTAACAGTATTGGAGCCGGTGTAAGGAGTCATGTAGGCAGGGTTATCGATTTTACCGCAGGCCCAGAGGGCTCCACGGGTGATAAGACCGAGGTATTCCTCGCTTTGAACGACCTCATTGTAATGACCTAGTGAAGTAGAGAATGAGGGAGCTCCATGTGTGGTATTTACCCAAGCAACAATAGCGGAGTCCGTGACATCCTTACCTCCTTTTTTGTAGGTCTGGTTGCCTATTGCAAGTGCGTGAGCGTCGAAAACCTCGGCGTTATTGTAGAGCTCATCTTTGGTGATGATCCAGCTTTTGAGAGGCTTAGTGATGGGGTGCTCTTGATCAACGATTTCGACAGAGATTGGTGCTTTGGGACCATGGCTAGTGGATTGGAGGCCGAGGTGCTTAGCCCATTCTTTGGTGCGGTATGAGTGCATCGCGCAGTGAAGGTGGACGGCAGGTACTGTTTTGTGAGCGTTGAGGATGTTAGTTAATACCTGCGGATCTTTGTTGCCAGCGGCGCATTCATCATGAATGACGACATCATAACCTTTGGCCCAGTCAGCATTCTTGAAGAAATCGAAGGGGGGATCAACGGACTTGTCTGCAGTCCAGATGACGTCGACACGTATATTGGCGCGGCTTTGCAGGCCTTTAGAGATGATTTTGTGCTGCTCAGCGTAATCGTGGCAGCAACCGCCGGCGATCAGCAGGGCTTTCAGGGGCTTGGCAGTTGCCTGAGAATTGGTCGGTTCCGCGTTAGCTGTAGGAACGGATAAGAGAAGACCGGAGAAACCGGCAAGAATAGATCTGCGTAAGGATATCATGATAAAGGCGTGTTTTAAAACTTGTGTGATCAATACTTATACCACGATTGAAATGTTGCAAATTTTTGAGGAAATCAACGTCTGTGGTGAATAATCAATAGAGATGAATGTAGAGAGTTGTAAATGTTTGTCTATCCCCCCTTTGGGGTATGCCATTGGTTTTATTATCATCCTGAGTGAGAGGTTCTTTTAGAACTTGCTTGTTGGCGCACCATTTCTAATCCTTTGTTTCGTGAGTCAAATCCATGTTATCTATGGTTCAGATGAGGGCAATGTGGCTGAGGCGGCGTTGGCGCTCTTTACCAAACTGAAGCCAGAAGGCGGTGATGATTTTTCTCAGGAAACAATCGATGGCACGGTCAGTAATGCTGAGGAGGCCTATATCGCCTGCGGCAAAGCCATTGAGGCCTTACAGACCTTGCCGTTTTTTGGGGGTGGTAAGACAGTGTGGCTAAAAAATGCTAACTTCACCGGCAGTGACCGCACCAGTGAAGCCGAGCGCGCGAAGGAGGGAACTGAGGCGCTGATTAGCTGCCTTGAGGAGGGGCTGCCAGAGGATGTACATTTCCTGATCAGCAGTAGCGCAATTCATAAGGGCAGAAGATTTTACAAGTTCCTCAACAAAGTCGGAAACATTGAGGTGTTTGATAAACCTGATGTTGGCCGTGATGGTTGGCAGCAGGAAATGATTCCGATGGTTAAAAACAAAGCGAGGGAGTTGGGACTCAGTTTTTCTGGGCATGCTTTGGATCTTTTTATCACCTTGGTTGGCGTCGACACACGCCAGATCAGTAGTGAGCTCGACAAGCTGGATGTCTACTTGGGTGATCGCCGCGAGATCAATGAAGATGATGTGCGCTTACTGGTGCCGCTGAGTCATGCGGGTGTTGTTTTTGAAATTGGCAATGCCTTGCAGAGAAAAAATGCAGGGCGGGCATTTGAGCTGATCGATCAACAGCTTGCACGCAAAGAGAGCGCCATTGGTATTTTAAGAGCCTCCATCATACCGACGGTGCGCAACCTGTTCATGTCCGCAGTTGTTAGTCAGGGCCGCAATGTACCCAGTAATAATTATAAACAGTATGCCGGCGCCCTTGATGCTTTACCTGCTAACGAGCGCGCATGGCTACCTCAGAAAAAGGCAGGCGGGGTGAATGCTTACCCTTTATTTTTGGCCAGTCAGAATGCCAAGGCCTTTGGAGTTGAGAAGCTGGGGCAGGCGATGCAGGCTTGTTTGGATGCGGATAAATCGTTGGTCAGTTCAGGCCTTGATCACCGCACGGTACTCCACCGCCTCATAGCTACGGTTTGCACATCCTAACCCATCTACTTTTATCCTAGAATGAAGACTCTTGTCATTGCCGCCTTTACTGGTGTTATCGCTGGTCTACTAGGTGCGCTTTGTGGTGTGGGTGGCGGAATTGTGATGGTGCCAGCTTTTGTGACAGTTTTAGGTTTCGAACAAAAAAAAGCGGTAGCGACTTCCTTGGCCGTCATTGTCATTATTGCTCTGGTGGCCACGCTGAATACCTCCTTGCGCAAAGAGCCAGGCCTCATTGACTGGCGAGTTGTTGCCCTCGCAGCAGTGGCAGCAGCGCTTGCAGCTTGGTTTGGCACAGACCTAATGCACAAGCTCAGCAACCAATACCTGACCCGAATTTTTGGCGTCGTTTTACTGGTGTTTGGCGTCAAGATGTTACTGAGTAAGTAACGCAATAGAGGATCACCCAGCAGGGCAGAGGGTCACTCCACCAGGCCGTGCAGCTCTGTGGGCTCATGAAAGAGAAAGTTTGGATTGGCACCCACGAGCGCCTCTGGGGAATTAAAACCCCAACCCACCGCTGCTACTGGGACTCCCGCTTTTTTCGCGGCTTTCACATCACGTATTTCGTCTCCGATATAGATGATGTCATCAGCCTCGATGGAGAAGGTTCTACATATGGAACGTAAATGCTTAGCCTTACCGGTCAGCTTCGAAGTGGATGAGACAAAAGAGAAAACATCCTGCAAGCCGTGATGCTTTAGAAACAGCTCTACATTCTCAACTGAATTGGACGTTAGGATGCCGAAATGATCACTCTGTTTTCTTAACTTAGGCAAGACCTCGTCCATACCAGTCACCATCGGCAACTGACTAATCCTAGACTTAAGTATGCGGGTGCCCTTATAGAGTAATTTGGGAACAAGCCTTTTCGGTACGGCCAAGTGATCTAGAAAATCACTAAGCTTCATATGCCGTAAATAATGTACCTCTTCGTCTTTAATGGTGCGCAGGTTATGCTCGTCTGCCATTTCATTATAAATGCTCAATGCCTCGTCGAGAGTATCAGCAATGGTGCCGTCAAAGTCGAAAATGAGTGAGCGATATTTCATGGGTGATGCTTAGTGTGATAGATGGTAAACTATTTTTTTTATTCTACGATGGAAAAAAAGAGGGGAGTCTGTCACTATGTATACTGATTTATTTTTATGGATAACAACCGCCCAAGATTTAGCCCGGCACTGATTACCTTTAGCGCTCTTTATATGCTGATTGCAATCATGGCGGCTATTAGACAAGGCAACACGGAATTTGTTTTTTATATTGTGGTGATGGCAGTGCTGATCACGAGTTTAGTGTTGGTGCACAGGCGAGTGAATTTTTCCAACGGAGTGTTATGGGGCATGAGCTGCTGGGGCTTACTGCATATGGCAGGAGGATTAGTTCGCTTACCAGAAGCCTTCACTGAGAATGGTGCACAGCCGGTGCTGTATTCGTGGTGGATTATCACAGATTTGTTAAAATATGACCAGGTGGTGCACACCTATGGCTTTGGCATTACCACATGGGTCTGCTGGCAGATTTTAAGATCTAACATAAAAAAACAAACAAGCCAAAGTCCGGAGCCAAGCTATGGCTTATGCATTTTGAGTGCCGCTGGAGGCATGGGGTTTGGCGCCCTCAATGAGATGATTGAGTTTATCGCTACCCTGACGATTCCCGAAACAAATGTAGGTGGCTATAACAACACAGGCTGGGATCTTGTTTTTAATCTCATTGGCTGCGCTCTGGCCGCGATAATCATTAGGCAGGTGCGCACCAGGGAATGCTAGGAGAAAGAGCAGCTGAGAATGAGAATAGTGTTGCTCTGTACAGTCCATCTCACATTGATGCCATCAATAAGGCAGCCATATTCACGTTGCTGATCATCGTTCTGATAGGCGGGTCTGGGGTCAATCGAGAGTGAATTTTCTATCAGTTTTTTGGTGGAACTATCGATGTTGGTCTCCGTGCCATTTTGCCAATGAACCGCTAAGGGAAGCGGTGGCCCCTGAGCAAAGCCTTCGGATGCATTAGGTAAGCAATCAGCGTAGGGGACGTAGGGTTTGACGTCGATCACGGGCGTGCCATCAACCAGATCTACACCACGCAAATGGATGACGGGCGCCAGCGGGTCGAGCAGATCTATCTTTTCTATTTTAAGACAGGAAAGACCAATGGGGTTTGGGCGGAACGGTGATCTGCTAGCAAAGACACCAACTTTTTGGTTACCCCCAAGACGAGGTGGCCTGACCGTCGGCTTCCATTCCTTGTGGCTGGTTTTGTGGAAAACAAAAACCAACCATAGGTGGGAAAATCCGTCTAAACCGCGGACGGCATCGAGTTGCCGGTATTCTGGTTCGAAGACTAATTGACCCCAAGCCTCATCGACCAATCCGGACTGGCGTGGCACGCCAAACTTTTCTCCATAACATGTCCTCAGGTGCGCAATAGGTTTGATGTCCATGATGGTGATACGTCTAGTATTTGAACCCGGTTATCGGCGTTAATGAACGTGTGAGTCACTTCCTGCCCCCCACTCGAATCCAAATTGAAGCCAGATGCTGTGATCATCACCTCGTTCGTCACTATGATCGTAATTATACTGAAGTCGTGCCATGGAGGGAATTTTACTAAGGAAAAAATAATGGCTGAGCGAGGGTGATATACGATGGCGCTCTGGAAGCTTCGGGTCGTTAACGCCCTCAAGGTAATTATAACGTAGACCCATTTCCCACTCCGGTTTAAACCGATAAAGTGCGGCGGAACTGAAAGCAGTTTCTTCAAACCCGCCCTCTTCTGTGGACACCTTGCGCAGCATCGCATCGTTACGCCATGTGAATTGCTTACCCAAGGGTTCATCTTCTCGCCAAGTGTAAGTAAAATCTAAGCCGTAGATTTGCGCATTTTTTCCCATGAAATTTCCCCCTGTCACATAACTCGCGCCATAGATGAATTGGCATGTATCACTGGGCCAGAAAATGGCCTGATAGCGTGCTGAGAGAATATTTTTATCCCATAAGGCCTGCTCCGCTTCTTCGCTATGATTGTGGTCACTTTCTATTTCTCCACCCTCTTCTTCATGTTCATGTTTAACGGTGTCACCAAAGGATACCACCAAGCGATCGTCCCAGTGAGTGGGGACCATCCAGGTGAGCTCTACGCCTTCAATGATAAGGCCATCCTCACCAAGGAATCGAACATTACCAAGGTCTGCATCGACAAATTTCCAAGCGTGGTTGTGAATGCTATTTTGGGTGCCGACCGCAGCCAATAACCTGCCAGTTTTGAGATCAAACCCGCCGGGAAGATGCAACAATTTCAGGTAAAGCTCCTCAAGCTCGGCATTCCAGTGGTCTTCATCATTCCAAGATAAAATACCCTCTGCAAAACCAGCGATGTTTTCACCGTAGTGCATATCAGCACCGAGTGAGAGGGCGGGAATACTGAATCCAGATTGATTAGGGTCATGGCCACCGTGATCAAGTTCAGAATCTTCAAGGCTAGTGTCACCGATGGCAGCTCGTAAGTGTACTCTGGGTGCTATTACGAGTGAAGGCTCATCGTCATGAGTGTGCTCGGTGCCACCAAATGGAATTTTTTCTGCAATACTTTCTACATTAACTTTAGAGGCCTCATTAGAGGTCTCGTTGGCAGAAGTGTGCGAAGCCAGAGACAAGAACAAACATGCTGTAACCCCGGCGAGACAACGTGGATGAAGAGGAGATAGGTTTGTAGACATAAAAACGGAGCGGGGCCAAGTGGCTCCGCTCCGTAATGTTAATAGGTCATGATTGCGCTGACCAATGCTAAAGTGCGTCGAATCATGAGGGCGAGCTAGCGCACTTCGCCTGGGCCCCAATCAAATCCGAATTGTAGCCAGATGCTGTCTTCTGTGCCATGACCTTTGATGTCATCATGGTTGTATTGGAGGCGAACTAAGCCGGTAAGATCACTACCAAAATCAAATTTCTTGGTAAGCGATGGAGAGATACGGTGTCGTTCAGCAAGTTCAGGGTCAGAAACACCTTCCAGATATCCGTAACGCAGACCCGCTTCCCAGTTTTCGCTAAACTCCCAGAGTAGAGCTGTGTTGAAACCGCAATCATCAAAGCCACCTTCGTCATTTTCTACATCACGCATTAACCACTCGCTGCGCCAGCGGAATTGTTGGCCCCCTGGCTCAAGCCCGTTTTCACGCCAGGTGTAGGTGAAGTCCGCTCCGTAAATATCAGTGGTCATACCAAAGCCGTTATCCCCAGTCAGGTAACTACCGCCAGCTTGAAAACGATGGAAGTCGTTGGGACCGAATTGTGTCTGGTAGCGGATGACAACGATGTTCTTTTCAGGACGCGCCATCTCGGCTTCTTCATCGTGGCCGTGTTCCTCTTCGCCTTCGTCTTCATCGTGATCTTCCTCCTCATGATCGTGGGTAACTGCCGAACCTAAGCCAATACTTAGTGCATCTTGCCATGATGTGGGCAACAGCCAAGTTAACTCACCACCATCATAGCCGAAGCCGTCTTCACCAAGAAACCTGACATTGGTCATATTAGCATCCGCAAAGTCCCATGCGTGTAAATGGCGTGCGTTCTGATCGCCGAAGCGCGCAAGCATCCGGCCACCGCGCAGCTCAAAACCACCCGGGAGCTTATCGATTTTCAGGAAGCCTTCCTCAAATTCAGATTCAAAGTCCTCACCATCTCGTTTGAAAGTATTGACGGTGGCAAAGCCGGAGACGTAATCACCCAGATAGATGTTGGTGCCTATTTCGAAGCCTTGAAAGTTAAAGTTATCCTCTGCAGGGTCATGCCCACCAAAGGCAACCTCGTCTGCCGGCAGAGAGGTATTACCATGAGCTAGACGCAGGTGAAGTGTGGGCTCAAGACGTATCGCATTGTTTGTTGTATCTTGTGCTTCTGCTAAGGAGGAGAGGCTTAGAGGGATGATCACGAAGCACGCAATCAGACAGTTAGTGTATGTTTTTTTCATTTATGGTAGGATAAATTATTGTTGAGGTTTGGGAGAACGTTTGAATGGGCTGTAGTTAGGGCTGCAAAAGTAGGCCAGGATGAACAAGGCACCTAACACAAGAACGATGGCTGGACCCGTAGGAATATTTAAGGGGATGGAGATAACCACGGCGAGTACAGCACTGATGCAGCCGACGACGCCGCCACCCCAAAAAAGCCACCGAGTATGGTTGGTGAAGAGTGATACAATGGCACCCGGGACTACGAGCAGGCCGATGGATAAAATGGGGCCTACGGCTTGGAAGCTTGCCATCAGAGCGAAGATCATGAGCGCGTAAAGCAGGTAATTCATCCAGCGAACACCGACGCCCTGTACGGCGGCCACATTGGGCTCAAATAATGTTAAAAGCAGTGGACGCATAAACAGCGTTGCGCTTAAGAGGGTAAAACATGCGATGGCAAAAAAGACCTTTAGGTCGGCATCACTCACCGAGAGGATACTGCCAAAAAGCCACTCTTCAAGATCCTGGGATGTGTGCACATATTTGAGCATTAAAACACCCAAGGCGAATGCTGTTGTGAAAAAAATAGCCAGAGCCGTGCTCTGAGGAAGCCTCGTATGGCGCGTGATCGCAATGGATCCTAGTCCGACGAATAAGGATGCTAACAATGCCCCCATAAAAGCTCCTGCTTGTGTCAGTGAGCCGGTTATAAGAACGACAATGACAATACCCGGGAGCATGGTGTGGCTCAGAGCACTCAAGGTGAGTGAGCTTCGTCTTAGCAGCACGAAGCCACTGACAAAACCATTGGTGAAACCAATCAGTGCTGCCGCTACCAGCGCCCGGCGAAAGAAGGGCATGTCGAGTATTTCAAGGAGTTCAGACATTGGCCATGTTCTTAAAGGTGAGGTTGAGATTGTCTTCGCTTAGCGTGGTTTGACATTCTCCACATGCCACCACTCGGCGGTTCAAAAGCAGAACACGATCAAAAATATCAGCTAGCGTATTAACGTCGTGATGGGATGCAATGACGAGCCGGTTCTCCTTGGCAAGCTTGCGTAATAAGCGGGTAAGGTTTGCGGTGTGATCGCGGTCAAGGCCAGTGAAGGGCTCATCTAACAATAAAACATGAGCTTCCTGTGCCACAGCACGGGCGATAAAGGCGCGTTGTTTTTGGCCGCCAGAAAGTTCACTGATCTGGCGGTTGGAGAGCTCCCCATCCATTTCCATCAAGGCGAGTGCCCGTTCAACTGCGAGCTCGTCTTTTTTGGTGAATCTTTTCCATGGGCCAAGTTGCGAATAACGACCCATTTCAACAACCCCACGAACGGTAATCGGAAAGTCCCAATTGACCTCTTCATGCTGGGGCAGGTAAGCAAACTCACCACCTCGGGTTTGAACGTTGTCTTCGCCTGACCAAGTGATATGTCCTTTTCTTTGTTTAACGAGCCCAGCAATGGCTTTGAGTAGGGTGCTTTTTCCCGCGCCGTTAGGGCCTACGAGCGCGAGGCTAGTGCCGCAGTATGCGTGCAGATTGATATCCTCTAAAACCATGTTGTGACGGTAGGCGACTTCCAGATTTTTGATGATGAGCTCATGGGTTTGCCCATGTGTATGACTATGGGTGCACTTATTCATGATGATGGTCTCCGCTGCTGTATTCAAAGGTCTCGTTCATGCTTTTGGCAGTGCTGAAAAAGGAAAACCCCTGACGATTGCCGTGGTCTGGCGAGATGTAAATTTGTACAAAGTGGTGTGCTCCATCAATGGCGTCCTCGGGCCAAACGACATCGATCCAGTAGCTTGTGGGCTGGTGCGATACTAGCTCGACGGTTTCATAACGGGGGTTTTCTTGAGAATCAGATGTTTGCAGCAGTATCGTATCTTTTCCTCCAGTATCAGACGGCTGGGTGAGCGTGTATGACAATGGCGGCGAAGAGAAAATGAATTCGATTTCAGCTTCGACTGTATTTACTTCAGCGCTGGTATCAGGGAGCGGTGTTGGTTGGCTGCGAGTCTCGTCCATGCCAATGAAGTGGCTTCCTGCGAAACCGAGGACGACTAAAGTAATCAGTAGCAGCAGTGCTTGTAGGGGAGGGAGGCCTCGCATGATAACTGGTGAAAATAAGAAGTTATGTTAACCCAAAAAACTTTATTGAGAGAGGGCTGAGACAATGATTGTTACATTCTCGCGCATCATTTTTTCATAGCTTGGGGCGCCGTCGGCCACCAAGGTGCCGCCGATTTTTACACCAGCTTCCTTGGCAATGATTTCTAGGGACTTTGGGTTTGCGCGCAGCTCTTGGAATATAGCCTTCACATTATGTTTTCTAATTTCTTGGATAGCCTTAGCCTGGTAGGAGGCGCTGGTTTTTTGATGAGCGGTCATGCCTTTGATGGGCAGAGGTCTAAAACCATATTCTTTACAGAAATATCCAAAGGCAGCATGGGCGGTACTGAGGATACGATCTTTTCGAGGGATGCGGCTCACCTCACGCTTGATCCATGTGTGCAGTATCGCAAGGCGTTCTGAGTAATTAGCGGCATTGGTTTTGTAAGCAGCAGCATTGGCTGGATCAGCAGTGGCAAATTCTTTGGCAATCACGCGCGCCGCCTTCTGCATGTTACTCACACAATGCCACCAGTGGGGGTCGATGGCGCCGTAGGCATGATCGGGGCAGCAAACGTAATGGCTGTCGCGCTCACTAATTTTTCGAGACGAGATTGTTTTACCTACTTCTACAACCTTTGCTTCGTTGCCCAATGTGTTCCGAAGTTTATCTAGGTAAGTTTCTAAGTTTTTGCCACTGGCGAGGTAAAGTTGGGCTCCTTTTGCCTTAAGTAAGGATTTTGGGGTCGGCTGAAAGTCATGGGGGTCAGCATGAGGGTCGATTAACTGAATCACATGAGCGTGCTGACCTGCTACTTGCCTGGCCACATCTGTGATCAGTGGGTGGAGGCTTGCTACTTTGAGTTCGGCTTGTGCGGTGGCTTCAGAGAAGGCAGAGCAAAGCCAAAGCGTGACGAATAAAACCTGATATTTCATAGCGGAAAATCTTTATTAACGCAAACCACATACTATTGCAAGTGTTTTGCGTTAATTTTTGCTAAAAATAATACAATTTTGTACATTGGCATTTGTTCATAGGCCTTTAAAAAACAAATAGTGATTGCGCGCTTCGCCCCATCCCCAACGGGACCCCTCCATTTAGGCCATGCCTATGCGGCGGTATTTGCCTATGAGTTAGCGATGGAAAAGGGCGGTAGGTTTTTACTCCGTTTTGAGGATATCGATGTCACCCGTGTGAGGAATCAGTATTACTTAGCTATCGAACGTGACCTAGCATGGCTTGGAATCCATTGGGACGGCACCCCCATTAGACAAAAAGACCGATTATCCGCCTACACAGTGTCTCTTCAAAAGCTCAAATCGTTGCACGTGGTGTATCCTTGTTTCTGTACTCGGCGTGAGATTCAGCAAGAGCTTAAGTACATGATTAACGCTCCTCATGGTTCAGAGGGGGAGACGATCTATCCTGGAACATGCCGAGACCTTACGCCGACAGAGAGAGCCGAGCGAATTGGCCAGGGACAAGCCCACTGCTGGAGATTGGATGCCCGTCGAGCAATAGATCTCACTGGACCGCTGGTGTTTGAAGATCAAATAAAAGGACGCCTTGCTGTTGACCCTTTGCTTTTGGGTGATGTGGTTTTAGCCCGCAAAGATATTGCTACTTCTTATCATCTAGCGGTTGTCACAGATGATCATTTTCAAGGTGTCACGGATGTGACGCGAGGTGAAGATTTGTTATCGTCCACGCATGTTCACCGCATACTACAGAGTCTTCTTGGCTTAGCGGTGCCGGTGTATCACCATCACCGGCTTATTGTTGATGAGGCTGACAAGCGGCTAGCGAAACGGGACGATGCTGTGAGCCTGGCAACACTGCGTGACCAGGGTAAAAAGCGTGAGGATATTTTGGCGATGCTCTGCCCATAATGGGCAAGCTGGCCTCATTTGGTCCCTTGCGGAGAAAAGAAGAGTATACGCATACTGTTCATCACCACGATAATGGTGGATCCTTCATGGCCGATAACCCCGATAGTAAGAGGGATCCAGCTGCCCATGGCCGCGAGGCCGAGTAGCAGCACTACACCAAGGGAGATGGCGAGGTTTTGGCGGATGATGGCATGGCAGCGGCGGCTCAGGTGGTAGGCGTCGAGCAGGCTTTCGAGTTTATCGTAGGTTAGCACCACGTCGGCTTGCTCTAAAACGGCATCGCTGCCGCGCAGACCCATGCCAATGGAAACGTCTGCTGCGGCTAGGCTAGGGGCATCATTGACGCCATCTCCGGCCATAGCCACGATGTCGCCCTGTTTACGCCACTCCTGAATGATCGCAACCTTGTCTTCAGGGTGCAGGCTGTGTTTGTAGTCTGTGAGTCCTACTTCATTGGCGATGATTTGTGCGGATGCGGCTCGGTCCCCTGTGAGCATCGACGTCTTTACCCCATGAGCGTTGAGTTGCTGAATGAGGGCGTTGGCTTCAGCTCGTGGTGTATCACGCAGCAGCAGCCGGCCAGAGAACGCCTCGCTGTGTACGATCACTTCTGTTAGTCCGGCTTTAGGAAGTGGTAGCTTGTTGAGCCAGGAGTGGGATGGGGCAACTTCCAAGACCAATTCGCGTCGGCCGAGGGTGACTTTTTTACCAGCGACGGCTCCCTGCAAACCCTTACCGGCAATAGATAGAAAGTCTGAGACCTTTAGCTTTTTGCCACCGCGCTTCTGGTGCTCGGTTTGAATAGCCCGCGAAAGGGGGTGAGTTGAATTCAGCGACAATGATGCCGCCAGATCGAGCAGGCTTTGATCGGAGTCTGGCAGGTCTGTTTCGATATCGACGAGCTCAAGTTCGCCTTTGGTCAGTGTGCCGGTTTTATCCATGGCAAGGCGCGTGATTTTTGCGAGGCCTTCTACGGCGATACCGCCACGGAACAGAATGCCGCGGCGGGCACCGCTGGCAATACCGGCGAGAATCGCACTGGGAATAGAAATGACCAGTGCACATGGGGAGCAGACGACTAGGAGTGTCATAGCTCGATAGAACGCTGATTTTTGACCCCCTTCGGAAATAAAAGCAGGCAGGTTCATGCCGTAATGCCAGACGAGAAACATCGCAAGAGAGAGCAGCAGGATGCCGATGGTGTAGGCTGTGCCGAAACGATCGGTGAAGCGCTGGGAGGGAGCTTTTGATTGTTGGGCTTCCTTGATCAGGGAGATGATGCGTACGTGAGCGCTGTCTCCGGCAACTTTCTGAACTTCGGCATCAAGCTTGCCCCAGGTGTTGATCGTGCCGCCGAATACTTGATCACCACTGACTTTTTTAACGGGGTTGGCTTCTCCTGTTAGTGAGGACTCATCTGCGGAACTCTCGCCGGCAATTACCGTGCTATCGGTGGGAAATTGCTCGCCAGGGAGGATGCGAATCTTGTCACCGACACGTAAGTTGGTGACCGCTACCTCTTGAGTTGTATCATCAGGCTCGATGAGTAGAGCTTGTTTGGGAGCATCGTTGAACAGTGAGCGGATCTCCCGCTCGGTTCTAGCCATGGCCATCGCCTCAAGAGCTCCGCTGAGGGAGAATAAAAACAGCAAGGCAGCGCCCTCCCACCATGCGCCGATAAAAGCAGCGCCGAGGGCGACGGCAATCATCAAGAAATGAATATCGAGACGTAGTTTGCGGAGCTTTTCAAGGGTGTCCAGAGCCGCGTCCCAGCCGCCGGTCATGTAGGCGATGAGATAGATACCAAGCGCTATGTTTTCGCTGTCAGGAAAACGCTGGGTGATAATACCAGCTACGGTGGCAAGTCCGCAGAGAATTGCACTACCAAGCAAAAGGGGCCAGGAATTTTCACTGTGATTACTCATAATGGCACAGGTTTAATGTAGCCAACTTTGACGCAACAAGAAACAGAAAAACCTATGAGACTGATTCTCAATAATCATCGATATCAACTTGGGTTGCGCAGCCCTTCTGGGCTGTCCAAGATATCGAAGACGTCTGAGTCTTCGGGCTTGCGACTGGCGATGATGGTCAGCACTTGGCAGTTATCATCACAAGGCAGATCCGGTGTGAAGTCACCGATGACTTGTTGGGTGGTGAAGCCGGCATGCTTAAGAAGAAGAGCCATTTCGCGTTGCCAATACCATGTCAGTTTTTGGGCGTTGGTGCTTTTATCTAACACTTTATTTTTATCATCTACTATTTCGTAGCGGTGCTCTCTAGAGAGGATCTGTGAAATGCGCCTAATCTCAAAGCTTGTATAGCAGCGCGCGTTATTACCCTCTGGGGTTGTCGCTTCTTGATCTAAATACCAAGCCCCCTCTTCGAGTTCTCCAGTGATTTCTGCCCAGGGAATAAAGATACTCAGGTAGAGACCGCCTCCCGGGTGTAGGTGCTGGTAGATGTTGTTGAGCACGCTCGATATTTGTTCTGGCTCAATGAGCTGAAGGGTAAAGGCAGGGATAGTGATTGCGCCGTAGGTTGAACCTGTTTGAAAATTTTCAATGCTGGCCTGATGTAAAACAGGCTCGAATGCCGCAGTTTTTTCTCGGCATAGTTGCAACATATCGTGCGAGTTATCTAAGCCTTCGATGAGGTAGCCTTTTTCTAATAAAGGCGTTAACAGCCTTCCTGAGCCAGAACCTAGCTCTAGTGCTGTTCCGGGATACTGCTGTAGAAAGTCTTCGATCAGCGCGAGCTCTTCACTTTGGCCCTCAGCCGCCCAGAATAAGTCATGCAGTTTGGCTTCTAGTTGATCATACATAAGGGTTGCGTGGTAATGTTAACGTATGCGCTAGGGAGGCAGATCCGTTGGGTTTTTTGTTAGGCATCTTGTGGTCTGATCATCGCATACAGCGTTGTCCCGGGTGATGGCGTCCGCATCTTATCATAAGCTACTTCTAGGCCTTTATCCTCGGTGACGCGGAAGAGAAGGATGTGTTCCTCTCCATAAATCTTCTGAAAATTATCAAAGGTGAACTGCTCGGTGATGGTGGTTTTTTTAATGACAGCGCCCTCAGCAGCGAAGCGTTCCAACCTATTAAATTGAGGTCTTGAGGGAAAACAAATACGTCCACGCATGTGTGAGGCGACCGCTGTCTGGTGGTGATCATCATCGTCGATAGGCGCTACCTGCCAGACATTTTCACTGCCGAATACATGGATGAAGTGATGGGCGGCAAGTGAGTTCACCTCGTCATTGGGTGTCGTTGTAACAAGCTGGCCAAGCCCTGTAAGCTCGAGCTCGTCTTCGACATACTCGGAAAGAATATTAGCACGAACCGCGGAGAGGCCATCAAGTTTGGCACGCGCAACGTTGTTGTAATTGGTGTCTAAAAGCAGAACGTGGTGACCGTCATCCTTCAGGGCCTTGGCAACTAGCCTGGCCCATTGTCCGGCGCCTGCGAACAGGACGCCGCGCGGGTTCTCCGAGGCAAGGCCCAGGCGCCGCGCGAGCGGTCCGGAGAGGAGTCCGTAAAAAGCCACGGTGCCAACAATGACAATGAATACGAGAGGCACCATCTGGTGGCTGGCCAGCCCGATCTCTTGGCTCATTCGGCCTTGTTGCACTGCGTGATCGAATTCTAGTGCAAAGACGGCCGTAACCGCGGCGGCCACGATTCCTCTCGGTGCCATCGCTGAGAGAAAGACTTGTTCTTTAAAAGTAACCTGTTTGGAAAATAGATTTGCGCCGAAAACGCTAAGCGGGCGAACGACAAAGATCAGCATCGCCAGAAGGCCGAGACCGGGCAGCAGTGCCTCGTTCAGTGCGCTGAGAGCCACCCGCCCTGAGAGCACGATAAAAAGCACAGAGATAATGAGCACCCGGAGGTTTTCCTTAAATTCCAAGATGTGTTTTACAGATACCGATTTCTGATTTGCCAGCGCGATGCCAAGAACGGTGCAGGTGAGCAAGCCAGACTCAGCTTGAATGGCATTGGACACAGCAAATGCGGTCGCAGTGACTGCCAGCAGAAAAACGGAATGCAGGTAGTCTGGGATAAGGTGAAATTTGAGCAGCAGCTCGATTATCTTTGCCAATACAAGCGCGAGTACAACGCCAACGAGCAAGGTCAGGCCAATTGCACGTAGGATTTCCTCTCGAGCCGCATCAAGATTGCCAGCAATGGCCACTTGATAGACAAGCACGGCGAGCATCGCGCCGATAGGATCGATGACAATGCCCTCCCATTTAACCACATTGCCTATTTTTCGTGACGGCTTGATATGCCGGAGTAGTGGTGCAATTACGGTAGGTCCTGTGACCACCAGAATGGCACCTAGGAGAGCCGCGACTCGCCAGTCGAAACCCAGTACATACTTCATCCCTGCATAACTAAGGAAAAAACTAATGGCGACCCCTAGAACACACAGCCTGATTACCGGGGTGCCACTTTCCTTGAGATCTGAAAATTTCAGCGTCAGGCCACCTTCAAAGAGGATGATGGCAACACAGAGCCCGACAGCTGAGAGTAAGACGCTGTCACCCACCAAGTAGTCATCAATGGTCGCCCCAGCAAATTGGCCTAAGCCAAAGCCAAAGGCCAATAACACAAGAATGGACGGTAGCTTGCACTTCCAGGCAAGCCATTGTGCCGATATGCCGAGCGCAAGTACCAGGGTGAAGTAGGTAAGAGGTGTCATTTGATGATGAGTTATTGAATAGCGAAAAACGATTAATGACCAATGTAATCAGCGTGAATTTTATCGGCTGTTCATCACTGAGAAATAATAGATGGTGGCTTGACGGGTGGGGGCAATTTGGCCAGTGTCTAAACTTACCTTCTCGTGTAGTTTGTCGTGTCCTCCCTTACTGCTGCTACCCCTTACTGATCATAAACTCCAAGATTGTATTGTGTACTCCAACGAAGACTATCTACTCGAACTAATTACGGAAGCGGGATTGGTAACCGCTGAAGAAATCGAGGGCGTCCGAAGTAAATTAGACGAGAGGGAGAGTGTGGTTGAGCGATTGATCACTAGTCAACGTCTCACCGAGGAGCAGGTAGCTCGAGTTTCAGCCCAAAGTGCTAGTATGCCTTTTATTGATTTGGAGCATACACCCATTGCTCCAGATGTATTTGAACAGATCCCCGATGATATTGCCAAACGATTCCGAGCTATTCCAGTATTTGATGATGGAGCTACTTTGACAGTGGCGGTTGCGGACCCCCTCGATTTCGAGGTGCTCGATGGCCTGCCTCATATCATCAAACGCGAAATAAATCCCGTTTGTGCAACAGCTTCAGCGATAGATCTTACCATCAGGCAGAACTATGGCGGCGAAGTCTTGGAGGAAGAGACGGAGTCGGAATTTACCGTCGTTACGGAAGAGGGTGCGGAGGAGGCCTCCGATGATGATGCTCCGATTATTAGAATGGTGTCCACTATGTTACTTGAGGCGTTTAAGCTCACCGCAAGTGACATTCACCTTGAGCCGATGGAGACAACATTGCGGATACGTTATCGTGTTGATGGTAAGCTTATTGAGGTGGATAATCACCCCAAAAAGCTTCATCCTGCCATTGTGGCGCGGATCAAGGTGATGAGCGGCACGATGAGCATCGCGGAAAAGCGCTTACCGCAAGATGGGCGTATTCAGATACGAGTTGCCGGCAAGGAAGTGGATCTGCGAGTATCTTCTGTGCCGAGTAATCATGGTGAGAGCATTGTCATGCGTATTTTAGACAAGAGCGCACTTATGCTGGGCCTGCCAGAACTCGGCTTTTTCTCTGACGATCAGGAAGAAATCAACGAGCTTATCCGCATGCCGGATGGAATTATTCTGGTAACTGGACCGACCGGTTCGGGCAAGACCACCACGCTCTACGGTTGCTTGAACACTATCAATAAGCCTGACCGTAAAATCATCACGGTTGAGGACCCGGTAGAATACGAGCTCCCTGGTATTAATCAGGTGATGGTGAAAACAGATATAGGCATGACTTTTGCCGCGGCCCTTCGTGCGATGATGCGTCAGGCCCCCAATGTCATCATGCTGGGAGAGATTCGTGATAAGGAAACGGCGGGTATTGCCATTCAGGCGGCACTGACCGGACACCTCGTATTTTCTACATTGCACACCAATGATGCGCCAGGCGCTGTGGCGCGACTTGTCGATATTGGTATTAAACGATTTCTCATCGCGTCAGCGGTGAGAGCCATTATTGCTCAACGATTGGTACGTAAGCTGTGTCCGAACTGTAAACTGCCAGCGACACTCAACGAGCGTGAGATGCGGACCTTAAACCTCGACCTTCGTCAGGTTGCTGAGAGTAACATTATGGGACCCAAGGGTTGCGAAATGTGCCGTAACATAGGCTATCGAGGCCGGCTAGGAATCTTTGAAACGTTTAAAATAGACGACGAGGTTCGCCACCTCATTAATGACGATCTTACATCACCGCAACTACGCCGAAGAGCTCGCGAGCTAGGCATGCGCACGCTCCGAGAAGATGGCATTCGCAAGGTGCTGGCAGGCATCACCTCTCCAGATGAAATTCTCCGCGTGACAATGTCAGATGACGATTGATCATAAAAATCAGCCAAGCACATCCCGCTAAGAACACGCCGCCAAGCATACCCGCTACGACCAAAGCGCCACCTATCCTGAGGATAAGCCACGCAACATTAACCAGCTTCCATGGACAACTCACAACTTATCGACATCTTTATGAGCCGCGGCTTGGTGGATCAGTATCTTGCTGATGATATCCTCATGGAGGTCGAAAATAGCGGCAAGGAAGTCGCGGAGATTTTAACCGACTATGAGGTGATCCAGAACCAGGAGGATGTCTGGCCGATCGTCGCCAATGAACTTGGTGTAGGTATCATTAAAGACCTGCTTCACTTTAACCCACCACCTGAATTACTGGCAATTGTTCCGGGAGGCATGGCCCGTTTGCACGGGGCGCTACCAGTGAACTATGATAGTGAAGGGCTTACGGTTTGCTTGGTAGATCCACTTAATCCACAAGTGCTTGAGGATTTGCGCTTTGCTTTGGGCAAAGAGATCATTCTTGCCGTAGCCCCCAGTCACATTGTTGAGAAAAAAATCAATGAGGCATACGGTGGAGAGGGACAAGCGCTGGATGAAATTCTCAGCCAGCTAAAGGCAGGAGCAGACGCAGCAGGCGATAACACCGGCCAGAATGCGGAAGTCGAGGCAAACTCAGCACCCATTATCCGTTACGTTGACTTAGTGCTTTATCAGGCGATTAACGAGGGCTCATCTGACATTCATTTTGAACCCTTTGAACAGGATTTTAAAATACGCTATCGTGTAGACGGCGCGCTTTATGAGATGGCACCACCACCACCGCATCTTGCCCTGCCGATCATTTCCCGTCTCAAGGTGATGTCGAATATGAACATTGCTGAAAAGCGCATCCCGCAAGATGGCCGTATCGTTAAGCACATTGGCGAGAAGCAGGTCGACATGCGAGTCTCATCACTGCCTACGCAACACGGTGAAAGTATTGTGCTTCGAGTGCTTGATCGGAGTAACATCAACTTGAGTCTAGATAAGCTTGGGTTGCCACCGGCCATTTTTGAATACATCAACAAGACCGTGCGCAAGCCCAATGGAATTTTTATCTGCACTGGCCCTACGGGAGCTGGTAAAACGACAACCCTTTACGCAGCCCTGAAAGAGATTAACACGGTGGATTCCAAGCTTCTTACGGCAGAGGATCCTGTGGAATACGATGTAGACGGCATTGTTCAAGTTCCTGTTTATGAGACAATTGGGCTGACCTTTTCGAGAATCCTACGAGCCTTCCTTCGACAAGATCCGGACCGTATTTTGGTAGGAGAGATTCGTGATTTAGACACCGCCCAAATCGCGATACAAGCTTCCCTAACAGGCCACCTCGTGCTGAGCACTTTGCACACCAATGATGCGCCGGGTGCGGTGACTCGACTCATTGACATGGGAACAGAGCCATTCTTGGTGGCAGCCTCATTGGAGGGTATTCTTGCCCAGCGGCTTTTGCGCACTATTTGTAAGGATTGCCGTGCATCCTATGAACCGAATGAAGCTCTACTCAACCAGCTTGGCGTATCCTCTCACGAGTTAGGGGATAAAGAATTCTACACCGGGCGCGGATGCGACGTATGTGATCAAACCGGTTACAAGGGTCGCCGCGGTCTTTTTGAGCTGCTGGATATGACAGATCCGATTCGGGAACTCGTCACCGACCGTGCCCCTACGGTTGTCATTAAGCAAAAAGCGATCGAGCTGGGAATGAACACCCTGCGTGAGGATGGTTTGCGTAATATTTATGACGGCAACACAACCATCGAAGAAGTGCTTAAGTATACCTAACTATGCCTGAGTGTGCTAAGGCACCCACGGGGCAGAATAGGCAGAGAAGCCGTGAGGGCTATAAATCCTATGTTACAGGGAGTCTCGGCCATGATCAGAAACTGATTGAAATTTTGTATTTCCAAATGCTCTCGTATTTAGCACAGTAGTCGAAGTATTTATTTAAGAACAACAAACTATGGCTAACTTTCTATATCTAGCGCTCGATGCTAAAGGCGAACAAACAACCGGTAGTGTTCAGGCAACAAGTGAATCAGATGCTATTCAGCAGCTTAGATCTCAGGGGCTCTACCCAACTCAGGTTGTTCAAGAAGGCAAAGGAACGCTAGGAGAGGGGGCTAAAGGTAAAACCCGGGGCAAGAAGAAGGTCAAAAAGAAAGCAGGCGGTAAGGTTAAGGCCGAAGTGCTGTCGATTTTTACTCGTCAGCTTGCCACCCTCATCGAAGCCGGTCTGCCGCTACTGCGTGGTCTCAACACACTCGAAAAACAGGAGGAGGATCCGGTCATGCGTGCCACGATTAACTCACTATCTGAGTCGGTGCAATCTGGTGCCACATTTTCGGAAAGTCTCGCCCAACACCCCAAGATTTTTAACAAGCTGTTTGTTAACATGATCAAAGCGGGTGAGCTTGGTGGTGTTTTGGAAGTCGTGCTCGTTCGCCTTGCTGAATACGCAGAGAAAGCGGCCAAGCTAAAGAGTAAGCTCACCACCGCCATGGTTTACCCTTGTATTGTTCTGTTCATTGCGGTCGGCATTCTGATTTTCTTGTTGCTGGTGGTCGTGCCCAAATTCAAAGAAATGATGGCGGATGTTGGAGAGTTGCCCCTCATCTCCGAAATCGTTTTTGGTGCTTCTGAGAATATGTTGGCAAGGCCCTTTATATTGCCGAATGCTGTCTGGTTGTTTATCATACTTGGAATTTTCTTTATGATTTTCAAGGCGTGGGCATCAACCAAAAAGGGTCGTTTTATTGTCGATACGATGATGTTGAAACTACCTATTATTGGTGACTTACAGAGCAAGAGTGCGATCTCGCGTTTTACGAGAACGATGGGAACACTGGTCACTTCCGGTGTGCCTATCTTGCAAGCATTAACCATTACCAGGGACACAGCTGGCAATGTGGTGGTGTCAAAAGCTATTGAAGGTGTGCATGATGGCGTTAAAGAAGGGGAGGCTATGGTCACCCCTCTCCAAGCATGTGGTATCTTTCCGGGAATGGTGATCAGCATGGTCGATGTCGGTGAAGAGACCGGTCAGCTGCCAGAGATGATGCTTAAAATTGCCAATGTCTATGATGATGAAGTCGATAATGCTGTGTCAGCGTTGACGGCCGTGATTGAACCAATCATGATTGTGTTTCTGGCGGTCATTGTTGGCTCAATCGTGATGGCTATTTTCCTTCCTCTAATCAAGATGATGCAGAGCTTTGGTTAAGCTTAGCGGGCATTATTAGAGTCAAAGGGCCAAAGGGTCGTTCACAAATAAACAGAAACTGTGTTTGTGAGCTCAAAGCAACTGGGTTATACTAGTAAGCAACTTAATATCAATCAGTCATGATTAAAACACAGTCTAACACTCAGCAACGGCATCGGAATGTGATAAAACCCGCTTTCACACTTTTGGAGATAATCACAGTGATCGCGATCATTGCCGTGCTGGCAAGCCTGACGATTGGAGGCATGAGCTACTATGACCAAAAGATGAAATACTCCAGAACGGAGATACTCATCGCGAGCATTGAGCAGGCGCTGGAGGATTATAAAAGTGATAATGGTAGCTACCCGTCAGGCAATATAGGAAATCTTTTTAATGCATTGTATGGTGATGGAACAAACGTCTATCTTGCTACTTTAAACCCCGCG
>ERZ887851.412-NODE-412-length-43036-cov-26.224076_pt1 | contig 43036 bp, 34 predicted proteins | sample MGYA00521100_ERZ887851 | MGnify/ENA primary metagenome ERZ887851 (study PRJEB32303, sample SAMEA104408602) | aquatic metagenome | biome: Brackish water; feature: Pelagic; material: water | place: Baltic Sea | collected 2014-06-06T16:11:00 | depth 11,444 m ... | reverse complement strand
CGCCTAGCTCAACCCTGCATCACGGCGCAGGGTGTTAGAGCGTCTATCGGGACCATCATGGCTCCACCCAGGGGCTTTAAACAAATAGGCGAGTTTGTCTTGCCAGCGCTCGGCACGCTTGACGTCTCGCGACATATTGCCGTATTCCCCAAAGGCGACATCGAGAACCCGTTGTGAGGTTATATTCTTAGTGAGCCCGTAGCGCACAGGTTCCGACACGAGCTCTTCGCTGAAGGTACCCATCAGCCTGTCCCATATAATGAGTGTGGCACCGTGATTGCGATCAAGGTAGCGGGTATTGGAGCCATGATGCACCCGGTGGTGGGAGGGTGTATTAAAAATAAACTCATACCAGGCAGGCATTCGGTCAATGGCTTCCGTATGCAACCAATATTGATAAATTAGACTGATGCTCAACATGGTAACGATCATGACCGGATCGAATCCCAGTAAAGCAAGCGGGCACCAAAACACATATTTTGAAGCGCGTTCCCCTACGCCTTGGCGCAAGGCCGTCCCCAAGTTGTAATACTGCGAGTTATGGTGTGAGGAATGTCCCGCCCACATCCATCGAACTTCATGGTTACCGCGATGGAATAAGTAATAGGTGAGGTCGTCTAGGAAAAAGAGCAGAATCCACCAAGGCAGGGTGCGGCCTACCGTGTCTTTTAAGGGTGACAGATCGTAGCAGACAAACATGAGCAAAATGCCGCCAATTTTGGGCAGTAGATCGACAAAAACCGTCAATACCATGATGCGCATGGAGGCCCAAAAATCTTGGTTCTCATAAACCGGCCTGAACTGCTTTTTGGCCCAGAGCCATTCTATTCCCAGCGCGGCAAAAAAAGCCGGCAGGGCCAGAAGTACTAGGTCGTCTTGCATGACGGCCATTACACGGTCGAACATAGTGCTTTCTCGCCTTATTTTTGGGTCATTGTAGTGGAATTCACCGCCTTGTTGGCACTCTTCGCTGATACAAAATTAGCGGGGTTAACGTTAATTAAGCTGCCAACCCCAGCGGGCGGTAATGGCCTGTCGTTTCGCGATTAAAGCGCGTGTTGTTATGGGCTCAGAATCCATGCCTGGCAGTTGCTGATAGCTTTGATGATTATCGCTCAGTTCGCGCAAGCCGTTTAAAAATTTTAGGGTTTTAAAGCCGTCAAACCAGGTGCGAAGTTGACGCGCAGACTGTTGAGCATCTCGGCTATTGCGCTGGGAGTGCTTGAGGGCCTGAGGTAGCCCTAGCTTAGAAAGTTGCGCGGTCGCTGCCAAAGCGAGGGGCTTGTGCAACTTCAAGGAAAGATCTTCGCTGATATTAGGGTTTACCCTGGCTAACCACGTCGGGAAGCTTGCCAAAACGACCTGAAGTGCCGTGAAACACTCGGGATGGTAAAAAAAGGGGGTCGACTCGGGTTCGCCCGATGCCATCAAACGCGTGACGGCTGGGCCCGTGCCAAAGGGGACTCTGTCTGATGCGCGGGCTTGGATTAACACCGGAGGGCCTGGTGGTCGGTAGATCTGGCCCATTTTGGCGAGCTTGTTGAGTAAGTAAAAATCCTCCGCGCCGGCCCGTAGGGGCACCCCGCGTACGGCCCCATAGCAGTGGGCGTGAAAACCACAGCAGCTTCCCAGTGTGTGAAAAGCGTACTCTGATGCGGCAAGTTCGAGCCCTAAAATGTAATGATGCAGCCAGAGCTCGTAGATTAACGTGGCTCTGCCTAAGGGTGTGTCGGCATCCACCACGTGCTGGAACGGAAGAGAGATGGCTGCTGCACCAGTGGGCCAAGCTTGACTCAGGTAGTGGGAAGGCCACTGGGCATCGGCGTCGGTGGAATAAATCCATTCAGATTCGATATGACCCTGCTGCATGAGCCACAGGGCCAAGTCGCAGCCCACCCGCCTCGCTCTGCCTACACCTTCAGTGCTTGGGGTCGCTCCCTCCAGGTGCTCGAGGTCGATCATGAGCAACGTGGTGGCGGGTGTGAGCTGGCATAGTGTGATGCCGCCTATTGGGGAACTGCTGGCCTGTTCTTTGACATAGTTGCGCAATGCGTGATTGGCATCGATATCTGAGTCAGTTTCGGGCCGATTTAAAACGCCAATCAACAGAAGTGTCTGTTCCGGGGGTGGCGTGGGTATGCGCGCCAAAAATTCGAGACTTTCCTTAAAGCACGGCACCACCATGACGTGATGCCAGTGTTGGTCTAGCCTGGGCAGCGCGGGGAGCAGCGCATAGCGCGAGAGGTACTTACCAATGACCGGGTCTTGGTTTGCTCTCAATGGAGTGCGGCACGAACCGGCAATTCGCTGACAACCTGACTCTCAAAAGCGAGAACCTCTTGCCAGCGGGTATCGATGGTTTCGGCTGGAAAATATTCAGAGGCGAGGTCTAGGAAGAGTTCAAAGTGCCGGTCTTCTGATCGCGTTATCGATCGGTAAAACGTTTTCAATTCACCCGCAGGCAGCGCCTCAGCGATTAAACCAAAGCGCTCGGCACCGCGCGCTTCAATAACGCCGGCGGTCAAGAGGCGATCGAGTAAATAGAGCTCTGAACCTTGGCGTATAAGACTTCTAATGCTGTTTACGTAGGGGTCTTTTTCATCGGCACCCAATATTAACCCGCGTGACTGGATGATTTTCACAACTTCACGGAAATGCACCATTTCTTCAACAGCGAGCTCCGCCATGGCAAGCACTAAGCGGGACCTGTCGGGATAATGCGAAACCATGGACAAGGCCATCCCGGAGGCCTTTTTTTCGGCAGCGGCGTGATCGAGAATAAAGGCGTCGAAGTTGCTTAAAACGCAGTCGACCCAGGCTTTTGGTGAAGGGGTTTTTAGGGGGCTATCGTGGTCCATAGTGTGGCTGAATTGACGAAGATCCCCGATTGTAACCGACCTGTGGCCTAGACGGCTGCTCACTGCCAGCCTGTCCAGCCTGGACCTCTGACCACGCGACCGGGCGTGGCGCCGGTGGGCTCACTGTCACGAATGACAGCGGTACCATTGATAAACACCTGCTCCATACCCACGGCATACTGATGCGGCTGCTGAAAAGTCGCTTGATCAACAATGGCGTCAGGGTCAAAAACCAGGATATCGGCAAAATGGCCCTCTCGCAGGAAACCGCGATCGCGCAGGGATAAGTTGGTTGCCGGTAAGCCGCTGGCACGGTGAATGGCTTGCTCGAGGGACAGTAATTTTAATTCCCGTACGTAATGCCCAAGGACTCTAGGAAACGTACCGTAGGTTCGAGGGTGCCGGTGGTTCAGCAGGGCATCGCCCTCGGCGGCTATGGTAACGGCGTCGGTGCAAAAACTCACCCAGGGTTGCTGAATGGCTTTGCGAACGACATCTTCGGACTGATTGAAATACATAGCACCGACGCGCGTTCTATCGGCAATAACCAGATCCATGGCGGTTTCTTCGGGGCTCTGGTTTCTCATGATGGCCACTTCGGCGAGGGTTTTCCCCGCAAGGTGTTTGAGCTCAGGATTTCGAAATTCCACTAACATGACAGTCTCTGCGCCGCCGCTCGCAAGGCGATTGTCCCATTCGTCTGAGTCCTCCCGCATTTGCTTCGCCAAGGTTTGACGGGTTTTCGGGTCCTGCATGCGAGCAATCCATGCGTCAATGCCCCCGGCTTTAACCCACGCTGGCATAACGGCATCTAGACCAGTGGAACCCGCGGGGTAGGGGTACATATCGGCTGTTATTTTTAGGCCTTCACTGCGTGCGGCTTCAATGCGCGCCAGAACGTCATCGAAGCGGTCCCATGAGGGAGGGTGCGCAATTTTAAGATGGTAGATTTCTGCAGGTATGGCAGCTTCTCTGGAAATCGTAATGAGCTCATCAAGGGCATCAAATATTTGCTTGCCCTCGTTGCGAAGGTGCGACGCGTAAATACCGCCATACTCGGCAGCGGCTTTCGCCAGAGCGACCAGTTCATCGGTTTCGGCAAAGCTTGCCGGTGTATAAATCAGTGACGACGCCACGCCAACCGCGCCCTCGCGCATAGCTTCTCGCACCAGCTCTTGCATAAGCTTGAGCTGTTGGGGGGTGGGATCAACGTCGTCCTGTCCCAACACATGTATTCGGGGCGTGGTTGCACCAATAAACGAGGCAATGTTGGGTGCCACGCCCTTTGTCTCTAGAAACTCTAAATACTCGCCTAAGGTGGTCCAGCTAGGGTTAATACCAGCCCAGTATTTGGGAAACTCAGTCTTCATGACCGGGCTTAAGGGCCCCATCGAATTGCCCTCCCCAAAGACCTCGAGGGTAATGCCTTGGGTAATATCGCTAAGGCCTCGGCCATCGGTGATCAAACTCGTCACACCCCAGCCGATCATGTTGATAAAGCCGGGACTGACGGCCTTGCCTTTTGCGTTGATGACCTTATTTGCCGTTGCGTTATCAAGGTTACCCAGTGCGACAATGCGGTCACCGGTTATCCCCAGGTCCCCGACATAGGGTGTATTACCCGATCCGTCATATAGGGTTCCATCTTGAATCAACGTATCAAAGTGATCCGGAGTTTTAGTGCTGCAAGCACTGCAAACAGCGAGCCCGACGATAGCGAGGATTACTCTCAAACGCTTTGAAATTTGGCCCATCGGTCATGTCCTTAACGTCTACTTGAGGTCTAAGTTAGCATTTTGCTGAGCTGCGGGGGCAGCGAATTTTGTTGGCTGGCCCGAATGGCAAGCTAGACCCTTTGTCTTTAGAAAGAGGCCTGGGACAGGGGCGGTAAAGTATCGATTTTCTCGGTATGCTTCTAGGTGTTGGTACGAAGATGATCAATCAAGACTAACGCGATGCCATGGCAAAGAGGGCGCGACTCAGAGCGCATTTTTGGCTGGCCTCCAGTCTGCTTTGGAAAGAGAGCACAGTTATGAGCCCTATTAGATATCAATGCACGGTCGTCGCGATTGTGGCTTCGCTAATGCTCAGCGTAGGAACTAGCGTCAATGCCACCGACCTTAAAACGATTATGGCAGACCCCGACTGGATAGGTGCGCCGGTGGAGTCAGCCTGGTGGCAGCTCGATGGCAGTGGCTACTGGTATCGCGCTAAGCGTAAGGGCAGCACGCTACGAGATACCTTTGCCATAGGCGCTGCCGGGGATCCCTTGCCTGTTTCGGCATCGCTATTGGCTCGTGGCGATGGACCCACGCTTAAATATCATGCACTGAAAGGTTTGGCGGTCAGCATTAACAACGGCGCCTTGGTACTTCGAGACTTAAACAAGCAGACCCACCGCGTATTATTCGCCGGAACCGACCCCGCAAGTCGTCCTCAATTTTCACCCGAGGGTGACGCTGTATTTTTTTTGGTGGCCCAGGGTTGGTGGCGAATTGATCTGGCCAGTGGCAGCGCCAGTGCGTTAACGCCCCTGATTTTTGAGGAGCCCCCTTACACCGTTCCTGATGATGTTTTAGCGCAAGATCAGCTCAGACTGTTTACAACCCTTGAGCGTGACCGGCTTGCACAGCAGCAACAGTTCGAAGCCAGGCTGTTGCAAGAGCAGGCTGGAGCGTCTGCGGCCACCCCTTGGTATTTAAGTGCCGACTATCAATTGGTCAACAGTGCGCTGTCTCCCAATGGACGTTGGTTATTGGCGACAGTGAGCCCGGCAGGAGCCGATAACAATCAAGCCGATAAAATGCCCCATTACGTAACCCGCTCAGGTTATGTCGATGTCGAAGACGTGCGCTCGCTGGTGGGTCGAGAGTCGCCAAAGCCTCAGTCGTTATGGCTATTAGACTTGAAAGCTCGCGAGCGGTATGAGTTGAGTATGGGTGAACTCCCTGGCGTTGATTTGGATCCGCTGGCTGAGCTTAAGCATGCGCAAGACATGGCTATTCACGATGCCAAAGACCCTAGGCCGGTCACTTTTGAACGTCTCGTGTGGCATGACCAAGGCGGCGATGCGTTGGTGCAAGTGCATGCCATTGACAATAAAGACCGTTGGACCTTGCGACTAAAAGCGGACACTCAAGAGCTGGTGTTGGTGGAGCACTTGCACGACCCTGCATGGATTAACTGGCGGTTCAACGACGCCGGTTGGATTCCGGGCAGTGATCAGATTTGGTGGTTATCGGAAGCCTCTGGATTCAGTCACCTTTATGCGACTCAACGCAATGGTGAGGTGGTGCAATACAGTCAGGGTGATTTCGAAGTCACGGCTGTCGACTGGTTACCCGATGGCGAGTCAGCGGTGGTGTTAAGCAACCGCGCTCATCCCACGGAGTACGACTTGTACCGGCTCAATGTGTCGGCAAAAACAATGACGCGGCAGACCGATCTCAAGGGCGTAGAAGGCTTTTCGTTACATCCGAATGGCGAGCGGGCTCTTGTGCTATTTTCTGAGAGTTATCGGCCTACTCAGGCCGTTGTTCTAGACTTGTTAACGGGTGATCTTACGCTGAAGACGGATACAGTTAACGCGGCCTATGCTGCCATTCCTTGGCAGGCACCCGACTTTGTTCCTGTCCCGTCCCGGCATGGTGTTGAAAAGCCCATTTGGTCTAAGTTCTACCCGGCCCGGGGAGATTTTGAGGGGCTGCGCCCCATAGTCATGTTCGTCCATGGGGCAGGTTATACCCAAAATACCCATCACCAGTTTCCTTATTATTTTCGTGAACAGATGTTTCATAACCTATTAACCGAGCGTGGTTATCATGTGTTGGATATGGACTACCGTGCCAGTCGTGGCTATGGGCGTGACTGGCGCACTGCAATTTATCGTCAGATGGGCACCCCTGAACTGGAAGACCTCATTGATGGTGTGCAGTGGTTGGTGGAAGAGCACGGAGGCGATCCCGATCGCGTTGGTGTCTACGGGGGGTCCTATGGTGGCTTCATGGCGTTTATGGCGTTGTTTAAGGCCCCCGATGTATTCGCCGCGGGTGCGGCTTTGCGTCCCGTTACCGACTGGCGGCACTACAACGATTCCTACACGGCAAATATTCTCAATACGCCAGCGGTAGACCCCGAGGCGCATCGCCGTAGCTCTCCTATAGAGTTTGTTGAAGGCTTTGAGGGAGCACTGCTGATCAGCCACGGCATGCTAGATGACAATGTGTTCTATAAAGATTCGGTGCGCCTTGTTCAGCGCCTTATTGAACTTGAAAAAGAGCACTGGGAGCTAGCATCCTATCCTTTGGAGCCCCATGGGTATGTCCATCCCGAAAGTTGGTTGGATCAGTACCGGCGTATTTTGAAGTTATTTGAGTCGGAGCTGGGTGACGCCCGGTAATGGCGCCATGGCGTTTTTTATACAAAGGATGTGACATGGTTGGGCGTTCGATTTACGATCGCGCTCACCTTGTAGTTCTAAGATTTTGACGAGACAAAGACTCACTCAACAGCTCAATAAAAGGAAAGCGTTATGTTCAGCCACATTATGATCGGTGCCAATGATATCGAAGCGTCCAAGGCGTTCTATGACGCAACATTGGGCGCTCTGGGCTGCGGCCCCGGTGTTATCGATGAGAAGGGACGGGTGTTTTATATGACAGACACGGGCATTTTTGCCCTGAGCCAACCCATCGATGGCAATCCTGCCGGTCATGGCAATGGCTCTACCATCGGCTTTGCGGCGGCGACGACCGAAGCAGCCGACGCTTGGCATGCGGCGGGGCTAGCCAGTGGCGGTGTAACCTGCGAAGAGCCTCCGGGTGTTCGTGAGGGTGGCATGGGTCCACTGTATTTAGCCTATCTGCGTGATCCGTCGGGAAACAAGATTTGCGCTTTAGTTAGGGTTTAGTAGAGGCTCAGCGTTTTAAGCGTTTGCATTGTTGATTTAAAATTATGGTCACGGGATGGGCGTTAAGACCGCCATCACCGCGGGCCCTAACCAGCATTGACCGCAGCAAGCCAAGGGCTCACCGAGGCTGGTGTCGATGATTTGGCACTGAGAGCGCTTTTCTTCCATCGATGGAATTTAGACCGTAGGAGGCATTGAGATGTTTGAAGAATTCAATATTAGCGCCATGGCAGATGCGTACATTGTTCCCTATGCGGCCAATATTGCTTTGGCTTTGGCTATTTTTCTGGTCGGAAAATGGCTGGCTGGCACCCTGACCAACGTCGTCATTGCCCTGCTCAAAAAGTCGCGTATGGATGACATCCTCATCACTTTTGTCACGTCCATTGTTAAAGCGCTGTTAATGCTGTTTGTCACTATTGCAGCCCTGAATCAACTGGGGGTCGATACCACTTCGTTAATTGCACTGTTAGGCGCAGCGGGCCTCGCCGTGGGCTTGGCGTTACAAAACTCGCTGCAAAACTTTGCCGCAGGGGTCATGTTGATTGTCTTTAGGCCTTTTAAAGCGGGTGATTTTGTAGAGTTAGCTGGAGTTGCAGGCGTTGTCGAAAACATCGGTATTTTTAGTTCGGTATTGCGAACCGGAGACAATCGGGAACTGATTGTGCCTAATGGCGTTATTTACGGCGGCATCATTACCAACTATTCGAAGCGCAGCACGCGTCGCGTCGACATGGTTTTTGGGATTGATTACGACGATGACTTAAAACAGGCGAAGGAACTGCTGCGCACTATTATTTTGGCTGACGAGCGCGTCCTGTCTGAGCCCGAGCCGGTGGTAGCTGTGTCTGAACTGGCTGATTTTTCGGTCAAGTTTATCGTGAGGCCTTGGGTAAAAAATGCCGACTACTGGCCTGTGCTTTGGGATACCACTGAAAAGGTTAAGCTTGAATTCGACGCGCAGGGCCTATCGATCCCTTACCCGCAAATGGACATCCATATTCCCAAAAATGCGGCGGGCGCTGGCGACGCTTAACGTGCGCAAGGCCCAAAGGGTTTTGCTTAATGCGAGGCCCTCAATAAGGCGATTGTGTTTGCTTAACCGAACTCCATGAGCGGGGAGTTCTGGCCTCAACGGGAGCCTCAGACACGGTCGGTGTGTGTGTCGCTGTGCTCAGGCCTTGCGTAAAATTTCTTAACAGCCAGCCAAACCAGAATGCCCGCAATGATGAGCGGTAGTCCATAACTGAGGGCCAGAAGGGTTTCGCCACTGGCGAGGGTGACCTGCTCTCCCGAGTACGTCTGCTGTGCTTGCGAATAAGGCTTGGCATAGAAGAAGTAGAGCATGCCCATGGTGGCGACACCTACCAGCGTCATGATGGCTGGCCAGACTAAGGTTTGGCGCACTTTACCGGCGTCATACTCATCATTAGGCACCTCATGGAGGGCCTTTCGGTAATTGGCCTCTTTGGCAGTAACCTGGCCAAATCTTGAGACCGTGACCACGGCCAGAAAACTGGCGGAGGCACCCACTAAAATGGGGTCAAAAATAACGGGCCAGTCGACCAGGTCGTTCAACGATAAAAGGTTCATCACCACGTTGACGATAAAGCCCGTTGCCATACCCCAAAATGCGCCAGCTTCAGTGATCTTTGAGCTCCAGATACTCATGAAGGCAACGGCGCCCCAAGACGAGGCAAATAAAGGCCCGGCGAAGTAGGTTATCCAGAAAATATTACTGGGTAGAGCCAAAGCTAGGGTTATCACGATTAGGCCAATCGCCAGCATGGTTAAACGGGTGACCCGTAACTGTACTTTATCGTTCTTTGGCAGCTTGAGTATGTCATTGCTCACGCTAAAGCCGACCAGAGACAAGAAGGTCGAGGCCGAGGAGAGCCCTGCCGCCAAGATGCCGCACACCAGCAACGCCCCGACCATGGTGGGGATTTGATTCATGGCGGCCCAAATAAGGACGCTTTCCGCGGGGTCTATGTCGGGATTACTGAGATTGACGATGGACGCAAAGAAAGTGGTGACCAGATACAACAGCAACATGGTGATGGCTGCGCCACAGGCCGACCGAATAACGACATGTTCGTTTCGAGCCATCAGATAGCGGCTGGACTGCCAGGGGCTTACTGCCACCACCACGCCCCATGCAACGCCTAAAATCAATGCCCAAAGCAGCGCCTGCCCCGGGGTTTCCCAGCTGGTTTCAGGCCCCACGACACCGTGCCAGGCAATAATATTGGGCTTGGCTTCAAAGATGGCTAGGGCTTCAATGCTGGCAAACCAGCCGCCGTTGGCACTGACCATAAAGGCAAGCGCCACAACCGCGACTGACGTGAACAAGATGAACATGAGGGTATCTGTCAAAATGACACCCTTGGATCCGGAGTAGAGGGTGAACAGTGTGTAGCTGCTCCAAACCAGAATAATAGCGATGGGCTCAGAGAGCTCAGTCATTTGCATAACGACCAAGGCAACGCCCCAGGTGACGGCCAGCAGGTAGCCACTGAGACCCACCACAATAGAAAGCCCTGCCAGAGACTGGATTCGCTGACTTTGAAAGCGCGCGCCAAAAAAGGCGGGCACGGTCAGCGATTGGCTGCGGCGTAGGTAGCGACCAAAAAATAGAGCCCCTAGGACATAGCCCATACAGTTTACAGCGGTCATGATAATAATGAGGGGCCCGTGTCCCTGATAGGACATACCGGCTTCTCCGATAAAGCCATTGGTGCTCATGAAGCTGGCAATCAAGGTGCCCAGTATTAATAACGTGGGTGCGTTGCGCCCAGCAACAAAGTAGTCGTCGAGATGCCGCACTTTACGGCCTGCGTACCAGCCGGTGCCGAGATAAACCATGACACTCAGTACCATCGTTAGGCTAAAGCTATCCATTAGGCATATACCGCCATTAACAATTTGTTGAGGCACTCACTCTGGCCAGTGGCAACGGCAGCGACATGAAAGTGCCCCTTTTTCGCCGGTTCGGCGGTGCCAGATCGTGGAGCACCAAGGTCTACGGGCAAATGCGGACTGTCCAGCTCATTGAGCCGAGCAAAAAACGCGAGGTAAAAGCTTTCCAATCGATGGCCTTTCCATGGGAGAGTACGCGTCCAAGTAGACGCTTTTTGTTTAAATATGGAAGCAATGCCGCGTATAAATGCGGGGAAAGCAACGATAGTCGTCGATCCTAGATGGGCTGGTGCTGACCCGAATGTCGTGGGTACTGGATAACTCCAGTCATCGGGTGACAGCAAGTGACTCATGGCTACAGCTACCTTGTTTTTATGGGGGGCTTTGTAGGTCGCAGCGCTACTTCTGAAGCGTCTGTCGACTTTCACATTATGCAGCAAAATCACCAAATCTAAAGGGTGTTGAGCCTATTGCATGGAGGCCTCCAAGGGGCGCATTATTCGCCAATTCGGGAGTGTCACTATTTCGGTAGTGCGTCGATAAAAACACCTATTGATTTATCTACAATAAAAAAGAGTACGGCCATGAATGCACCCGTTATTTCCTTCTCTAGGCGCCTACGTGTATCCCCCTTTGAATTACGCTCTCTGGAGGGTTTAAAGTCGGCATCGGTTTACAATCATCTAGTCTTGCCCACCTGTTATGAATCCCTCGAAGCCGACTATTGGCATTTGCGTGAGCACGTACAGCTATGGGATGTCGCCTGCCAGGTGCAAGTGGAGGTGCAGGGCCCAGATGCAGCCAATTTTGTCGAGTACCTAACGCCTCGTGATGTGTCTCGCTGCCAGGTTGGGCAGTGTATTTATACGCCGCTTATTGACGAGGCGGGAGGCATCATCAACGATCCACTGATCTTGCGTTTGGCCGATGACCGCTTCTGGATTTCACTGTCAGATTCCGATGTCTTGCTCTGGGCCAAGGGGCTGGCACTGGGTAAAGGTTTTGATGTTCGTGTTTTTGATCCCAATGTTTTTCCAATGTCGATTCAGGGGCCAAAATCTGCCGACCTGTTGAGTCGGGTTCTTGGCGATTCGATTCGCGAGCTTAAGTTTTTTCGCTTTGTGGAAACTGAAATTGCCGGTACCCCGGTGGTGGTGGCACGCACGGGCTGGAGTGGTCAGGGCGGCTATGAAATTTATCTTCAGGAGCCAGATTCGGGCGTGACACTGTGGGACACCTTGGCAGCCGCTGGGGAAGATCTTCAGGTGCGAGCGGGTTGCCCCAACCTTATTGAGCGTATTGAAAGTGGGTTATTGTCCTACGGCAACGATATGACTTTAGATAACAATCCCCTAGAAGCCGGGCTCGATCGCTTTTTTAAATTGGGTAAATCGGCTGACTACTTGGGTCGTGCTGCTTTAGAGGCCATTGCTGAAGAGGGGGTGACCCATCGATTGGTTAAGCTGGTCATCGCAGGTGAGCCTGTCGCGAATCCGCGGACGGTTTACACCATCCAGGGGGCCGCGGGTGAAAATATTGGAGCGGTCACCAGCGCTGTTTACTCACCTAGGCTTAATCAAAACATCGGTTTTGGCTATTTACCCGTGGACAGCTGTGAAAAAGGTGCCAGGGCCGTAGTTCTCACTCCTGAAGGCGCTAGAGACCTTTGGGTAGCCGACAACGATTGGTCTAGCTAGCCAGAATCTGTCTAGCGACTCTTTAAAATTTGCATGGCCGCTTATAGGCCATGCAGAATTTTGGTTTCAAGGTAGTCCTCAAGCCCCATTGACCCGCCTTCGCGGCCATTCCCCGATTGCTTGTAGCCACCAAAGGGCGAGCCATACTCGTAGGCACCGCCGTTAATATGCACGGCACCGGCGCGTAACTGTCTAGCCACTCTGCGGGCTCGGCTGGGGTCACCAGTTTGTAAATAGGCGGCTAGGCCATAGGGTGAATCATTGGCGATTGCGATAGCGTCTTCTTCGGTGTCGAAGGGAATAATCACCAGCACAGGCCCAAAAACTTCCTCGCGGGCGATACGCATTTGGTTGTTTACGTCGGTAAATAACGTCGGTTTCACGTACCAACCACGTTCAAATCCTTCGGGTTTGCCCAATCCCCCCACGAGTAACTGAGCACCTTCATCAATACCCACAGCAATTAAATTTTGGACTCGGTCGAACTGAATACGATCGAATAATGGCCCTATGTGGTCGCCTTCTTCTGCGGGATCACCCACTCGCGTGGCGATGGTCGCCTGACGGGCTATTTCGACCACTTGGTCATAGCAGCTGCGTTCTACCAGTAACCGCGTGGGTGCATCGCAAGACTGTCCTGTGTTGGCCATACATTCGGCGACTGCGTTTTGAACACGCTCTTCAAGGTCGCTATCGGCAAACACCAAATTGGCTGACTTACCTCCAAGTTCTAGAGTGACCCGCTTTACCCACTCGGCGGAGTCTTGTGTAACGGCGGTACCTGCTCGAGTCGACCCGGTAAAAGACATCATTTGAATGTCGGGATGCCGTGACATGGCGGTTCCCACTTCCGGACCTTCGCCATTAACAAGATTGAACACGCCGGGGGGGCAACCCGCCTCATGGAGGATTTCGGTGTAAATGATTGCGGAGAGGGGTGTGTGCTCACTGGGCTTAAGGATGCAGGTGCAGCCGGCAGCAAGTGCGGGGAGTACTTTCAGCGCTATTTGATTAATAGGCCAGTTCCAGGGCGTGATTAGGCCACAAACCCCAATGGGCTCACGTACCAAGATATCGCCATTACCGAGATCAACTTCTTCTTCAAGTTTTTCCAGGGCAGCGACAAAGCCCTGCAAGTGACCGATGGCTGCATCGGCCTGTGCTTCGCGGGCAAAAGTAATGGGTGCCCCCATTTCTTCGCGCATGGCTTGCGCCAAATCCTCAAACCGGGCCTCGGTGACCTGCTTGATCCGCTCTAGTAATGCGAGTCGCTCTTGCTTTGATGTCATTGAGAATGTTGCAAAAGCTTGACTGGCCGCGGCCACGGCCCGATCGACATCGACAGCATTGCCCAAGGCTACCGTTGCGATAATCTCTTCATTGGCAGGATTAATAACCGGCATCGTTGCAGTGGAGTCTGGAGAGACCCAGGCACCGTTGATATAAAATTTCTGCAGATTTTCCATGAAATACTCGCTTTATAGTCTATCGTTTACCCATGTGATGAAGCCATAAACCTGACTCAGAAAATGGCGGGCGTGGATCAATAACCGGTCTCGGAGGGTATTTTACCGGCCCTCATTATCGAGGGCGGTCGCATTTTTTTAAACCCCTTCTTCGTGTTGCTGTTAGCCGCACGCTCCCGGGCTGTGCTGGTCATTCTCTGAGGTTTACTCGCCTAAGCCCATTCTTCTTGTGGCGGGTTTCCCTATGGCTGCGATGGTGGCCTTTTCCTCGGTAAAGAAGTCAGCCGCATGGCGCGGACCATCCCGACCTATCCCAGACTCTTTGAATCCGCCGAAGGGTGCGCGCAGATCCCTAGCGATGGGGGTATTTAGCCAGAGAGTGCCGGCATTGACCCTCTGCTGGAAGGTTTGGGCGCGGTGCAGGCTTTCCGTCCAGCAATAGGCAATTAAACCGAAGCGGCTATCGTTGGCAATCGTCCAAGCTTCTTCGTCGTCGTCAAATATTTGAATCGTTACAACCGGTCCAAAAATTTCTTCCTGGCACAAAGGGGAGCTGTTATCAGAAACTTTAAAAACAGTAGGTGCCACAAAGTAGCCCTTGCCAAGTTCTGGCATGGCGCGTCCACCCGTGAGTAGCGTGGCGTCCGTATTTTCGGCGCGGGCAAAATATTGAAGAATTTGCTGTTGATGTTGAGCAAATGCCATAGGTCCAACTTCAGTTTTACTATCTAGCGGATCACCTATATGCAGGTTTTCGGTGCGCGCAACAAACGCTTCAATAAAGCGCTCTGCAATGCTTGCCTGTACTAGGATTCGTGATCCAGCAATGCAAATTTGTCCGCTATTGCCAAAGGCGCTAACCAGTGCTCCGTCTATTGCCCGATCAAAGTCGGCGTCATCGAAGATGATATTGGCTGACTTACCCTCCAACTCAAAATGTACCGGCGTCAGCCGCGCAGCGGCGGCACTCATGATCTCACGTGCGGTATTACCACGCCCGGTGAGGGATATACGATCGACTCCCTCTGCTGTTGCAAGTGCCGCACCGGTGACAGAACCTCGACCGTTAACAAGATTCACAACACCCGAAGGCAGTCCTGCTGATTCTAATAAGCGCACCAGCTGGAGCACGGCGAGGGGCGCGAATTCAGAAGGCTTTAAGACACAGCTGTTGCCAAAGGCTATGCACGAGGCTATCTGCATGCTGGACAAGGCCAGGCACGCATTCCAGGGTGTATAAATCGCAGCCACCCCTACAGGTTGACGGGTAACCACCGTGCGGTAGTGGTGCAATTGGTCAAAGGTTTCTCCTGCGATCTGACCAATGTAGTCGGCGAAGAAATCGAAGTTATCAGCGGCTCGAGGTATTTGACGCGCAGCCAAGTGGGCAAAAGGAAGCCCGGCACACACTGATTCTTGTAGCGCCAGGTCGTGGGCGTGGTTGCGTATCGCTTGAGCTGCCCCGCGTAAAACGCGTTGTTTTTCGTCGACCGAACATTGAGACCACTCCCCCGATTGAAAACGGTCTCTAGCGGCAGCAACCGCTTTCTTGACCTGATCGGCATCGTCTTCTTGCAGGCTGGCAATGATCTCACCCGTGCCGGGAAAGTGAACGGGTAGCCTTGTTGCTGAAATGTTGATGGGAACAGCGTGTCCTGCGGTATGCCCTGTTATAACCTCGGGTAGCGTGAGCTTAGCGGCTTCGATATGTGGCACTGGGGACGCCATGGTCACTCTCCTTGGCATGGATCAACCGAGTTGCTGTGGTTCTCATCATAGCTCTAAGCTGCGCCGTAGTCGCTCTATAGGCAGAAAAACAAAGGGTCAAAAAAACAGCGACAATGACTTAGCTAGAGCCTTCCGCTTGCCGTGTGAGTGGTGGTTTTGGTTAATCGCGGTAGCCTTACGGTGACCGTCGGTCACTCAGAGGGCTCAATGTTTATTTAACGAGGCATTATCTGAGAAAGGTATCGCCCGTGAAGTGCCCGTGGAAACCAAACGGTATGTGGTGGTCCAATAATACGGCGGCAACTTCCTCTTCAGGGTTTTGTGCATTGCGTATCTGAATTTCAGAGCGATGCGTGCTGGCGTCATAAACAACCGCCAGTAAATAACCATCATTCTGAGCCTTTGGACGTGCCTTCGCGGTAAACAGTGCTTCGGAAGTGTAGCGATTGTCACCGACATTGGTATGGGTGCAGGCTCCTGTACGGGTGTTGAGGGTAACGAGACTATTGAAGAAACCCTGCTCCCGCCCCGGGGCATGGCCCACATAGAAACAGTGCTCACTGTTTAAACCCGTATGATTGGTATTCCAAGCAGGGAACTCACCGTCCGGCGCATGAGCAAAAGCTTCAAGGCGTGTCTGCGCTGTTTTTAAATTGATGCGCAGACGTTGCAGCTTAGCGCCTGCGACCGTTTGGACATCGAATACATCACCCAGCCAAGCAAAGCCTTCGGTGCTTTGCGTGTGGAAAAAATCTGTGATGAGTTCATTACCCGTTTCAAAGGAATTCGCAAAGTGCACAACAATGCCGGGGGGTAATTCAAATTCCTGAGCCACAGTCATGGTGCGCAAATCCACCACAATTCCGCGCATGGCTTGCTGGTCGTTGTAGCTTAAATTGCCACTCAGAGTGGCGGTGCCTAGCAGAGGTCCGCCGAGTTTAAAGTTAATCGAACTCACGACAAAAATGGCGTAGTTTTCGGTAAGCCCAAAGTCATGCAGGAAGGGAAAACGGTCAAGGGGAATACGACAGCTTCGTACGCGATTGCCGTTGGCTGAAATATCATGAACGTCTAGTGCGCATTTGATACCGCGCCAGCCTAGGCCAACCAGATTGACGCCAAAATTAACCTGGTTGCCGGTATGGGGGTGAATTTTCCCATGAGCGCTAATGGTGCTACGTGAATTCAGCGTGTTGCCATAATACTCTGGGCCAAGGGTCTCAAGGGTTTCTGGATTGAGTTGGTAGGGCTGTCCACCCTCATAAAACGCGCAGAGTTTATCGCCATGCCAGGAGACTCCCGTGTTGGCAGGGTTAGATAGGGGTTTGAGAATATTTTTACGCCAACCGCCTTTTATCTGCGTGCCGAATCCGCGGCTAGACACACACCCTTGCTCCAGGTCATTTAAATACTTTGGAGTACGCACGTAGCGATTTTTAAAATGGGCCTTGCCCTCGATAAAAGTCACGGCACTGATCATGCCCGGGCCGTCGAACCAGTGGCCGTAAGCCTCACTTCCTACATTCATAGCGCCGGGTCCGTTGCGGAACAAGGTGCCGGTCAAATCTTTGGGAAGGGTGCCACGAATATTGCTCACCCAGCCATCGTGCTCTTCTTGTAGGGCGAGAAAACCTCGATGAAAATCGCAGTTGCGCTGTGCCACGTTGATCAGCTTTGCTTCAGCGTTCATTGACTCGCCTCTGGTGAAGATGCATTCAAGGCGGGCAACAGAATGTCGATACTGCTGTCAATGAGTGCGTCGATTAGCGGGGGAACATCGACGTCGAAGCCGTCCAGCATTTTATGGTTATAGAGATCAATCAACCCATGGGTATTTGTCAGGAGGGTGATCACTCGAACCCAAATGGTATCGGGGCCAAACCCCTGTTCTGCAATGCCATCAATACCAGGCATGGAAGAGTGGGATGAAGGCGGGGTTAGTGAAACCCCTGATCGGCTGAGCAAAGTCGTAAATAAATTGATCATGCGGTCGGATGTGCGTTGGCGTAAGTCGCTTGTGAGGTCGCCCTCGTCACTAGCAAGATCTTCCCGCAATTGCAGCGGTGGGTGCACCATAAGCTCCCAATAACCGGTCCAATCATGCGCAAAACGAACCGCTGACTTCAAAAAACCGGCCAGTTTTTCCCGGGGCTCTTCGGCGTGGGTAACACCCTCTTTGGTGTAGTTATCGATCAGTTCATAACCTCTTTGCGTTGTTTCTATAAACAGCTGCCGTTTGCTGGGGAAGTAGTTGTAGAGATTGGCTGCCGTCATGTTGAGGCTCGCCGCGAGTGCCCGCATTGATAGTTGGCTAATGCCTTCTGAGGCCATGACTTGGGCAGCCTCATCCATAATGCGCTGCTTTTGAATAATGATTTCTTCAGCAGAAAAGGCTTGCCTAGGCATGGCTTTTTAAACCTTTAAACGATGGGAAATTATGGAAAGGGTGCACACGCTACACTCACGTAAAATTAATTTATGAACATATGTTAACTTAACGAGTGTTAATATATCAATAGGCGGTTGATCGGTTGCGCGAATTGCGATGATGGTGAATAGCCGTAGTGGCTGGTAAAGGCCTCGGGGTAAACTTTGACGAACCTGATCAGCAGCGAGAGATGTAATGTTTACGGGCAATGGAGAAGCTTTAATGTCAGTGGTTCTGGTCCTTGGCTACACAACCCTTGGGATCCTAGCGTTGTGCGCGGTAAATCTAGTCTATAAAACGCTTCAAAGTAGATCGCGACACGATATTTCTGGTCAGTGGGTTGTTGTTACTGGCTGTGATTCAGGTATCGGTCAGGGCGTTGTGACGGCCCTGTCAAAGCGTGGCGCAAAGGTTGTCGCCTGCTGCTATACGGAAAATGGCGCGAGCGCCGCCCGAGCTGCGGGGGCGAGTTGGGCACCGCACTTCGATTTAAGTGACGACGCTGCTGTTCGTGATGTGGCAGAGAAAATTCAAACCCAAAGTCACGGTGCTCTTTGGTGTGTCGTGCATGGGGCAGGTACTGTTTTACCGGGCTTTGTAGATTACCAGCCGATTAACTTTTATCGCGAAGTCATGGCAGTCAATTTCTTTGCGCCGGTATTGTTGACTCAAAAGTTACTGAGTGCACTGCGACGTGCGAAAGGTCGTGTGGTGTTGGTCAGCAGTGTCGATGGCATTGTTAGCCTTCCGGGTAATGCGCCCTATGACGCTTCGAAATTTGCTGTTGAAGCCTATGCCGATGCCCTTCGCGTTGAGCTGTCGTTTTGTGGCGTAGGGGTGAGCGTGATTAATCCGGCAACAATGCGCACCCCCATGGCAGATTCATTTTTTCCAGCACACCGAAAAACTTGGGACGCTATGGCTGCTGCTGAGCCAGAGGGTGATTGGCAGACACTGTGGCCTGAGTCTTGGCTCAACCAATACGTGGAAAAGAACGCACAGCAATTGCGCAGCATTGCCGAAGATCCTGCGGCAGCAGTGAATGATATTGTTCACGCAGTTACGGCGGTACACCCGAAGCTTCGATACCTTAGTGGTCGGCTGGCTAAAACACTTTTTTATGCGCTGTGGCTAATGCCTGAATCTTGGTCGCTGCGTTTTAAGCGTTTAACCGTACAACCCCGGCCACCTAGGAGCAGCACATGAATATTTCGGGCCTACTTCACATCAACATTAATTGTCGCAATTTCGAGCGCTCTCAACAGTTCTACGAAATGTTGGGCTTTAAAGTCATTATGCCGGTACCCGCAGAGGGAAGCGGTGATGCCGCTGCTGCCGTGGGTATGCAGCACTATCGACTGAAAGGTGCGCTAATGAAACACCCCAGCCGCATCGTGATCGATTTATTAGAGTGGGAGGAGCCCTACGCAGCGGGTTTGCCTTATGAAAGCATGGCGCATCCGGGCATTGCTCGAGTCGCTTTTACGACAGACGCCCTCGATGACGATATTGCCATTCTTGCACAGGCAGGTGTCGAATTTTTATCAGATGGCCCGGCTCAGGTGGCAGGACCAAGAAACTCAAAGGTTCGGTTTATTTGCTTTAAAGACCCCGACGGTACGGTGCTTGAATTGGTTGAGATGAGATAACTGTCTGGGGTTAGAGAAGCCTTAGAAACCTTCGTTGTTTGTTGGATTTTATTAGTTAGCTTTATTAGGGAGCTTCATGAGCTGGGTTCATGTGTCGTCGCGTTTCGCCAATCACTCTGTATCTCGCGAATATTAGCGCTACTGCCCAAGTTGCTGTCCGCGGGGGAAGCTTTCCCAAAGACAGAGTGACTCGCGCTTGTTTTGAATTCATTAGCTGACGTGAGTATGGTGTGCCATCTTGGCGCGGTAACTAGGAGAACAACGCTGTGATCGACATTTCTAAATCGATAGACCTTTGTGCGGCTTATTACGGGGCGCAAGCCGATGCTATGCGCGAATATCTCGAGCTAGGGCAAAGGGCCGCACTGGATTTAGACAACAGGGGGCCTATTCGTTTTGATACAAACGGTGGTCTCGATCCTAGTATCAGAGAGGCCTACTCGCGCTACGGATTTTATGTTTTCACTAACGTGCTATGCACACAAGAGCTCGCAGATATTGAGTCTGATTTGGGCGCAATGCGACAGAGATTTCCTACGGGCCCAGATAGCCCCGTCAACGCGGATGGGCAGCCAGCCCTCGGTGCTGACTGCAAAGCATTAACTCTGGTTTGGTCGAAGCCACTTGGCGATCCTTTGGGCGGTACGGCACTTGCCAACGGGCGTCATCAGGTCAAGATGTTTGAGCCTGAGGCCGCTGCCGAAGCACCAGCAGCAGCGCCTTTTATTCTTTTGGGTTCCCTGCAGTTTTCCGAAGCCTGTTTGCGTACCTATGCGCATCCTCAGCTATTGCGAGTTGCCGAGGCGATTAACGGGCCAGACTTCGCGCCATTTAATGAGGCGTTGTTTATTAAAGATCCCGGTATTGGTGCGGCAGTTTCCTGGCACCAAGATGGCGTTACTCATTGGGACAGCGACGACTTTGATGAAGACATTCACGGTTTTAATTTTATGGCGCAGGTGTACGGTAGCACTGCCGTAAATGGTGTTTGGGTGGTTCCGGGTACACACAAGCTGGGTAAGCTCGATATCAGTAAGCTGGTGGCAGACGCAGGGAGTGAGCGTCTTGAGGGAGCCGTTCCGCTGGTTTGTAACCCGGGTGACGTTGTCATCTGCAATCGCCAGTTGCTGCATGGGTCGTTTCCAAACTGTGGTTTGGAGCCGCGGGTCACGGTTAACTTTGGTTTTCACCGTCGATCATCGGTGCTGGGAGTTCAGGGAGGCGGTATCCACAGCGAAGCACAAGAGTTTGATGAAGAAATTATTGCTCGCCGCTCCCGCGTTCTGGGTTATGCCATCGATGCGCGGCAGCAGCGTTTTTCGGATGAAGCTTCCTATCGCTATCAGCCTTTTGCAGAAGCTCAAAAAGTCTTCAGCTGGAATGCCCAAGCCAAGGCCGATATCAAAGACTATAACTGTGACGATTTGAGTATTTGAAGTGGAGGTCGTTCCCCAGTACCGACAGCAAATGGCGACAGATTGTAGAATCTAGGTAGCATTTTGTTAACAAAGCATTAGAGTTCCGCCCTAACCATTATAGAGGAGCGCGTGCTAGTTGCAGGCGTTCTGCAAAGCCATATTTTATGGAGAGGGTTCATGTCAGCCTTTATCTCGAAGCGCTCGATTAGTATTGCGATGACGACCTGCCTGTCGATGCTGTCGCAGATTGCCACAGCCGACGATGCGTCTATCGCTCAGAAGTTAGCCAACCCAGTCGCCTCGCTGATCAGCGTGCCGATTCAGATCAATTACGATGACAAATATGGTATTGGTGAAAAGGGTTCTATTTGGAAAACCAATGTTCAGCCTGTCATTCCGGTCTCACTCAATGACGACTGGAACATGATTTCTCGAACTATTTTACCTTTTATCGACCAGTCAGACTTTCCAGTGCAAGGCCAGGGTGAGTCTGGCGTCGGCGATGTGGTGCAGAGCTTTTTCTTTTCACCTAAAGCGCCTACTGCGGGTGGTCTCGTCTGGGGCGTAGGTCCTGTTATCAACATTCCAACCGCAACGAAAGATGCATTGGGCCCAAGAGCTTGGGCAGCTGGCCCCACAGGCTTGGTGTTGAAACAGTCGGGTCCCTGGACGTATGGAGCCCTGGGAAACCACTTGTGGTCCTTCGCTAAAGAAGACAATACTGAGATTAATGCGAGCTTTTTACAGCCGTTTGTCTCTTACATAACGCCCAAAAAATTAACCTACTACGTCAATACTGAATCCACTTACAACTGGGATAGCAAGGATTGGTCAGTGCCCATTAACGTGGGTGCAAATCAGTTAATGAAATTCGGTAATCAGCTCATGCAGATTGGCGGCGGTGTTCGATATTGGGCAGATTCGGGTGAGTTTGGGCCAAAAGGCTGGGCGCTACGAATGAATATTGTGTTTGTGTTTCCCAAAGGTTGAAAATAGATCGAGCTTAGGTGCTGTTGGCTACCTCAAGGGCAGACGCAACTGAGCTCGACGGTGTTAGGCACGAGGTTCGATAAAACACGCAAGGCCGCTGCCTATAGACAACATGCATGGCTCATGTCGCTGGCTGGTCTTTGCCCCGAAGCGTTAGCGCACCAAGAATCTAGCGTTAGCCTTACACCCTAGGGGTGCAAGGGTTTTCAAAGTTTTAGACTCTAAATTCAATACCAACCCTACAGGCTGTATAGTCGTGCAAACTGCAAAATGATGCGGTGATAGAATTAGGGAGAGCTAGTATGGAGCCATTTTCAAGACGCTTCATGGTGAAGAGTCTGGTTGCCGGTGTCACCCTCGCAGGGCAGTCGATCACCTTGGCAAACGCTCAGCGGCCCATGCCATACAGTAAGCGGTCCTCCACATTTATTGTGCACAACGACTTACCCTGGGCGCTGGAAACCCGCCGCAGCGAGTTTGGTTTTGGCCCGATTACGCCGGCGTCACACTTTTTTGTGCGAAACAATCTTCCTATGCCGGCTGCCGCGGTTACCGGGGTCGGTGACAGCTGGTCTTTCGACGTACAAGGCTGTAAGCAGGTGGGCAGCTTGACCCTTGCCGACCTTAAACGCATGCCCATAGAGACTGTTGCTACGGTATTGCAGTGTTCGGGAAACGGTCGCGAGTTCTTTTCCCATGATCCCTCGGGTTCTCAATGGGCTGTTGGTGCGGCGGGTTGCGCGTTGTGGACGGGTGTCAGGGTTGCCGATATTTTTGAATATTTTGGTGGTGTAGCAGGTGATGCTGCTTTTCTAACGGCGTCAGGTGGTGAAGAGCTGCCCGAGGGCATTGATAAAAACGCCGTTGTGGTTGAGCGGTCTGTGCCTATTGCCAAGGGGCTGGAAGACTGTTTGCTGGTTTGGGAGATGAATGGCGCGCCCCTGCCGGCTGTCCATGGTGGGCCTCTGCGTCTTATTGTTCCGGGGTACTTTGGGGTAAATAACGTGAAATGGGTTCGGCTATTGGCGGCAACCCCGGGGGAATCTTCGGCAAAAATTCAGCAGTCGGGATATCGCTTCAGGCCGCAAGGTGCTTCGGGTAGCCCCGAGCATCCCTCCATGTGGCGAATGCCCGTTAAGTCTTGGTTAAACGGCCCAGGCGCAGATGGAGAGCCCGTATTAGCGGGTATGAACACGTTATATGGTGTTGCTTTCGCGGGAGAGCGTGGTATTCAGTCGGTAGAGGTTTCCTTTGACTTGGGCAAGACCTGGCAGTTAGCCGAACTGGTGGGGCCCGACCTTGGGCCCAATGCCTGGCGCACATTCAGTTTACAAGCTGAGCTGGATGTTGGCCGTCATCGTGTTGTTACCCGCGCGGTTGATACACTGGGTGAGCAGCAACCGCAGCAGGCAGAAGACAATCACCGCGGTTATGGTCATAACGGCTGGGAAGATCATGTCCTTGAAATTGCCGTATTGAAAGAACTGCCAAAGATCGCTCTGGCCAATGAACCCAACGAGGAGCGCTCATCAATGGCTCAGGCAGCGCCTGCTGTTACAGTCGCGGCTAAACCCGCATTAACGCTGTCTGATCAGGCGCTGTTGGGTAAAGACCTTTTCATGACCAAGGCCCAGCCTGGCTGCGGTGTCTGTCACAGCCTGGAAGATGCCAACGCTCAAGGCGTGGTTGGCCCCAACCTTAATACCTTAAAGCCCAGCCTAGCGCAGTTGCGTAACGCGATGACTCAGGGCGTAGGAGCGATGCCCGCCTATGGGGGGCAACTGAGTACTCATGAGGTTGATGCCTTGGCGGCCTATGTCTTCGAGGCAACGCGATAAGCCGTCTCTAACGCGTCTTATCGGTCTGGCGCTCATAGGCCCAAGTTGCCCAATTAAGCTCGGGTACTGCGCCATCGGTTCGCTAAATGGCTGCCCATTGGTATGCCGCAAACGATCAGAGTGAAGAAAACAAAGTGATGCCAGACCGGCATAGCACCCCAATATTGAACTTCTACCCAGATGGCGATGGCTAGCATTTCAATAACGACACCCGTCTGTAGCATTTTGTATCTTGGTTGTTGCCCGGCTATAAAATAAATGACGCCACCGCAAATCATGAGCGTAGCGCATTGGATGAATTCGATGGCAATCACTAGACTGGTGTTATGGGTGCCTCCCAGGTTATTGACTGCATTGGGATACTGGGCCAGTAACATGCCAGTTAGAGGCAGACACAGCAAACCATAGAGTAGAGGCGGGCTGATGATGGCGATGAATTCTCTGGCGATTGTTCGCATTGACATATCGCTGCTCCAATCCTGGACTGCAGATGTTCGAGACTAACCCACAGTGCCGCAGCCCATCAAAGTGCCGCAGCCCATCAAAGTGCCGCAGCCCATCAAAGTGTCGCAGCCCCATGCCCCAGGGCCTTACTTTATCCGTGCTTGTTTTGTGCCTGAAGCCTGGGAGCGCTTCTAGGCCTTAGTGTTGTTATGACGCCTTGCTGAATGTCAGCAGCCCCGTTCAATGCAGTGATTCGGCCAAGCTCCTGAGCGTCATACCAAGCCAGATTCCCTCGGGTGGATTAGTACTATTTTTGTAGCGTTGCGATCTCCTGGTCCCGTAGCGCTCGCCGCATAATTTTCCCAGTTGTTGTCATGGGTAGTGCCGTCACAAACTCAATCAGTCGGGGTACCTCGTGCTTCGCGAGGTGTTGTCTAACCAGCTGTTTCAGCGACTCCGCAAGGGCTTCATCGGGCTCAAATCCCTCGGCTAGAACGACAAAGGCTTTGACGAGTTCTGTGCGCTGCTCATCGGGAACACCAATAACGGCCGCCAGTTGTACAGCATCGCTTTTCAGTAAACAGTCTTCGATTTCAGTGGGGCCAATACGATAGCCGGAACTGGTAATCACATCGTCGATTCGCCCGTGAAACCACAGGTAGCCGTCTTCGTCTTGCTCGCCGAGGTCTCCGGTAATCATCCAATCGCCAACAAACTTGGCAGCCGAAGCCTCCGGATTATCAAGATAGCCTGAGAACATGGCTGGGTGCGGACGCATAATGGCGATATTACCCTTTGTTCCGGTTTCAACTTCTTCGCCATTATCATCAACAATCGCACAAATTGAGCCGGGCATAGCTTTACCCAATGATCCATGGCGAACCTCCATAAGCCGGGGGTTGGTGCCAATCATGCCATTGCACTCAGTCTGACCAAAGCCTTCGCTTATTGTTAGGCCAAAGCGTTTATCTGCCCAAAGTGCCAGCTCCTTGCCCACAGCCTCACCGCCACTTAAAACAACCCGCAGGTCAATATCTTGTGCAACCTCTCCGTCTACCTGGCGCATGAGTTTAAGCACTGTCGGGGTGAGTAAAGAAACGGTAATGTTGTGCTGGGCTAAAATCCGAAAGGCGTCTTGGGCGTTGAAGCCCTGCATATCGGTCGAAACAACGCGACAACCTGAATACCATCCGATGAGCAGAATATTAATGAGCCCTGCAATCCAAGCCCAGTCGGCAGGCGACCACAGCACATCATGTTCTTTGGGTCCGTAGTCGTAGTAGTACTCAAATAAGGGCTTATTACCCAGCAGTAGTCGATGAGGCATGAGCACGCCCTTGGGTTGGCCTGTAGTACCCGAGGTGTAGCTTATCCACGCCGTGTCTTCTGCTCGCGTCACTATGTTGCAGAAACTTTCCGGCTGGTTACTTAGAGTCTTCCAGAAAGGCATGGCCTCACTTGAGCCGGTGTCATCGGTGACAATAATGTGCTCAAGGGACGGACAGTGATCCCTGATTTCAGTAATCTTGCCGAGATTGGCTCGATTGGTAATGCAGACTTTAGCGTCACTCCCCACTAACCGATGTTTAATCGCATCAGGACCAAACAAAACGGACGCCAAGCAAGAGACGATACCGGCTTTGAAGCAGCCAATGTGGGAGATGGCACACTCGGGTGATTGCGTGAGCATCACCAGTACGCGATCTCCAGCCTGCAGCCCTAGCTCGCCAAATAGGTTGGCCAATTGATTTGAGTAGGCTTTTATCTGAGTAAAGCTATAGTCAATAACGCCACCGTCTAAAGACTCGTGAGTAATGGCGATACGATTGGGGTCGTCAGCCCAGCGATCGCAGACCGCATCGGCAATATTGAAATGTGTAGGAATATCCCAAGAGAACTTTTCACAAATCTCTTCGTAACTGGTGCCGACTGGAAGATCCATCGTTTTCCCTCAAAGTAGCTTTAACATGCAGCCCTTAATCAACGGGCTGGCCCAATCATTTAGGTGCGATTCATGGCGCGTAGACGGGGCACTATTTTGTTTAAGCTGTCCTGCCCAGCGAGTGACCGTAATATTTCATGAATCACCCGTACAAATCACGCCGTTTCTTAAACGCGGCTTTTACACCCTCTTTTCGTAGGGTTCTAAAGAAATCCTTAAAGCTGTCGAACTGGTGGTAAATCGCATCGAGATCGGCGCCTCGACGCACAGAAGGCTCCATGCCCATGTTTTCAAACCAAGTGTTGGAGACCTCTTTCAGAATGGATAAGTTGTCGGATGGTGCTCGCGCAATGTGCGCAGCGAGCAGGGCAACCCGCGCATCCAGATCTTCGTGGGGTACGACTTCATTAACCAGACCAATTTTCTCCGCTTCATGCGCGTTGATAAGTCTGGATGTGTAAAGCAGCTCCTTTGTTTTTCGATAGCCAATGAGCATGGGCCAAAACATAATTGATGGTGGAATGCCTAAATCTCTACCCGCGGGATGGCCAAACCGCGCGCGCTCACTAACGACCGCTAAATCACAAACCCCTAACAGTTCTCCCGCACCCGAGAGGCAGTCGCCTTGTACTTTGGCAATGATAGGTTTTGGATAGCGCCACATTTTCATCCAGTAATCGACGATAGTGTGCACGTCATCTCGGTCTTTCCGAATATCAACATGGTCAGGAAAATTGGCAGGGTACTGTGAGGTGATCCAATGCTCCTCGCGCAGGTCGTATCCGGTAGAAAAGGCTTTGCCCGCTGCCTCTATGACAATCACGCCAATAGCTTCGTTGTGAAGCGCGTCATCCAGAACGGTTTTTATCTCGTTGAGTACCTGCCAAGACAGTGGGTTCAGGTCATCGGGTCGATTCAGCGTGATGGTGCACACTCGATCTATCTGAGATACCAGAATCATAGAATGTTGGCTCATTGTTTCTCTCCAGTACTCGGGTTGAGCTTTGTATTTGCGTCAGATTGGGTCGCGCTTTCTATTTTTTAATTTTTACTTTCTAAATTAGTGCACTGTGGCCCTGGAGCGTTTGATTGAGCTTCCCGGCAAACTCCAGCGCCATGGGTTTCGTACGGCCGGTGTCAATATACGCGGGTTCCTAGCGGCAGCCTATATTGAGTGACATCACTTTCACAGCGTACACTGCCGCATCGCAAAAGTTTCAGCAAAATGAAGCCACTTGGGTCACTCAATGTGATGAAGATCGTTTGGCGTTGGTGGGCGTTGCGCAATGGGCAGATCTTCACTAAGGGGCAGACCTTAACCAAGGGGCTATTCTTTGCGCTTGATAAACCTTGGGTGAACACAGGTGTTTGAAGTCTGTCATTTTGCGTCGGGGAGAAGGCTGGGCCCGGGTTGCAGACAGCGGGAAAAATAATGTCACTGGAATTACAGGGTGTGTCACAAGTCGTCGATGGGCAGCAGCAAATTGCGCCCACAGACCTTGTCCTCGAAAAAGGGACCATGAACGTACTACTGGGCCCTACATCGTCTGGCAAAACGTCGTTAATGCGGCTGATGGCGGGTCTGGATAGGCCTAGCACTGGACGCATCTTTTCGTCAGGTCGTGATGTGACCAACGAGCCTGTGCAAGCGCGCAATGTGGCAATGGTTTATCAAGAGTTCATTAACTATCCGGGCATGACGGTCTTTGACAATATCGCTTCGCCTTTACGGCTGAAAGGTCAGTCTAGAAAAGAAGTGGATCGTGCAGTGCGCTCTACGGCAGAGATGCTCAAGCTAACTCCGGTTCTGCAACGTAAACCTCTGGCGTTGTCGGGTGGGCAGCAGCAACGCTGCGCTTTAGCGCGGGCATTGGTTAAAAAGGCTGCGCTGGTTTTGTTGGACGAACCGCTGGCTAACCTAGACTACAAATTACGTGAAGAATTACGCGTGGAAATTCCCAGGATTTTTGAGCAAGCGGGCTCTATTTTTGTTTATGCCACAACAGAGCCTGAGGAAGCGCTACTGCTAGGTGGCAACACCGCAACGCTTTGGGAAGGGCAAGTTACGCAGTTTGGTCCCACGTTATCGGTGTACCGCAAGCCACAAACCCTGACGACGGCTCAGGTTTTTTCTGACCCACCCATGAATTTTATTCAGGGCAAAAAGGCGGGTGATTCGCTGTCCTTAAATGGTGGAGCATCGCTGGGACTCCGGAAACAGTCGGCTGCGCTTTCTGATGCAACCTACACTCTGGGGTTTCGTGCACATCATATAAAACTTCAGCAGCACGAGGTGTCTCAGTTAGGTTCACCGCCCCTTCATTTGCAATGTACTCTGGTCGCTAGTGAGGTCACAGGATCTGAGACCTTTCTGCATCTGCGTTATGGAGAGACCACTTGGGTTGCTGTGGCTTCAGGTACTCATGTTATGACTCAAGGGAAACAAGTTGATATCTGGCTCGATGGCGCACATCTCTATTTATTTGACCTCACAGGATGTTTAGTTGCCTGTGGCGATAACGCGGTCTAAGGGGCCCTATGGCACAGATTACGCTTTCTGATCTGGCACACAGCTATGTCCACAATGGGGCAGAGACGGGAGATTTTGCATTAAAAACCCTGAACCACGTTTGGCAAGACGGTGGCGCCTATGCGCTATTGGGCCCTTCAGGGTGCGGTAAAACAACGCTACTGAATATTATCTCAGGGTTGATCACACCGTCACGGGGCCGTGTCTTATTCGATGGCGTCGACATGACTGAGTCACCTGCAGAGAAGCGTAATATTGCGCAGGTTTTTCAATTTCCCGTGGTTTACGACACCATGACGGTTAGAGAAAACCTAGCATTTCCCTTAAAAAATCGTGGGCTTGCAAGAGCTGCAATTCAGGCGCGAGTAGCGCTGATCGCTGAAATGATGGGTTTAGGGGATATCTTAGATCGAAAGGCCCGGGGTCTCCCTGCTGACGCCAAGCAAAAAATCAGTCTGGCACGGGGCATGGTTCGAGAGTCGGTGAATGCAATTTTGTTTGACGAGCCTTTGACCGTTATCGATCCGCAACTGAAGTGGGAGCTGCGCACACAGCTTAAATCTCTGCACCGTGAGCTCAGACATACCATGATTTATGTGACTCACGATCAGGTCGAAGCGCTGACCTTCGCCGATACGGTGGTCATGATGCACGAGGGCCGTGTGCTACAAACGGGCACTCCGGAATCACTGTTTGAAACACCGGCGCACACCTTTGTCGGACATTTTATTGGGTCACCGGGAATGAATTTTCTCGAGGCAAAAATTGAGGGAAGCAGGGGTGTTATCAATGGCCAGTGTTTTCCCCTTGGGGCGAGCTACCGCACAGCGTCTGGTTTCACCCAGATAGGTATCCGACCCGAATATATTCAATTCTCTGCAGATGAAGGTTTGCCCGTTGTTGTCAAACACGTTGAAGATGTGGGTCGACGACGTATTGTGCATGCCGAACTGGCAAACTCCCCGATCTCAGTGAGTGTCCCCGAGGGGCAATTTTTCGATAACACCATGGCGCGAGTACGATTTATCCCCGATAAGATCAATATTTTTGTTGATGACTGGCGTGTTCAAGGCGAGGCGCTTTAATGGCTAAGGTCCAAAACAATAGGGCATGGTTGCTGGTGTTGCCGGTTTTGGCACTGGTTGCTTTTTCAGCGGTAATCCCGCTCATGACCGTTGTGAACTACGCGTTTAATGACACCTTTGGCAACAACCAATTTTTTTGGAATGGCTTGGGCTGGTTTGAAGAGATGGTGCGCTCGGAACGCCTTCATGCAGCTTTGGGGCGTCAGATTGTGTTTACGGGAACTATTCTTGCGATTGAGGTGCCGCTAGGGATTTTTGTTGCACTCAATATGCCTAAAAAGGGGTTTTGGGCGAGCCTGTGTCTGGTTCTCATGGCGCTACCCTTGCTCATCCCTTTCAATGTGGTCGGAACCATTTGGCAGATTTTCTGTCGCATCGATATTGGCTTGCTGGGCAGAGCTATGACTGCGCTGGGAGTGGATTACAACTATACCAATGACCCCCTTGATGCCTGGGTGACCCTCATCATTATGGATGTTTGGCACTGGACATCATTAGTGGCGCTGCTTTGTTACGCGGGGCTGCAATCCATACCGAATGCCTATTACCAAGCGGCACGGATTGATCAGGCGAGCCGTTGGGATATTTTTCGTTATATCGAACTGCCAAAAATGTCTGGGGTCTTATTAATTGCGGTGCTGTTGCGGTTTATTGACAGCTTTATGATTTATACCGAACCCTTCGTCGTCACTGGGGGCGGGCCGGGAAATTCGACAACATTTTTATCGATCGATTTGGTAAAAATGGCGATTGGCCAGTTTGATCTGGGTCCGGCGGCGGCATTTTCATTAATGTATTTTCTCGTCATTTTGCTGATTAGCTGGGTCTTTTACACCGTCATGGTTGCCCGCGATGCAGGGGAGACAAGGTAGTGCGTCTTCGCGGCTCGACGATTGTCATGACGGTGTATCTTGGGTTTTTACTGCTGCCCATTTATTGGTTGGTGAGTATGAGCTTTAAAACCAATGCAGAAATCATCACCGATTTCACCTTGTTCCCCGCCGATTTTACGCTGCAGAACTATGTGACAATCCTTACCGACGCCAGTTGGTACATGGGCTACGTTAATTCAATTGTTTACGTAGTAATGAATACCTTGCTATCCATTGCTGTGGCCTTACCTGCTGCTTATGCCTTTTCGCGCTACCGGTTCATGGGTGACAAACACTTGTTCTTTTGGTTGCTCAGCAATCGCATGGCACCTCCGGCGGTATTTGCGTTGCCATTCTTTCAGCTTTATTCCTCCGTTGGTTTGTTTGACACACATATTGCAGTGGCGCTTGCTCACTGCTTATTTAATGTGCCCCTGGCGGTTTGGATTTTAGAGGGGTTCATGCGGGGGGTGCCGAAAGAAATTGATGAGACGGCCTATATCGATGGCTATAGTTTTGGCCGGTTTTTCATCAAAATATTTATGCCTCTGATTGCCAGCGGTATTGGAGTGGCGGCTTTTTTCTGTTTCATGTTCTCTTGGGTGGAGTTGTTGTTGTCACGCACACTGACCGCTGTTGACGCGAAGTCGATTGCTGCAACGATGACCCGGACTGTATCTGCCTCGGGTATGGACTGGGGCGTATTAACCGCTGCAGGAGTTCTTACGCTCATACCCGGGGCCTTTGTGATCTATTTCGTTCGGCATCATATTGCCAAGGGCTTTGCCCTGGGGAGGGTCTGATCACGGACACGCGCTGGCGATGGATATATGGAGCCACGGCGTGCATTTTAGGCGCAGGGTTAATCATGCTGCTGCTGTCGGTGCCACGGACAGCAGATGGCATGCAGTGGACTCAGCCTCTTATTCAGGGCGGCTGGATGGCTTGGACGTTTCCCGTGGCATTATTCTTTTATGGCATTGGCACGTTATTAGTCGTGTTTTCGGTGTTGGCCATTCGCTTTCCTGAAGTACCTCGTCGCGGTGTTTTAGGTATGGAAACTACCCGTGGTGATCGCTTGTTTTTGACCTTGTTGGGGTCGGCGTTTATCAATTTGACGTGGCTGTACTTTTTTGGCGCGCCGTTAACGGGAGCCCTGATTATGTGCTTGCTCTACGCTGCGATGGTTTTTCGCTGGGTATAGGCATAAATTTGAAAGCTGGCCTTAGGTGATACTGGGGCGCAGATTGATAAAAAACCGAAGATTTATAGACCCTCGTAGTCTCAGAAGACTTGGAGAATAACCATGCGTAGACGCCAAATGCTTACCTTCTTTCCGCAATTAGCGATTCTAGTTTTGAGCCTGCCGGCTTGGGCTGGGATAGACGCGGCCAAGGAGTTTCTTGATGGCGAGATAGGGACCACCTCGGTTTTGAGTCGAGCGCAACAAGAGGCTGAAATGCAGTGGTTTATCGATGCAGCTGAGCCCTACCAAGGCATGAGCATTAAGGTGGCATCAGAGACCCTGACCACCCATGAATATGAAGCTAAGGTCTTAGCACCTGCGTTCACTAAAATCACGGGTATCAAGTTGATCCATGATCTGATTGGCGAGGGTGATGTGGTTGAAAAACTGCAGCTTCAAATGCAATCGGGTCAGAATATTTACGATGCCTACGTAAACGATTCAGATCTCATTGGAACACACTGGCGCTACCAGCAGGTTCGTAACCTGACCGATTTCATGGCAGCTGAGGGTTCTTCGGTTACGAGTCCGAGCTTGGATCTTGAGGATTTTATTGGCACCAGTTTTACCACCGCCCCCGATGGCAAGTTGTACCAACTTCCGGACCAGCAGTTTGCCAATCTGTATTGGTTTCGAGAGGACTGGTTTAGTGACTCCAAAACCCGAAACGATTTCAGGACTGAGTATGGGTACGATTTAGGCGTACCCGTAAATTGGACGGCCTATGAAGATATTGCGGCATTTTTTACGGGTCGTGATATGAGTTATCTGGGAGGGCCAAAGCATGTTTTCGGCAGCATGGATTATGGCAAAAAAGACCCTTCCTTAGGTTGGCGATATACCGATGCCTGGATGTCGATGGCAGGTATGGGTGATCAGGGTGCGCCAAACGGGCTGCCTGTCGACGAGTGGGGTGTCAGGGTCGACGACGACTCCCGCCCTGTGGGGTCGTGTGTCGCTCGCGGTGGAGCTACAAATGACGCCGCTGCGGTTTATGCGGTTACCAAGGCTATCGACTGGCTCAAAAAATATGCCCCACCCGAGGCCTCCGGCATGGTGTTTAGTGAGGCGGGGCCAGTCCCGGCGCAAGGGCATATTGCCCAGCAGATTTTCTGGTACACCGCCTTTACTGCCGACATGGTGGTCCCCGGCCTTCCGGTCATGAATGAGGATGGCACACCCAAATGGCGCATGGCACCGTCACCCCATGGCGCTTATTGGAGTGAGGGTACCAAGGTGGGTTATCAAGATGTGGGCTCATGGACTCTGATGAAATCCACCCCGGTTGATCGTGCTAGGGCTGCCTGGTTGTACGCTCAGTTTGTGACTTCAAAGACCGTTGATTTGAAAAAATCAGATGTGGGGCTCACCTTTGCGCGGCAGTCCACTATAGACAGTGACCACTTTACCCAGCGTGCTGGGCGGTTGGGTGGTCTCATTGAGTTTTATCGGTCGCCAGCCAGAACTGCCTGGTCACCCACCGGCACAAATATTCCCGACTACCCCAAGATGGCCCAGTTATGGTGGCAAAATATTGGTGATGCCATGTCGGGTGAAAAAACCCCTCAGGAGGCGTTGAACACACTCTGTGCTCAGCAGGAAAAAGTGATGGCACGGATTCAACGATCGGGTATGCAGGGAGATCTAGGCCCGAAATTAAATACGATCCAAGATCCGAAGATTTGGTTGGAGAGCCCCGGTGCCCCCGTTGCAAAGCTTGCTGATGAGCGACCCAAAGGAGAGACCATAGCCTACGATGAACTACTTAAGTCATGGCAGCAGTGATTAGAGATAGGTTGTTGGTTGACGGTTGGCGATAAAAAAGTGGCTAGGCTACACGCCTAGCGGTCGCTGGCGTGTTGGAGTGACTTGATAGTTCGGGAGCGCGGTTTATGCTTAATAGAGACTTTTTGGAAAGAGCCGGTAAAACCAATCCTGAATGACTTGCCAGCCGTTGAGAGAAGGCTGTTTGGTACGTGTCTCATCGCTGTTACGCCAAATCAGGCGACCATTGGCGTCACGCTCGACCTGCCAACTGTTTGCCGGACTCATGTCTCGCTCGATGGCCTCTGCTAACGCGATAGCTAGGCTCTCACTTTCGATAACCGCGAACATTTCAGAGTTAATAAGCGCCGAGCGCGGATCAAAATTTGCTGAGCCAATAATGGCGAAGCGTCGGTCGATGACCATAGACTTTGAATGCAGCCCCATCACCTTTGACTGCATAGGCGCGGTGTCCACCACGGTCGACTTTATAGCCGCATCATGACGGGTCTCATACAGTGTCACCCCGGCGTCTAGCATAGGCGCGCGCCACGCCTTGTAGTGGCTGTTTACGGCGGGCACATCTTGAGACGCGAGGGAATTGGTATGAACTTTTACCTCGACGCCCTGTGCGTGGAGTTGTTCGAGCATTGTAATGCCAGGGTCATCAGGTATGAAATAGGCGTTACTCACCAGCAGCTCTTGTTGGGTTCTTGGCACGATCTCAAAAACCGCATCGAGCAGGTCTGCACTGATTCCATCAGTTTGAGGGCGGTCGGTTAAAACTTCGCTAGTGCCCAGATGAAGAGAGGGGGCGAGTGTTTCCAAGTCGGGACTCCAGTCCACTGGCGTCAGCGCAAATCTTTCAAGTTGGGGCGATTCAGCGAGCTCTCCGTTTACGAGGTTGCGAACGCTGCGAAAGTCTTTTTCAGCACGCCTTTGCTGTTCATTGTTAGCGGAAATTGCCCAACCGCTATTCCAAAAAAGGTCGAAAACCTCACTGGTTTGACGCGCTACGACACCGACACCCAACACATCAATATCGCGAAAGTTCAGCGCTTCGCTGAGTCCCATATATTCGTCGCCAATATTTCGGCCACCGAGAATCACGGCTCGATTATCCACAATGAGAGATTTATTGTGCATGCGGTGGTTGAGCTGGGAAAAGTGGGTTGCAAACTCCAGCCCCCAGCCCACTGACTTACGATTCTCAGCGCTGTTAAATAAACGCAACGTTATGTTGGGGTGGCCGACCAGTAGCGTTCCAATGGCATCGCGAGATTTGCCCTGCTGCTTTCCTGACGCCAGAGTGCCCATGTCGTCAATAATGATTCTGACCTTTACCCCTCGGTCGGCAGCGTCGAGTAGCCTGCTGGTAATGAGCATGCCAGTGCTATCGCCATGGTAAAGGTAGTATTGGGTATCAATACTTTGGGTGGCAGAGTCTATTAGGGCCAGCCGCCAATTGAGTGCGTCTTCACTGCGATTGAGTAACTTAAAGCCGGAGACCTGAGTGCTTGCGCCGCTTTCAGTAGACGATTTGCCTTTCAGTGCTGCGCCAGCGCGCGCATGAATAGCGCCCTCAAGGGTCGCAAGTGGCCCTGTAGATGCGGCCGCCGACGCAAATTCCGGCTCAGGAATCTCGAAGGGTGTTCTGACCGTAGTCGCACAGCCGGCCAGCACTACTATCGCCGCTAGGGTAAAGGCATTGCGAACGTATTTAACATTTAGACGCATAGGGTGCCGTATTTTTTGTGGCTTTATCAGTGTAGGCGCATGCTGCACTTGACGGCGCTCAATGAAGTTTGGAGTGCTTTGGTCATTCAGGAATCTGGTATTGATCGAACTTCTCCCGAGATTTGGTGACCACCACTTTGCGTTTGCCGTTTTCACGTTTTAGTAGCGCATCCAATTTTTTAAACCGCGCATAAACAACGCCATCTCTTTCACCATCGTAAAACGTGGCCTTCACCGCAACTTCTGCTTTTTCACTATTCACATAAGCTAAGGGGATGGTGGTTTTACCGTTGGAGAAGTGGACTTCGGCTTCGCCGCTTAAATCCTTAACGGCCATCAAGTTGGATAAAAATTTAGGGGGGTTACTTTTATTGTCAACGAAGGCAACCAGAGGCCTCGTATCGCTCACGCTGAGAGTTGCAGTGGCATCTAAGGCTAACGGTTGTTGTACGGTACCTTCTGCGGATGTTAGTTCCAGCGCAGCGGACCAATAATCACCGTCAAAATTTTCCTCATTGCCATCGACGCGCACATTAAATAATCGTAGCGTTGAGCCGCTCAAGTTTGCTTTAAATTCACGGGGTATACCGCTGGGGATTGCAATGTCAGCGTCAATATCAGCCTCAAAGCTTTGCTCGTCGACTTGTATTTTTACCGCGGTGGAGTCGAGCTGAATGGAACCGTTCATGCTCTCTTCGCCGAAAGCTATGTCAGCGTCTAGGCGAGTAGTACCACCGGCAAAGGTGTAAGGGCTTTCTGGGGGTAAGTACGTATTGAAGGTCGCCATATCGATGACCGTTGCATCATCGATTAACAAGTTGAAGGTATTCATTGCGCGGCGCTTGCGTGCGGTGTCGTCAGCCCACAGCTCTTGAAAACTCTTGTCGGGGTCTGGGTAGATATAATTTGAGCCGCTGTAATCTAGGCGCAAGGTATTGCCTTTGAGAAACGGTTCACTCGCGCCTACTTCTGAGGCGCGCAACGACTCGTAGCCAACACTGAGCCCCATGGGGCTGTCAGCGTCGGTTGGGGTGTGAATCAGCACGGTGCCTTGGCCAGAGATATCGACATCCCGAATTGTTACGCCGAGATCGTTAGCTGAGGCCTTGAGTTGGGTACCTGCACGCACATATCCGTCTCGCAGTACTAAACGGCCCTCTACTTGGCCGGCGCCTTTAATATCAAGATCGCCAAGGCCGGTTGTAAAGATGTTGATGAAATTTAAATTCTCCATACCCACATCGAGCTGCACATCGGTATAACCAAAGCGCAGCATACGTTTTCCTCGATGTTCACTACGAATCAGCGGCGTGAAACCAAGAGCGCCCTGCAATGTGCCGCCCTTATAGGCTTGTGCGTCTCCGTTGAGGTAAGCGGGCCCAAGGTTGAGATCGGCGTTAGCGATATCCAGCCAGAATTTGCCACGGCGTGTTTCCATGTACATGTCACCGGTTGCTGAGCCACTGGCTGTTCCTTGAATATTGAACACCCAAAAGCGGTGATTGCCTTGGGCCTGCAGCCCGTTGAGATGGATTTTCCACGGCCGTTTACTCTTGAGGGGCTGCGTTTCTACGGGGACGACTTCTCTACCGGTAATCGGCGGAAAATGTGCGAGTAATTTACTGTAGTCGCGCTCGGGTTTCAGTCGCGGGCGCTGTCGGTAGTCGATGTCGGTTGCTTCAATGTCAGAGATATAAACGTCTTTCAAAACCAAGGGCAGTAGAGCAATCGAGCCTGAACCTGATGTTGCAAGAACCTCCCATTGTTGGGTCCGGCTTTGGCCATTGGCGGTGATTCCCTCAGCATGTACGCGCAATGGATAAAAGCTCCAGGCGCGCTCCCAAGAGACTTGAAACTTCTCGGGTTTAATTTTGTTCACTAAATCTTGGGTGATTGATAGGCGCAGGGCGCCGTTAATAATGAGTAAATAGGCGAGCTGCGCTATGACAAGAATAGTGAGTATGCGCTTGGTCAGTGCTTTGAAATTCGTCAATGTGTCGGTCTCTACTTTGATGGTGTTAGTGCAGCGGCTGAGGATAATTTTTCGCTAAGAACCGCAAAAGTACTGCTCGCCTATCGTAGCCTTTTCAACTACTTAAATGGGGGTTACTTCTTTGGCGAGCAGTGATCTTTTAGCTCGTTATTACGCTTGCTGAATTGCCATCAGAGTTTCTAAGTTATTGTTTTAATTTATTTTTATGATTAAGGGCTTAGGAGGCGACTCGCAAGTAGATTGCCTGTGACCTTAAATGTTCAAAAAGCGACACTTTATGATTAGGTCAGAATTGGGGCGTATCAACTTTTGAGGGTTCAATTCCCATTTAGACGTTGAGCTCTAATGAAAGCGCCCGGAAGCCCTGCGTCTTGCATCACGATAGACCCGCATGGGTTTATCCGAAAACCGAAAACGCGACGGTACCGGTTATGCTGCGGGCTGCGACAGCGACGTCCCTTGCGAACACTGGTCCAGACGTTGACTCCCACCTAAGCTGTCCGGAATTCCATGAATGTCCGTGCTCTTATCTTCGTGATCAATGTCAAGCACTCACTCATCACGCAGTTGAGTGACAGAAAACCTAGGGTAACTACCGATTTGTAAACCAATCCGATAGCGATCTCCGGCCTGCAATGGTGTCAGTTCACGGCAGCGCAAGGGTAGGGTTATTTCCGATTCGTAATCGAGTAGCCAATGCTGTTCAAAAGCCCGAATTCGGGTAAACAGCACGGCTTCAAAATTATGCAGATCGGCTGTGGCGGGAATGGTCACTTGCATTGGGTTCAGCTCCAGCAAGCCATGGCTATTTTGAGAAGCCTGCTGTTTCAGTGTTGCGGCGTTTTCTGGTGACAGACGTAGCACCGTGGCCAGTGGATGCCGCTTGCCTGCCTCAGCCAGGGCGTTGGGGTCTGGTGCATTACCCCTTTGAAACGCCGCCGTTTCTTCCTCCAGTTTGGCGAGGCACAGCGCAACTTCGATCCTTTGAGGAATAAAGATTCCCCTCGCATGCAGCTGAGGTGCGAGGTTGGCGGTGACGGCAAACTGCGGCTCCTGCTCCAGAGATTTTTGCATGGTCTCAGTGATGATCACATGGGGATTACTCGAGTGTTGATAGTGGCAGGCATCGTCTTGTATGTAGCTGATACGGTGCTCCTGCAGGTCAAAATGCCCGATGAGCAATGCCACGCAGTCGAGCGATCGCTGATGAATGTCAAGAAGATGCACCACCAGCTCACCGGGGTTTAATTTTGTCAGTAGTGGCAGCAGTAGCGTGGCGAATGGCCCGCAGCCTGCGTACAGAATTTCAATGGGGCCGGCGGTAAAGCGCTGTTTGGCCGCCGTTATAGCGGCGTAGGCCGCGCGAATAAAAACAACAGTGCGCTGAATGTCGTTTACGCAATGGGCAGCCGCTTCTGGGCTAATAGCGACGCCGTCTTTTAGGAGAGAATCTTCTGCCCAAGCATCAAAGCTAGGGTCGGGTATCACGCCGCTAATGTCGCTGCACAGCTGTGCAAAAGCGTTCAGGGCTGTTCGCAAATCTGCGGGGGAGCTGGCCTCATTAAGGAGCGTGTCGGCAATAGTTTTTAGCTTCATGGGCGCTTACTTCAGTACCTCTCCACCTGCACGCTTATTGCAAAAATTAAAGGTCGGGCCAAGCTGCCCTTGGGGGCTCAGTAGTCGTCGACTCTGCCGCGATTTTTTTTAATAGAGCCCTGTTTTTTCTTGCTATCAAGGCGCTTGCGCACCGCTGATCTTGAGGGACGAGTTTTCCTTCTGGGTTTATCGACAAACTGACATTTCTTAAGCATGTCATCGAGTCGCTCGAGGCTCTCTAACCGGTTTTTTTCCTGACTCCTAAATTTTTGCGCCTTGATCACGATCACGCCTTCAGAACTGATTCTGGTATCGCGCATTCGTAGAAGCTTCGACTTAACGACTTCCGGTAGGCTAGAGGATCTGACGTCGAATCTTAAATGAATCGCGGAAGATACCTTGTTGACGTTCTGGCCTCCCGGACCGCTGGCACGGATTGCCGAAAATTCAATTTGGCTTTCGGGAATGTCTGAAACGCGAATCATCAGGGAGACGGCAACTAGCTAGCATTGTTTGAACTCACTTTAATGCTTTCACCCTGATTTGTGTATTCCGGCACTTAGACGACGTGACTCGTTGCTAGTGATGCAGGTTTATTCCGCGCACTAGCCAAGGCGTCTTACAGGCTGGGCCTGGTGTCGACGGTCGCTGGTGGTCCACGTTGAGTCAGATTCTCTGCAACGGTGTCTTTATCTACAGTTATTCCAAAATACCTATTTGCAAACTTATCCCTCACGGTTTGGCCTGTGGCACCATCCCCGTGCCGGAATAGGCGAGCCAGTCCACCTGATCCGAAGGTATTGATGCGGAACTCGATGCAAGCATTGCATAGGCGCGATCAAGGGCGGGTTGGCTGGCCTCTATAAAACATTGTACGGAAGAAAAGGCGACGTCCCGAGGCGCAGCGGCAGTCAGATTGAATACGCGGGTGTCAGTTAAAGCGCCCAGATATTCAGCGCCTCCGAGTTTGAAGGTGAGTAATTTCATCGCTATATCTGACCTGTTTCAGGCAGCGCTCGGTAAGCCGAGCGGCCTTGCATGTGTCTTTGTACCAAGCCTCACCTGTGCGAGTCGGTGCTGCCGAAACATGATGTTCAAAAAGCGACACTTTGGGCTCTAAAGGCTGGCGCCCACGTCGTTTAGAAGTAACCTGACGGCACATTCATTAGAAGGCTCGATCGGCAGGAGAAAGGCCTGTAGATCTGAGAGCACAGGTAAATACATGGTGTATGCGAATAGAGAATTACTCATGAGAGTGGCAGGCCGCGCATTGTGGGCGACCTTCGTAGCGGGCAGCTTGGTCTTCAGCGTGTTCACGAACGCGGCTGGCGAGCACAGTGACGCGCCGCCAACCCTGCCCGACCCCAGAACTACTTACTCACCCTACCTGCAAGACGCCTTTCCGAACCAAGTGTTTTTTGGCGATACCCACCTGCACACCGCTTACTCTGCCGATGCCGGATTTTTTCTCAACCGCCTCACACCCGATGATTCTTTTCGGTGGGCGAGGGGAGAGACGGTTACCTCGTCTACCGGTGTCCCCTCAAAGATTGTTCGGCCCCTCGATTTTCTAGTGGTGAGTGATCATGCCGAGACCTTTGGGCTTGCCATTGCGATTCAGGAGAACCACCCCTCCTTGCTTAAAACAGAATGGGGTCGAAAATTACTCGAGCTCGCTGAACCCGATACACCCCAGGCGTGGGGCGAGGTTTACATTTACTGGGCGCAAGCCTTTATTGGTGAGGACGGGCCGCCTGAAATGGATCTGTCTTTTATGGAGGATATGTGGGACAACGCAACCGCGTCGGCCGAGCGTTATAACAGCCCAGGCTTATTCACCGCTTTTATTGGTTACGAATGGACTTCCGGACCCGCGGGTAACAATCTGCATCGTGTCGTGGTTTACCGCGGTGACAAAGAAGAGGCGGATCAGGTCGTACCCTTTAGCGCGTTAGAAAGTTCAGATCCAGAGCGGCTCTGGGACTGGATGGAGGCCTATGAAGCCAGAACCGATGGTCGGGTGTTAGCCATTGCGCATAACGGAAACCTTTCCAATGGCCTCATGTTTGACGATGTGACGTTAACCGATCGTGAGCCGCTCGATGAGGATTATGCAAAAAGGCGTCAGGCGTGGGAGCCGCTTTACGAGGTAACTCAGATGAAGGGAGATGGTGAGGCCCACCCCAGTTTGAGCCCTGACGACGAGTTTGCTGACTATTTCACTTGGGATGTCGGCAGTTTTGGCCCGCAATTGAAGACGCCGGATATGTTGCCCAAAGAGTACGCGCGAGCAGCTTTCAAGCGCGGCATGCTCTACGAAAAATCCCTTGGTACGAATCCCTTTAAGTTTGGCATGATTGGCTCTACCGACTCCCATACTTCGCTGTCCACCACCGACGAAGCCAATTTTTTTGGCAAGATTGCGGCGGTTGAGCCGACGGCCGACCCGATCCGCTTTGACGAGATCATCACCGGGCGTCTGACCCCCGACGACCCTACCGATGACCAAACCCATGAACAGGCCTTGGCCGCTGGTTTGGCCGGCGTTTGGGCTAGAGATAACACGCGAGAAGCGCTGTGGGATGCGATGAAACGCAAGGAAGTTTTTGCAACGACCGGAACCCGCATGCGGGTGAGAGTGTTTGGTGGCTTTGACTATGTGCAAGAGGATCTGTACCGAAGTGACTTTGCCCGCTATGGATATGCCAATGGTGTGCCCATGGGCGGTGATCTTACTGCCGCCGTTGATGGCAAGGCACCAGCACTCCTCATCGCGGTTTTGAGAGATCCCGATGGCGCAAATCTTGATCGAATTCAGGTGGTCAAGGGCTGGACCAACGACGATGGCTCAGCGGCAGAGCAGGTCTATGATGTGAGCTGGTCAGGTGATCGGCAAAAAAATGCCGATGGCAAGGTACCAGCGGTAGGTAATACCGTGGATATCGAAACGGCGTCTTACTCCAACAGTATTGGCGCCCCGATTTTGAGCGGCTACTGGAAAGACCCTGACTTTGACCCAGACCAACATGCTTTTTACTACGTGCGCGTACTCGAGATCCCGACACCAAACTGGACGACTTATGACCATGTCTACCTGGGCGTCGATTTAGCGAAAAAAGCAGTGCCATATCAACAGGAGCGTGCCTACACGTCTCCCATTTGGTACACGCCTTAAGAGGGCCCGAATGCCCGATCCCGGGCCTCAGCGTCTAAAAGAAAACAAATGACGCTGGTAAACTTAGCTCTAGCGACATGGGAGCGACGCGCTAATCACGTTTGGGCGGGTGGTGACACCCGCCCTGCAGCGCAAGAGGACACTCGGGGACAATAGATGGCAATCGATTTCGACAAGGAAATGGTCGGCACCGTAGAGGTGTCTGACAAAGATAAGCTCGATATGGAGGCGCTTACCGCTTGGTTTGAGGCCAACGTTGAGGGGTTTAAGGGCCCGATCAGCTACACCAAATTCAAAGGTGGCCAATCGAATCCGACCTATAAGATTGAGACGCCGTCCACCCATTACGTCCTTCGCCGTCAGCCGTTTGGCAAATTGCTCCCATCGGCGCACGCGGTTGACCGCGAATATGCAGTGATGACGGGTCTACACCCAACAGGTTTTCCCGTGCCCAAAACCTATGGCCTCTGCGAAGACTCTGCAGTACTAGGCTCCAAATTCTTGGTTATGAGCATGGCTGATGGTCGATCACTATGGAATGGCGCCCTCCCCGGTAGGGAACCTGACGAGCGCCGGGACATCTACAATTCGCTGATCGACACCCTAGCCGACATGCACCTCAACAAGCCCGATGAGATTGGTCTTGGGGACTATGGCAAACCGACCGATTATTGCGCTCGCCAGATTGGGCGCTGGTCTAAGCAATACAAGCTCTCGGAAACCGAGCATATGCCCAAAATGGAGCGGTTGAT
>ERZ887851.403-NODE-403-length-43828-cov-31.074018_pt1 | contig 43828 bp, 24 predicted proteins | sample MGYA00521100_ERZ887851 | MGnify/ENA primary metagenome ERZ887851 (study PRJEB32303, sample SAMEA104408602) | aquatic metagenome | biome: Brackish water; feature: Pelagic; material: water | place: Baltic Sea | collected 2014-06-06T16:11:00 | depth 11,444 m ... | reverse complement strand
GTGATGTTAATACTACCAGCACCACTTAGTGTTCCACTAAAGCTGTCGGCAGCATCACTGCGTAAGAAACTACCACTGCTTAGACCGTCAAGTGTATCAGCATCTAGTCCACTACCAGCACCGTCGTTGCCACTGTGCCATACTGTGTATTCAGATCCAGACTGGAATGTTAATCCGTTTGTGCCTGTCTTAATTCTAAGTAATGCAGCGGCGCCTTCGTTATTAAGTAGTAATGTATCTCCGCTGTCTACATATTGCATATAAGCACGTCTTGTAGTTGATTGATACCAACTAATATACGGATTACCAGTAGCACTTGTATCTTGCAAACGAATCATTTCGTCACCAGCGTGTGCCATTGTTAGTAAGCCGCCCATTGTATCAGCTGTATCACTGCGCAAGTAGTTAGCAGCAGCTACTCCTCCAAGTGTTAACGCATCTACATTAGTAAGGCCACTACCGTTACCAGTAAATGTACTTGTTCCGATATTGATGTTGCCAAATCCACTGCTGATCTCACCAGCGTTAAGCGCACCAGTACCAGTTAAGTTACTGTATGTTCCTGTGATACGTGCATTTGGAACTGTACCACTTCCAATGTTGCCAGCGTTAATAGCCGATATGTTTGCGCCATTACCGTAGAAGTTACCAGCATATAAGTTACCAGCAACACCCATACCGCCTGAGACTTTAACTGCACCAGTTGTAACTGATGTGGCAGCAGTTGTGTTAGTAAAGGTTTTAATACCTCCCATACTTTGGTTCCCACCAAGTCTGCCACCATCTACAGTACCGCTACTCAAGTTACTTGCATTAAGTGTTGTTAATCCACTACCATTAGCAGTGATTATATCAGTACCAATGTTGATGCTTCCAAACCCACTAGTAATACTACCACTGTTTAGAATACCTGTTCCTGTAATATCACCTTGGTGCTGTGTAATACTGCTAGACGATATTCTGGCATCTGCTACAGTACCGCTGCTCAAGGCAGTTGCACTAAGTGTTGTTAGTCCACTACCATTACCCGAGAAGATACTTGTACCAATGTTGATGCTTCCAAATCCGGTAGTAATACTACCAGCATTTAAAGCACCTGTTCCTGTAATACTCAACTGGTGTTGTGTAACACCGCTTGCTTGTATACGTGCATCTGGAATAGTTCCACTTGTTAAGAAAGCAGCACTCATATCACCAATAAAGTTGTCTGCACGTATATCTTTGTTTACATACAAACCGCCTGTTATTTTAACTGCTGCACTGCCAGCTGCAAATGTTGCGCCTGTTGCATTTGTACCATCTGTGAATGTTACAAAGTTGTTTGAAGCAAGTGTTGTAAATGCGCCAGAACTTGGTGTTACGTTACCAATTGGTGTGTTGTTGATTCTACTAACAAACAAATCACCATCGACATACATATCAGTGTTTGTACGTAAATCCATACGTACAATCATTTCACCTAAGTCGCCTGCAAGAGTTGCTGCTGCTTTGGTTTCACCGACTACAATTTCAGTAGCAGCCTGCGCCATTGCCAATGTTGTAACATTGTCTTTTAACAAGTTAAATGTGCCAGTTTCGTCTGTATCAAGTGTTGTACCGTTTACAAACAAATTGCCTGCTAAGTTAACATTTGTATTTCTAATGTTAAAGTTACCAGTTGTAGCACCTGCGGTAACTGTTGTTGCTGCGCCACCTATATTAAGTGTAGTTGCAGTTGCATTAACAAGATTAAATATTGCTGCGCCAGTGGTGATGTCGCCGCCGTCTACATTTAGATCAAGGTCGATATCAACATTGTTGTGTACAGTTGTTGTACCAGTTGCTGCACCAATTTCAACACTAGTAGCAGCGCCACCCATATTAATTGATGTTGCAGTTGTGTCAAACAATGCCATTGTAGCACTTGCAGCATCGATGCCTGTAGTGAAACTTGGCGATGTAGCAAATACTGCTGCACCTGTTCCAGTTTCGTCACTTAGTACACCACGCAGTTGCGCACTTGTAGTTGAAGCAAACTGACTTAATGGATTGCCTGTAATAGCAAGTGTACCGCTGGTCGGAAGTGTTATACTAGTTGCACCTGTGGTTGTTACTCCAAGTGTATGAGCACCAGTGTGCGTAAAGTTGCCGCCGAGTGTAATAGTTTTACTGCCATTGTTTATACCAGTGCCACCGTATGTTGGATCAACAATTGTACCTTGCCAAACACCAGTTCCGATAGTTCCAACTTGCTGTAGACTACTGTTAACAACTGCGCCGCCAAGTGTTGTACTATTAAGTACATCTGCATCATTAATAAAATATGCTTTTCCACTTGCTAAGTTAAAGTCTTCTGATGAATCCCAACTAGTATTTGCATTGTCCCAAGTAAGTGTAGCGTTTGCACCATCAACTGTAATACCAGCGCCATTTGCTGCTGCACCGTTGGCTGCACCACTTGCTACAACAATGTTAAGATCGTCAACTGTAAGTGTTGTACTATTAATAGTTGTAGTATCACCATTAACTGTTAGGTCTCCGGTAACAATCAAGTCGTGTCCGATAGTAGTTGTGCCGCCACCGTCTCCACCAGTACCAATATTAATTGTTGTTCCTGCTGCTGCAATGTTAACAGTTGTTGGAGTTGCCAACAAGTTAAATGTACTTTGATCAGTGTTTAAGTCGCCGCCGTTAACATCAACATCGTGTGCAAAAGTAGTTTTGCCTGTTGCTGCACCAACGTTTATAGCAGTAGCAGCGCCGCCCATATTGATAGTTGTTGCTGTATCGTTTAGTAGGGCAACTGTTGTTTCGCTTGTGCTTACTACTGCGTCAACTTCAACTTCACCTGTAAATGTTGCTTTACCACTTGTGTCAATAGTTAAACGTGTTGTAGATGTGTGTGCAAAATCACTTGATGTTGAAACTTCACCAGTTTTAATAACTACATCGCCACCTGTTGCATTACCTGTGCCATCGCCACCTGCAATAGTAACACTACCGCCTGCAACATTTGTACCAATGCCGCTTGTGCCTTTGAGTGTTGAACTAGTTGGAGTAGTACTTGCTTCTGCATTACCAAATACAACAGTACTATTTCTAATAACCATGTTATTGCCAATGTTAAGAGTACCTTGTACAATATCCAACGGATCTGAAGTAACATTAGCATCAGTTTGAATAGTAAATGATGTTGCGTTAAATGTAGCACCTGTTACTGGCCAAGTCCCGTCTAAGTTTGTTACTGCACTACTTGCAATAGTAATACTATCACCAACAAGCACACCAAGCGTTTTTGGAGTGTATGTAAATGTTAATGTAGTACCAGTTGTAATAGTACCAGTAGTCTTTGCACTAATGTAAATATATTCATCAGTAACACCACTAACAGTTGTATTTGATGGAATACTGCCACTACCCGTAACAAGCATTCCAGCCTGGATATTAGAAGTGTCAGACATTGGAACTTCTGTTTCTTGGTTTGCAGTTACAGCATTTGTATTTACTGTAATACTACCTAACTCAACTACAACATCTTGCGAACTAGTTGCATCGTAACCATCAACAAATGCTGTTAAGTTACGTGTTGCGGCTGCATTGCCTATTTTAATATTAGTTGCTGCGCCACCAATTTCAATACTAGTAACATTTGCATTATAAATACTACCGCTACCTGTACTGGATGAGTTAAGTGAAGCGTTACCAACATCAAGACCTTCTGATAGATCTAGTGCAGTTCCCCATTCTGGTGTAACACCGTTTGATTTTAAGAAACTGTTGTTTCTACCAATGTTGAGAGTGTTTAAACTACCTGTGGTTTGTGCATATATCATGTCGCCGATTGCGTATGTACTAATGTTTGTACCACCTCTTGCAACTGGAACAAGACTTGTTAAGTTGGCTGGGTTTAAGAAGTATGCACTGTCTAGTCCGTCTACTGTACCTGCATCTACAACACCGTCTTTGATAAACACTTCGCCACTGCCGTTGTTGTTAACATCAAACTGCGACTGTAAGAATCTACTGACACCCAATGTTGAGAATGTTTGTAGTGTTGCAAAGTCTGCATTGGCAATGCCGATGCTTACAGGGTCGCCGTAGAACTCGCCGCCGACACTGCTACCTGTTAGTGTAATAGGGTTATCAGTTGTATTTTGCTTTTTAAGAGTTTGTACAACATTTTTATAACCACTATCACCAAACAACGCTGTATCCGAGTTTGGTACACCGCTGGCACCCAATCTCGAAGGACTAATTGTACCAGAAATAATATTTTCAGCGTCAATGTTTGTTGCAGCCAAACTGTTCCAGTTTTTGATTAATCTACTAGAAGTGTTAATAACTCCATTAACTTGTACGTTGTTTTGAATGATACTTGCACTACCTACGCCAATGCCGTCAATGTCCTTGGCGTTGGTTACTAGGTCGTTTACACTACTCAATGCATCACTGCGTAACTCGTGTAATGTAAAACTGTTGGTTGTTACAGACCCTACAAAGAATCTCGAACCAGATGCAACAGCTTCTGCGTTAACACTAAACAATACATTTGATGAACTACCATCACTCAACGATTCTACTCTGATAGCATTACCAGTTGTGTACCCGTGACCTACAACAACAACACTATTATCAACTAAGTTAACTGTATTTCTTGTAAGTGTATGACCAGCGTTAGCAGGAGTACTTAGGAAATCAATTTGATTTAATCTTGCAAAGCCTGAATACAATTCAAAGATGTCATTGTCAATCTTTTTAACATAATACACCAATCCGTTGTTCATGCCGCCGATTGCAACGTTACCATTTGTATTGTATGTAACAGGATCGCCTGTTTCAAACCCGTGACCTACAACAGTAATACGAGAATCTGTGTAGTTAACTGCACCGCCGGATCCAAGTAGACCGGCTAAGAAGGTATTTTCAATAGTGTCATCTAAGTTGATAGTTTTTGCATTTTGTACAGATGTGTTGTCTTCAACAAAGTCAATACTTGATGCACTAGCAACATAAAGTTCGCCGCCGAGGATATCAACATATGCACGTTTTTCAAATGAAGTTACTTCAATTTCAAATCCACTACCTGTGCCGCCGACGCTGGATGCCGCAACACTTAGTAGGTCAGCAGTATCATAACCAGTTCCACCAGTTTTAATATCAACGTCAGTAACCTGTCCAGCTGTAATAGTAATGTCTGCTGTTGCGCCTGTTCCTGAACCTGTGTTGTTTGTAAATGCTACATTTGAATAAGTTTTTGTTGCATCAGTTGGAGTATACAAACTACCGCCTGTGATGTTAGCATTGTCAACACCAGTTAAGATACCGTAGCGAACTTCGGTAACAGCACCTTGTGCATTACCATCTGCTGAAGTAACAATAGTTCTTGCAGTACCTGGAACAGTTTTTTCACTTTCATTATCGCCTGTGTTAGCAATAGTAAATGTTGTTGCTGTAGGAATAGTTAGTACTAGTGTATTTTCATTGTATGTTGTATCATCTGGAACCAAAACTTGTACATTAACATCTGGTTGTAGGTTGTGGGCGCCGGATGTTGTGATAGTAGAAATGTTACTACTACGTGCAACCTTTGTAACAACTGCACTAGTAAAAGTGTAACTATCATCAGGATCTAGTATCAAGTATTGACTTGAGTTTGAACTACGTAGGAAGAAGTTATCAACAATTTCTGAGTTTGTACCTTTAGAAGTTGGTCTAACTCCAGAGTCAACACCGTTAACAAACAAGTTAGGAGAAGTGCCACTAACGTCCCATGGGTCGCCTGTACTGTCATCTTCGCTGTTCCATGCCGCAGTTGAAGTTGCAACAAGAATGTTTCCACTTGATGGATATGCACCCTTTGCATAACCAGTAGCACCTGTAATACCAGGTTGTGTAATAACATCGCCGTCGGCAACACCTGTAATAGTTCCACTGAGTGTAAGTTCTACCTGTTCATAGTTTTCTGTAGCAATGTCACCAGCTTTAAGATCAACAGCCGGAATGTCATCAACTTGACGTAGCTTTGACAAATAACCTGCTGTGTTTGTGTTTGTAAACTGACGTGTGGCAGGAATCAAATCGCCGTTCAACTGACCGTTGGTGTTAAGTTGAACAATAGCACCTGGCACTGCCGCTGTACTAACTGATTTGTCAACAAAGCCGCCAAGTCTGTTGTTAATAAACGAACGTACCGCCAACTGTGTAACCATTCGTGAATTACTTGATCCGCCAATTTCATCGTCACCTAAGTTAACACTTGTTGAGATTTCTTCAATAGCAACATCTGAAAGACTTAGACGTAGCGCATCAAGTTCGTCCACCTGCACTTTGTTTCTAAATGTAATGTTACCTGTTCTGTTGAACGCTGTAATAAAGTCACCAACTTTAAAGTCACCAAGTTCGTTTGTACCTGAAGAGTAAACACGACCTGGAAGTTCTTCATACTGTTCAAACTCAGTTCTTGTATTACCACCGTTTTGTGGCAACGCATTATAGTCAACACCAGAACCTGCATATTCCCAAGTGTGTGATGACGAGTTAACAATACTAGGTCTATGGAACCATATTTGTTTTTCTAACAAGTTAGCCAAGTTGGTTAAACTTGCACTGCCGTCTGTAGCAGTGATTGAGAATGTTGCAGTACCAAGGCCGGTTTTTGTTGCAGTTTCATTAATACTAATTGTTGAATTTGGTGTGCTTGCATGGTCTTGACTAATAATACTTGTTTCATCAAACTGTACACGCAATGTACTTGATCCAACTGCAACTTCTTCAATACTTACAACTAGTCTGCGCTCTCTTGGTTCCCATTTTGCTACAATAGCACTGTTGTTGTTTACGCCAGTTGTACCAGTAATTGTTTTACCTGGAGTAAACTCATAACTTTCAGCTCCTGATTCTAATATCAATGTTTGGTATGTTTGGTGAGAACTAGTAATTTCTTCAACAAAGAACTCAATAACATTTGAGAATAACTTGTGAGTATTAACACCAACACCCTTGATGTCAACATCAAAGTCGCCTGATTCATCAAATGTTAAACTAAACTCATCGTCACTGATGATTTTAATATAATATGTTTGTTCTGCATCAAGACCTTTAATAGCAGGATTTCCGTCTGGATCGTAAATAACCTTCTGGCCATTTGAGAAGCCGTGGTCTACAATAGTAAACACATTCACTGCAGGTGTAACATCAGTGGCGGCATTAAATGTAGTTTCAGTTGGGGTAGTTTTATAATCGTTTGTAATATCGCCTTCACTGCTTACTTCAGTTGGATTTGGCAAGTCGCTTGGATCGTTAATAATTGTTTTTACAATATTAAACTTTTCGGATACAAAGTCCTGAACGTCTGCACTTTCACCTGTAATGTAAGTTAGTGCCTCAATTTTTGCTCTTTCAATTGCTGCAATAGTTTGCATTTCTTGACCACTAATACTAATACGTGAACTATCTTGTAAGTTTTGTGTATAGTAAGCCAAGCCAGCACTGCGTGAATACCTATTACCAGTATCGTATATATCTTGTGCAACTGCTTCAACAATCAGTTGAGTATCTCTATTACATTTTGATTGGTCATAAACAAAGCCATACCACATATTAGCTACTATTAGATTGTTAATCCATAGTGTAACATTCTGTGCAAGGTTAACTCTGCCAACAAAGTCTAGTATATAGTAGTCATCTTGTAGTGTTTGTGCAGCCCAAGTAATATCTGGAACAACAAGTGTCGGCGGCGTTGCACCTACACTATTTAAGTATCCAATAATATCATCAAGTCTAGCAGTAGCCCAATCAGCAGCAGCTTCGCTACCTGCTGTTCCGCTAGTATCTTGTGTTTGTGCATTGCCAGCACTGACTGTAACAGTTTCTTCCTGAATAACTTGATCAATAATAACTTTTAGTCGACCGTATGCTGCAACAGTTTCTTCTAACTGACCTGCACCATATTGTGCAACGCCACTAACAAAATAAGCAAGTGCTGCATTATATGTTTCTAAGTTGCCGCCGTATGTTAAATCATAAGAAAGTGCGTCAACAATCAGTCCTGTATCTCTTTCGCACTTGGCTACATTGTAAGCAAATCCGCTAACAAACGGAGCGTTCTCTGCTGCAATTTGTACATTAAGCCATGCTGTAAGTTCTTTTTGTAGGAATAATTTGTTATTATTCAGCTGTATTACTGCATTTGCAAATCCTGCATCACTTGCGTTATTACTTCCGCTGGTTGGAGTCGGACGTGAGTATGCGGCTGCAACACTATCACCAGGAACAGTATTTGCATCGCCGTTGGTGATAATATCAATAATTTCATCCCAAAGTGCGTTAGCTCTACTTGTTGCTGTAGCATCAGTGAGTGCATTTGCAGTAAGTGCCTTTGCTTGACCAAATGCTGCAATGTGCTGGGTTTTTTGTGCAGCAAACGATGCATCTGCAAAAGATCCACTAAAATATCTTAGTGCAGCACTTACACTTCTGTGATTACTATTAAACAAGAAGTCATATCTAATTGCATCAAGTAAGAGTTGTGTATCTCTGCGACACTTATCTTCGTTGTATGTAAACCCTGCCCAGATACTTTCTGTTGCGCTTGATACTTGTGTATTAATCCAACTAACAACATCGGCAGCAATAATATCTTTGTTAATTTTAAGTTGATCTGATGCTGTCTTATAACCTGGTTCACGGAAGCGAATAACAAATTCTTCAACAGGTGAATCACGATTGATGCCGACAGCAGTTAGTGTTTGCTTGCCTTCAAACTGACCAGTTGCTGTAACAAATGCTCTGTCAAACTGGAACGCTTTAGGTGAGTACCCACTACTTCTCAACGCATACAAACCAAAGTTTGTAGCAGAGTTGGTAATAGAACAGTAACCGCCACTTTGTGTATAAACACCATTTAGTAGGAAGATTTCAAAACAAGACACGATCTGTGCATAAGCATCGTTGGTTAAACGCCAAGCAGTACCACCAAAACTTAGAATAGTAAATGCGTTAGCAACCATTGATTTACCTTGCTCAGGTATTGCGCCAACTACTGGATTTTCTGCTTCGATCTGGTTAACCGGAACGTTTGGAGATTCAACTTTTGAACCATCAATCTTTGCTCCGTTCATACCTAAGAACGAAATGATACTTGCGTTTTGGATATATGGCGATGTTGTAATAGTTGGTTTTGTATTTGGTAAGTTTGTATATGTATTGCGATCAGCTACGTCTGTAGCATCCGGATCATCAAATGCAACAGCGTAGTCGGCTGTAATAAGTGGAACAAAGTTGTCGTCAACTCCGTCACGGAATGTAAATTCACCAAAGTAACAAGCGTTACGAACACGCAGCATGTCCAAGTTAGCATTGGCAGGACGAATAATACAACCACGCAAACCGTCACCTTTGATAACTGTGTTGTCTGGAACAATAACTGGGTTGTCTTCTGTGTAGTCGCCAACAGCAACTTTAATGTTAATACGCTTGAATGTAATAGTGCCGTCTGCATTATATACTTGTGCGGAAGCTAATTGACAAGCACGTTTAACAGTTTTAACTGGAGCACTTTGTCCGTCGTTTGCATCGTCACCTTGTTCAGCACTAACGTAAATAACATTACCGCCAAAAATATCAGCATCGTTAAAGAATAACTCGCCGTTACCGTTGGTTGACAAGATTTGACCAATTGTACCTTGACTAGAAGGCAGTGTCAAGTTATAGCCAGCATCTAATGTATTTGGTGCTTTGATACTAATACCATCGGCACCCGAAGCAGAAAGTTCTTTAAAAGTAAGTGTTTCAGCATTTTCAATATTAACTGCATCTTTGAAGTTAATATCTGTATCTGTAATAGTAAATCTATCAGTATTATTGATTGTAGCAGTAATCTGTGCTTGATCAGCTGCACCCAAGTCATCAACTTTTAACTGACTGTCACCTTCAAAGATTCGTTTTGTAATATCTTGAACAGTGTTATCATCACGTAGTAAATATACTTTACCATCCGCTGTGTTGATTGCTAGTTCGCCGCTTTGAAGTTGTCCTACGCTAGGTACGTTACCCGCTACTGCACTTCTTTTATGTCTAATCCTTGTTGCCATCTTGCAACTGCCTCCTATTTAGGTACGGGTCAGGTCCGAAGACGCCCAATATAAAACGATAAAAATCGCTACTAAGTTATTTATCAAGTTTAAAAAATGGTTACTGTATTCGTAAAAAAAGGGCCCGTAGAGCCCTTTTTATTATTGTTTTACTTTATTCAGTAAGTTTAGAAAGTGCCGCCATCTATGGTATCTGTCCATACTGGTGTTGCATCAACTGCACTTGTTACAGTTAGTATTTGGAAACTGTCACTTGCATCGCTAGTTCCAGCTGCATCAGTAACTTGAACATCAGTGGCTGCGTTACCATAAAGTATACCATCTGTTGTAAATGTGCTTACGCCTGTACCACCGTGTGCAACTGCTAAGTCGTTGTCTAGACTTACTGTCCCAGTTACGTGGAAGTTATGGTTTACAGTTAATGTACCTGTTGCAGCACCTATACTTATTGTTGTAGCATCGCCTGCAAAGTTTACAGTTGTAGCTGTTGTATTCAACAAGTTAAATGTTGTTTGATTAGTACTCAGTGTATCGTTGTTGATTGCAAGATCAGTTGTTAGTGTTGATACATCTTCACTTAATCTAAGTTTTTCAATACCAGCTGTACCACTGATCATAGTGCTGAACACCATATCAAAGTCTTCTTGTAGACCTGTTATATCTGTTGCTACTAATGCAATGTCGCCTGCAATTTCAAAGTTATTGTTTGCAGTTTCCATTTCAAAACGTACACCAGTACCACTACCGGCAACTGGAGTGCCTGCTGAACTATGGTGCGCAAATGTCATTGGATATACAATATCGTCTGCACTACTATCAGGTGCATTCATTATAAGTTTCAAGCCATCTTGTGCAAGAACTGTGTTTGCTCTAATATCAATAGTGTCAGTTGCTAGTTTAGTAAGTTGTAATACGCCACTGTTGTTGCCACCAATAGCACCTTGTACATTTATGTCTTTAGCAACACCAAGTCCGCCTGCTATTACAACTGCGCCGTTACCAAAGTTACTGCTTACTGTTGTATTAGCAAATGTTGTTATGACACTACCATCAACATTAAAGAATGTATTACCAATAATAGCACGTTGGGTTCCGTTTGTAAAGAACTCTAGTTCATCATTGTTAGCACCTGGGCTAGTTTCTGGACGGATAAATGTATTTTGATCTACATCTTTAACACCGCCTAGCGAGCCCCAAACATTGCCATCGTATCCTTCAAACACTGTTGTATCAGTGTTGAAACGTACTTGACCTGTTGCTTCTGTCGGACGTTCTGCTGTATCACCAACCGGAAGCTGTAAACTTGTAACACTGTCAATAATAACTATTTCGTTGTTAATAGTTAATATGCCTGATGCTGCACCTATGTTAATAGTTGTTGCTGTTCCAAATGCATCTATACGAGTAGCGTTAGTATTGAATACATTAAATGTTCCTGTTTCGTCTGTGGTAATGTTAGTACCGTTAACTTGTATGTCTCTATCAGCAACAATGTCTCTATCAGCAGTAATATCAACACCTGAGTGTATGTTACGCTGTGTACTTAGACCACCTGTGATTTGAACAGCACCAGTAGTATCGTCTGTTGCATCATCATTGTTTAGTACAATAATGTTTGGAACACTTCCAAACTCTACAACTTCTGCTGTATCAGTTGTATTAATAGTAATATAGTCTGTGACGTTTTCGTGTATTCTAAATACGTCAACACTGTTATCTGGAACATCGATATCTGTTGTACCATTGATATCAATTGTATCAACTGCTCTATCATCGCCTAATATAACACTGCCGTCTACTGTTAAATCAATACCTATGTTAACACTTTTAGCAATACCAACACCGCCGTCAATAACAAGTGCGCCTGATGTGACACTTGTTGATTCAGTAGTATTTTCAACAAGTAGACTTGGACGTATGCCAAATGTAACTAGTTCTTCGTCTGTACGTGTGTTAATACTAATAAAGTCTAACGATCCTTCAGTACTAATACTATATGCTTGCTGACTTTCATCAGGAATGTTTAAACTAACATCGCCTGTAAACACAATGTCGCCGTTAACTGTTAAACTACCTTGGACTAACATGTCTGGATTAATAGTAACTGTACCTGTAGCTGCACCTATATTAATAGCTGTTGCTTCGCCAAATGCATTAATAGTTGTAGCACTTGTGTTTAATAAGTTAAATGATCCTGTAACATCTGTACTGATAACATCGCCGTTTACATCAAAGTCGCCGTCGAGTACTAAGTTACCTGTAACTGTGCCGCCTGTTAGTTTGTTTAAGTATCTGTTTTCAACATATGTCGATACGGCTTTTTGTGTAGGAGCAGTATTGATGTCCTGAGTACCAATAGTTGAAATCAAGTTAGCATTGTCACTAACTTCTTTTAATTCTACACCAACTGGAATACCGTCTCTAATAAACGGTCCAACACTTGTTAGACCTTTGAGATCAATTTCGTTAGCATTAAGTGTAATACTACCTGTAAGTGCGTTAACACCAAAGAAGTTACCAACTCTAAAGTTACCGATTTGGTCAACTGTACCACCAGCAAAAACTTTACCATTGTTTAATTCTTGAATCTCTTGTTCGGCTATTGCTGTGCCTCCGAAGAACGGAAGTGCATTATATGTAACACCAGCGCCAACGTATTCAAAAGCATGTCCTGAAGTACTAATAGTCGAAACGTTGTACAATGCAATATCTTGTGTAGTTAATGCACTAGTAATCCCAGGGAATACTGTTACAGTTGCGCTACCACCATACTGTTCGTTTAAGTCTGCAATTGCATTATCTACGATTGTTTCAGTAGCACCAACAATAGTATTTCTTTCAGTGTTGTATATACTACTACCGAGTTCGTAGTTATGATTAACTTCGCTCCATCCTGTTGTATATCCCTGAAGTACTGAAAGTGCAATACGATCAACTAGTAGCTTGAGTAAATCGCCTCGTGTTGTATCTGCATCTGGTATTGTAATGGTTTGAGTAGCTGTATTGTTATAACTCTTAGTTACTGCTGTATTTTCCGCAATCTCTTTTAATAAGCTACCTAGTTTATAATAACTATAAGCAGTAATTGCTGTCTGATCTGTTCCACCTACTGCTGTTGCATTTAAGATAGCACCGCTATAATATGCTTCAGCTGCTCTACGTGATTGCTTGTTGCCGCCATACATTGCATCGTAAATAACCGCATCAATAATGTAACCAGTGTCTCTTTCACACTTGTCGCGATTGTATTCAAAACCTAAAATACTGCCTTGAATGTATGTTATAACACCATTTTGTATGTTTGTTTTTTGTGCAAGCAATGCGTTTGCAGCTGATCTTGTAGTAGCTGGTAACCAACTAAAGTCTGGATTAACTTCTCCAGGAACTCCAATCAACGATCCTGTGTTGATTGCATTTTTAATAGTACCGATAAGTCCAACTGCTGTGGAACTTTCAACACTTGTACCGTAAGATCCGGAAAGTACTTGTGTTTCTGTATTGCCGGTAGTTGGAGTAACTGTAACACCTTCAATACATTTTAAAGCAATGTCTTGTAAGTGTGTGTATGCTGCAACTGTGTTAGCAACTTGTGATGCTGGAATATACTGTGCAGCACCTAAGAAGTACGCATTAGTAGCAATAATAGTTTGAATGTTGCCTGTGTATAGTAAATCATATGCAACTGCATCAATAATTGATCCAGTATCAGTTGTACATTTTGCAACATCATAAGAGAATGCATTGTAGTTATCTTCAAGCTCTGTTATTGTATCGGCAACAATAGTTGCTTTTGCTGCTTCTAAACTTGCAATAGCAGTTTGTGCGCCGGCTGTTGCCCAAGTTGTAGTTGGGTAAGAAACTACTGGAAGATTGTCTACACCGTCAGTGATAACATCTTGGAATGTTTGTAGTAATGTTTGTGCTTTAGTAACTTCTGTTGCAGTTGCAGCAGCACTACTTGTGTCTTGTGTTTCTACTACTTGCTCCGGATCGCCGTAAACATTATCAAGCAATACACTACCTAGTAGAGTGTTAACCCATCCTAGTGCAGCAGCCGTTTCTGGCTGTTGTCCTACTACTTGACTTACATAGCCAACATAATATGCTTGTGCTGCTTGATATGTTGCACTGTTACCACCATACAAAATATCGTATGTAAGCGCATCAACAATGTAACCAGTATCTCTGCTGCACTTAGCACTGTTAAATGTAAAGGTTCTTGTAAAGGTTTTATTAATAAATTCAATTACATCTGTTTTATAAAAATCTACTTTTGTAGTACTATTTAAATCAGCAAAGTCAAGTTGTAGTGTTGCTGCTGTCCAAGTAATGTCTGTGTTGTTGTCTGCAGGAATACCATCAATGTCTCCTGCTGTAACTACATCTTCGACTATTTGTAACAAGTCTTCAGCTTCACCGGCTGTACCTGCATCAGCACCTGGATTGGCAGTATCTTGACTAACAACTGCTTGCTCTGTACTTGCATGTGAAATACCTTGTACAACATCTGAAATAACATTTGCAAGATCTGCAAATGCTGCTACGGTTGCAGCTTGTTGTCCTGCGCCTAGTTGTGCTACTGCTCCTACAAAATACGATTCGGCAGCATTTTTAGAAGCTAAGTTTCCGCGATACATAATATCATAACATAATGCATCAACAATGTATTTTACATCTCTTTGACACTTTGCAGCATTAAATACTACTGCCGGGAAGTTGTTAACAACATACGCACTTGTTTCAGCAGCTAGGAAGTCTCTGTTAGCTTGTAGTTGTGTAACTGCTAATGGATAGTTTACATTTAGTCCACTATTTGGGAATGTAATAACATCTGCTGCATCATCTGTACTAACAGATCCGTTGTTAATGATATCCAATATTTCATTGAAGCCTGCTAATACTCTAGATCTAAACAGACTTGACAATTGCACTTCGTTAGTGTTTATTGTGTTTCTTAAATATTCAATAGCCTTGACTGTTTGTAAGTTTTGAGCACCAATAGCAACTGCTGCGTTTGCTCTTTGATATGCAAGTCCAGCTGTTACACTATTATAGTTTGTGCCGATAGTAGCATCGTAACAAACTGCTTCAATCATAATGCCAACGTCTCTTTGGCACTTAGCTTCATCGTATTCAAAACTCTGATAGTTGTTAGCAATGAAGATAATAACTGCTTCTTGAACACTTGCTTTGTTGCCTTTGAGTGTACTGTATGCTTGTTGTAACTCTGGTGTTGCCCAAACAACACTTGGTAGGACAACTGCTGGTAATCCAGCAATACTGTCTGCAATAATAACATCTTCGATGATTTGTACTAAGCCGGCTACATCATCAGCTTCAGTAGAACTTGCAGGAGTTCCGCTAGTATCTTGAGATAATGCTCCGCCACCACTTTGTACAACAGTTGCTTCAATAACAACATCACTTACAACCTGCCCTAGCCTGTTGTATGCTGCTGCTGTAGCGGCTTGCTGTCCTGCACCTAGTTGACTTGCTGCACCTACGAAGTAGGACTGTGCTGCTAACTGTGTTGCGCTGTTGCCGCCATACATAATATCGTGGCATAGTGCATCAATAATGTAACCTACATCTCTACTGCATTTTGTACTGTCATATGTCAATGCCGGATAGTTTACAGCGAGCCATCTAATAATTTCTTCTTGTATAAATGCTTTGTTAGCAATAAGTTGATCTTTTGCTTCAACACAGTTTACACTTGGCAATGTGCCTGGTGTAGCAAATACTAATGCATCTGCTGCATCGTCTGTACTCAATGCACCGTTCTCTAAGATATCAATAATCTCGTCCATTGCTGCTTCAGCAAGTGGTTCCGCTGTATCGCTTAATCCTAGTTTAACTATTTGCTTTTTGAGTTCTCTTAATGCGCCAGCTGTTTGTATTAGCTGATTATCTTGTAGTTCTGCACTACTTGCTCTTTGGTACGCAAGTCCAGCTGTTACACTATTATAGTTGGTTCCTAGTGCAACGTCAAGTGCTACTGCATCTAATATTAAACCAATGTCTCTTTCGCACTTAGCTTGATCGTATGTGAAGTCTTTGTAGTTATTTGTAATAAATGCAACTGCTTCGGCTTGTAAAAACGCTCTATTGGCTTGCATTTGATTTTTAGCAGCAATACGTCCTGCTGTTGCGTCACTTGGATCTGTCCAAACTAATGCGTCAGCATTACCTATGCCGTTTGTAACAATGTCTATTACTTCATCAAATGCTGCATCAACATCAGTTTGTGCAGTTGCATCACTTGCTGTTGCAGTATTAGATTGTCCTTTTGCAAAAGTAATTGCAGCAAGCGTTTCGGTTAACTGGTCAGATAGTACTGCTCCAGCATTTACTCTTAGGTATGACAACCCGTTAGTTACACTATTATAGTTTGTTCCTAACAATGCATCACGGCCTGCGCCTGATATGATTATTCCAGTGTCTCTTTCACATTTGGCTTGATCATAAACAAAGTTGTTATCAGCAATATATGCAATAACTTCGCCTACCAAGAAGTTTTTGTTAGCAACAAATTGTGCGTGTGCGTCAATAAGTGCTTCTGCTGCCGGCCCTGGCTCCGGATATTCAATACCTTCACTTGGTAGTTGATCAAACTCGATGATATCAAAAATGTTATCAAATAAGTCGTCTACTTTAGCTTGGAATGCTGCTTCGCCATTTGCTGCTGCAACTGTTAATCTTTTAGCTTCGCGCAATGCAATAATAGTAGCAGGCTTTTGCTGTACATTCAAGTATGCAGTGTTAGCACGTTTGTATGATAATGCTGCTGTAATACTGTTTTGATTTGTTCCTAGTTGTGCATCTCTGTAAACCGCATCAACTATGTATCCAACATCTCTTTTACATTTTTCTTCATTGTATGTTAGATCAGCATTATTTGTCAAGTTATATGACAATACAGACGTATTAATAGCTGCTGCATTTACTAATAAAATAGCTGCTGCATTAACTTGTCCTGCTGGCTCGTCTTCAATGTTTGGATATGCGGCTGCAACTATATTTGCAATACTCTGTGCATCGATAACACCTTCAACAATCTGTACTAGGCCGTCTAGTAATGTTGCTTCTACTTGTGTAGCATTTCCGCTTGTAAAGTCTTGTGTTTCAATATTTCCACTAGTAGGAACAACGCTCAGTCCTCTAATAACACGCTGGGCAGCAAATCTTAATCTAGCAAACGTATCTTCAAATGCTTGCTGGTTAGTTGTTGTAAAGTTTGTCCAAGTTACGCTGCGCCAGATGAATAATGCTTCTTGTCTTGATGCACTGTTGCCGCCATATAACAGATCGTATATTAATCCATCAATAACATTTTGTGCATATACTTCCCATTCGGCTACATCGTAAGTTAGTGTTCCATCAGCTTGAGCAAGAAACGCATTGAACTCTGCAACAAGAAAATCTTTGTTTGCTAATAGTTGATCTTTTACATCTATTTGGTTCTGACTAGGGCCAACGCCTTCTGCATATGTTGGTACTATAGCAGAACTGTCGCCATCATCAACAACATTAATAAGCATGTTAAATGCTTCATTAACTCTAGTTACCGATGTTCCATCTGAACTGATTTCTGAATATCCTAATACAAGGGTTCTTGCATATTCAAAACTAGAAACATATAAAGATTTAAATCTTGGTCTTAATCTAAATTCTTTTGCTTGTCTTATAATAGTCTCGTCGCCGCCGTGGCCGATATAGTAAGAAAGTCCAGTTAAGAACACAGTCATGTCTTCAGTGTACTCAGCAGTATTGTAACTCATCTCTGTAAACTGATCATTGATGTATGCAGTTAACTCTTCGATAATAAAGTCTCTGTTAACTAATACATTATCTTTAGCTTCGATGATTTCGCTGTTGATACTGGTTAGATCGTTGAATGAACTTAAAATATTTTCGCCAATAAACGGAATGCCACTACTGTCGCCTGCATTAAGAGTATTTGTAATAATATTAAAACGTTGATCTATTTCTTCTTTCATTGCAAGATTAGTAGTCAATGCTTTCATTTCGTCTCTAGTTGATTCCAACGCATAGATTGTTGGAGCAAGTTGATCTAGTATAACTTTAGTCGAGGTACTTCTTAAATAACTTGTTGCGGCTGTAGTTGTCTGGTAATATGTTCCCATAACAATATCGCCTGTTACTGCATCAACAATACGTCTTACATCGCGCTCACAAGTTTCTTGATTGTAAACAAAAGGTTGATCAATAATAGTATTTGAAGTAATATAATAAAAAGTGTCGTCGCCTGATAGTTTAATAACAGAACCAGTTTGTGGCTTGTCTCGTAAACTCGAAAGTTGAATACTTGCGTTTGTTCTTAGGTTAACAGTAGCAGTAGCTTGTACAGATGCGCCGCCGCCGGTAAATGTAACAGTTGGCAAGCTGGTGTAGCCGTCACCGGCATCAACAATAGTTACAGCAGCAATTTCGCCAGTTGTCGGATCAAATGCTGCTGTTGCAGTTGCAGTAGTGCCGCCAATTTTTTCAGGATCACTAAATGTAACAGTGGGATTACTATCGTATCCTGTGCCGGAAAAACTAAGTGTTACACTAGCAACTGTAGAATAATAATTTTGTTCAACTTTTGCACTTGTATATGCAATAGGATAATACCCATCTGCTACAACACCGTTTGTACCAAAGTCACTAACACTGTTTGAGATACTTAGATATCCACCTTTAGTGGTTAAGAATCCTGTACTACAGAAAACTGAGAAGCAACTAACAATCTGTGTATAACCAAAGTTGGTAACGTGGAAGCCAATTCCGCCTTGTGAAATTTGTGTAAACGCATCTGCAACAAAACTGAATACTAGAGATGCCGGATCGTAGTCGTCGCCGTCAACTAAGAGTCCGCCACCACCACCATTGATATTGACTTGTTTTTCTACAGGAAGACTTGGGTTGTCTTCTAACAATATTGGTCTTGCACTTGGAGTAATTCCTGGGATCTGCACAGTTTCAAACGGCACAAACTCAGTGCCGTCGTTTAACCACGGACCGTTCATATTAGTACAGTTTTGTACATAAGGTGAAGTAGTTACAAGTGCTCCTGGACGGATTCTAGCACACCAACCTGGCGCACGTAATCCTCTAAATGTTATTTGATACAAATAACAAGCGTTACCCATAAGGAAGATATCACTTGTTGGATTCTTTGGAAATACTCTTGTATTTCTAAGTTCGCCTTGGCCTGTTACAGTAACAAAGTCACGTAATGTAATTGGATTGTTTTCGTAGTAATCACCTGGGGCAAGAATAATAGTTGATCCAACCGGTGCTACTTCTGAGGCACGTTTTATACTAGCAAAAGCGCCGTTTTTATCAGCACTTCTACCATCATTCAAATCGCTACCATCTTCTGTAACGTAGTAAACATTTGTAACCTTAGGGCCTGTGACATCCCCGGTGGTTGTCATACTTGCGTTTACTTTAAACTCTTTGCCCTCTGCGAGGTTCATTTCCATGTTACCGTCGGCAGTAAGGATAAAGGTTTTATCGCCTATTTTTCTCTGGTGGATTGATTGTCTTTTGATAAAACTCATTTATTAAACTTCCAAATAACTTAATGTTGCTGATAGGTTTGTTGGCGCTGCTCCTACTAGCATAACTCTGTCGCCTGCTTCTAGTATTAGTCTTTCCGCCGAAAATGTAAATGTATCAGCAGCAGCAATATCTAAATCGTTTAGTATTAGATTGGTTGTGCTTTTTGTTGATCCGTTTGGAATAACATGTACATCAACTTTAGTATCGTTACTTCCTGTACCATCATCTTGACCTGTATTACATACAAGAAGTGTAGTTAATGCGTACTTCTTTCCCGCTGGAACAGTTAAGAGCGTTGTGTCTGTTGTTAATACTGCTGCGTTTACTATTGCCATTGTTGTCGTTCCTTAAAAAATAATACTGTAAAGCAATGCTTTATTTCTGCTTACCAGTTCGTCTGCTGTGCCATCGGAGTTTATAAAGAATAAACCTGTTCCACCGTCGGCTAATGTTTTACTATATAGTGTCGTGCCTTCTGCAGGCGGTGATGCTGGATCAGCTTGTACTGTAAAGTTTTGCCAACCATCTAATGATACTACACCTGTACCTGAACCTTTTAAAACAATGTCACTGTTAATACCATTGCTAGTAATAATGTTATCGTCGAAGCGCAAGTCTTCAAACTCAACTCTAGTTTCAAAGAAAGTAGCAATAATTGAGTTGTCTGACTTAATCTCAACTCTACTTGTGCCGCCTCCTGTTTCACTGTCATACACTTGTACACTAGTTGGTGTTATTGATCCAGTTGTGATTTTATCTTGGAAGTTATATGTAAAATAACCTTTTACATAATCAAGCAAGCCTCTTGTGTTAACAAGCGCATCATCGTCTACTGGCGCAGATAATCCGTCTACTTCCGAAGGGTTAGGTGTAATGTCGCTGCCGGTGTATGCCCATATTTGTTTTTCGTAGTCGGTTGTACCAGCGACACTAGCAACACCAGTGCCGCCGCCTATTAAATACAAGTCTTGATTTGTATCTGTAACAATACTACTAGTATGGATGCCTGCATAATCGCCAGTGGATAGTTTAAAAATAAACGCACCTTCATTAACAGGCTCCGCACCATTGCGTATGGTCTTTATATCTTCATCATAGAAGATTCTTGCATTATTCGCATCAGGGCCGCGATCAATTATAATACCAGCAGATTTACCGAAGCCATCACTTAAATCAGTGATACCTCCATCGCCGCCTGGATCGCCGTTGTTGATTGTAATAGTTTTATCATCAACTACTAACTCAGACGACCCAATACTAGTTTGGTCGCCTAATACATCTAAGTCACCATTGATGGTAACTTTACCTGTTAACCCAGTGTCAAGAAGAATCTCTCCAGCTGTGTTTACAGTGATTGTGTACTTGTCAGTACCTATGCGATTAATGCGTTCAGCCATTTAAGACTCCTTAAACCGCAGTTAATACAATATAGTCGTTTGTTGAATCGTTTTCTAATTCCCAAGTATATCTGTTACCTGAAAAGTCAGTAGCAACACGCTTTGTAATTTTTGCAATGTTAACTTCTGCACCTGAGTTTGAACCTACGCGACCAAACAATCTCATTTGGCCGATTGCATTTGGTGCTCCGTTTTTAAGAACACAAGTTGTTGTACTTGTTGAATCTTTAATGTTTGGCGTACCTACATTTGCATCTCTTGTGCAAACAAAAGTTTTAGCACCACGTTGTTTAACAATAGCACCATCTGTTCTTAATGATGCATCATAAAATTCTACTCTTATACCTGTACTGCCATCAGCATCGCCGATAACATCAATTCCAAGTATGTCTTTACTTAATGGACGTCCCATGTTGTTTCTCCTTTGACGTTCTAGGTCTACGCAGATGGTATTCTGCATAAGTCCTCATTATTGAGGCCCGTTTATACCTACAATAGTATTTATCCTTTTTCTAATATTGGGTTATTATCAGGATATCTTTCTTAAGTTTTCGGCATAACGTTTGCCGTTGCGTAATACGTGATCATATTGTACATGATCTCCAAGTTTGCAATCAAAACTTACTGTACTAAAAAGTACATCTTGAAGATTTGTTTTCCAGTCTTTGGGTCTAATGACACTAAACTTTCTAGCTTTGTTGTATTTGTATATAGTTCCTGTTGGCATGTTGATATCACTCCTCCAAGTACTTATCATAAAAATAGGCCCCGTAGGGCCTATTTTAAAAGTATGTAAGTTTAAACTTAACTGAAGCTTAGGTTGCCTGCATTTACTTCTACTTTTTCCAAGTAGTCAGCTGCATTACCTAGAGACGAAGCAGTGTTCGATAGCTCAACATATCCATAACGTGTCATGAACGAAACTGTTGGTTCGAATGTACTTGGATCTAGGACAACACCTGAAGACATAAGTGGGATGTATGGGCAATAGAATGCTGCTGCATCTGATTCACTTGAACCTTTGTATCCAACTAGTACATCATCATCTGATGCATATGTGTTTACGTAGATCTTCATTGCGTTGTTCAATGTACCAACCATTTTAGTGTTAGTTGGTGCTTCAAAAGTACCTTCAGTTGTACGTGCAAATGCTGAAGTTGTAGCACTTTGTAGAACTGTTAGGATTGCTGGTGATACAACTGCCCAGTTACCTGCGCCACGGCGTGTACGCTGTGCGATGCGGTTAGCTGCACGGTTAACTAGTACTGCAAGTGCAGCATGTTCGTCACCAACAAAAGTTGCTGTACCACTAACTGCTGCTTGGTTATAAGTATCTGTACCTGTACCAGCTAGTGTGTTAAGAGATGCTAGGACCTCTTGGTCAATCTCAGCAGTAATCTCTTGAGCAAGTGCTGCCATGATTTCTGCTTCAACGTCGATGCCGTGCTGTGACTGTGCGTCTTGTGCGGCTTCGAATGTCCAACGTGCTGATAGCTTACGTGTTTTAGCTTCAACAGTTTGCTTCATGATCTGGATACTTAGTCTGTTTCCAGCTGCGCCTTCAAGTGCCGCTGTTGCATCTGCTTTTGCAGATGTAGCGTTACCTGAATATGCTTCAGCAATTTTGAACGGTGATAGTGCTTCTTCACCAGCAACTGCGCCTGATGCGCCTGTGCCTGCTGTGTCGCTGTAGCGAACACGTAGCGTGTGAATTTGACCAACTGGGCCAGTCATTGGCTGAACACCAACAATTTCGTTAGCGATAACAGTTGGCATAACACGTCTGATCACTGGGAGGATCACACGGTTAAGTGTTGCGATGTTACCGGCAGATGTAGCACCAGCAGTAGCAGTCTCAGATAGATAACGACGAGTGTTTTCTAGTGTTGAGGCCATTACAGCTTTCTTGTTGCCTTGTAGGCCTTCAAGTAGTGCGTTTTTCGTATCCTGCCAGCGGGATTCTAGTAGTTCTGACATTGGTTTCTCCTTTTATAATCCAGCTAGACGTTTTAGATCGACTACATTGTTTGAGTCTACGTCTGCTTGTATGTCATTGGTTTGTGTTCTGTTGCCTGTTACTTCTTTGCCTTCTGCTAGTACTGCCTTCTTCTTCGCTGGACTGTTATCGTTGATAACCGATGGTAAGTATTTGTCAAACTGTGAGCGTAGCTTTGTAGTTTGTACTGATTCCAGTAAGTCTGTCATAATATCACGTTGATCTTTACTCAATGGTGAGATCAAACTGCTGATAATATCTTTGCGTGAGTTTGACTCAGTGATCGCTTTGACCTCATTTGTCTTACTTTCTGCAATTTTAATCGCTTTGGCTGCTGCTGTACGTGCTTCTACAATCTGTTTATTTTTTGTATCTACAACTTTAAGCAGTTTTGAGGTTTCTGAATTCTCATTCAAATAACTCATTTGATATTCGTTAGCAAATGCTTCGAATAGCTTGCGGCCAAAATCGTTTTCACGTGCTTGATCAATATCTTCTTTAAGTGCTGAAATTTCTTTCTTAAGTCCTTTTGACACTGCTTCTGATACTAATGCTGCACTTTTCTTAATAAAGTCTGATTTGACTTTGTTAACGTGAGCTTTGCCTTCACGTACTAAACGTACTTTTGTTTCGGCAAGGTCTTTCTTATCTTCGTAAAACTCTGCAAGTTCTTTTGCAAGTGATTCTACTACAAACTCTTCTAGGGCAACAAACTTGTCAGCTGTTACTTTTTGATCTGAATGTAGTTCCTTAATTTCGCGAGCTAGTTGCTCGGAAACAAAGTTTTTCATAAGATTGGCATTTTTACGCTGTGCAACTGCAAATTTAGCTTTCGCTTCTGCTAGTTGCTTACGATCATCGTGGAACTCTGCAATTTCTTCTGCTAGTTTTTCATTTAACATTGCATCAATGGCTTCCACCATTGTTGTTTTGTCATGCTGATACTTTTTAGCAAATTCTTCACGTAGTTCTGCGGTGGCCTGTAAACGATTTTCGTTTACTTTTGCGTTCCATGCTTCTTCTAATTCTGAACGCACTTCTTCCGATAGTGCTGAGTTTTCGAAGAGTGATTTTAGTTGGTCTAACATTTTTTTATATCCTCTCCTAGTTAGCGGAGTTTGCTTATTACATCTAATAAGCTCTCTTTTAAATATTTCTGTGCCTTTTTATCGCCTTGTACTTCCCTAGATGCTTGGAATGCCTTATAACCTCCGCGGGTATTCATAAGGTGTTCATAGATTGGTGTTGGGTAGGCGCCCGGAGCACTAGGCTGGGCAACTACATCTACAGTAATAATTTCAAAATCAGCAACGTTGCCGCTACCATCTTCGCTTACATTACCGCTACCACGCGATGAGACGCCTAGTTTAACACCTGCTTCAAGCATTGTTTTAACTAGTTGTCCCATCGGTGTCGGTAGTATTTTTAGTTTACCATAACCGTTTGGGCCATCCATCCACATATCTGTAATCATATGGCTTACGCGGTCTATGTTAATATTAAGTCCTTCTGGATGATCTACTTCGCCTAAGACTGAGTAGCCGTTGCCAATTTGCTCATTGAGCGTGGTGACAGCCCTGCTAATCTCATTCACGGGATAGACACGCTGGTTTGCGTTGCGTACTCCGCCTTGAATACAAATGCCTTTCATATAAAGATCTTTGCCTTCATTAGCAGACTCAACAATCACTCTGGCTTGGTCAAAACTCAAACTCTCACTTAGTAAATTCATCTTCAGTCCTTATTTTGCTCTTTTTGGAGCACCGTTTAGAGGTGAACTTGCACCTTTATCGGCTGTCTCTGGCTTTGACTTCTTTTCAGCGCCGTGACCAGGTTGCGATGCTAATTTAGTAGCACCTTTTGCACCAGGAACGTTTACGTTCTTGGTATTCATTGGCTTTGCTGTTGGAGCAGATAGTCCACCTTGTGTTCCGCCTGTTCCGCCGTCGCCGCCTTTAACTATGTTAGCACTTGTGCCGCCCATGTTGTTTGGCTTTGCCATTGGTGATTTTGCGTTTGCTCCATTGTCGCCCATTTTGGCTGGTGCTACTTTGTCTGCATATTCACGCATTACTTCACTTGCTGACTTTGGTGATCTTGATTCTTCAACTTCGTCGTCAGTTGTTTCAAAAGCATATGCTTCTTCAGCTTCTTCTTCGTCGCCTTCTTCTGAATCCATGTCCATTGGCATTTCGCCGTCCATGTCCATGTCCATTCCGCCTTCTTCACCTTCGTCGCCTTCATCGTCGCCCATCATGGCTTCAAATTCTGCTTTTAATGCTTCTAGCTCGTCTTCTAAGTCAGCAACACGATCTTCTACGTCACCTTCTTCGTCGCCCATGCCCATGTCATCGTCACCCATTTCTGGTTCCATGTCCATGTCCATTCCGCCTTCTTCATCACCGGATGGCATTTCAATGTCCATTCCTAGTTCGTCAGCTGGATCACCTTCGCCAAAGAAGCCTTCTTCTACTTCTTCGTCTGTGGTTTCTTCTAGGTCTGCATCTTCATCAGTTGCTTCATCTAGTTCTTCATCTTCATCTACTTCTTCGTCAGATGCTTCATCAACTTCTTCATCAGTTGTTTCTTCTACTTCTTCATCTTCGTCTTCTAGTAGTGATTCGTAAATGTCTCTTGATTTCTCTACAACGATTTCGTGGAATAGTGCTTCTGCACCTTCTTTGTCTTCGTTTACAAGACGCTCAAGCATTTCTTCAAACTTGTTGCGATCAGTCATGTTATTCTCCTTTATTAGCAAGGCTGTCTATTATATTTACACTTAATTGAAAATATAGGTGTTAAACGGGCTCAAAACAGCTCGTTTTATAATTATCTTATTGAAAATTCTTGTTAAAATCTTCAAATGTTATATGTGTTAGGTTAGATAACTCTCTTAAATGATCTGGTATATAGTCTTCTAGAGAGGTTAACACTCGATAGTATTTAGTCTTTGGATGTTGATTTATACACATCATTGTTTGTCTTTGCCAGTTTCCGTAATAAGTTGCTCTATCGTTAACGTTTTTGTAGTTTTTACTACCTGCATATATATTGTTAACTAGCTGATTAGTATCACCTAGTCCAACATAATCAAATCCAAATATATATACTTCCTTGTGGTTGTTTTGAGATGCAAGCAATAGTGCAGTTGGACCACTACTCCATCCTTTGTTTGGATTCATAATATTTATATTAGGGGTTCTTTCGGTTAGTCTATTACGATTAGACCAAACACTGTGTTCCATTTGATATAGTTTTTCACTAAGTTCTATTATCATTTTAGTATCAACACATACTAAATGATCTGGAACAAATTCTCTGTACAACGCATTACATCCATACGTTGTACCTTTTGTTTTTAATGTGTGTAGATTAAGAGACTTCCTACTAGTGCCGTTGCCTAGTACAAACGCAATTTTATCAGACATTAGATCCCGCCGGCGGCTGCTTGTGCTGCTAGACCGTACATTTGTCTAACATAATTAAGATCCTTGGCTTTTTGTTTGGTATGCGAATCGGCTGCTTTGCGGGCACGATTGATATCTTTTAGAGATAACCTGCTTTTACGACTGTCGTCAACTTTAACAACACTAGTGTCATCCTCAGAATTATAAGTCTGGTCCTCTACAGGTTCCATTGTGTCTTTATCAAAGTAATATAGTTCTCTAAGTATCATAATGTATTTATATCGTTTGTGCCGGATTTTGTGCCGGGGCTGCACCACCAAGTTCATCCTCAGTGTTAGTTAATGGAGGCTCACCAGTGCCACCATCGATGGCACCTTCGTCTCCGCCAAGTTCGTCTTCGAGTCCGCCAAAGTCGCCTGCTAAGTCAGCACCGCTCATTCCAGCACCTCTCATTTCGCCTGCCATGTCGTCAGTAACAAGATCGGTTAAGTTTTCGTCATTTTCTTCTCGCCATAGACGCTCATTTTCTGCAACTTCTTCTTTGCTCAATCCTAGGAAACGCTCCATAGCAAATCTATTTGAGATATAAGGTACGCCAGCCATTGAAGTAAATGTACTAATTCTATTATTATCAAGTTCTGCTTGTCTGTATGCTGCAAAGTTCTGTGGCGGTGTTAGTCGTAAGTCAAACATTGCATAATCAATGTTTGCACCTTTGCTTTGTAAGAACAGTTTAAACTCGTTGTTAAAGTCTTCAGCAACCATATCTTGCAAACGTTCGCAATATTTGTTAAATCTTAACTCTTGAATGTATGCTGTGCCCACACGTCCATCATTGTATTGTGAAGCGCCGTCATCTGCTCCAGTTGGTAAGTACGAACTTGGGATACGCAATCCGCGTACCAGCTTATTAGTAAAGTATCTAAGGTCATCAATCTCGCCTAAGTTAGTTCCGCCTGGCAGTGTTTCAACTTTTGAGCCGCGTCCTTCAGCAGTTTGTGGGAAAAAGTAATCTTCGTTGATTGACAATGGATTATAACTACTGTCTATAACATTTGTACCTCCACCTGTCTTACTTGGGATACGTCTTTGATGTATTTCAGTTTTAACACGTTCAACAAATTGCATTGCAAGGTGCGAAGGCATGTTGCCCACATCAACGTAGAATACTCTGCGCTCTGGCGCACGTTGTACTCGATAGATAATAATAGCATCTTCGAGTAATTCTTTTTGTTTGTAAACTTTAAAGATCGATTCTAATAAACTGTTACCAAACGGATAGTTTTGATCAAGACCTTCACTCAAACTCAAATGTAATACGTGTTGTGCATCTACATATGTTTCGCCAATTTCATCTCCACTAAAGCGACTGGTGTTTCCACTCGGTGTATGATTGTTACCTACGCCAGTTCCTCTTGCAACTTGCTGATAACCATTTGTTCCACCCGGGCCATAACTGTTGGTAGTGTTTAAAGGAGTTGCTTCTAATGCACCAAATGCAAAGTTTAGATTTTTTACAACATACTGCTCGGGCTTCTTACCATCGCTTTCGTTTACAATGATTTTTGTAACTTGCCCAGGGTCAACGTGAAATAACTTTTGTGTTTCAGGATCTCTAATAAAAAACTGGTCGCCATATTTAAATGTATTACGAATAGTTCTAAACATACGTGTTTCAAACTTGTTTAGTTTACACCACTGCTGTAAATATTGTCCAATAACTTGTACTTCACTGTTTGTAGGTGCGCCTTTGAAGTCAAGTTGAAAGTGTGTTTTATTGTCGCTGTTCTTTTGTGTGCAAAACTCAGCAAGAATATCAAGTGCAGCATTAACTTCACTGTCGCTGTCCATAGTATTGTATTGATTGTAACGTTCAATACGGTTTGGTGACCCGACATAAACATCAGGTAAGTGAGATGAATAGTTTGCTGCCGCTGGACCTATTCCATTTGATCCTTTTAGACTAAACGGACTATAACTTCCGCTTGCATTATCACCTGTAGGAACTGGAGTAAAATGTTTTTTCCAACTCATCCTATTATATACCTTTCAACATATTGCCCTGTAGACTTTTTGTAGCTCTTAACGATTTTGTTTGTGTATTAACAGAATTAGATTCAATTGCTACAAGCATTTGTAGCTGTTGTATCATAGTATCAAATTTACTTGTCATCAATTTATCTATCTTATCACCAACGTTACTATTACTTATCGTATTCTGACTATTTGTGCTGTTTTCTTGAACACTTGAATCAAGGTTTTTAATACCTTTCATAAGATTTTGCATAACACCCATACTAGTGTTAGCACTCATAACATTTGCCGGTCCACTAATAAACTCAGGTCCAGCTTCACCTACCATACCAAATTCGCTTGCACCAATTGAGCCACCTTCGGCAAAGCCTCCTGTATACCCTGATGGATTAGTTTGGAATCTTGAAATCTTGTTCATGGTTGCAGCTTGTATTTCTCGTAATCCATCAATAGAATTTATTATAGTGTTGCTTAAATTTTCTTCAGCTGCTTCAACTCTTGCAGTGGCTGCTTCAGCTGCTGCTTGGGCTGCTCGAACTGGTGGATCAAGATTGCTCAATCCTTGGTTAGTTAGATTTGATAAATCTGCTAAAGCAGTATTTAATCCTGCATTTGCAGTGAGAAGTTCAGCACGGGCTGCTTCGACATCGTCTTGTGTAGTTGTTGCTGTGTCGTTAACTGCTGTGTCTGTTGCAGCTTGGCCCATACCTAAATCGGTACCCATTTGTTCGTTAGCAACACCTTGTTGGGTTTGGGCGTTCCGCATCATCTCCATAAGCTCGTTGGCTCGTTGTCCGTAAACTTCTTGTCGGTCCATGCTTTCGGCTACATTAAACAAATTGTTAATTCCGCCAGCTAATCCATCAGCCAGCGCCTGCGAGCTTGGCATTACTTCTGCTATCTTTTCTAATGCAAAAACTGCTGCATCTTCGATACGAGGAATAGTGGTTTCCATAACAGTTGTGGTTATATCGCGTAGATTTTCTTGTATGTCTATAGTTGCATCAAAAATACCTGTGGTAGTTTCCATTTGCTTTGCTTGTTCTTCGGCAATCTGTGTTCTGATTGCTCGTTCTGCTTCAGCACCTGTTAATTCACCGTCACCAGTACTATCTAATGAATTAATATAATCGTACCCAGCTGCACTTGCATCAGCATAGGCACTAGATACACTATTAATTCCACCAAGCATAGCAGTTTGTCTAAACTCTTCAGTCTTTTGATAATCAGCTGCTGCGCCTGATGCAGAAGCTAACGAGTCTGAAAAACCTGCCAGGTCTCCGCTGTTAAACTGTCCTGCCGCAGCATAAAAGTCGTTTGCGCCATCGCCCATTGCTAATATTGCGTTACGTGTTGCTTCAGTTGTAGGTGCTCCACGTAATGCAATGTCAGTGAATGCTGCTGCTGCATTGTCACCAAGTTTTGCTTGTATTACAGCTAGTTCTTTTGTAAATGCAGCTTGTTCTTCAGCAGTTTTGCCTGACAAGAATGCATTAATATCGCCTTGTCGTCTTTTTTCTTTCATCTCATCAGCTAGAGCGTCTCTGCTTTTGCCTGTGAGTTTGGCCAATCCATCTAATTCAACCATTAGATTTTTAGCTGCTGCTGCTTGTTGTTGAACTGACAACCTATCCGAGCGTGAGTTTGCATCACTTATCTCGCCGTATAACGCAAGCCCTTCGTTGATGTCACTAGTTGTGTATCCTAACTTACGCAGTTGGGTACCAAGCTCTGCACTATCAAGAACAGTGTTTGATAATGCTTTAAATCTAGCAATAGCTACATCGGTTGTTCCGCCAAATGCTCTCAAACTTCTATTATTTGATTTTATGAAGCTGGTCATTTCTTCAACAGTTAAACCCATTTCGGCTGCTGAAACTTTTATGTCTTTTATTTCTTTACCAAACGTTGCACCAATATTGGTAAGTGCTTGATATTCTGAAAGAGCACTTTCGGCATATGTAGCAAGCCCGTCAACTAATGCGCCTACACTTTTGCCAAACAATCCAGTATTTTGTGCAATAGCACTACTGTATGCTGTTAACTGGGTTTGACCAGTTAATAATGCGCCGCCCATTCCAACAGCGGCTTTTGTAACACCTGTAAGGCCACCAGTGGCGTTGCTTAGGCCTCCACTAAAGGCCTTCATCATACCAGACATGCCGCCGCCGGTTGTTGCTTCTTCTGCCAAAACGTAAAACTCCTACATAACTATGGAATAAATATAGTTACTAGTATTTACCTAATAGGAACCCCCATGGAAAAAACAGACAGTCCACTAAAAAAATATCGTCGCCAGCCAAAGTTGTATGTGAGTATTCCAAGCAACGGAAAATGGTATGACGAAACTATTGTAGCTGAAAATACATATACCAACTTAGCTGTGTTTAGTATGACAGCCAGCGATGAAATTCTTTTTAAAACACCAGATGCATTGATCAATGGTATAGCAACTTCAAAAAATATCAGTAGTTGTATTCCTGCTATCCTTGATCCTTGGAAAATTAAAACACTGGACCTTGATGCAATACTCATTGCAATACGCATAGCATCGTACGGCGAAACTATGAATGTCAATACAGTTTGTAATAAATGCAGTGCCGAAAACACATACGAAGTTAATTTGCAAAGTTATTTAGATTATTTTGCATCTAAAAAATATGTTGACAAACTTAGTTACAACAACTTTGTTTTAACTTTTTCACCACTAAACTACAAACAATGGTCTGATATACAAAAACAACAAACATCTTATTCTCGGGCATTAAACTTACAAGTTTCAAAAATAAAAGACAACACCGAAAAGGAAGAGTTTATTCAAACCCTTATTGATAAGATCAACTATCTAGTTGCACAATCAATTTTAGATCAAGTTGTTAGTATTGAAGTAGACGGAGAAGTCGAAACTGATCCAGTTGAAATCAAAGAGTTTTTAGAAAATCAAGATGTAGAGTTATATCATAAAATTAAAAAATTGATAGAAAGCAATACCAAAGAATGGAGTTTGCCCGATGAGAAGATCGAGTGTACTTCGTGTAATGCTAAATCAAATATCAAAGTATCATTGGACACATCAGATTTTTTCGTCAAAGGCTAACGAGACTGGATGATTCTGAAATACTTTCGTTAGCCAAGGATTTTGAAAATAATATTAAACAATTGAAAGACAATGCATATCGATTGAGTTGGTATATGCGCGGAGGTGTTTCTGTTGAACAAATATTATATGACACTGACCTTGAAGATCACGAAATAATGTCTAACTTAGTCAAAGACAACATTGAAAATACTAAAAATAGTAAGATGCCGTTGATTTAACGTGGGCCTGACGCAGGCTGTGCTCTTGTATAGTTTGGATTACTATAATCTGTTTGTAAACTTTGTTCTCTAGTTCTTCTGCCGCGATCAGCTGCTGTTTCACCATTGGCATCCGTTGTAGGATCTACTGTGTCATCTGTTGTATCGCCTGTAGGAGTTTCAGGATCAGTGTTGCCAGCGTCCATAGTATTAAGTCTCATAGTAGTACTAAGTAAACTGTCTCGACGATTGGCATTAATATATGGAACTAGTATACTTGCCTGACTTGGAGGGAACAACAATCCTCCAAATACTTTTTTAGCCCAATCACTGTCACTGTAGTATTCTCCAGTAGGGGCTCCGTCGGCTCCTCTTTGTTCAAAGCCTGATGCATTCCTACCAGTGAGCATGTTTACCATTATATCTGTTCCATATGCGCCATCTGTCATTGCCGATGCTAGTTCTACTGCATTTGTAGCATATGTTCCAGCACCCGATACAATATCGCCTAATACACTTGCAGCAATATATTCAGCAAGTGCTCGTTGAATATAAGGAGTAGATATAATAAGTGGTATGATAAGCCATGCTGCTTCTGTTACAATTAAACTAAGCAAACTTGGAAATGTACCGACGCCACTTACAACAGCAACACCTTGTGCTGTTCTTACTACTGCTTTGATTGGAAGCATTACTAATCTGAGAAGCCTTCGCTGGCCAAATATAGATTTTAGTCCTAAAACTAAGTATGTAAACATTTGTGCTTGCAACACACCTTGAAGTTTGCGTAGTTCATCTACATTCGCAGCACCTTCGTTGATTTCTACTTCAATGTCGTCAACTGCGATTGCACAACCAAACACCATTCCTACAAAAGTAGTTGCCGGTCCTAGCCTACCCATAAGACTTCCAATGCCTTTAATAAGCGGGTTTTGTATAAAGTTACCTAGTTTTGCAACTGCCCAAGTTCTGTTTCTAACTACTTCAAACCCTGCCTGTGTTATAGCACGGGTTGCACCTGTCCATTGTCTGTTAAATGTACCTTTGAATCCATTTGGTTTGCCTACTTGATTCTTTATTTCGCTGGTGATTACTGCTGGAGTTTTTCCGTCTTCGACTAATCTCTCAACTGCTTGTTGTATTTTGGTTGCTTCAGCTTGATCAGCAGCAACCACATATGCTTTTTCGTCAGGAAGGAATACATGATACTCACTGCCGATAGCCGAAACACCAGGTGCAAATCTCATCCTACCAGAACCAGGTTCAATAGGATCTTCAAACATCAGATGTGTGTTTCTAAGTGTGATTTCATTTAACTTCATAGAGATATTCCAAACATTATAATGTATTTATAACTTATTAGTTGAACTCTGTTCAACTGTGTTATCGCTGTCGCTCAACACGTACTAAAGTAGTTAGATGAACTAAGATTACTTAATAAGATACTAACAAGGCATATGTGTAAGCATATGCATTTAATATTATTCAGATTGTGTAGTCATACTTCGCCCGCGCAAGGGCGAAGCGGTAGACAACATTATTCGAGTTGCTCTCACCATACTTAATAAAAAAGATTTGCTTTCGCAACAGAGGCGGTTGACCTGTACCCCTTACTTTAGCTTCGTCTTATCAACGGATGGCAGTTAATCCCTATTAAGCGAAATCACTTGCCTGCAGGTTGCTTTTTCTCAGAGCCCACATCATTTAAACCTTTAGTTAGTTCTTACCTTTGGACGATCCACACCACCGGCTACGAGCATTACCTCGGCTGATTCTTGGATTTTTACAGAGTCCTATATAGCCTTGTTTGCTCTGAGTGCCTCTTTGAGAATTTGTGAACCGCCTACTCGCACATTGATAATACCATTGTAGTATTCATCAGTTTCTAAAACTCTGCGTTCGAACTGTTCTCTAGCCTCTAAATAACTTGCAACGCCTCTACTAGGGCAGAAATGTATTATTTCTCTAGTAAATTTGTCTTCGCCTAAATCTAAAACCGCAGCATTTAATCTGTCACTAGAACCCCAATAGGTTTTCCAATCACTTTCTTTAGTGCTACGCCTTTTATTTTTTTTGCCTTTTAGCGGTTGTTTAGTTACTTTAAACTTTGCTAGTTTTTTGCCTATGTATTTCATATCGTTGGTTAGATTTGTAATCAGGTAAACAAATGCTTCGCAGTCTTCTGGAAGTTCGTCTACTGTCTTGCCTTGATATGTCCAACTACTCATACTATTATGTATTAGTTTGACTAGAAGGTCGACCTCTTTATTGGATTATATTTTTGATTCTGTTTTTGGCTTGCCTACGTGTGATTCCCATCCTTCTTTACTAAACATTTTTGTAAAATAGTTTAGAGGCCAGGTGTCTAAGCCTTTGTTGTGTTCTTCTATATTATTATACATTTTCATAAATTCGTCAATTGATTTTTTATTATTTGACGATTGTATTTCGTGTAGCAACTTGTCGTTGCGTGTGTTTTTAATATACTCTTCTTGTTGTTTAGGTGTTGACCTTGTTGGCCAGTCATCTAAATCCTTGATCCAGTTGTTTGCAATATCTAACCAGTTGGTATCTGGAAAACACGTTACAAATCCTGTGATATTATTCATACAAGTTGTATCTGAATAATATTTTTCCTTTACTAGGTCTTTATGATTTAGCTCTTTGCCTATACGTCTCATGTCATTCCAAAAATGATTATCACCTTTTGGAGACAGCGTATAATGTACTGCTATAAAGTCTGCTATGTCTTGAAAGTAGGCATTTATTTTTTTATTGTAATAATCTTTGTCTAAGTTACGTTGATGCATCCACGTAAATCTTTTTATAGATGCTATTATAGAAACAACGGCATTTGCTTCTAACGGATCAACAAATCCTGCTGCCATGCCTATAGCAAAGCAGTTTCCGACATTTGGAGTTTTCAATCTGCCCGGCGTCCATTTTAACAATCTAGGCGCCCGCAAGTTTCTATCACCAATTTCATTTTTAAAATATTCAAGTGCTTCGTCGTCTGAAAAATATTTGTCAGAAAAAATAATACCAGTGCCGATACGTTTATCTAACGTAATTTTAAATTGCCAGCCTATTTCTTTTCTAATACTACGAGTATAGTTTGTAAACTCAGCGTCTTTGTCTTCATAACTTATAGGGCAAACCCATGCACTGTTCATTACATTTGCTTTAGATTGAATTAAATCTGTTGTTAGTTTACTGATTAGTAATCTTGAAAGACCTGTGCAGTCCAACCATAAGTCACTAGTTACAACAGTATTGTTTTCCAACACCACATTTGTAATGCCATTTTTGTTTGTGTTTATTTCTTTTACATGTGCATTAGTTTCTTTTACACCATACGGTTTACAAACATTTTCTATAATCCAAGGCGCACACTTTTCTGCATCAATATGATAAGCATAATTTGCAATTGCAGGTAACAGGTATTCGCCATTGTCGGTGAATGGCATCTTAAGATGTTTTGCATATTGATATGCTGGTGAGTTATGTTGATATACATTTAGATCAGGTGCAGCACCGCTACGATAAACATCTAACCATACATCTGTTGTTCTTACATCCTCGGAACGAGTTTTACAAATGTTATGCCATGAATAGTCAGTATTGTGTTTGTTATTCCAATAAAATGCTCTATTAATATTAGGACCGTCTTGAGTATCAGTCCAATCCTCCATGTTATTTGCATACTTAAAGACTGCATTTGTTTCTCTCATAAACTTCTTTTCATCTACACCCAGGCCTGCTAGTATGCCTGGTAAGTGAGGTGTAATACTTTCTCCTATGCCTAATGTTGGAACTTTAGGACTGTGAATCATTTCAACAGTTGCATCTGGAAACTCTTTTGCTAAGAAACAACTGGACAATGCTCCAGCTAACCCGCCACCAACTATTGTAATTTTCATTTATTTTTTCCTTTTCGGTACTCGATCATGTGTGCTTCGTATTTGTCTATAATCTCATCTTGTCTTTGTTTTGCTAGACTCATCAAGTTTCTTAACTCACGACGAGCAGTACGCTTGGTGCTTTCACTGGGCCTACGTTCAAATGTTTCACTTGCCTTCAAGTAACTTAGTACTGTTTGCATTATCTGATCATGTGTATCATTCATATTTATTCTACAATGTCAATATCGTTTTCATAATTTGTAAAGCCATTTTCTTTAACAACCTTCATAACATGATTGACTCTTCCAATCAACTCGTCCTTGTGCGAAATAAGGAAAACGTTTTTGTTACGCTCTCTACCCATCTTCTTTAGTACAGCAAGTGCAGATTCAACACCAGCAGTGTCCATACCTGAGTCAATAAGTTCATCAATGAACAACAAGTTAACACCTTGATACAATGATTCCCAAACGTCACGGAATGCAAAACTCATACCTAAGATAAGTCTGTTGCGTTCTCCACGTGACAGGTTGTCAAAGTCTAAGTCTTGTCCTAGTTGTGTAATCTCAACACTGAGATCATTTTGAAACTGTACTTGATGTGGCAGTCCTAGCCTGTCAAGATAATATGTAAGTCTGTTGTTGAGGTACAGCAAGTTTTGATCAATAATCTTTTTACGAATAAAACTATCTTTGTTTGTAAGAAGTTTCAACAAAAACTCTTGATGCTCTTTGACTAATGTAAGTTCGTTGATAATGCCCCAGTCAATGGGTTGCAATGCTGTGTTGGTCAAGTCATCTATCTGTGCTTGGTAAGGATCTTCTTCTTGTCCTTTACCTTCCAGTGCCGAACGTAAGTTATCTACATTGTTGCGATGTTCGTATGCTTCTTTGGCACTTTCGTAAAATGTATTAGGCTTTCCGTTGATGTCACCGATCTCTTCTAGTGTTTTTAACACACTTGCAAGTTTATCGGCAACTTCTGATTGATACAATACAGCATCGGCAAGTTCTTTGCCTTTGCGTTCGGCAATCTCTGCTTTCTTGTCTGCATGTAGTTCTTGACCACATGTATAACAAGTTGCATCTTCTAGTTCGGCAATCTCTTTCTCTAACTTCTCTACACTCTTATCAGCACGTTGTAGTGCAGGCTCAAGTGTGCTCAACTCTTTTCTTAAAGAAGTTATTTTGTTGTTGTGTTCATTCCAGTTGGCCAATTTTTCATGTGCATCTAGTTCAACTTCGATATCTAGTTTTTCAAGTTCGTCAATGCCTGCAGACAATTTTTCTTGATCTTGTCTACTTTTACTTTGCCATGCACGTTGTCTACCAGCAAGTGTTTCAATGCTCTGCTGAATCTTTTTATTTGCAGTTTCAATTGCATCAATCTTTAATGTTTCTTCTTTGATAACATCTTTTGTTTGTCTTACTTTTTCTTTTAGTGCATCAGCCTTCTCGGTGAGAATAGTAATACCAAGTAACTGCTCAATGATGGCACGTTGATCGTTTGCCCTCATACTAAGGAACGGTTCGGTGTAAGTATTAAGTGCAACAACATGTTTAAACATGTCGTGACTCATATCTAGTAATGCCCCAATGTCTTCTTGTGTCTTACGACTGTCACCCTGTGACTCGTCGTGCAACTCATCTTTCTGTTCATGGTTGTTCACATAAAACTTTAGTACATTTGGCGAACGGCCACGCTCGATGCGATATTGATTGCCAGCTTTTTCAAAATTAAGAGTGACCAGCATGCCTTTGCTGTTGGTCTTATTGATTAAGTTGTTGCGTTTGATGTTTGTAAGTGCAGTACCATACAGTGCATATGACAACGCATTAATGATTGTTGTCTTACCTGTACCGTTGCGTGATCCTGTATCGTCGCCACCTTGATCTAAGTTCTCTCCAAGTACTAGAGTTAACTGTTCCTTGTTAAAATCAACTGCTTGAGTGACATTACCCACACTCATGAAGTTTTTTACTGTTAGGTCTTTGATTTTTATCATGTTAGCTCATTATAAATGTCTAGTAAAAGTTTTTTATCGAACGTCTCGGTGTCGATGGCTTGTATTTCTTTGCTTACAATCTGATCTACACTTTCAAACTGTGCAATATCAAGATCGGAATTCATTTCTTCGAGGTGCTTCTGTGGAATAAGTGTAATCTCACGGCATTCATATTGCTCCATGAATGTTTCTTTAATGAAACTAGCCTCTTCGTAACTAATATCAATGTCGAGTGTCACTCTCATGTACATGTTTGGTTTAATCAATGTATCTTTCTCATCAATCAACTGGCTTAGTTTAACTGTACGGTACTTAGGACAATCGGTCCAGTCGATGTACAACGGCTCTACATTATTCTCTTTGTCTAGGATCATCATACCACGATTGTCGTCCCAAGCATCGGCATAGTTGTGTGGAAAAGCATTACCAATGTAATGTACTTTGCCTTGCTTCTGACGTTTGTGGAAGTGACCGCTGAACACATACTCTTGGTTCTTGAAGTGTTCGGCTTTTAATTCTCCGTGGTCGGGCATTTGTACCATAGCGTTCATATAGAACGATGGGAGTTCGAAGTGACCAAACAAGTATTTTGCTTTTAACTTTTCAATCTTCTTCCACTCATCGCCAACCAACCACGGGACCAGTGCAACATCGTCTTCGACCATCATCTGATCTACAACGGTAATGCCTGGTATGTGTCTTGCAAACTCAGTTGATGAGATATCTCTGTTGTCTTTGTAGTATAAGTCGTGGTTACCAGCAAACATATAGAACTTTTCAAACGATTGTCCAAGTTTTTCTAATAGTCTAATGGTTGTATCCATGGTTGTTAGGTTAAGACTGTTGCGATTATGGTGCCAGTCGCCACAAAACAAGCCAGTCTCACAACCGTGAGCCTTAGCTTGTTCGATGTACCAGTTGATATAGTCTTCACAGTCCTGATTATGAACTTTGCTGTTACCTTTCATACCTAAGTGTATGTCAGTAAACACTGCTGCCTTTTTAAACAAGAATATTCTCCATTTCCTGTATATTATAAATTAGATTAGTAGAAGATGCAACCTATTTCTTTTCTTCACGCTTAACAGCAGCTTCCCATTCTCCTGCGTGTAGCCTTGTATGTGAAGGATCTAACCCGTTTTGCTCCAGGATATCGTCTCTGATGTTTTGATTACGCTTTTCAATGTTGATAACGCGAACAAAACTGTTGGTAACTGCTGCTGTGTAGTATGCAAATGGGTTTTGACTCTTAGATTCATCAAACTGCAATCCAATTTGTGCTAACTGTAGGATAGCTTGTCCACGCATCTCGTCATTGTATGTGTAACCACGTACATTACCACGAGTAGCATAACGATCGCATAGTTTCATCCACATACTTGCAAGTGTTCTAGTTGCTTGACCGTGTGCTTTGTTAAAGAATCCGTTTTCCATGCCGCCTTCCCAGTGACTTTTGCCTACACATACTAGATTGTCATCGTCATCAAACTTGTAATGCACAAACGGTGGAAAGTTTAGCTTGGTTTTGTGATCTGCAACTGTTTTAGGGTTCTTTTTACGTCCAGGTTCGTCTGGAATGTGGTCAAACGTCATCACACGGAAGATCAACTCATTCTTTTCAATAGTTCTATAATCTACTTCAAACTCCGCCATCTTTACCTTCTTGCCAGCAGCCTTTGCAGCTTCATAAGCACGAGAACCTTGTATTTTTGCCTTGTTTCTCTTTGCTTCTGCAATAGTTCTGATGTTGATCTTGCTCACATCCGGTAAGATAATGTCATGATCTGCATATTCTGGTGCAACATAACTACAAAATGTTGCTTTACTTCTGTGAATCTCTTTTAACATGTCTTTGTTGTTGAGATAGTTAACTTTTCTGGCCATATTTCGACTCCTTTAACTTATTATAATATACATACATTATTTTGTCAACTAAATACTATGTAGGAGATACAAATGGCCCATAACCCTAAACAAAGTGTACCGTCATACACTGAAAACAACAGACAGCAAAATTTAACACAACAATCTTATAATAGAACTAACTTCTTACGTCAAACTCGTCTCGGAGACTTGATAGCAGGCGCAGAACCTACTGCACAGTCAGTAACTACTGCTAGATTTGCTTCTACCAACGATTCAGTACCAGACTGGCGTGTTAAAATAAAGGTTCCTTTCATCTCAACGTTTAAAAGTAGTGCTATACTAGCACCTTTGTACAACACAGACGGCTTTGCAGTGTTCCCGGTCACTCCTGATATAACAATGTCTACCACAGCCAGCTACGATTCATTAACTCCTACACACAGTAACTATGGATTTCCTCAGTATATCAACAGTATGCACGACGATATAACAATTGCTGGCCAGTTTCCGGTACAAACAGAAGATGATGGCCAGTATTGGGTGGCTTGTGTACACTTTTTTAGAAGTTTAACAAAGATGTTTTACGGAGAGAGCAGCGAAAAGGGTGCGCCACCGCCTGTTGTTAAACTCAGCGGATATGGAGACTATGTTTTAAACAATGTTCCGGTTGTAGTAACTAACTTTAGTTTTGCTTTACCAAATGATGTTGATTATATTCAGGTTAATACAACAAAATACGGCGATTACGCATCTACATACCAAATGGTTCCTACAAATAGCTTATTAAACCTCACAGTTAGACCAACATACAGTAGAAGTAAGATTTCTAGCTTTAATATGGACGAGTTTATTAATGGCAACCTAGCAAATAAAGGATTTATCTAATGGCAACCTATGGAAAAACAAGTCCGTATGCAAATACAAGAGTTTCACCTGCTGGAGAGCTGGACATACTGTCAATAAGACCTATTCCAGCAGAGGATGACGATGTTCTTTATACTATTATGCCGCAATATTCAAATAGACCAGATTTATTAGCACATGACTTGTATGGTAGTAAAAATCTATGGTGGGTATTCACACAACGCAACATGGAAATACTAAAAGACCCTGTATTTGACTTTGTAGCAGGCACAGAAATATTTTTACCTAAGAAATCAAAACTTAACCCGGGGTTAGGCATCTAATGGCTATTGAAACCAACAGTTTACATCAGTTTTCTAGCTTTAATACTATTTTTACGCTTTCTTGCTTAACAAGAGACGAAATAGCAGTGCCAAACGAAACTTATAGAGCATATGGCCCTCAAAATGTCATACTTAGAAGTGGCGGCGGCGCAGGCGACAACAAAGTTACTACAGTTTACGAAGATGTTATAGGCGGCAAGCTGGAATACTTCATTGATAACGTTAGTATTGATGCATTGTGTGTTCCAAATACAAAATCTCGTAGTACAAATGCTACATTTGTTACTTTTCAAGTATCTGAACCGTATAGCATGGGATTATTCCTTGAAACATTGCAGATTGCTGCAACTATGAGTGGATATCAAAACTATGCAAACGCTCCTTTTATGTTGTCAATGGAGTTTATTGGATATGACGACGATGGTGACATTATAGTCACTGAATCTGGACTAAATTTACGCAGAGATATTCCTTGCAAACTTACAAATGTAGAATTTGACGTAACAGCAGGCGGAACAACTTATCAAGTAGAAGCACTTCCATGGAATGAGCAAGCATATCTTGATGATGTAGTAGGTGTACCAGTTGATGTAGCATTAACCGGTAATAGCATTGAAAAGTTATTGCAAAGTGGCGAGCAATCGTTGGTTACTATTGTTAATGGCTTTTATGGCGAGCTTAAAAATGCAAATCAAACAGCAGAAGCAAAGGAATATGTTATTACATTTCCAAACGATATTGCAACAGATGTTAATCCTGCTAGACAAGCAAATACAACCGGAGGCGCTGCTACTACAAAGTCAAGTGGGAGTAGTGGAGGCAGTGGAGGCGGCAGAAGCAATGGTATTTTTGGTGCAGTAGCAGCTGGAGTAGTAGGAGGTGTTATAGGCGGCCTCGCAAATGGCAACAGTCTAAAGAATAGTTTTCAAAACAGTGCAGCAGGAGCAGTAGCAGGCGCATTAGGCGGCTCGTTAGGCGGTCTAGGAGGTGCAGCAGGCGGGTTGTTAGGTGGACTAGCTGGCGGATTGGATAAAAGTCTTGGCGGAATGCTTGCTAACTTTAAAACAGGAAATGTACAAGGATTGTTTGAAAGTATAAGTGGATTCTTAGGATCTCAAGCACCACAAAACTTTGAATCTTTCCTAAGTATGATAACAGGACAGATATTAACCAAAAGTTCCATAGGTGAACAGTTGTCAAGTACAGCACAAGATCCAGGTAGTTTAAATCCAATTGGCAGCGCAAGGATTATTGATGGGTTTGAAGAAAGCGGCACAGTACCAATGGCACAAACGGGCCAAGTTTACGATAGTAAAAACAAAGTATTCACTAGAGCCAAGAATACAATAAGCAATGACGAGCGAGTTTTTAGTTACAGCAAAGGAACTTCGATGGTAAAAATCATTGAAGATGTTATTTTGTCAAGTAGCTGGGGCAAAGAAATAAAAGATCGAGCACCTGATGAAAACGGTATGATTCCAATGTTTAGAATTGATGCAGAATCATATTTAAAACCTAACTCAACACAAGAAAATGTGTTTGGCACTGATGCAACAGTAACACATTACAAAGTTGTAGAGTATCTAGTTCATAGTAGTCACATGCAAAACCCAGGACAAGCTGGTATATCGTATAGTTCACTAAGAGACAAAGCAAAAAAAGAATACAACTATATATACTCTGGCGCAAACACTGATATTATTGACTTTGATATAAACTTTAGAGCATCGTTCTTTCAGTTTATTCAGCCTGATGTATCTCAAGGCAGTTTAGATGCAAAAACTGGAGGAACACAGTTTAAAGTATTACAACAAACTCCGGAACAGCTAGGACTAACTATTGCTCCGTCTGGATCAAATAGTGCTACAGGATTGGCAACACAAGCATTTGGTCCTGCAATGAGTACACAAGGCGGCGGCGGCGCCGGCATTGACAACAGTAAAATACGGTGGGCTAGACAGTTCCATGATCAAATACTAGGAAGTGGTAGTATGGATCTTGTAGAAGTAAGATTAACAATACTCGGAGATCCATATTTTATTGTAGACAGCGGTATGGGCAACTGGTCGGATGCAGCAGGAGATTTAAATAGTACTGCAAGCGGCCAAATAGATTATCAACGCAGCGAGTCGGATGTTATTTTAAACTTTAGAACACCCATTGACTACGATCCTAACACAGGCGGAATGATATTTCCTGAAGATACAGTACCAGTTACACAGTTTAGTGGATTGTATAGAGTAACAGCTATTGAAAACCGTATTCAACGAGGAAAGTTTACACAAGAACTTACATTATTAAGACGCAGAGGTCAACCAGAAGATACTAATACTGCTGGAACAAGCGATCAGGCATTTAAAGTTAAAGATGCAGCCCCTGGCGATCAACTAAACACTGGATTTAACTAAGGATATCAAATGGTAAATCAAACAGGACAAATCAAACCAGAACAGTCTAGGTCAGTAGACAACGGACAAACAACTAGTAATGCTGGCCCATATTTGGCCCGAGTTATTAAACATGCCGATCCGTTATATTTAGGTGCATTGGAAGTTGAACTATTAAAGATAAGCGATGCTGGCGGCGCAGGAGAAACACTGGGACAAACTTCTATTGTTTATTATGCAAGTCCGTTTTATGGTGTTACTGGAGCACAGCATTTAGGAAAAAATGACACTTATTCAAATACACAAAAAAGCTATGGCTTTTGGGCTGTGCCACCCGATCCAGGAACATTGGTATTGTGTACATTTGTTGAAGGAAGCAGGGAGTTTGGATATTGGTTTGGGTGTGTACCGGAAAGAGGTATGACATTTATGCTACCAGGCGGCCAGCCTGCAACAGAACAGCTTACACCGGGCAATATTCCAAAAGAGTTAAAGGGTAAAAAGTTACCAGCTGGTGAATACAATAAAAAAACAACAAAAGCACAAACAAACAATCCTGTAAAATATAAAAGACCAGTTAATGATGATTTTTTAGCACAGTTACAAGAACAAGGGTTGGTTGAAGACGATATTAGAGGTATAACAACTAGTAGTGCTCAGCGTGAGTACCCTAGTGCAGTTATTGGAATCAGTAGTCCTGGACCTGTTGA
>ERZ887851.396-NODE-396-length-44194-cov-25.272140_pt1 | contig 44194 bp, 38 predicted proteins | sample MGYA00521100_ERZ887851 | MGnify/ENA primary metagenome ERZ887851 (study PRJEB32303, sample SAMEA104408602) | aquatic metagenome | biome: Brackish water; feature: Pelagic; material: water | place: Baltic Sea | collected 2014-06-06T16:11:00 | depth 11,444 m ... | reverse complement strand
AGCTGGGACGTAATGACATTAATTTAATGGTGGTGTCGGATCATGGCATGACGACAATTCATGCGGGTCACGAAATTCTTGTCGGGCAGCTTCCAAATTCAAAAGGGTTTCAAATTATTCATGATCAGGTGCGGGTCAAATACTACGCACAGAGTTCTTCGGCAAATACTGGTGAATTGCTGGTGGGTATGAAGGCCGCCGCCGCAGGACGCTATGAGGTGTTAACCGCTAGTGAAGCGTTGAGCGCGGGTAGTCACACAGAGGCGACCGTTCCTACAATGACTTTACAGGCTCACCCACCTTATTTTTTTGCCACCTCTGCCCTTGTCGCCAATACCGTAATGGGAGCCCATGGTTACCCAGCGGAGCATCCAGATATGGCGGCTTTCGCGATCGGCATGGGACCGGCGTTTGTTAGCGGGCGTCTAGACACCGCACATCAACTGGATATTTACCCGGTTGCCCTTGAAATCATGGGTTATGCGGTGCCCCCAAACATGCCCAGCGACGGCGGAAATTTGAAAACTCTCCTACGTTCCCGCTGAAGCGCGGCCTTTGTCGCGATATACTCTTGTTTTATTACATAATCGAGCTCGAACATGGCCCGTGATGATTTGCCAGATTCAAAAATTCCCTCCTTCGCTGCAACTCGAGACGAGGGCGTTGCCAGTGCCCCTCGAGATGCTGTTCCAGGGCGAGGAAGCCGACCTCCAGCAGCTGGAACAGGTATGGGTTTACTCGCACGGCTAGTGCTAACAATAGCCTTGGTGGTTGCCGCTGTTGCCTGCGCCTGGGCTTGGCAGCTACAGCAAATATTGGATAATTCCGTAGCCAATGGTGCAGTGGTGGCGGGTCGAGTGGCTGACCTAGAAGCCCTGCTATCCGATACCGATGAGAGTGTTGAGAAATCCGCGGCAGCACTGGGTGCGCAATTAAATGTTGTCGATAAAGAAACCCGTCGTCTGGAGCAGCGGCGTCGGGAAATGGATAACAAGATCGTGAAGCTGGAAAAAGCGTCGGCGGCCACCCAGACCGATGTGGGTAAGCTGCAAACTTTAGTGGCCGGACAGGGTAAATCACTGACGGCTACGAATGCGGATTTGACGGCCCTCAAACGTGTGGCGGGTGACCTCGAGCGCTTGTCCAAAACCGCTATGGATGCGCAGGCGAATCTTGAGCGACTCGCGGACAACGTTAACAAAGCCAACCTCGATAGAGCCGCCATGAAGCAGCGGGTCACTTCTAATGAGGAATGGATCGAATCTATCAATGCCTTTAGGCGGCAGGTCAATGCAAGTATTAGCCGGCTTGAGGATCAAATGCGCAGCAGCCAGTCCGTGCCTTCGACGGTTAGCCCAATACCTGGCACCCCTTGAATACAAGGTTGTACTAAGTGCAGCAGCGACCCTAGATAATCAGTCGGCTGTTGTTGAGTACATTTTGAGGAGATAAAGCAAAATGACCGTAATTCGTGAAGACGATCTAATAGACAGCGTGGCAGATGCCCTGCAGTTTATCTCCTACTACCACCCCATCGACTTTGTGCAATCGGTTCATCAGGCCTATGAAATGGAGCTTAATCCTGCAGCGAAGGATGCAATGGCCCAGATCTTGATTAACTCAAGAATGTGCGCCACGGGGCACCGACCACTGTGCCAGGACACGGGTATTGTTACGGTCTTCGTAGAAGTGGGCATGAACGTTAAGTGGGACGCAAAGCTGTCGTTAGAGGACATGATTAACGAGGGGGTGCGGCGCGCTTATACGCATCCCGACAACACCTTGCGTGCCTCAATATTAGAGGATCCCGCCGGTGCCAGAAGAAACACCCGAGACAACACCCCGGCAGTCATTCATACCCGACTGGTGCCCGGTGACACCGTAGATATTCGTGTGGCTGCAAAGGGCGGGGGGTCAGAGAACAAAGCCAAACTCGTCATGCTAAACCCTTCAGACAGTATTGTTGAGTGGGTGCTGAAAACCGTGCCGACGATGGGTGCGGGCTGGTGTCCTCCCGGAATGCTGGGAATTGGTATTGGTGGAACCGCCGAAAAAGCGGCTGTGATGGCGAAAGAATCGTTAATGGACCCCATCGATATTCAAAGTTTGCGTCAGCGCGGGCCCCAGAATCGAGCAGAGGAGCTGCGCCTTGAAATCATGGATGGTGTTAATCGCCTAGGAATTGGTGCTCAAGGTTTGGGCGGTTTAACCACGGTGCTAGACGTCAAAGTTATGGACTATCCCACCCATGCCGCGTCGTTGCCGGTTGCCATGATTCCCAACTGCGCGGCTACCCGCCATACCCACTTTACGCTCACGGGTGCAGGACCGGCTTTGCAGTCACCTCCCGATCTGGATCAGTGGCCTGAGGTGAGTTGGGAGGCGGGTGACACCGTACGTCGCGTCAATCTAGACACCGTGACTACCCAGGACACCCATAGCTGGCAGCCCGGCGAGACAATCTTGTTATCGGGCACTATGTATACGGGGCGTGACGCCGCGCACAAACGCATGACCCAAATGCTGCGCGACGGTGAGCCGCTCCCTGTGAATTTAAAGGGTAAGTTTATTTATTATGTAGGGCCTGTAGACCCAGTACGCGACGAGGTTATGGGCCCTGCAGGGCCAACAACCGCAACCCGCATGGACAAATTTACCGATGATATCTTGGCGCAAACGGGGCTTATCGGCATGATCGGTAAAGCCGAGCGTGGACCTGTAGCTATCGAAGCGATTCGTAAGCACGGGGCGGTCTATTTGATGGCGGTCGGTGGGGCCGCTTATTTGGTGTCCAAAGCGATCACTGAGGCTCGTGTTGTCGCCTTCGAAGACTTGGGTATGGAGGCTATTTATGCCTTTACCGTGCGGGATATGCCCGTGAGTGTCGCCGTAGATTCCCGCGGTGAGTCGGTGCATATTACTGGCCCACAGGTATGGCAGCAAAGGATTGAAGAGCAGTCTCTTGAGCTCATCTGAAAGCTTTTATTGGCATGATTATGAGACTTCTGGTGCCAATGTTTTTGAAGATAGGCCACTCCAGTTTGCCGGCGTTCGGACCGACAAACACTTTAACGTCATAGGGGAGCCACTGGTGCATTACTGCCGGCCTAGCCCGGACTGCTTGTTGCACCCAGCCGCCATTCGCGTGACCGGTATTAGCCCTTACAAAGCATTAGCTGAAGGTACCGCGGAAGGGGCTTTTATGGCCCAAATTTTAAGTGAGTTTATGGTGCCGGGAACCTGCGTGCTGGGTTACAACTCGATTCGGTTTGATGATGAAATTACGCGCTTCGCCCTCTACCGCAATTTTTTTCCGCCCTACGCCCGAGAGTTTGGTCAAAATAGGAGTCGATGGGACCTGATCGATGTCGCACGGGCTATGTACGCATTGCGCCCCGAGGGCATTGTATGGCCCATCCGGGAAGATGGGTTGCCCAGCTTCCGATTGGAAGATCTTACTGCGGCCAATGGAATAGACCATGGCAACGCCCATGATGCCCTTGCCGACGTATTGGCGACTATTGACCTCGCTCGCTTGTTGAAAGAAAAACAGCCCGCGCTGTTCGATACGCTGCATGCCCAGCGTGGTAAGCAGGCGATAGCGCCATTACTGAATACTGTTGACCCCAAGCCTGTTGTTCATGTTTCGGGGCAGTTTGGTGCCCAGCGCAGCAATTTAGCGATAGTGCTGCCGCTTGCGACACATCCCACCAACAAGAACGAGGTGATCTGCGCAGATCTTGGTGAGGAACCTGCTTTTCTCGACCAGCCCCCCGAGGACATTCGGAAACTGCTGTTTACGCCAAAGGCTGAATTTCCAGAAGGCATGCAGCGACCTCCACTGAAGACCATTAAAATAAACCGAGCCCCGGTGGTGCTACCGACGACCTGGGTCAGTGGTGAGCCAGCAAAACGTTTGGGGCTCGATGGCGAGCGTGCTAGGGCGTCGTTGGCGGCTTATCGGGGGGCGCGTCAGGCCGACCCTGGCAAATTCACCCAGTTTATCCAGCAGATCTATGCAGACCGGAATTTTGAACCCCGCACCGATCCTGATACTCAGCTTTACGCGGGCTTTTTGGGTCGACGGGATGAGGCGCTCCTCGAAACAATTCGACAAGCGACCCCTGATAGTTTGGCAAGCAATACATGGACATTTGAGGATCGAAGATTACCCGAGATGTTTTTTCGTTATCGCGCGCGTAATTTTCCGGAGACCCTCGACCCCAATGAAAAAGCGCGATGGCGTGAGCATTGCCAAGACATGCTGGCAGATAAAGCCGGTCCCAACTGGGAAGACTTCAATAAACATCTCGATGAGGAACGCACTCGAGAAGGTTTGAGTGCCGCCCAAACTGCAGCGCTAGATGATCTAGAGCGATATATGGGCGAACTTCGCGCCGAATTGACAGGCTGACTGGGCTAAAGCAAGCGCTTCAGGGGCAGCTGGAAAATAGCCGAGGTCTCAGCCGCAGTAGTGTGGGTCCTGCGTCTGTAATAATCCGCCCTAATTTCTCCGCTAATACGGGCTGCCCATGAGTTATCATGGCGCAACCTTAGGCACAGGACTGAAGCTTTGCACTTTCCCGGTAGCCACATCCTAAGTATTCGCCAATTCGAACGCGCCGATGTCGATCAGCTCTTCGCCGTGGCGGATCGCATGCGACCCTATGCCCACCGCGAGCGCGTGACCCACGTCCTCGATGGGGCGATTTTAGGTTCCATGTTTTTTGAACCCTCCACACGCACGCGCATTAGTTTTGGCAGTGCCTTCAATCTGCTGGGGGGTGAGGTTCGAGAGACGACCGGCTTTGAAAGTACGGCAATTGCCAAGGGGGAGTCGCTTTTCGATACGGCGCGCGTACTGAGTGGCTACTCTGACGTTATTGCAATGCGCCACCCCGCCGAGGGCTCGGTAGCCGAGTTTGCAGAAGGCAGTCGTGTTCCCGTGATTAATGGCGGCGACGGTGCCAATGAACATCCTACGCAAGCACTTCTCGATCTCTACACGATTCGCAGCGAGCTTGCTGCTCGAGGGCGCAGCCTCGATACCCTGCGAGTGGCCATGGTGGGTGATTTAAAATTTGGCCGAACCGTTCACTCTTTATCGCGTTTATTGCAGTTGTTTCAGGGCGTAAAAGTGAATTTGGTTTCTCCACCCGAACTTAAGATGCCGGCAGAAATTGTCGATGAATTCCAGTCGGGTGGACACGATGTTTTGGAGACCGATAGCCTTGAATTGGGCATTGCAGACGTCGATATTGTGTATTCCACCCGCTTGCAGGAAGAGCGCTTCACAACCCGAGCAGAAGCTGATGCCTACCGTGGACGGTTTCGACTCAATCAGGGTATTTACACGGCGCATTGCGAACCCAACACGGTCATCATGCATCCCTTACCCCGAGACTCCAGGGAGGGTGCGAGAGAGCTAGACGTTGATTTAAACGACAACCCCAATCTGGCTATTTTCCGCCAGAGTGATAACGGTGTGTTGGTTCGAATGGCCTTGTTTGCGCTGATTCTCGACGTTGTTGATCGTGTTGACGATCACAGTCGGCCAGTGAGTTGGTATACGGAGCGCAGATTTTAATGCCATTCTCACCGCGGTTTTCCGCCGCAGATGCGCAGGTTCTAGAGCGTGATGCGGTCTATGAGGGCTTTTTTTCCCTCGAAAAACTGCGGTTAAAGCACCGTCTATTTGGTGGTGGTTGGAGTCAATCGTTGAGCCGCGAGATGTTCAATCGGGGTGATGCCGTGGCGGTATTGCCCTGGGACCCTATTCGCGACGAGCTTATTTTGGTTGAGCAATTCAGGCCTGGCGCCCTGCGGGAACAGGAAAGCCCGTGGATGCTTGAGCTGGTTGCGGGCATGGTGGCCGATGGTGAAACCGACAGTGATGTGGCCAAGCGTGAGGCCTTAGAAGAGGCCGGTTGTGCCCTTGATCAGTTGCAGCTCATTGCGACATTTTATCCCAGTGCAGGTGCCTGCTCCGAGCAAATTCGTGCATTTGTAGGCCGAGTTGTTTCGGCGGGTGTCGGTGAAATTCACGGCCTTGCAGACGAGCATGAGGACCTGCTGGTGCATGCTATTCCAAGAGCAGAAGCCTTCACCATGCTCGATGCTAATAAAATCAATAACGGGCATACACTCATTGCTTTGCAATGGCTAGCACGACATGGCGAGACCCTCCGCGAGCAATGGCTGAGCAACTAGATACAGATAAGCTCAATGATTTGCCGCCTGAGCCAGCCAAGGGTCTGCTTCATTCGAGCGCACTGGTGGGTGGTGCCACGCTGGTGTCTCGAGTTCTGGGGCTGGTGCGCGATGTTGTGCTGGCTAATCTTGTCGGGGCCACCAGTAACGCAGATGCATTTTTCGTTGCCTTTAAAATTCCGAATTTTTTAAGGCGACTATTCGCCGAGGGCGCTTTTGCTCAAGCCTTTATCCCTGTGCTGACAGAGACCCGAGAGCAGGGAGGGCTCGCCGCCGTCCGTGCACTGGTCGATCGCGTGACGGGCGTTCTCGGTGGGGTTCTCATACTCTTGACCACGGGGACCATATTGGCTGCCCCTCTTGTAGCCCTCGTGTTTGCGCCCGGATTTTCCAACGATCCGGGCAAGCTTAGTCTTACCGCAGACCTGATCCGAATTACCTTTCCTTATTTATTTTTAATTTCTATGACGGGGTTCGCAGGCGGTATCTTAAACGCCTATGGCCGGTTCGGTGTGCCCGCATTCACGCCGGTGTTGTTAAACCTGAGCCTGATTGCCGCTGCACTTTATTTAGCACCCGTGTTGGAAGAGCCCGTCTACGCACTGGCACTGGGCGTCATGCTAGCGGGTCTGCTGCAACTGCTGTTTCAAGTTCCCTCGCTGTATGGCCTCGAGCTGATACCTAGACCCCGTTGGGATACTAAACATCCCGGCGTGAAGCGAATTTTAACCTTAATGGTCCCAGCGCTATTTGGTGTCTCTGTCAGTCAAATTAACTTGCTGCTAGACACGGTATTGGCCTCGCTACTCCCGGCGGGGAGCGTCTCGTGGCTCTACTACTCCGATCGATTGACTGAACTACCCTTGGGTATATTTGCCATCGCAGTAGCCACGGTGATTTTACCGAATCTGTCTTCTCAGCAGGCCAGAGCAACGGCGGCGGATAAATCCCCTGCATTTGTGGCGACACTGCATTGGGCGCTGGGGCTCATCGTCTTAGTCGCACTGCCGGCGACTGCGGCACTGGTTCTGCTGGCAAAGCCCATTTTGACAACGCTCTTTCAATACGGGGCGTTCAGTCCGGGAGATGTCGACAAGGCCGCCTGGTCACTTCGAGCTTATGCTTTGGGCTTAACCGCTTTTATGCTTATCAAGGTGCTGGCACCGGGTTATTACGCCCGCCAGGATATGAAAACCCCGGTCCGCATAGGCGTTATTGCTATGGTGGCCAATATGGTGATGAATCCAATATTTATTTTTCCGCTCATGTGGTTGTTTGACCTAGGTCATGTCGGCTTGGCATTGGCCACGAGTCTGGCCGCCTGGCTGAACGCAGGGCTTCTTTATCGCGGTCTAAGACGCAAAGGTTTGTTATTGGGTGTCACAAGATTCAGGCTCGCCCGTGCTGCTCATATCTTCATCGCAATAATGGTCATGCTGGGAATGCTATGGCTATGCTTGCCCGGGGCAGGTTGGTGGCAGGGTGCTGTTGCACTTCACCGAGGCTTAGTGATGGCGGTTCTGGTGATGCTGGGTGGCTTAGCTTATGGGGTAACCCTCTGGTGCCTGGGGCTGCGCCTTCGAGATCTTAAAAGCCCTACCGTCTCTCTGTGAGTCAAACTGACGGGCCTGCTAGGCGCACCCGTGCACTGTTTTCTATATACTCAGCCTCTTATTCATCGACCTGACGTTAAACCATGGATTTAATCCGGGGCCTGCACAATCTTCGACCGGAGCACCGCGGATGCGCTGTAACCGTGGGGGCGTTTGATGGCATTCATCTTGGCCACCAAGCAGTTCTTGCACACCTGTCTTCCTGTGCACGTGAGCGTGATTTACTGTCGACGGCGATTGTGTTTGAGCCCTTACCTCGAGAATATTTTCGGCCATTAGAGGCGCCACCTCGAATCACCAATTTTCGTGAACGACTGGCACTGCTTGCGAGCACCGGCATCGATCGGGTGTTGGTCTTGAAATTTAATGCCGAGTTGCGGGATATGAGTGCTGAGGACTTTGTCAGCCGGGTTTTTGTCGACGGGTTGGGTGCGCACTACATTGCCCTGGGCGATGATTTTCGGTTTGGTAACAGTCGCGAAGGCGATTACGATTACGTGCGCAGGCTGGCTGAACAATTTGATTACGAAGTGCAGCCAACAGGCACCTTGGAAATAGGTGATGCCCGCGTTAGTAGCACACGCATTCGTTCGGCGTTAGCTGAAGGGCATTTCACCGAGGTGCAGGCGTTGCTCGGTCGACCCTTTACCATGACGGGACGGGTAGAGCACGGGCGCAAACTTGGGCGCGAGTTAGGGGCGCCTACGGCGAATATTCGCATTAATCGAATTCGCAGCCCTTTATCGGGGGTCTTTGCGGTTCGGGTAGACGGCCCCGGGCTAGAGTCGGCGGCGGCAGTGGCCAACGTAGGCACTCGCCCCACTGTCGATGATGGTTTGAAAGCGAACCTTGAGGTGCACTTGCTAGATCGTCAGTGTGATCTCTACGGTCAGCGACTTGAGGTGCGCTTTCTTCATAAGCTGCGAGAAGAAATAAAGTACGAATCCCTCGATGCCCTTAAAGAAGGCATCGCGAAGGATATTGATAATGCCCGCCATTGGTTGGGTCAACCTGGTCATAGCTAATAGTTTTAACGTATGAGTGATTATAAAAGTACCTTAAATTTGCCTCAGACGGATTTTCCGATGAAGGCTAACTTATCGCAGCGAGAACCTCAGCGCCTGAAGCAATGGCAAGAGATGGATCTCTACCGGTTGATGCGGGAGGCCGGTGCTGGAAAGCCTAAGTTCATTCTGCATGACGGTCCTCCCTACGCTAATGGTGAGCTTCACATTGGTCATGCGGTCAATAAAATTCTCAAAGACTTTATCGTTAAGTCCCGTGCCCTCGCAGGATTTGATGCCCCCTATGTGCCCGGCTGGGACTGCCATGGGCTACCGATTGAGCTTAATGTTGAAAAGAAAGTGGGCAAACCAGGGCATAAGGTATCCGCGTCGGAGTTTCGCCAGCGCTGTCGCACATATGCCGCTGGGCAGGTCAACCAGCAGGCTGAAGACTTTAAGCGAATGGGCGTTGTGGGTGACTGGGACAATCCTTACCTGACCATGAACTTCGACTTCGAGGCTGAAATTGTTCGAACCTTGGGGCGAATTATTGAAAACGGCCATCTGCATAAGGGTTTCAAGCCAGTGCATTGGTGCCTTGACTGCGGTTCAGCTTTGGCTGAGGCCGAGGTCGAGTATCAGGATAAGGTCTCATCTGCGGTCGATGTTGCATTTCCAGCGACGGATAGCGCTGCATTCCGCAAGGCTTTTGTCTGGGATGGCGAAGACCCCGTTGATGTGGCCATCTGGACAACCACTCCTTGGACATTAGCTGCTAACAGAGGGGTCAGTATTAGTGCTGACCTTGACTATGTTTTATTGCAGGTTGGCGCCCGTGCTGTTGTGGTGGCTGAGGCTTTGGTAGAGCCCTGTGCGGCACGTTACGGTATTACTGATCCAGTGATCCTTGCTACGATCAAAGGAGATCAGTTGGAGCGGCTTACCGTCGTGCCACCTTTCGAGGACATAGACGTGCCGCTTATGTTGGGTAGTCATGTGACCACAGAGGCCGGTACCGGTTGTGTTCACACGGCCCCTGCTCACGGCCTGGAAGATTTCGAAATTGGCAAAGCCTACGAATTAGAGGTTTACAACCCCGTGGGTGGCAATGGTATTTACCACCCCGGGACACCCGTCCTTGAAGGCAAGCATATTTTTAGAGCGAATGACGAAATTGTTGCCGAGCTGCAGGCCCGGGGACGGTTGCTGGCGCACAAGCCCTACGAACACAGTTATCCGCATTGCTGGCGCCACAAAACGCCCATTATTTTCCGTGCGACACCCCAGTGGTTTATTAGCATGTCGCAAGGGGGCTTGCTTACCGACGCACAGCAGGCTGTTGATAGCGTAAGTTGGATTCCTGACTGGGGAAGGGCGCGCATCGATGCCATGTTGGGGGATCGCCCCGACTGGTGTATCTCTCGTCAGCGTACCTGGGGGGTACCCATCACCCTGTTTGTGCACAAAGAGACCGGTGAGCTGCATCCAAGGACAGCCGAGTTGATCACAGAGATTGCTGACCTTATTGCAGTCTCGGGTATTGACGCCTGGTTTGATCTAGAACCCTCTGCTCTCTTGGGTGATGAAGCCAACAAATACGATAAAGTCAGCGACACCCTGGACGTGTGGTTTGATTCAGGCGTGACCCATGCCTGCGTGCTGCGGCAGCGGGAAGCGTTGCAGGCCCCGGCAGATCTCTATTTAGAGGGCTCTGACCAACACCGTGGCTGGTTTCAGTCCTCGCTGTTGACGGGCATTGGTGCCTTCGGTGAAGCGCCCTATCGGTCGGTCTTGACCCATGGATTTACGGTCGATGGCGAGGGCCGGAAGATGTCCAAATCTCTGGGCAATATCATTCCTGCTAAAAAGGCCATGAACGATCTGGGGGCCGATATTTTACGCCTTTGGGTGGCTTCCTCGGACTACCGAAATGAGATTGCCGCGTCCGATGAAATTTTTAAACGGACCAGTGACGCCTATCGCCGCATTCGTAATACCTCGCGTTTTCTGTTGGCTAACCTTGCCGGATTTGACCCCAGCACACACAAACTCGAGGCGGATCAATTACTGCCCCTCGATCGTTGGATCTGTAGCCGTGCAGCTGACCTGCAGGTCGAGCTTGGAGCAGCCTACGATACCTATCAGTTCCATCAAGTATTTCACCGTATTCACAACTTTTGTGGCGGTGAGTTGGGTGGCTTTTACCTCGATATTATTAAGGACCGTCAATATACAACCCAGGTCGAATCCCACGCGCGACGATCTGCACAGACCGCTATGTGGCATCTTGCTGAAGCTCTTTGTCGCTGGATAGCGCCAATTCTGAGCTTCACGGCCGAGGAAATTTGGGAAAATTTGCCCGGCAGCCGTGAGCGGTCAGTGTTTCTATCGGCTTGGTATGCTGATTTGCCTTCAGAGATCGCTGACAGCAATTTGGGCAATGCGTTCTGGGACGAGGTAATCACGGTTCGGCAAGCCGTGAACCGCGCACTGGAAGTACGGCGTGCAGCGGGTGATCTGAAGGGCAGTCTCGACGCCGAGGTCACGTTGTACGCAGAGCCCGGACTGTTCCAGCGGCTGGGGCGGCTGGGAGATGAGCTCCGCTTTGTGCTCATTACCTCTGAAGCCACACTCAAGCCTGCTGCAGAGGCACCCGAGAATACGCCAGAAAGCGATGTCACGGGGCTGGTGGTCACTGTTTCTGTTTCAGGGCATGAAAAGTGTGAGCGTTGTTGGCATCGACGACCCGATGTCGGTGACAGTCAGGAACATCCGACACTGTGTGGGCGTTGTATCAGTAACATCGATGGGCAGGGCGAGCACCGCCGCTATGCCTGATAGCGGTGGCTTTTCTTCCCGACCAGCCCTGTGTGGCTATGGCACGGCCATGATGATATTGATATTAGACCAGCTCACTAAACACTGGGCCTCGGCCACCTTGGTTTATCGCGATCCGGTGGCGGTGACGTCTTGGTTTGATTTCATGTTGGCGCATAACAGCGGCGCTGCTTTTAGCTTTTTAGCGGATGCCGGGGGTTGGCAGCGCTGGTTTTTTACGGTGGTTACCGTCGTGATCAGCGCCGTTTTGGTGGTTTGGTTGTCTCGATTATCTCGGTCTCAGTTATGGCTAGGCTTGGGTCTGGGACTTATTTTGGGGGGTGGCTTGGGTAACCTCTGGGACCGTCTGGCGCTGGGCTACGTTGTAGATTTCGTCTCGCTGCACTACCGTACTTGGTACTGGCCGGCGTTCAATGTCGCCGATTCGGCCATTTCAGTGGGTGCGGCACTGTTGATTATCGACAGCGTTTACCCCCGAAATGTAACGCTTGAAGAAAACAAAGGTGGGGCAGATGAATGATTTGATCATTAGTGAAGGCACGCGGGTCACGCTGAACTTTGCTTTGATACTCGACGACGGTTCGGAAGTGGACTCAAACTTTGAAAAAGAACCCGCTTCTTTTGCCGTAGGTGACGGCTCTTTGTTGCCGGGTTTTGAGCGGGCACTCTTTGGTCTCAAATCGGGCGACGAAGCAACGTTAGAGATTCCACCCGAGGACGGTTTCGGGCAGCCCAACGACAACAATTTTCAAACCATTAAACGCGATCAGTTTGACGTTGACTCAGAGCTGCAAGAAGGCATGGTTTTTTCATTTGCCGACGCGGCGGGAGGCGAGTTGCCCGGGGTTGTAAAGACCTTCGATGCCGAAGAGGTAACGGTTGATTTTAATCACCCTTTGGCGGGGCGTACGTTATCCTTCCGGGTTGCTATACACAATGTCGAGGTCGCAGAGCTGCATTGAAGCGTTCTGTAGGAAATGAGGAGGCGATAAATATGGACGTATTGCTGGCTAATCCACGTGGCTTCTGCGCCGGTGTCGATCGCGCCATTGATATTGTCGATCGCGCACTTGAGGTGTTTGGTAGTCCTATTTATGTGCGTCATGAGGTTGTCCACAACCGCTTTGTCGTTGATGACCTTAGGAATCGGGGCGCTGTTTTTGTTGATGAGCTCGATGAAATACCTGACGATGCCATTGTCATATTCAGTGCTCATGGCGTCTCTAAAGCCGTACAAGAAGGAGCGCGCCAGCGAGGGTTGAGAGTCTTTGACGCGACCTGCCCTTTGGTGACTAAGGTCCATGTAGAAGTGGCGGCCTTTAGTGATCAGGGCCGTGAATGTATTCTTATTGGCCATGCGGGCCACCCCGAAGTTGAAGGCACTATGGGTCAGTACAATGCCGCGTCGGGTGGGCAGATGTATTTGATTGAAGACGAGGAGCAAGTGGCTTCTCTAAAGGTTCAAGATGCTAAAAATTTAGCCTATGTCACCCAAACAACGCTGTCTGTCGATGACACTGCTCGCGTCATCGATGCGCTGCGTAAACGCTTCCCTGAAATTCAAGGGCCGCGTAAAGACGATATTTGCTATGCCACTCAGAATCGTCAGGATGCCGTTAAATTACTCGCCGAGAAGGTAGGCTTGGTGTTGGTCGTAGGTTCTACCAACAGCTCTAACTCGAATCGTTTGAGAGAATTGGCCGAGCGCTGCGGTGCAGAGGCTCATCTGATTGATAATGCAGAGCAAATCAATGTTGAATGGCTTGCTGGTGTGTCCAATGTCGGTGTTACGGCAGGTGCCTCTGCACCTGAGGTCTTGGTTGCCGAGGTGATCGACAGGCTGCGAGAAGAGGGTGGGGTTAACGTTGAAAATCTAGACGGTCGGCCTGAAAATATTTCCTTTTCCTTGCCTAAGGCGTTGCGGATTCCCGTAACGCCTGTGGAATAGAGGCATAGCACGACGGACTTTAGCGGTATTTGAGCTGCCCCTTTGCCTGAATTTTTAATAGCTTTCTCCCATGATTATCGCCGTTTCATGGCCACGAAGGTTTAGGGCTTTTTCACTGATTGAGTTGCTGACGGTTCTTGCTGTGATGGCGGTTGTGGCCTCCCTTGCGGCGCCTTCGTTTCGTGATTTGCTGCATTCTTGGCGGTTGCGTACTGAGGCCAACCAAATGATATCGGCCATTTGGTTGGCGCGAGCCACCGCACTACGGTCAGGCAAAAAAGCGATGTTGTGCCCGCTACAGCAGCATCGTTGTGCTGGGCAGTATCAAGACGGATTTGGCGTTTTTAACGCCGAGGTGGTCTTACTTCATCGGTACCAATCTCGGCCTGAAGTTTCAGTGACCAACCGCAGGGGAACCCATTCAGAAACGAGAGCGTTGGTCTGGGATGCTGCAGGCCTAGGCAGTCGCAACATGACATTTCTATTTTGTATCAAGAATGCTCAAGTTAACTGGGCCGTCGTTTTAAATCGTGTTGGGCGTCCTCGCTTGCGGCGAGATTGGGGGGTCTGCCCAGTTTAGTCCTCTAAACCGAGTTTCTTCAGCCTATAACGAAGGCTGCGGAAACTAATGCCTAAAGATCGGGCGGCTGAGGTTCGATTCCAGCGGTGTGCGGTTAGCGCCTCGGTGAGAATTTGTCGTTCCCTACTGGCCAGGTAGGTTTCAAGGTCGCCATTGACTTCATCCAGCAGTGTCTCAGGTGTTTGGGTGCTTTCATTTTCTAAGTTGTTGGCCGCTGCGGGTTCTTGGTCCGCGATAGGACGCGTGGCGTTGAAGCCCTCTTGCTGGATTAAGTCGTCAATGTCGATATGGTCGGTCTCTGTGAGCGCGCTGGCTCGGGCAAGAATATTTTCTAGTTCGCGTATATTTCCAGGAAAGTCATAGCGCATGAGGTGGGATAACGCCGCCTCTGTTATGGCTCTAGGTGGGACACTCTGATCTTCAGAGATCTTCTTAAGAATATGTTTTGCCAGCACTGGAATATCATCGAGACGCGCTCTAAGTGCGGGCACATGAAGGCCAATGACATTGATGCGGTAATATAGGTCATCTCTAAAATGACGCTCTTGCACTTCTTGAGCCAGGCTTTTATGGGTGGCACTGAGCAGTCGAATATCGATGGGTATTTCCGTTGTGCTTCCCACCGGCCGCACCGACTTTTCCTGAATCACCCTGAGTAACTTGACCTGCATGGGCAATGGAAGATCGGCTATTTCATCAAGGAGTAAGGTGCCGCCGTTTGCGGCTAAAAACAGTCCTGACTTATCCGCTGTCGCACCGGTAAATGCTCCCTTTTTATGGCCAAAAAGCTCACTTTCCACCAAATCTGGTGGAATGGCTCCACAGTTCACCGCTATGAAAGCTTGGTCTTGCCGGGGCCCTGATTGATGAATGAGACGCGCAACAACCTCCTTTCCAGTTCCCGATTCACCATGAATATGGACCGGGGCCTGAGATCGTGCCACCTTACGAATTTGGTCGCGCAGTTTCCCCATGACTGAGGTTGCTCCTACCAAAGCTTCTTCGGCAATATCTGTGGTGTTTTGGGCGATCTTTAGTGCATGAGCAACGAGTTCCCGCAGCTTTTCTAAAGCGAGGGGTTTTGTGACGAAGTCAAAGGCGCCAAGCTTGAGTGCCTCAATCGCACTTTCGACACTACCGTGGGCTGTGATCATCGCGACAGGAACATCAGGATAGTCGTTTTGCATATATTCGATGAGAGTTAGCCCATTTCCGTCGGGCAGCTTCATGTCTGTTAAACAAAGATCGGGTGTCTGCTCACTGAGTGAGGCTTTCGCCTCTGCAAGGGACGAGGCCTTGCGCGTACTGAGGTGCATGCGGCTGAGGGTTATCTCCAACAGCTGCAATATATCGGGCTCGTCATCGACAACGAGTACGGTGGGTTTTGTCATAGCACAGATGCCACTCGATCAAAGGTGATTCGGAAAGCGCTCTCGCCAGCGTCTGTGCGCCGGTAACTGAGTCTTGCGCCATTGATCTCACAAAGTTCTTTGCACAAGTAGAGTCCCAGGCCACTACCATGCTTCGAAGTGGTAAAAAAAGGCTCAAATAAGCGAGTGAGATTGTGTTCGGCAACACCCAATCCAAAATCTACAATGTCTAAATGCACTGGGCTGGTTTGCTTGTCCATCGTTATATCGATTCGAATACGAGAACAGTCGCCGTCTTCCAGCGAGTGCCTCAGCGCATTATCTAATAAATTTGAAAGGGTGCGCTTTAGATGTTCTTGATCCATGAGGATAGCAATGAACGGTTCCTTCAGATCAGAGATAACGATATCGCTACGCTGCTGTTGCAGCGATCGATACTCATCTACATAGTCAGGAAGCCAACGGTTTAGCAAAATCTCGGCGGGTTTCGGCGCCTGCCGTCTGGATACCTCAGAGACGTTATCAATAATATCGCTAACGCGCCGGCTATTGCTGACCAATATATCGCACAGGATGCCATCAGCGGCATCTACCGTATTGCTCTCCGTGAGCAGTTGTGCCGCATGGCTAATCGCACCCAAGGGGTTACGAATTTCATGGGCAATGCTGGCAGTGAGTTTGCTTAGGGAGTTGAGCTTTAAGGTTTGTGCAAACTGGGTGACTGGTGTGTAGTCTTCAATAAAAACAAGATTACGCCCGTTCGCGCTTTCGTTCAGCGCCACGAACGAGGCCACCATCGTAGGGCCGTCCTCGGCGATTCGAAAAGGTTCAGTAAGGGCAGTGTTTGTCTCACACCACTCTTGATACTGATTAGCCAAATCAGCACTGACAGTGAGCAAGTGTATCCGGTCGCCCTCATTCAGCCCCAGTAGCTTTTGGGCCGCGTCGTTAATACAGATCGCGGTACCTGTGGTGTCAGCCAGCAGAATACCTGTTTCCATGTGGACAATAATTTGCTCATTGAGCCGTTGCAGCGCTTCCACGGTGGCTTTTGCACGGATGGTGTCGGCCTCTGCCTCTGCTAATCGCGAGGTCATCACTTGAACAAGCAACGATAAAGCAAACAAAAGGCTGCCCAGTAGCCCGGCAGACAACAGCATATTTAGTGTTGCTTCACCGCGGCTTACCATCCAGGCGGTATCCATGAGGACAGCAAGTACGGCGATCGCAGCAATGACGGTTGCCAGAGTGCGCTCTCTGATCATAGTAGCGGCGGCAAAGACGGTAATTAAATAAAGCACCGAAAAGCCGCTGACAAGGCCCCCTGTGGCGCCAACAATTGTTGCAATAACGGTGACATCGAACAAAAAGACGCCAAAAAGATAAGTCTGTGATATGTCTAAAGCGCGCCCAATCTTCCCCACAAGGAGCAGAGCCGATAGGAGTAGCGCACTCGAGCCGGTGACAAACATCGTTCGATCGAACTGAGAAATCAGTTCGGAGCTATTGGGAATGATCAGTAGCGACAAAAGAGCAACGGCTAGTAGCGTTCGGCAGGCGTTATAAACAACAAATAACCGATGCATTGGTACAGGCGCCAAGCCGGCTTCGGAACGGTCGTCACCGTCTCCAGAGGGATCGATCTGGATAAATTTCTGAATCGGCAATTTATTATTCATCGCATTACTATAGCAGTCGAGCTCAAAAGCGCTGAACTCGGACCATAATAGGTTGCAGCAGCAGTGAGGAGCGCTAAACTGCCATCCGCAACCGTTGGGCCGGAGTTTTCAGATGAACCTGTGTATGGGTCAGATCAATACGTTTGTGGGCGATTGGCAAGGTAACTGTGAACGAGTGATTACTGCCTGTCGACGCGCACACGCAACATGTACGGACGCCGTGGTGGTGTTCCCAGAATTAACGCTGACAGGATATCCCCCTGAGGATTTGTTGCTGCGCCCGAGTCTCGAGCAGGAAACCGAAGCCGTGCTAGCACAGCTGTGCGCTAAGTTACCCCCGACTTTGTGGGTTGTTGTGGGTTATCCCCGTAAGAGGTCCGATGGTCTCTATAATAGTGCGGGGGTCATCCACGGTGGTGAAGTAGTCGCTGAGTACGATAAACAGTCGCTACCTAACTATCAGGTTTTTGACGAAAAACGCTATTTTCAGGCGGGAGACAGCGCCTGCGTTGTTCATGTTGCTGGTGTCAACGTGGGCATTACCATTTGTGAGGATATCTGGGAGCCCGAACCGATCGCGTCCGCACGAGCCGCCGGGGCACAGTTATTGATTAATTTAAATGCCTCGCCTTTCCATCGGGGTAAACCCCAAGAGCGGCAGGCCATGGTTGCAGAGCGGGCCCAGACTAACAACCTCCCTGTGATTTATGTCAACCAGGTAGGGGGGCAGGATGAATTGGTGTTCGATGGCGGTTCCTTTGCTGTTAATCGCGATGGCCGCGTAGCGGCGTCGGCGGTCGAGTTTGAAGAAGCGTTGTGCTGGCTTGAGATCGACGGCGCAGATGTAGATCCCGTCACTATTCGGGAGGGTGTGCGCACTCATGCTCGAGATGATGTGGCTGCGGTCTGGCAAGCCTTGGTCCTTGGCGTTAGGGATTATGTCAACAAAAATGGTTTCCCCGGCGTGGTACTGGGCCTCTCTGGTGGCATCGATTCTGCAGTGACTTTGGCCGTGGCGGTGGATGCATTGGGCGCTGAGCGCGTTAACGCGGTGATGATGCCCTTTCGTTATACAGCATCGATATCTATTGAAGATGCACAGGCACAAGCGGTTGCAATGGGCGTGGCTTATCGTTCTATATCGATTGAATCCCTCTACGAATCTTTCACGGAGGCTCTTGCCGAGGAGTTTCAGGGCTTGGCGCCCAATATTACCGAGGAAAATCTACAAGCCCGATGTCGCGGCGTCTTGCTCATGTCCATTTCAAATAAAAAGAATCTCTTGGTACTGACAACCGGTAACAAAAGTGAGCTTGCAGTGGGCTATTCCACGTTGTACGGGGACATGGCTGGTGGGTTCGACGCGCTCAAAGACTGCCCAAAAATGTTGGTTTATGCTTTGGCGCGATACAGAAATAGCCTGAATCCGTGCATTCCTGAGCGGGTGATTACTCGGCCACCTTCAGCTGAATTAGCGCCGGATCAAAAAGATGAGGACAGCTTGCCTCCCTATGAAGTGCTCGATGCCATTATTGAGCACTATGTAGAGCAAGATCTCAGTGCTCGCGATATTATCGCTCTGGGTTTTGCTGAGGCAGATGTACGACGGGTTGTGAGGCTCATCGACCTCAATGAATATAAGCGCCGTCAAGCGCCTGTGGGCGTGCGTATTACTCAGCGTGGTTTTGGGCGGGATCGCCGCTATCCAATTACTTGGGCGTGGCGCGGTCCCTGAATTTTCAGCGTCTAGGGGTCTAGGGGCCTTCCCTAGCTTTTAGGACGGTAGTCAAACTGCGGCGGTTCCGGTGGATCGAAAAGCCCTAAGGAGAGCTGATTGATCCATGAACGGTGCAGTCCGTCCAAATCGTACACACTCTCAAAGTCGCCATTTTCATTGAGACTCGGGTGGTCCGGAAAATTCTCGTGCAGCACGGTAATGGAATCTTTGGCCAGCTCATTGAAATCTAGCAAAATATAAGCTTGGGCCATGATGGCAAGACCATCGGCAACGGACGGTGTCTGCTGCATATGCTCAACCACGTAGCGGCCACGATTTAACGCCGCCATATAAGCACCTCGGCGAAAATAGTAGTTGGCAACGTGAACTTCGTGTCGGGCTAACATATTTCGCATGTGCACCATGCGTGCTCGAGCATCAGGGGCATAGGCACTGTCGGGGAATCTTGCCAATAGTTGTGCGAACTCGGCAAAGGCTTCTTTGATATGAGACACGTCGCGTTTCGTATCGTCAGTGGGCACAAATGAAGCGAGGAAGCCGCCCTCCATATCAAAGGCAGAGAGTCCTTTCATGTAGTAGGCGTAATCGACATTGGGGTGCTGTGGGTGAAGCCGAATAAACCGATCTGCTGCCTCGATGGCGGCCTCAAATTCGTAGGCACCGTAGTGTGCATAAACCAGCTCTAATTGCGCCTGTTCTGCATAGCGGCCAAAAGGATAACGGCTCTCAAGTAACTGCAGTGTTCTAATCGCGGTATTAAAGTTGCCGCTGTCCAGAGACCGTTGAGCTTCAAGGTAGATTTGTTGCTCTCCGTTATCGGCTATCTCAATATCGTCTTTGCCAAACCATGAGCAGCCACTGAAGACCACAATGATGGCAGCGAAGCTAATCAGTCGTGTGGTGGAGCGTATGGGCTGTAAAAGGTCCGAGTACAAAAGCTTGTAATCCTCAAGGCAAAGCGTTCTCATTCCCTATTGTAACGTCAACAGGGCGCCCGCCGCCAAATAAAAGATTGGGTGCAGAGTATACGCCATGAGCGATTGGGCATGAGGTTTCATTGAGTCAGGATAACTTCGATAGCATTAACGGTGAGGCGAGTATCTCGCGGGAACTTCATGGCACGCGTTTTGACCAGGCAGCGGCTATTTTATTTCCCGAATTCTCTAGATCGCGCCTACAAGCCTGGATTGGAGCTGGTGCGCTTACCCTCGACGGACAAACCGCGCGCGCTAAAGATAAAGTGACTCAGGGGCAGCACCTCGTGTTGGCGGCTGCGGTAGAACCTGCGGTGAGTTGGTCTGGCGATTCCCGACCGCTGGATATCGTGTACGAAGATGAGCATGTGCTTGTTGTCAACAAAGCTGCTGGTGTTGTGGTACACCCCGCAGCCGGTCACGCCGATGGGACTTTGGTGAATTCATTGATTGGATATGCCCCCGAGCTGGAGCAGCTGCCGCGGGGTGGCATCGTCCATAGACTCGATAAAGATACCACGGGCATTATGTTTGTCGCCCGTTCTCATCTGGCGCACCAGTCTTTGGTAAAGCAGCTTGCGGCCCGTTCCGTCCAGCGCATTTATGCGGCTGTCTGTCGAGGTGCGCTTTCGGGTGGCGGTTCGGTCAATGCCCCCATAGGGCGCCATCCTACGGTGCGAACGCGCATGGCGGTTAACGAGGGTGGTAAAGCTGCCATTACGCACTATCGAATCGCCGAGCGCTTCAGTCATCACACGTCCCTTTCGGTCAGCCTAGAGACGGGCAGAACGCACCAAATTCGGGTGCACCTAGCTTCACGCAACAACCCTCTCATAGGAGATCCTGTTTACGGGGGGCGTCCTAGGCCCCCCGCCGGTGCCAATACTGAGCTGCAAACGGCTCTTCGCACTTTTTCTCGTCAGGCATTACACGCGCAAACTCTGGCTTTTGATCATCCGGCAACGGGCCAGCGCTGCCAGTTTGAAACGCCACTACCTGATGATCTGCTCCAGCTACTGACGGTGCTGCGCGCGCACGACACCGTTTCGTCGCTATGACGCCGGTCTCAATGAATGTTATTCAAGCTGATGTTGGTGTGGCAGGTATTCACGCCTTCACAACCCTTAGAGCTAAAGGCACAAGTGATGCCCCTTTTCAAAGCTTGAATTTTGGCGATCACGTGGGCGATGACCCTCAAAAAGTAAAATTCAATCGCGATATCTTGCGGGATTCTCTACCGGGGAATGTGCCCCCGCGCTGGTTGCAGCAAATTCACGGTGTTGATGTGGTTGCTGCGCATTCGCTTGCCGAGGGTGAGGTGCCTGTTGCCGACGCGATATGGACTGATCGACCGGGTATGGCGGTGGCGGTTATGACGGCTGACTGTTTGCCTATCGTTTTAGCGGGACTTCATAGTGACTGGGTGGCTATTGTTCATGCAGGCTGGCGGGGGCTGGCGGCGGGAGTCATTGAGGCAACACTCGCTGCGGTACCGGGAAGTTTTGAAGGGGCGCGGGCCTGGTTTGGACCTGCTATCGGTCCCTGTTGCTTTGAGGTAGGCGCAGAAGTGCGCGCGACTTTTCTAGAGCGTTTTGGCGCGACGGTAACAGGGTGTTTTTCCTCGGCCGATAGCTCGGGGAAATATCTCGCGGATTTGGCAGGGATGGCAGCCCTGCGCCTGCATGACCTGGGTATTAACAAGGTCTCTCATTCTGGACGCTGCACGGCTTGCGAATCACAGAATTTCTTCTCCTATCGCAGAGACGGCATAACCGGGCGCATGGCCACCGTGGGGATGATACTGCCGCAATAAAACTGCCACTTGAAATTAGGCGTGTTCGACGCCATTTAATTTGTCAGGGCAAGAAGCCTACAAGTTATTGGTGAGGGGATAATCACATGCGTATGGATAAGCTAACCAACCCGTTACAAAACGTATTGGCAGACGCGCAATCGCTGGCCGTAGGCCGCGATCAGCAGTTTATTGAGCCAATACACATGCTTAAAGCACTGCTTGATCAGTCGGGAGGCTCTGCCGTTCCTTTGTTGCAAAAAGCCGGTGCCAACGGGTCACAGCTGGCTGGCGATGTGAATGATGCTTTGTCGCTAGTGCCGACGGTAAAGGGTGGGCGCGGCGATGTGCACTTATCTCAAGACGCCAGCCGATTGCTTAATCGGGCCGATAAATTGGCCCAGACTCGCCAAGATGCTTACCTATCCTCTGAGCTTGTTTTGTTGGCGATGGCCGATGCCAGTTCTCCAGTGGCCAAATTATTAGCGAAGTCTGGGGCGAGTCGCGCTTCTTTGGAGCAAGCGATTGATGAGGTGAGAGGTGGTGAGGGCGTGAATTCGCCCGACGCAGAAACCTCTAGACAGGCCCTTGAAAAATATACCGTAGACCTAACTGAGCTCGCCGAAGTCGGCAAGCTCGACCCTGTTATTGGTCGCGATGATGAAATACGACGGACCATTCAGGTGCTGCAACGCAGGACTAAAAATAACCCCGTTCTCATTGGTGAGCCCGGTGTGGGTAAGACGGCAATTATTGAAGGGTTAGCCCAGCGCGTTATTAATGGTGAAGTCCCTGAAGGTTTGAAAAACAAGCGGATTCTGTCGTTGGATCTTGGCGCATTGTTAGCCGGAGCAAAATTTCGCGGTGACTTTGAAGAGCGCTTGAAAGCGGTTCTCAACGAACTCTCCAAAGAAGAGGGGCGGGTCATCTTATTTATCGATGAACTGCATACCATGGTGGGTGCGGGTAAGTCTGAGGGCTCCATGGACGCAGGTAACATGCTCAAGCCTGCGCTGGCACGGGGTGAATTGCACTGCGTCGGTGCGACAACACTCAATGAATATCGTCAGTTCGTCGAGAAAGATGCGGCTTTAGAGCGGCGTTTTCAAAAAGTCTTAGTTGATGAGCCCTCTGAAGAGGACACGATTGCTATTTTGCGTGGACTCAAAGAGCGCTACGAGGTGCATCACGGGGTCGCCGTTACTGACAGTGCCATTATTGCTGCGGCGAAACTGAGTCAACGCTATATCACGGATAGACAATTACCCGATAAGGCGATTGATCTTGTGGACGAGGCTGCCAGTCGTATTCGCATGGAGATAGATTCAAAGCCAGAAAGTATGGATCGATTGGAGCGACGACTGATACAGCTGAAAATCGAGCGAGAGGCGGTCAACAAAGATCAAACCGAAGCCGCACAAAAGCAGGTGGCAATGCTAGATGAGCAAATTTCTGATCTCGACCAAGAGCTGTCTGATCTCGATGAAATTTTAACCGCCGAAAAAGCGGCTGTTCAGGGCGCTGCAAAAATTAAAGCGGCCATCGAACAGGCTAAATTAGATTTGGAAATGGCACAGCGTGCCGGTGATCTGACGCGAATGTCAGAAATTCAGTACGGGCAGCTACCCGAGCTCCATAAGCAGCTGGGCATTGCAGAGCAGGTGGAGCAAGGCCCTACGCAGTTGCTGCGCAATCGAGTGACCGAAGAAGAGGTTGCTGAGGTGGTGTCCCGTTGGACGGGGATTCCAATATCTAAGATGCTCGAGGGTGACCGAGAGAAACTGCTGCGCATGGAGTCAGTTCTCCATGAGCGTGTGGTTGGGCAAGAGGAAGCTGTGGTTGCCGTTGCCAATGCGGTGAGAAGATCACGGGCCGGGCTCTCCGACCCACATCGTCCCAATGGTTCGTTTTTGTTCCTGGGGCCCACGGGGGTGGGTAAAACGGAGCTGTGCAAAGCGTTGACGAGCTTTGTTTTCGATAGTGATCAAGCCATGGTTCGTCTTGATATGTCAGAATTCATGGAGAAGCACTCTGTGGCTCGACTCATTGGTGCACCTCCGGGTTATGTGGGGTACGAGGAGGGTGGCTATTTAACAGAGGCGGTGCGGCGCCGACCTTACTCCCTGTTGCTTCTTGATGAAGTGGAAAAAGCACATCCCGATGTCTTTAATATACTGCTTCAAGTTTTGGAAGATGGCCGCCTCACAGACGGTCAGGGGCGGACTGTCGATTTTAGAAATACCGTGATTGTAATGACCTCTAATTTGGGCTCCGATCTCATTCAGGAGATGGCGGGAGATGGGCATTATGACACGATGAAGAATGCGGTTATGGAGGCGGTGGGCAGGCACTTTCGTCCAGAATTTATTAACCGAGTCGATGAAACCGTGGTGTTTCACCCGTTGGCTCAAGCCCAAATTCGGGGTATTGCCAGTATTCAGGTTGCGCATCTTAGGCAGCGGCTTGGGGAACGCGATCTAGTGCTGCAAATGTCAGATGACGTGCTCGATCATCTGGCGGAAGCAGGATTTGATCCTGTCTTTGGGGCCAGACCCTTAAAACGGGCCATCCAGCAGTTGCTGGAAAATCCTTTGGCGCAGCAAATTTTACAGGGCGACTATGCTCCCGGCGACACGATAGAGGCGCTGTTAGCGGGCCATAAAATCATTTTTAGTCGACGAGAGTAAGCCATCGTGGTCGGTATAGGCATATAGCAGTTAATGATGTTTTCTTGACGCCTATTATTGCTCAGGCTAGCCGTCTTTTCTTGAGGGAGCGGCAAAATGCGTTCAGGGATTCTAGCCTTATCGGTGCGGCGTGGGCGTTTTGCTTGGAATCCCGAGAGGGGTCTTTACCGGTTTTTTTGGGGGCGCCACCCGTCAGCTCATAACGCGGAAATTAGGCCTGCAGTGCCTACAGGGTTTTCCTTGCTTGAGCTCCTTATCGTGTTGGGCATCGTCGGTATTTTAGCAACGATTGCTTTGCCTAATTACCAAGAGCATTTGAGAACAGCTACAGCGAAGAAAGGGGCGCTTAGCTTGCTTTCTTTTGCGCTGCTACAAGAGCGGTTACGAGTTACCCATGGTGCCTATCAACCGGGGCCCGTGCTGCTGGCCTCTCAACCCTTGTCGGCGCATCTGCGGCAGCGTTATGAGCTCATTGTGGCCCTGTCCCCATCAGCCTTTGAGTTGTCTTTGATCCCCAAAGCAGCGCAGGAAAATTACCCCACCCTGACACTGGATAGCCAAGGTGGGCGCAGACCCGCCTCGTATTGGCCTTAAGTCGCCGATGGCTGAGTCTTCATGTTGCTAGATGCCTTATTCGCCAGTGTCCTTAGCACGGTTATTTTCCTTGGATTGTTTGCATTGACCGAGAGCATCATTTTAACCGATGCCATTAATTTGCAACTCACCGTATCTCAGACCCATCTTCGCAGCGTTGAGGGTTATTGGCGCATAGCAAAGTTTCTAGGCCGCGATATTCCGATCGGCGATAACCTCTGTGAAGTTTCCCCGCCATGGCTTCTGCAATGGTGCAACGATTGGCGACAAATAAAGCGCGATTGGGCGATCGAAGGGCTGCTGTGTATGCAAGAGGACTCGAAGCACGTTATTGCCATGGTGCGGCTGCATGGCGAGCACTGTTTCAACAGTGATGGTCCGCTGCTTAAACACCGCTGGCCCATCAGTTGATATTCAGATCGAGCGACGTTCACGGTGTCTATCGGATTAAACCTCTCAAGGCTAACGCGGTGGGGTTTTCCTTAGTCGAACTGTTGATTGGACTGACATTGGGTGCATGGCTGGTCTCTTCCGTCGCACTAACGGCACAGCGACTGTGGCTAATGGCGCATTGGTCGGCCGATGAAGTTGAGTTGGCTGAGCGTGGCGACTTTGCTTTGAGGCATTTGTCTTTGGCATTACTTCAGGCTGGGCCAATGACTGTAGACAGTATGGGCCGTTCTCCCTGTGAGGCGGCTGAAGTCATTCAGGCATCATCTTCTCAAGACAGAACCGACATTCGCTTTATCGAAAAGGGGGGGGTGGGTATCCGAGTGGTGCGACAGGGCGAGCTTGCCTGTCTACCTTCAAGGAATTTAGTGAAAAGCGCACCCTTACTAATCATTGAGGCAGCGCACTCCTGTCTTTGGCAAGCATGCGGTGCAGATTTTTTATCGGGCGGCGGCAATCGGGGCCTCCGGTGCATTTCAGACTCGACAACTTCGGGGCTTGACCCTGGGTTAAATCACTTGGGAGATTCCACAGAGGGCTGCGTGAGCGTCGATGGGGTTAAGCGCTGGTCTAGGCGCCTGTATTACCTTCGAGACTTTGCTTGGAGTGAGGGTGATGGCATGGGCGCGCTTATGATGAAGACCTGGCGGCTTGAGGATGGGCGCTTTGGTCGCGGCGAGGTGGTAGCGCCTGGCGTAGGTGATTGGGTTCTCGCGCCCATTAAACTTCCCTCAGGTCTCGAAGGCAGACATTTACTGGCAGGTTTAGATATCAGCCTGACTTTATTGGGCGCTCGCGCAGGCCTCGGTGCCCCCCTGATGGGTGCAGACGTGCAGCTGCCCCACAGTAATGACGCGCCCCAGCGCGGCTATCCAGCCTTGTTAGACGGCTCTAGTCAGCGAATGATATTGAGAACACGGGTGCTAAGCCGTCATTTGCGTATCCCTGAGCTCCTCGGGCAGACAGGCATGGCAACCGAATGACGTCATCGCAGCTAAAGGTTATTAGAGGTCAATCTGGGGTTATTTGCATCGCTATCGTAATGGTTATTTGCTTAATCACCACGCTGATCCTGCTCACTGCTTATGAGGGGTCTATGGTGGGTCTTCTGAGGCATGACGCGCAATAATTTGCCCTGTACTTAACCAAAGTGCCGCTTTTGACGGCGTTTTGGCCGAGAATTTTTCCTAGGGCTGCCTGATTCACATTGTTAAAAAATCGGACTATCAAGTGCGTATTGCATTTTAGATTTTTTTTTGCAACGCAAAATACGATAATAAGTGCGTAATTTTGAACCAATGACGGTTATTGGTTGATGCTAGGTGATGCTATGTCCGGTCGGGAAAATAATAACGGCGGTTTTACGCTCATAGAGCTTTTAATAGCGATAGCTATTGTGGGCGTTTTGGCGGCGACAGCTTACCCCTCCTATCAAGATCATGTGCGCAGAGGCCATCGGGCTGCGGCACAGTCTTTAATGCTGGAAATAGCGCAGCGTCAGCAGCAGCACTTTCTCAATAGTCGATCTTATGCAAAGACGCTGACAGCTTTAAACTATCCCGCCGATGTGCTGGCAGAGTTTCCTTCAGGCAGTTCTGTTGCCACAGATGTGGCGCCGTTTTATACCGTTGCTAGCCCCCAGTTAGGCGCTCTAGACGGCCCACCCCCCTCATTTCAGCTAAGCCTTCAACCCCTTACCGGTACTTTGCAGGTGGGTGATGGGGCCCTTTGCATCAGTAACGCCGGGTCTCGAACCCGAAACTGTCAAAGCGGCGGCTCGGTGGCGGCTTGGTGATGAAATTTTCGCGCGGTTTCACCCTCGTTGAGTTACTCATGGGGCTGGCTATTTTGTCTATTGTGACGACCACGGTAGTCCCCTCTTTTTCTCAACTGCTTGCCGAGCAACGGTTGCGGCAAGTCAGTAATGAGCTGCGCATGTCACTGACTCTAGCGAGATCAGAAGCGATTAAGCGCAACCAGACCGTCAATGTTCTGCCAGCAGAGAGTGCATGGAGCGACGGTTGGTGTGTGGAGTCTGATACGGCGGTCAGCTGCACGAGCTCATCTCTGGGGGCTTATGTGGTTCCCAAAAGCATTGCAGTGACCGCGAGTTCTGGTAGCGCCAGTCTTGCCTTTAATTCCTGGGGTCGCACGGCTAACTGCCCTAAGTTTGAGATAGAGACAGCTGGATCTGGCGGTACTTGTAGTGTGTGTTTGTATGTTGAAACCGATGGACGCGTTGTGGCTAACCCCGGGGTTTGTTCAAGCCAGTGTCCAGAAGCCAACACCGATTTCTCTTGGTCTGGATCGTGCAGCTCATAACCGCTCACACGAGTAAGGGGTTCACCCTTATTGAGGTGCTTGTCACTTTTTTAATAACGACCGTGGGGCTTCTGGGGCTTGCCGCGCTGCAGGTCAATACCATGAATGATCAGTTCGAGGCCATTCAGCGCGCTCAGATTACAGCGATGGTTGATGATATGGCTGCGAGAATCCGGATGAACCCTGCGGCTGCTGGAGCGGGGGCCTACGCAGAAGATCTTTTAGAGGGCACGGGGGGGTATTACGGGCTTTTGGAGGTGTCGTCTGAGTGTTCGGCCATAACCGCAGTGCGTCGTGATTTGTGCGAGTGGAATCGAACAATTGCTGGCGCGGCTCGAATGTCGAAAGGGCAAAATATGGCTTCACCTTTAGGCGCTCGTGGGTGTATTCACTCCGGTAGTGCGAGCGCTAGCGGTGAGGTGGTTATTAGGGTCAGTATTGCCTGGCAGGGTATGACTAAGTCAGTTATTCCCGCGGTAACCTGCAGTCTGGGGGAGTATGGCAGCGAAAACCTACGCCGGACAATTTATCGCGATGTTGCTGTTCGGTGAATTTTTCTAACGGGGCCTATCCGCGAAAGCCGTCTGGTTTTGGTCTCATCGAAATAATGATCGCTATGACTCTGGGTATTGTCATTATTCTAGGCATAACAACCTTATTTGCGGATACCAGTAAGAGCCTGGCAAGTGTAGATCGGTCAGGTCGCCAAATAGAAAATGCGCTATTCACCTTGGAGTTACTGGCGTCTGAGTTGTCGCTTGCAGGGTACTGGGGTGGTGCTAATTATCCAGTGGATGCAGAAACTCAAATCTTTGTCTCGGGGGAGGTGCCGCCGGCAGCGCCCTCCGGGTTGAACTGGAACGTAGCGACAGAGGTTCCTCCTACCTGCCTGGGTACCGGCGCAACGATTTCGGGCACTTCGGACAATGCCAAAGCCGAGCTTGCCTTCGCAATGGAGTACCCGTTGTTTTCTGCGTTAGGCACTACTCTGAATTCAGAGATTACTGGCGGCGTCTGTGGCAGCAGTACTATGGCACCCTCCAACTCGAATTCAGACTATTTTGTTATTCGTCGAGCGGGTAGCTGCGCTACGGGGGCGCACCCGGCACCGACCCTAAACCACTGCCGTCCCCTAGGCGATTATTACCACCTGCAAACCAACGGCTGCTACTCCGAAAATCTGGGCTTATCCGGTGGCGAGCTGAAGTTGTTGAGGGTCAACGACGTCAATGTTGGCAGCAAGTTAACTTATACCGGTTATGACTGTAGTACCCCCGCGCCAATTTATAGACTGGTTTCGCGGATTTACTACGTCGATGAAGATGACACGTTGACTCGCCTGTACCTTGATAGCTCGGGGGCGGGGTTGGCATTTAAGACCGAGGTGCTTGTCGACGGCGTGGAGTTACTGCGTTTTGAATGGTTTGTTGATACTGACGGCGATGGTCAGTACGACCGGGTTACCAGAGCCCCCTCTATTATTGATTGGCCTAATATTATTGGGGTAAAAATTTGGACGGTCGTGCGCTCTAGTCAAAGGGAGCCGGGTTATTTAGATGACGCCACTTACACGATTGCGGGTGAGTCGTGGTCGGTACCCACTAGCAATGTGAGCTATCGGCGAGTGGTACAAAGTCGAATGGTGGATGTCTCTAATATCGGGAGTCGCAGACGGTGAGCGCACCTCGAGGTCAACAGGGCGTTGTTCTTTTGGTGGCCCTGATTATGTTGCTGCTGGTCACCATCATGGGGGTAGTTGCAGCGAGCCAGGTGCAGAATAATTTAAAAATAGTCCAAAATGTAGAGGCGCGCAGCGCTGTCCGAAGCGCGGCCTTGCGCGCTATTCAAGAGGCGATAGCCACCCCGGGGTTTCTGAAGGGTACCCAAGCATTCAGTCAGGGCTGTAATGGCAGCAGCTTCACACGTTGTCTCGACCTCAGTGGTGACGGCGTAGAAAATGACGTGGTTGTCGAGCTCTCCCGCCCTGTGTGCATCTCCGGTTCTCCGATCCGCAATTCGCAACTGAATGTGTTGACCAGCCCTGAAGACGCAAGCTGCTTTCAACCAGGACTGTATTCCTTGTGCGCAGCCGCGATTTGGGAAGTGACCGCGGTAGCGCAAGATCTCACCACGGGTGCCAAAGTTGAAGTCCGCCAAGGATTACAAACCCGAACTTCACTCAATTTACTGGCCTCAGCTTGTCGCTAAATACCGAAATCTCTTTTGAGAGGAGTCGATGTATGAACAATTGCTTTCGTTATTTTCTCATATCACTCATGGGGCTTACGATGACCCCTTTTGTCGCTCTGGCTGAGGACATTGATCTTTTTGCGAGTGGCCTAACAGCGGGTTCCGCCAGCAGTTCCCTGCCCAATGTTATTTTCGTGCTCGACAACACCTCCAACTGGTCGAGGCAAAGTCAGAAGTGGCCAGAAGGTGCTCAGCAGGGCCAGTCTGAGGTGGCTGCAATAAAAAACACGCTGGCGGCGCTCCCTCCTGATGTCGATCTAAATGTTGGCCTCTTTGAATACACAACGCTTGGAACAGCGAATCAAGACGGTGGCTATGTTCGCTTCGATTTACAGCCTTACAAGGCGGCTCAGGGTGCCTTTAATGCCACACTCGATAAAATTTACGAGGGTATTAATGATCCGGCGGAAAAGCGAAATTCCAATAGTTCACTGGGTAACTTGGTGGCTGATGTTTATCACTACTTGGCCGGTGAGGCGCAAATTTTCAACGGTGCAGGTACTCCCTCTGCACTGGCTGATGCCGATGGTTACGCCATGCCCTGGGGCCGTTTTGCCTCGCCGCTGAATTCGGAGTCACTTTGTGCCGAAACCTATATCATTTTTATTGGCAATCCAGACTCCAACGGGCCTGAGACCGACACGACATCCAACTCTTTGGTCCTTGCGGGGCTTTATTCAGAGTTCAATATGAATCCTCCTGCGGCGTTAGCCGGTGCTTCCAGCGGCGGGCTTTCCATGCCGCAATATCAAACGGTTTCGGTATCCTCGGGAAGCTCTAATCAGGTGGATTTAGGGCTTTCTGCGCAATGCTATTCGGAACCATCGATCTGCAGCTCTGCAATTGTGGCGAACCCCTTAGAAACAGCAGAAGTTGAAGGCGCCTGTGTTGATGCCGCGGCGGGTTGTTTCTGTAGCACCTCAAACAAGACGGCTGATCGGCGAAAAGAAGATTGTCCGGGGAACGGTAACAGCCAGCAGTATCAGTACCGAGTGTTTCAAAGTGTCGGCGCGGGTGGCGTGGACGGACATGCTGCAACTGGCGCTGAAATAGACGGCGTGGCATACAATTTTGATGATTGGACTAAATTTCTTAAGGAGTTTGGTGTTCCGGTAGCGGTAGTTGACGATGACGGCAGTACCGAGATTTATCGTTCCCAAGTGACGACCTATACCGTTGATGTTTACAACGCTAAACCCAATGCATTGCACTCGTCGCTGCTCGATAGTGCGGCAGAGCAGGGAGGGGGCTACCGGCAGTCAGCCACTAATGCCGCAGAGATTGAGGCAGCGTTAGGCCGTATCTTTGGCGATATTATCGACATTAATACTTCATTTGCTGCCGTGACTCTGCCGCTTTCCTCAACCAATCGTGCTCAAGCGGACAATCGCGTCTTTGTGGGCATGTTTAGACCGGGTGCCGATCGAAAGCCTCGTTGGCTGGGCAATCTTAAGCAGTATCAGCTGGCCGTCTTTAATGGCCAGGTTGAGCTGGCCGATGTGGCTTTAGAGCGGGCGATCAACCCACAAACCGGGTTCGCTCAATCCTGTGCCACCAGCTTTTGGACCTCGGATAGTAGTGACGTTAATGTTGCCTTAGAGGGTAACCAACCTTACTTTGAAGGTTTAGCCCTCGACCCCAACCCGGTCAGTGCCTGCTCGCCGAGCCGGCTAGGAGGTCGCAGCGTGCTCTCCGACTCCCCCGATGGGCCCTTTGTTGAAAAAGGGGGTGCTGCCCAGCAGATCCGTAACCAAAGTGGTCCAGGAGGCGCCAGTAGTAGAGTCATTTTGACGGAGTCAGGGGGCGCAATAAGAGCCGTCGACGTAAACGATTTTACGGAGTCGGTGTATTACCGGTACTTACTGGGTGAAGATCCTGGACTGCGAGGCGGTGATGCGAAAATTCTCCTTAGCAGCGGTAGCTATGGGGTTAATCCTAACCTTGGCGTAGTCGAGCAAATGCCAGAGACGGGGTTGCGTGCGACCATTCATGGCGACATTGTTCACTCGCGCCCGTTGACAGTGAGTTACGGAACAAAGCCCGACGGCGGAACCTTGTTTCGTGTTTTTTATGGTGGCAACGACGGGCTGTTTCGAAGCCTCAATCCAGATTCGGGAGCCGAGGACTGGGCGTTTATCGCGCCGGAGCACTACGCCGGCATTGAGCGGCAATATCGCAATACACCTTCGGTCGACTATTTCGGGTTGGCGGCGTCATTATCAACAAGCATCGAGGCGCAAAAAAAGGCTTATTTTTTTGATGGCTCCACAGGGATACACGCTACCTACAATAACGCCAATGAGCTGACGACCGCCTATATTTTTCCCACTATGCGGCGCGGCGGTCGCATGGTTTACGGTCTAGATGTGAGCCCAAGTCAGGGAGAGGCCGGGCAGCCACCAGACGCACCCGCCTTGCTTTGGAAGTTGGGTTGTCCTAGTCCAACGCAAGATAGTCAGTGTACTCCCGGGTTTACCAACATCGGGCAAACCTGGTCGACGCCAGTTGTTGGCTTTGTTGAGGGGTATCTGGGAGGGGGCAGTCCCGTCCTTATGATGGGGGGGGGCTGGGACAGTTGTTTAGATGTGGACGCAGCAACATACGCCTGTTCAGATGCCGCCAAGGGCAATAGCGTTTATCTTGTTGATGCGGAGCGTGGTGTTTTGCTGGCTGAATTTCCCACAGATGCGCCCGTGGTAGCTGAGGTTGAGCCTCTGGATATCGATTTTGACGGCAACATCGACTTTGTTTACGTAGCTGATGCGGCGGGAGGGTTGTATCGGATTGCGCTAAGTCAGCTTCAGGGCTCTAGCTTAACTTCGGCAGCCGCATTGGATGAGAGCGCTTGGTTTATTCAGAAAATTGCGAGCGTGTCCTCATCAAGTAAGCGATTCATGAGTCGCCCTGTTGCGGGGGCCGTTGGAGCTAACGTTTTTATCACCTTGGGTAGCGGTGATCGAGAGCGGCCCCTCAAGCTCAACTACCCCTATGATCAGCAAGTGGAAAACCGTTTTTATGCCTTTATTGACAGGCCTTACTTGCAAGACGATGAGTTTGATTTAAAGGCCCGCCAAACGATCAACCTAGATGGCGACACGTTGGTCAATGCTGCTCAAGGCTTGGCGTCGGGAGCAGTCATCACGGATTATGATGGTTGGTATATCGATCTTCTGGATCGTGGAGAGCAGGTTGTCAATCAGTCGGCTATTGGCGGCGGGTATGTTTTTTTTAACACCTTTCAGCCCGATGGTGGCGGCGCAGGCATGTGTGCAAACTTAGGCGCGGCGAAGGCTTATCGTGTGCCTTTATTTTCTCCAGAAAATGATTTGGGTCAGAAATTTGGTGAAGGTATTCCAATTCCCCCCATCATTGTCACGGTAGATCTTGATTCCAACGGATCGAGTTGCTTTGGTGCTGGCTGCGGTTCTGGTGAAGTGACCGAGGATGTGGTGACTGTTTGTATCGGCTGCAAAGGCTTCGATCCTGTTGAGATAAAGCCCTTAAGCGCGGATCAGCTCACGGAAGCTTTTCGCGTGGAAAACATTGATCGCCTGTAGCTAGGCCGATTCAAAGGCTAGCAGTGGCTTTTTTCTACCTGACGGGCATCTGACAATTTCACCTCAATTTCTGCAGAGGACATAAATCGCACGGTACCGTCGGGGTCGACCGTGCGTATTCGTGAAAAATTTTCGTAGGTGTAAATATTGTCTTGCGCGTGCTTACAGAGATCGGCGTTTTTCTGTATGCGTACAGAAGCTGCAGGACTTTTGCTCGGTGCTTGTTGGGAAGGGTTAGCGGTGCCTGTTTCCACTGTGTTTGCGGTTTTTTCATCACGCCGAATGCTGCTTTTGCCGTATTGAGCGCTGTCTAGGGTCGTATAGGCCGTGCCTGGGGGTGGTGGCCGGTCACTGATGACAGGTCTGCCATTAATGTCACTCCATCGGTACATAATGGCGGCCACGGTGGGATGTGCGAGCACACCTAACAGGCAGGTTGTGATGATCGTGGCGTTCCAGCTGAGCGCGGTCGGCATGCTAACTCTCAATTTCGACGTGTGCTAGTCAAGCTACTGTTATCTTGCTATTTCGGCAATATCACACGTTGTTAATGCACAGCATTTCTTGACTTTTTTACGACACCTTTTCACTATGTCGATCGTCACGCGAACGGCAACGGCTAACGATGAGTACCCTCATCCGCTGGCCCACCCCCATGACGGGATAGTTATGAGGGCTGTTTGCGGGTTCCGTCTGGTGCGTTATGCGCACTTCGGGCTCGACACTGCGCTACCCCGCAGGCCGACCGATACACGGGTTTCGTGATCGCTGTTCTGGCAGGGTGCTAGGATTTGATCCGACCAGTGTTTCGTGCGACAGGCAGCGGCGGTGTGGCAGGGGCGTAAGCCCAAGGCTCCCGTCAGTGTATGACACCCCTGAAAGGTGGGAGCGAAACATGGAACAACTATCTGGCGGCGAAATGATCGTCCGGGCTTTGGAAGACGAAGGCGTCGAGTACATATTCGGCTATCCGGGCGGAGCAGCCCTACATATATACGATGCAATTTTTAAGCTCGACTCTGTCCCTCATATCTTAGTTCGCCACGAGCAAGCTGCTACCCATGCGGCCGATGGCTATGCCCGCGCCACGGGGAAACCGGGCGTTGTCTTGGTAACGTCGGGGCCAGGTGCCACCAACGCGATCACGGGGATAGCCACCGCTTATATGGATTCGATTCCTATGGTGGTGCTGTCTGGGCAGGTGCAAACCCATTTAATTGGTGAAGACGCGTTTCAGGAAACCGATATGGTGGGGGTGTCTCGCCCCATCGTGAAACACAGTTTCATGGTGAAGCGCACTGAAGATATTCCCTCTATTATTAAGAAGGCGTTTTACATTGCGACCACGGGGCGGCCGGGTCCCGTCGTGATTGATATTCCCAAGGATCTCACCCACCCCGAGCACAAGTTCGATTACCACTACCCGGAGAGTGTGAGCTTGCGCTCTTACCAGCCCTCCAATAAAGGGCATACGGGTCAAATTCGTAAGGCTGCTAGGCTATTACTGTCTGCCAAGCGCCCTATTATTTACGCCGGTGGTGGCGTTATTCAGGGCGAGGGGTGCGACCTGCTGACCACTTTGGCCCAAAAACTCAACTACCCGGTCACCAATACCCTCATGGGTTTGGGCGCTTACCCTGGCTCTGATCGACAGTTTTTGGGGATGCTGGGCATGCATGGTTTTTATGAAGCCAATATGGCAATGCATCACTCCGATGTGATTTTGGCGGTGGGGGCTCGTTTTGATGATCGGGTTACCAACACCGTGGGCAAATTTTGCCCGGGCGCCAAGATTATTCATATTGACGTGGATCCCGCCTCCATCGCTAAGATTATTCCCGTCGATATCCCCATAGTGGGCCCGGTTCAAACGGTGCTGACTGAGCTACTGGCTCAGATTGATGCCCAATTGGAAGGCAGCGATCGAGAAATGCCTGAACCTGCAGCATTGGCGCAGTGGTGGCAGCAAATTGAGAGCTGGCGTGAGGCCCACGGGCTTTGGCATGGACGCCGCTACGGCGAAAGTGAGCTGGCCATGCCTCAGGACGTTATTAAGTGTCTTTATGAGGTGACCGAAGGCGATGCCTATGTCACGTCAGATGTCGGTCAGCATCAAATGTTTGCAGCTCAATACTATAAGTTTGATAAGCCTCGCCGTTGGATAAATTCAGGGGGCTTGGGAACGATGGGCTTTGGTTTGCCCGCGGCCATGGGTATTAAACTGGCCTTGCCCGATGCTGAGGTGGCCTGTGTAACCGGGGAGGGGAGTATTCAAATGAATATTCAGGAGCTCTCTACCTGTGCGCAATATGGCACCCCGATCAAAATAGTGAGTTTGCGCAACAACTACTTGGGAATGGTTAAGCAGTGGCAGGATATGCAGTACGAGGGTCGATATTCAGAAAGCCATTACGCAGCCTCATTGCCCGATTTTGTGAAACTTGCCGAATCCTTTGGTCATGTGGGTATCAAGGTGGAGAAGCGAGATGATCTCGAGGCGGCGATGCGCGAGGCTTTCGCTTTGAAGGACCGCTTAGTATTCCTCGATGTTTTCGTTGAACCCCATGAGCACGTCTATCCGATGCATGTGGCCCCAAGCGGTGCCATGAAAGATATGTGGCTCAGTAAGACGGAGAGAACCTAACATGCGACGTATTCTGTCTGTATTACTCGAAAATGAACCGGGGGCGTTGTCTCGGGTCGTGGGGCTGTTTTCGCAGCGTGGCTACAACATTGAATCGTTGAACGTGGCACCCACAGACGATCGTTCCTTGTCGCGTTTGACGCTGACGACCACAGGGGATGACCTTAAGATTGAGCAGATCAACAAGCAGCTCAATAAACTGATCGATGTGGTCAAGGTGGTCGATCTTACCGAGGGCGCTCACGTTGAGCGTGATCTGTTGTTGGTGAAGGTACGTGCGGTGGGCCAGCAACGCGATGAGGTGAAGCGGACTACCGATATTTTCCGTGGTCAGATTATCGATGTAGGCCCCGCGACGTACGTCATTCAGTTAACAGGGCCCACTGAGAAACTGGATTCTTTTGTAACTGCTCTGGGCGATGCCGAAATTATGGAAGTCGTGCGTTCGGGTGTGGCGGGCATGGCGCGAGGCGAGAAGGTATTGGCGCCCTGATAGCGCCTGATGTCTATCTTTCATTGCGGGAGCGGGTGGTGAGCGTATAGACTCCCCGCGATAAACAAAACAATCACTGGGGAATTTCTTATGGCGTTTGATCTAATTATGCCGCCGATCGTTGGTTTAGTCGGGCTGCTTATAGCCTTTGTCATCTATAGCGTGATGTCTAAGCATGACGCGGGTCCCGATAATGTACAGCGTATTGCGGACCAAATTCATATTGGTGCGATGGTGTTTATGCATCGCGAGTATAAAATGCTAGCCGCATTTGCTGGGGTATTAGTCCTCGGTATCTATCTGTCCCCTTTGGGTCAAGATACGGCAATAGCGTTCATTGTCGGTGCGGTGTCTTCAGCGACAGCGGGCTATCTCGGTATGTATGCCGCGACCCGTGCCAACGTCAGAACCGCTGTAGCGGCCAATGACTCCGGTCCAGCGAAGGCGCTGAATATCGCGTTCTATGGTGGTTCAATCATGGGTCTTTGCGTCGCTTCACTGGGGCTTATCGGATTAGGCGGTCTTTTCTATTTTTTCGGCACCGACGCTGAATCAGCACATTCTATTCACGGCTTTGGCATGGGTGCTTCGGTTGTCGCGCTGTTTTCCCGAGTGGGTGGCGGTATCTTTACCAAAAGTGCCGATGTGGGCGCCGATCTCGTCGGTAAAATTGAGGCCGGCATTCCTGAAGACGATCCTCGCAACCCCGGTGTTATCGCAGATAACGTGGGCGATAACGTGGGTGACATTGCCGGTATGGGTTCAGACATCTTCGAGAGCTACTGTGGTTCGATGATTGCCTGTATCGCTATCGCCGCTACGATGGCGGTTGCCACTGAACAACAAACCTCGTTGATGGTGTTGCCTCTTGCCTTGGCTACCGTTGGCCTTCTGGCCTCATTAATCGGGATCGTCTTGGTGCGGGCCCGTTCAGCGGCTGCGCCTGAAGACGCACTGCGTAGTGGCACCCTTGCGGCCCCAGTCGTATTTGCCGCTATGGCCTGGTTCCTCGTCGAATCTCTCGGATTAGACGCTAAGGTTTGGTGGGCTGTTGTTTCCGGAGCAGTCGGTGGCGTCGCTATTGGCCTGATTACCGAGTACTACACCGGCGGCAGCCCGGTTCGTAAAATTGCTAAGTCCGGCGAAACCGGCCCGGCTACCGTCATGATCACGGGCCTAGCGGTGGGTATGGAGTCGGTGGTGATGCCGATACTGGCTTTAGCGGCCATTATTTATGCCTCTACCGAGCTGGCAGGGTTATACGGTGTAGGTATTGCTGCGGTGGGTATGCTATCGACGGTAGGTATTACCATGGCCATTGACGCTTACGGTCCGGTCGCGGACAACGCCGGCGGCATTGCTGAGATGTCAGGCATGGGCGAGGAAACGCGAAAAATTACTGATGGCCTGGATGAAGTGGGTAATACCACAGCGGCTATTGGTAAGGGTTTCGCGATTGGTGCTGCAGCACTTGCGGCACTCGCCATCATCGCGGCCTACGTCAGTACTGTGGCGGTACTCAACCCTGGATTTACGCTTGAATTATCTGAACCTCAGGTTCTGATTGGCATGTTTATTGGTGGTTCCATACCATTCCTTATTGCTTCTATCACTATGACTGCGGTGGGCGAAGCGGCCTTCGATATGATTAATGAAATTCGCCGGCAGTTTAGGGAAATTCCGGGTCTGCTTGAGGGCACAGCTGATCCCGATACCGAAAGGTGTGTCGATATTGCCACCACAGCTGCGCTGAAGCGCATGATTCTGCCTGGCGCTATTGCGGTGCTTGCGCCTGTCATCGTGGGCTTTGGCTTGGGTCCTGAATCTTTGGGCGGCATGTTAGCGGGTGGCTTGTTAGGCTGTGTTTTGATGGCGCTAATGATGGCCAATGCCGGCGGTGCCTGGGATAACGCTAAGAAGTATGTTGAAAAGGGCAACCTAGGTGGCAAGGGTTCAGACACGCACTCGGCGGTTGTCGTTGGCGACACTGTGGGTGACCCCTTCAAGGACACTTCAGGGCCTGCCATGAACATTTTGATTAACGTCATGGCTATTGTGAGCCTGGTTATAGCGCCGCTGCTGTAAGCGCGTGTATAAGCGTTGAGCGCCCGAGTTATTCGGGGATAAAAAAAGGAGCCTTGCGGCTCCTTTTTTTATGCGTTTAAACCTTTTACACGATCGATTTCATTTCGGTCATGTAGCCGCGCAATTCTTCGCCAACGAGTTCTACCGTGTGGTTGCGAATCTCGGCATTCACTTCAATAAGCGTTCTGTTATCGACACCATTACAGCCGGCCATGCCACCGCCAATGACATCGCTGCCTACTGATTGCATAAACTCAGTTAGCAAAGGTCTAGCGGCTTGATCAAACAGGTAGCAGCCATATTCTGCCGTATCGGAAATCACAACATTCATCTCATACAGTTTCTTTCTGGCGATCGTATTGGCAATGAGTGGCGTTTCGTGGAGGGATTCGTAATATGCAGATTCTTCAATAATGCCGGCGTCGACCATTGTCTCAAAAGCCAGCTCTACGCCGGCCTTTACCATGGCGATCATTAGAATACCCTTATCGTAGTATTCCTGCTCGGTGATTTCTTCCTCGGTGAGGGCCTGCTTCTCAAAAGCCGTCTCATTGGTCTCTGCGCGCCACTTCAATAAATTGGCATCGTCCTGTGCCCAGTCTGCCATCATGGTGCTTGAGAACACGCCAGACATGATGTCGTCCTGATGTTTCTCAAAAAGAGGTCGAAGGATATCTTTCATGCTCTCGGCTAGTTCAAAGGCCTTAATTTTGGCAGGGTTAGTCAGTCGGTCCATCATGTTGGTGATGCCGCCTTGCTTGAGGCCCTCTGTGACCGTCTCCCATCCATACTGTACCAATTTGGCGGCGTAACTAGGATCTGTGCCCAGTGCGACCATGCGGTCAAAGCAAAGCAGCGATCCAGATTGCAGCATGCCGCATAGAATGGTCTGTTCGCCCATTAAATCTGACTTCACTTCGGCAATCGGCGAAGATTCGAGTACGCCAGCTCGGTGAGCTCCGGTGCCCGCAGCTAAGGCCTTGGCAATGGCCATGCCTTCTCCTTGGGGGTCATTCTCCCGATGTACAGCAATCAATGTAGGAACACCAAATCCGCGCTTGTACTCTTCTCTGACCTCAGTACCCGGGCATTTGGGGCACATCATGACAACGGTGATGTCCTTACGAACCTGCATGCCTTCTTCTACTAAGTTAAAACCGTGTGCGTAATCGAGGCATGCCCCTTCTTTCATAAGCGGCATGACAGCCTCGACAACGGGGGTGTGCTGTTTATCGGGAGTCAGGTTCATCACCACATCGGCGGTGGGAATAAGCGCCTGATAATCATCGACCTTAAAGCCATTGTCCGTGGCCCGTTGCCAGGAGGCGCGTTTCTCGGCGATAGCCTCGGGCCTAAGTGCATAGGCTACGTCAAGGCCACTATCTCTGAGATTGAGTCCCTGATTGAGGCCTTGGGCACCGCAGCCAATAATGACAATTTGCTTGCCGCGCAGGGCATCTACACCGTCGGCGAATTCAGCGCGATCCATGAATCGGCACTTACCAAGCTCTTCGAGCTGAATACGTAGGGGTAGCGTATTGAAATAATTGCTCACCATATTCTCCTGAGGGTGTCTTTGAGAGTGTTATGCTGTTAAAAATCGGCGCCGAGTATACCCTTTGGCCGCAGAAAAATCTTGTTGTGATCTTTGCGGCGAGCCTTTTTTTCACACTGGCCCTTAGATTCACAGGCACTGTTAAACTCCCTATGCATTTTTAACGAACGAGTCCTATGTCCACTACCGACGTTGATAAGAAAGAAGACGATAATTTCGAGCGAGCTGCTGAGCAGCTTGAGGGGCCCCTTTCATCGCTGGTCGGTGACTACGAGGAGGACCATGATGCGGGGGCGGCGGCCCCTGCCCGAGGCGTGTTTTTACTGCCCAACTTGTTTACCACCGGCGCGCTGTTTTGCGGGTTTTACTCAGTCATCGCCGGGATGCAGGGAGATTTTTACGCGGGATCTGTCGCGATCTTGGTGGCGATGATTTTCGATGGCCTAGATGGGCGGGTCGCCCGTTTGACCAACACCACCAGCGCGTTTGGTGCCGAATACGACAGTTTGTCCGATATGATTTCCTTCGGAATTGCCCCAGCGCTGCTCATGTTTAACTGGGCACTGGCCGATATGGGAAAGCTGGGCTGGGTAGCGGCGTTTTTATATACAGCTTGCGCTGCTTTGCGACTCGCGCGATTTAACACACAGCGGGATTCGGTGGATGCGGGTTACTTTGTGGGGCTTTCCAGTCCGGCGGCTGCCGCTGCGGTAACCAGCAGCGTTTGGCTGGGTCAGACCCATGAATTGCCCGCTTCGACTTTACCACTAGCGTGGTTGCATGCGGTCTTGCTGGCGACACTGGGCTTTTTGATGATTGCTCGGTTTCCTTACTTTAGCTTCAAAAGTATTAAACTGGACGGTCGCGTTCCTTTTGTTCGTATTTTTTTAATGGTAGGCGTACTGGCTCTGATCGCTTTAGATCCACCGTTATTTATTTGGGTGTTTTCGTTTCTATATGCTATTTCGGGGCCGATACAACATTTGCGCCAAAATGTTGCCCAGATGTCTGAAAAGGAGGGGGAAGCTCATGACCCGCAAGATTCTTGATGTGCCCCAGATTGCTTCTGCTGAAATAACACCTGAGGCGGTCTGGTTGAATCGCAGAAATTTGATGAAGGCGGCTGCCGCGGGAACCTTGACTGCGACTTTGCCCGCTTCGGCTGCCGCAGACCCGTCAACCCTCAAGCCCTTGGCCTATACGAAGGGTCAGTGTGATGCTTGCTCGGCTGAAGAGCCGTTGACGCCCGTGGAGGATGCCACGAGCTATAACAACTTTTATGAGTTTGGCACGGACAAGTCGGATCCAGCCGAGTACGCCCACAACATGACCATCGACCCCTGGGCGGTGCAGGTTAGTGGGCTGGTCAATAAGCCGGGAAAATTGAATCTTGAAGATATCTTGGGCGGCTTTGACCTCGAAGAGCGGATCTATCGATTTCGATGTGTAGAGGCCTGGAGTATGGTCGTGCCCTGGATTGGGTTCCCCTTGGCTGACTTGCTGCGTCGGTTTGAACCCACGGCCGACGCGCGATACGTGGCCTTTAAAACCCTCTACCGGCCCGAAGAGATGCGCGGTACGCGTTCATTTACCTCGGTGATTGATTGGCCTTACAAAGAGGGCTTAAGGCTAGATGAGGCTATGCATCCCTTGACGCTCATGACCGTTGGGCTCTACGGCAAAACGCTGCCTAACCAAAGTGGCGCGCCGCTGCGTCTTATTGTTCCTTGGAAGTATGGATTTAAAAGCATTAAGTCTATCGTTTCTATTGAACTAACCGATCGGCAGCCGTCAACCTCCTGGCAGGAGCTTGCGGCACACGAATACGGGTTTTTCAGCAATGTGAACCCCGATGTTGACCATCCGAGGTGGAGCCAGCGTTACGAAAGGCGATTGCCCTCTTCATTGTTCAAGCCTAATCGAGTGCCAACGCAGTTGTTTAATGGTTACGCCGATCAGGTGGCCAGCCTCTACGCCGGGATGGATTTAAAAAAATACTACTGACTTATTGAGGCTAGGCTATTGAGTATTTCGCTCTATCGCGCACCTTGGTTAGACCGGCTGTGGTGGGTGCTGGTCTTTGGCCTCGCCTTAAGTCCCTTCCTGTTTATCGTCTACGGGGTACTGGGGAACACTTTGGGCCCCGATCCTGCTGAGGTTTTAATGCATCAAACCGGGGAGTGGGCAATCCGTCTGCTGGTTCTGGTTCTAACTGCTAGGCCTCTTGCTCGCTGGGGCTGGCCTGCTTTATTTCGGTACCGGCGCATGCTGGGGTTGTTTATGTTTTTTTATGCCACGCTACACCTGCTGGTCTTTGCGCAGGTCTATGTGGGGTGGAGCCTTGAGATATTGCTGGAAGAGCTGTTGGAACGCCCCTATGTAATGGTGGGATTCGCGGGGTGGGTATTCCTCGTGCCCCTTGCGCTGACCTCGACCAACGGCATGCGGCGCCGACTGCGTCAACGCTGGCGCCAGCTGCACCAGCTGGTCTATGTGGTTGCTGTATTGGGCGTACTGCATGTGCTCTGGTTATCACGATCTGATATTGGCGATGCGGTGTTGTATGGGTTTTTACTGGGAGGCCTGCTGTGTTGGCGCCTGTGGCAGGTCTCCAAGCGCCGTTTAGCCGCGCGTTCTTAGGTGTGTGTATTACCGACACAGGAGAGCGCTGCGGGGGCATTGCGCCGGTGCTGCACGAACAGGAAAATATGTTGCTGAAAAAGCTTGCGCTGCGGCGCGTGACGCGTATAGTCGCGCTTCCGTTCAGGGGGGGTTAAGATGCAACCTGAGTCGGGTGAAATCAAAGTGGTTTTTTCTTCGAAAAAGACTTGCGCGGTTTCAAACGGTGCGTATAATGCGCGACCTCGGTAAGGCGAAGCCCTTACCAAAAAGTCAGTCCTAGCGGCGACTTGATACTTAACAATTAGATGAAGACAGATGTGTGGGCACTTGTTGGAGTAGTTGTCACTAACTATTCAGAAACAACAAGTGACTCATCGATTCATTGAATTAATGATTCAGGATTTGTTTCTGAGCTGAGATTTGGATGGTAAAGCAAGTTTTTGCGTAACCGTCCCCTCTTGCTTCGGCAGAGGTTAAAGATTCTTCAACTGAAGAGTTTGATCATGGCTCAGATTGAACGCTGGCGGCAGGCCTAACACATGCAAGTCGAGCGCGAAAGCACTTCGGTGTGAGTAGAGCGGCGGACGGGTGAGTAACGCGTAAGAATCTACCTAGTAGTGGGGGACAACTCGAGGAAACTCGAGCTAATACCGCATACGCCCTACGGGGGAAAGCGGGGGACCTTCGGGCCTCGCGCTATTAGATGAGCCTGCGTTGGATTAGCTAGTTGGTGGGGTAAAGGCCTACCAAGGCGACGATCCATAGCTGGTCTGAGAGGATGATCAGCCACACTGGAACTGAGACACGGTCCAGACTCCTACGGGAGGCAGCAGTGGGGAATATTGCGCAATGGGCGAAAGCCTGACGCAGCCATGCCGCGTGTGTGAAGAAGGCCTTAGGGTTGTAAAGCACTTTCAATTGGGAGGAAAAGTTAGTGTTTAATACGCACTAGCCGTGACGTTACCTTTAGAAGAAGCACCGGCTAACTCCGTGCCAGCAGCCGCGGTAATACGGAGGGTGCAAGCGTTAATCGGAATTACTGGGCGTAAAGCGCGCGTAGGCGGCTTTTTAAGTCGGATGTGAAAGCCCCGGGCTCAACCTGGGAACTGCATCCGATACTGGAAGGCTAGAGTGCGAGAGAGGGAGGTAGAATTCCATGTGTAGCGGTGAAATGCGTAGATATATGGAG
>ERZ887851.390-NODE-390-length-44528-cov-24.636633_pt1 | contig 44528 bp, 33 predicted proteins | sample MGYA00521100_ERZ887851 | MGnify/ENA primary metagenome ERZ887851 (study PRJEB32303, sample SAMEA104408602) | aquatic metagenome | biome: Brackish water; feature: Pelagic; material: water | place: Baltic Sea | collected 2014-06-06T16:11:00 | depth 11,444 m ... | reverse complement strand
GTGGTGGTGGGCTGATATCAACTGCCAGAGACTACTGGCGCTTTTGCGAGATGCTGCGCCGCGGCGGCCATCTGGATGGCGTTCGCATCCTTGGCCCAAAGACGCTAAAAGCGATGACCATGGCACGCCTGACACCCGAGATCAGGGACAATGGCGCAACGGAATACCCCGCCTCCCATCTTTATCCGGGGCAATCCTTTGGTCTCGGGTTCGGTGTGATCACCGACCCTGCCCAATCCCAAGTGATCTCGTCCAAAGGCGAGTATTCCTGGGGTGGCATCGCCAATACTAAATTCTGGGTCGATCCAGAAGAAGATCTGGTCGTGATATTGATGACACAGGTCATGGGTGCTCCCTATAGTGACCGCCTGCGCTTTGATCTCAAGGTTGCCACTTATCAAGCGCTATCAAACCTTGGAGCATCAAACCGATAGTGATTGCAGCGCCTGCCTACGTCTGAAGAGCAACGCATAGATGGTTGCGTATATCCCCACCACCGTCAGACCGACCCACTCGATTTTGAAGGGCGTAAACTGGAAAGCGAGCACCAATGCCAGCAGGATCACCCAATTTACCGCGATATACCGGCCGGTGCCCAATGCCTCCACTGTGAAACCAATATTGTGGGTATACAGCCTAGTGAGAGAGTCGAGAGAATTCACAACAAAGAGAATGCCCACGCCCATCATCGCCCAGCTCATCGGGCCCGCTATGGAGATCTCGTTGGCGAAATACCAGTACAACACTGAGAACCACAAGGCGATCGGGATCGACGGCACAATCAACAACAGCAGCAGTAATTGCCAGGCAGTAAATCCACTGACAAAGCGTGACACGAACTGCCCGATCATGATGCTCCAGGCGAACCACCAAAAGAGATAGAAAGCGTGATAGTCATTGATCGGAAACACAAACTGCGGGAGCTGCACGAAGTACTCGCTCAACTGACCCATCATTCCCGCAAGCCCTAGCGCGCCCATGTCAGACGCGAGAAAAGATCCTGCAATCAGCGCAAAGAACAGACCACTCGATGTCAGACTCAGGGCCTTCACGAAACGGATCTGGGTACTGGAAACCACTGCCACCAGCACAGTCAATGCCACCAGTGTATAGCGCACCTCATTCGAGATACCTTCTATGTATCCCGGCAAATAATGTAAAAACAGGTAGCCTGTAAAGGCGCAGGTGCCGATGATAGTGAGGTTATTGACCAGCTTGACTGCGGGAATTTCGAACAGCTGCAATTTCGGCTCGACAACACAAAAGTAAAAGGTGGTGAGAAAATAAAACCCCCAGACCAGGAAACCCCAGAATCCAAATTCAAGCGCCAAGGGATTCGCAAAAGCGTAGTCGGGCTCGCTGGCAAAAATCTCGAAATCCACCATGGGAAACATCAGCAAGCCGACATCAAGTCCAGAGGTGAATAAAATGGCCAGAAATGTCACCAGGGGGACCGGGGCGACACCTTCAAGACGCATTGAGCGATAACGCACTACAAGCCAGAGCGATGTGAGCGTTGTTAGGCCAATCGCGATCGACAAAATCCCGTTCACTATCCGATCTCCGTTAGTTAGAGGGCGCCGGACCGATAGGTACCGACCGCACTGGCGCGCACGTGCGTTGCCGCGTCGCCCACTCGGCGTCTTGCCATACGTCAACCTCTTGCCGCATCGGCTCTTTCCCCATGATCAGATCCGCCGCACGTTCGGCCACCATGATGGTGGGTGCATTGAGGTTGCCATTCGGAATCGTCGGAAAAATCGACGAGTCAACGACCCGTAATCCTGCTACACCGCGAACCCGACACACCGGGTCCACCACCGCCATCGGATCGTCGATGGCGCCCATTCGACAAGAGCAAGAGGGGTGGTAAGCCGTCTCGACGTTGTCTTTGACCCACGCATCGATTGCTGCATCATCTGACAAATCAACGGCGGGTTGAATCTCTTCAGCGCGATAAGCATCCAACGCAGGTTGTTGCAAAATCTCTCTCGTTAAACGCAAGCAAGCCCGCCAGTCGGCGCGATCTTGATCTGTTGCGAGATAGTTGAAAAGAATCAGCGGCTCATCATCTGGCTTAGGCCCAGATATCCGAACATGGCCCCGGCTTTCGGGTCGATTGGGCCCGACATGCACCTGAAAACCATGACCTGCGAAGGCAGCCCGACCATCATAACGAATGGCGGCAGGTAAAAAGTGGTACTGAATATCAGGCCATGCCAAACCGACGCGGGAACGAATAAAACCGCAAGATTCAAAATGATTGGTCGCACCCAGGCCCGTTTTAGTCAGCAACCACTGCACACCAATACGGAGCTTTGCCCACCACGCGAGATGCCCGTTGACGGTAATAGGCGCCTTGCATCGGTATTGAAAATACACCTCTAAGTGATCCTGTAAGTTTTCCCCCACCCCGGGCAATTCGTGTTGCAACGCGACGCCTGCGGAGGACAGTACTGCGGCGGGACCGATACCGGACCGCTGCAGTATTGTTGGAGATCCAATCGAACCAGCACAGAGAAGCACCTCGCGCCGCGCTTGAATCGATCGAAGGACGCCTTTATGACGATAAGTTAATCCGGTGACGGTTTTATCATCTAAGGTCAGCGTCTCGACTTCTGCCTGAGTCACCAAGGTCAGGTTAGATCGCTTTCGCACTGGCTGGAGGTATGCGAGATCGGTTGAGCACCGCTCACCCCGGCGCACGGTCATGTGCATGGGGCCAAAGCCTTCTTGACGAAAACCGTTGTAGTCGGGGGTGGTGCCGTATCCCGCTTCGTCGCCCGCAGCGACAAACGCGGAGTACAGCGGATTTCGCATGTTATTGCCGTTGCAAGTGTCGATAGGGCCTGCGCCCCCGCGGTAGCGATCACCACCACCCATCCAACGCTCCGCGCGTTGAAAATAAGGCAGGCAGTCGGCATAGCTCCACCCAGCGGCACCCGCTGCCTCCCACTGATCGAAGTCGCTAGCGTGACCACGCACATAGACCATGCCATTAATAGCCGATGACCCCCCCAGTACTTTACCCCGTGCACAGTCCATCCGACGGCCATTAAGATGCGGCTCGGGCTGACCCCAGTAGCCCCAGTTGAAACGCGGCGTATTCATGGGGATCGATAAGGCCGTGGGCATGCGAATAAACAGACTCCGGTCATCAGCACCCGCTTCGAGTAATAGGACCGAGCAGTCTGGATCCTCGCTAAGTCGATGCGCCAACACACAGCCGGCAGAGCCCGCCCCGACAATAATGTAGTCAAATTCCGTCACGTTGATTCGGTCACTCCCGGTTGTCGAGTCAGTCGATACAGTAACCACGAGGCGAACATCCCGATCACTGCAACGGCGGCAACATAAGCGAAAAACCCTTGGTAAGCGGTTCTGGTGTCGTAATGAGTATGTAACCAAGCCGCCACCTGCGGCACATACGCATCAGGGCTATAGCCAATGATCGACACGACGCCGATGGCGGTGCCCAACACACGCGTGGGCACAGGGCAATTATATAAGAGCGCCCAAAAGACACCCCGCAAACCATAAGCCAGCAGCGCGAAAGGGAAAATAAAGGCCCACAAGGTCCACGCCCAGCCTGGCGTTGCGGGCATAAGCGCCAAGTACAAGCAGGCCAACACGGACAGCAGAAATAACCAAACCATGAGTAGCGGATTGCCCACGCGATCGCCCACTATGCCCGCCAGAATACCGCCAGGAAAGCGCATCCATAGCTTGGCGGCGCCTAATGCGGTTGCCGCGGCCAACGTCATCTCAAACCCGCCGGTCTCGGCAAAGCTGGGGAATTCAATGGTGGCCCAAAAAACGTGATAGAGCGCTGACAAAATAATACACAACAGCCAAATACTGGGCTGACGAACGATAATGAGCAAATCTGCCCAGCGGATTCTTTCTGTTTTTATCGTGACGCTCCCTCCGGGCGACGACTTCCAGAGCATCAAAATCACGCCCAACACGGCCGCGCTGACGGTATACAGCAAAATGACGTTGATCATTCCTAGCTGACGCGTCGCAAACAATCCGAAGATAAACGTACCCACCGTTAATAAAATCGCCTCAAACAACCCGCGCGTCCCCTCTAGCGCGCCGAACAGCCGACCTTGTTCCTCACCGCTGCCGAGCAATCTCACTTGCTTAAACATCGCGGCCCACAAAATGCCGACACCGATCACCCCCCAAGCGGCATAGATCACCAGCAATTCCTCATAACTGGGAATAGTGGCGAACCAGGCGTAGCTGCCCGCACTCGCAAAAAGCGCAATGATGACCAGCTTGCGTGCCTCAACGCGATCTGCCAGCCAGCCTCCTGGCACGTAACAGACGAGACACGCCAGTGCGTAAGTACTACTCAAATTACCCAGCTGCGCTTCAGTTAACGAGAAAGCTTCTAGCAATGAGGTCTTAAACAACTGACGCAGATAAGGCGCGCTGTATATCACCGACGCCGCGAGCGCAAGAATCATGACCTGAGCGTATGCCGCTATCCGATCTCGATTCATCGCTTCTCTCCTTCAGGTTAATCAAGGCCGCCCCGCCAAGATGGAGGCGACGTGCTCGGGCATAGTAAGCCTCAAGTGCTATTCGATAGAAGGGTAGATGTCGATAAAAGGTATCTCGGTGAATCCAGACGTGCGTCGCAGCCGTTCGTCAGTGCCTCAGTGGTTCAGATGGTCTCGATGCACTTCTCAGTGATAGCAAAACGCTCAGGCACATCCGTCATGACCATCTCGACACCCATCGTTACCAGCTTTTTCGCCAGCGATACCGAGTTAATGGTATAGCACCGGAGCCGTCGATCGCGCGCTAACACTGATTGCGCTGTGCGCTGGTCGAGCTGTTGTCCGTCAAGGTGCACGCCCGCAATATCGTATTGCTCACAAAACCACAGCCCATCTGAGGGTAGGACCTCAGCAATGAGTGCCAACGGTAATTGTGGCAGCAACGTTCTCATCGCCTTCAAAAAGGTGCGATCAAAACTCGATACGATGCAACGATGCGCTGGATGGGCGCTAATTTTTTCGGCGAGTGCCGCCGCGGTCGCCGTTGCGGCAACGACATCCGATGGACACTTTGCTTCCCAAATAATACCAGGTCGGTCTTGCTCACCCAGTTGCCATTGAATCAAAGCCGTGCAGTTCAGCGGCCGCTCACTGGAGAAGCGTTGATGCTTCCAGCTACCGATATCAAGCAACCCCACGTCGGACCAGCTGAGGCTCGCAATCGGTGCCGAACCCGCCGCCGTCCTGCCCAACATCTCGTCATGAAAAATCAGTAATTCACCGTCGCTCAGTAACTGCACATCGGTCTCTATCCAGCCGGCACCGGATTGGGCTGCAGCGTCAAAGGCGATACGCGTATTTTCTGGGTACTGCGCACTGGCACCTCGATGAGCACAGATCTGCTCTGTGCGCCAATACGCCTCGGGAGCGTCAGCCACAACTTAAGGCGCAAGCCGTCATGATCGATGCGCCGTACTGAGGTCATTCAGAAAAGCACCTGCAGCACTGTCCTGACCCCTAAGGCTCTTGAGCATAGCAACCAAGTTAGCGTCCCGTTCATCCTCTAACTCACTGACCGTGCGCCCCGCCGCCTGCTCATCAGACTGAGTAACAATACGATTAATCAGCTCATCATCAAGATCAGGGACATCCGTCAGCTTGGTCCAAGGCCACTGCAAGCAGGGCCCAAACTGTTCCAGAAAATGGCGCATACCCGCTTTGCCGCCAGCCGTCCGATAGGTTTCAAATAGACCCTTCTGTGCCCAACGCAGTCCAAATCCGTGGGTCATAATGTCGTCAATCTGCTCGGTAGTGGCAATACCATCTTTAACCAGCCACAAGGCCTCTCGCCACACGGCTTCTAATAAACGATCCCCCACATGGGCAGGAATTTCTGCCTGCAACGTAATTGGTTTCATACCAATCTGTCGCAAAATCAACTCAGCGCTGTGAACCGTTTCCTGAGGCACCAATGCCGATGGCACACATTCCACAATAGGCAATAAGTAAACGGGGTTATAGGGATGTGCCACTATTATCTGTTCTGGGCGTGTGGCGTCGGCCTGCAACTCAGATGGCATAAAGCCGGAGGTAGAGGAAGCGATGATGGCGTCAGTCGTGCAGGCCGCCTGAATATCACGCAGCACTGATTGTTTCACCTCAATGCGCTCTGGCGTGGACTCCTGTATCCAATGCGCATCGGCAACGGCTTCGCTGAGTCGCGCGCACAACAGCAATTGACCTTCCGCTGGCAGATGGTCATAAACCTCGGGAACCCACCGGCGTGCCTTCTCTAATACTGCGTTAAGCACCGTGTCGGCGCCCGGCGCAGGGTCATAAAAATTGACCTGCCAGCCATGCAGCAAAAATCGGGCAGCCCATGCTGATCCAATCACACCACCGCCGATGATGGCCGCAACCGGCATTAAGGAAGATCCCGCTTGGTGAGACTGAGCTCTGCGCGGACTTCTTCCGGCGTCATAATCTCGACTCCCATCGCATCGATGATCGATGCTGCTCGCGCGACCAGTTCCGCGTTGGTGGCCAGATGCCCTTTACCGAGCCACAGGTTGTCTTCCAAGCCCACTCGCACATTAGCGCCGGCTAAAACAGCCGCCGCAACGTAGGGCATTTGATGCCGGCCAATGGAAAAAGCTGAAGCGATCCAGTCACTGGGAACATTGTTGATCATCGCCATAAACGTATTCAGATCATTTGGAGCGCCCCAAGGAATCCCCATACAAAGTTGCACCATCACGGGTGCGGGAATCAAACCCTCACTCACCAGCTGCTCAGCCAACCAGAGGTGTCCGGTATCAAACGCTTCAATTTCGATACGAATGCCGAGATCAGCCATCCGCTTTGACATATCGCGCAACATGCCCGGTGTATTGGTCATGACATAGTCCGCTTCAGCAAAGTTCATCGTGCCGCAATCCAGCGTAGCAATTTCAGGCAAGCAGGCCTCAAGGTGCGCCACGCGATCCGCCGCCGAAATCATATCGGTGCCGTGCTCACTCAAGGGGAGCGGCGCATCAGTGGGGCCAAAAACAATATCGCCCCCCATTCCCGCTGTCAGATTAATCACCACATCCGTCGCCGACTCGCGAATGCGCTCGACTACCTCTCTATAAAGATGAACAGCCCTATCGGGTGCACCGGTCTCGGGATCTCGCACATGACAATGGACTACTGCGGCACCGGCTTTAGCAGCCTCAATGGCCGATTGTGCAATCTGCTCGGGGCTACGAGGTACTTTATCGCTGCGCTCTTGAGTGCTACCGGATCCGGTGACGGCCGCCGTAATAAAGACCTTCTTTCTCATTGCCAATGGCATCGGATGTTCCCTCTCGCAGTATTCAATGACTTGATGGTTGGGCTGTTCGATATCTGAGATCCGCACACGATGCGCAACCCAATAGCGGCAGTATCAGTGCGCAGCGAACGCACTTGTTTAATCACAAGCCGCCGCTCGCCCACGATTCACAGCGCGAGCGGTTGACTGAATCTCGTCGCGATCAATATAGATGCCTTGTAAGTGACGTTTCCCCGATCCAGAAAATGCCTTGCGGCCGTGCATGATTCGGCGGTTGTCGAAGCACATGATATCGCCGGGACGCAGTCGAAAGGTCAATTCAAATCGTGCGTCGTCGGCTAATTGGTGAAAGCGTCTGAGCGCCGCATAGGCGCCGGCCACCTCTTTATCAGGCATATCTGGAAATGCCCTAACCGGGTAAAAAGCGCGTATCGTTGGCATCTCGTCACCGCCCAGCGTATCGATAATAGGTGCGGAGAATCGATGATCGATACCCGGTCCACGATTAAAAAATATCCAGCGACGCGTGCTGAGCATCTCGTAGTCGTCAGGCTGACTCGCTTTCAGCGCCTGCACGAGTGCCGCGCCATCGGTCAGCGTCGACTCGCCGCCATCTGCCTCGTTAATAAGGCAATGTAAAAACTGAAACCCCGGCGGCACCTCTCGAGTGGGCAGGTCGGTATGTGGGCCGAGCCGAAAACCGGTGTTCGCAGTGGTATTGGTTTTGGCGTCCCCGGCGAGCTCGATATCGGCTTTTACGTCCCACAAAGCGCCAAAGTTGCTGTCACGAACGGGGCCGATACGGCCAGCGAGTTGATTGAGAAAACCCGGCTCAGTCGGCGCTTGCTCCACCACACAAACACCATAGCAAAGTAGATCGTTGAGCATGTCTGCTAGTGCACTGTCATCGTGCAATATCGGCGTGGCGGCGCGGCGAGGGGGATGAGGTAACGAGGCAGCAGTCCAAATTTCGGGTTTGGGGAGCCAACTGTGCGGGTGGTGCTGACCCTCAGCGATGTGCCTCAGCCAACCCGAGTGGTACAGCGTCTCCTGCTCATCTGGCTGCCAGACAATACATAAGTCCCCGGCAGGAGTCACTGAAACAGACGTCATTTGCATGGCATCAGACAGCTCCGCTGGATCCATCAAGCCTTCGCGGGTCGCCGGATCAATGCCGCCATAACCAAACGTATTTTCCCGCAGCCAGAAGCGATGACAACTCAAGCGCTTGCCATCGTGCCAATGCAGCACAACAGTGTCGCCGGACCAGTCTGCTAGTTTAATAGGTGCGGGGAGATAATGATAAAAATCCGGCGCCGGTGGTGCGGCAGCAACGTTGTGTTCACGCATAGCGTCCACCCCCTACACTCCAACATTCTGTGGTCATGTTGACTACCGAAAACCAGACCTGACGGTCATTGCCCGCCCGATTCATCGGTGAAAGGTACCGGAACTTTGTAAATGACGAAAGCAAAACCGCATGGGGAATCTATCGGCCTCAATGGCCATGATCTTGAGATAAATGGGCCAACCGTCAGACAGTGCTATATTGCAAAAAAAATGCTGCACAGGTCGTGTCGCCACGTGGGTTAAAACCAGTCCACAGGTGCCCAATCCACCACACTGAGTGTTCGTCCAATGCCGATCCACACGCTGACAGAGAAATCCACATGAATGGCCGCGCTAACAGCGCAGTGGCCACCTTACTGGTCGCGCTGTTTTGGGGGCAACTCGTCGTTGCCCAACCGGATGTCGTGGCTCGTTATGCAGACAAAACCATCGCGCTGCTGCGGGATGCCATCGCCCGCGAAACCGTGCAAGGCCAGGGTAATGTGCCCGCTTATGCCGAGTCACTGAGCAACATTTTTTTGGCCGCCGGCTTTCGACCCGAATCGCTCCACGTGATTCCTTATGGCGAAACGGCCTCTCTGATCGTCCGCTACGAGGGGGATGGCAGCAGTGGTCGCCAACCGATTTTGCTGTCTTCACATATGGACGTGGTGCCCGCTAACAGCGACGACTGGTTGCGCCACCCCTTTGAGTTACAGGAGGACGATACCTTTTTCTACGGGCGGGGGGTGCTGGATAACAAGTTCGACGTCTCCATCCTGACAACCCTCTTTGTTTGGCTCAAGGAATCGGGGTTTGTCCCCCATCGGGACTTAATCATTGCGTTTACGGGAGATGAAGAGTCTTTTCAAGAAACGGTACAACAACTGACCAGTGACTATCGTGACCTCATCAATGCTGAGTATGCGCTGGTTGTAGACGGGGGTGGCGGTGTCCTGAACGACGCCGGTGAGCCTATTCAGTTTCAAGTTGGCTTTGCCGAAAAGACTTACGCGACATTCTCTATGACCGCCAAAAATCCGGGCGGGCACAGCTCTATGCCCCGCGCAGACAATGCTATCTATGATTTAGCTCGGGCCATTCAGCGACTGGAAGCTCATCAGTTTCCCTTTGAAGCCAATGAAATTACGCTCACTTATTTTGAGCGCACGGCGCCCTTACTCAAAAATGAGGTTGGAGATGCTATGGCGCGCCTGGTGAGGGATCCCAATGATGTCGGCGCCATCGATGTGCTGAGAGCACAGCCAGAGTACATCGGCACACTCGGCACCACCTGCATTCCCACCATGCTCTCAGGAGGTCACGCCGAAAATGCGCTGCCACGGGCAGTCACTGCAACCGTCAATTGCCGCATTTTTCCGGGCCATACGCCCAATGATATCCTTCGTGAACTCAAACTGATCGCAGATAATCCGAGCCTGCAATGGAATGTCATCGGCGTTCCCGTGTCCAGCCCAGCCTCCGGCTTTAACTCCGAGATCATGAACGCGATCGCAGCGGCACTCGAACCCATTCACCCTGGTTTGCCGATCGTGCCAAAAATGGGGTCAGGTACAACCGATGGCGCTTATTTTCGTGCAGCTGGTATCCCTAGCTATAGCCTTACCGGTATTTTTATTAATCCCAAGGACAGCTTTGCACACGGCCTCAACGAACGCATACCTAAGGCGGCGGTTACAGATTCTCTGCGCTTTTGGAGAGCCATGATCGATGAACTGGCAGGCGACCCAAACAACTAACACGCAGCCGATCACTGTGACTGCCTATTTTAAATGGGGCGCCTACCTTCAATAACGACAGTTTCCAAAGCAATGTGCCCCGGAGGCTTGCGGTCAATGTTCTCGATATTTTGCCGTGCGGCGTGTTCACTTTCCATCACGTCCCTTCGAACAACCTCAGTAAACCCTAAATCGTTGAAGATATATTTGAGTGTTTTTGCATCGTAAATAAACTCATGCCCCCAAGCCCGCACAAACTTGTTAATCAGGTAGCCATCTAGATCGACAGGCGCATTTTTTGCTCGGGCCTTTATTTCGCTTTCCAAAAAAAAAACGTTACCAACGCCTGCTCTATTAGCTGCCTTGGATCAGCGGCTGAATGCAACACAAAGAGCGACCTGTGCTGTCCACATCAACTACTATTCGCATAGCGATTATGTTCGGCTGTTTATTGCGGTGGGAACGCCACGACTATATCGACTAAAAAATTGCCATACCATCTCCATACCCCAGCGCTCTGAGGACGACGATACTTGGGGACAGGGAATTTGTCGGGGTAAATCCCGCTGCTGGGCTGGCGCAACACAGTCGGCGGGAATAGCCGGAATACGTTGAGCCTGCCACTCATGGCCCGCGGCAGGGTCGCCACAACTAACGACTTCGGCCTTCTCCTGTGCACAATGAGTATGCGCCTCACAGCGAAGACCCTGCTCTTTTGTTAGCGGCGTATGCCATGACACCACTGACGTCTCGCATCCCATTGCCTCGGCCCATACACGGGTATTTTCGGCTGCGGCAGTATAAATCCACCCGTAGGGTGACGGCTCACCATCGGCGGGGACCCCAGTGTCCAGGTCACCGTAATAATGAATCATCGGAAGGGCTTTACGCGGCCCGCAGGTATGCCCGGGTGGCATCTGGTAGATCATAATTGCCACGGCTGCAAATCGATCGGGATAATCGCAGCCGAGCCGCTGTACCATGCTTCCACCATTGCTGTTGCCCAGCAAATAAACGCGATCGAGGTCGGTCATCAGCGTCAGCTGTAGGTTGTCAATCATGTCCAACAAGAAATGGACATCGTCTTCACAAGAAGTCCAATCACAGGCCTTACATTCGCCGCAGCCGGGGTAGCAGGGATACTCAAGTCGGTCCGCCAAGCAGTGAGGTGTGGCTGCTAGCGTGTTATTGCTCGCCAAGTCGTTCCAGGAGCTTACAAGCGTTTCATCCTCCGACCAGACTGTCTCAGTGTAAAATCCCGCGCCCTGCGGATACGCAATAATGTAGTCGTTTGCATTCGCATGGTCATTCAACCCATGAGCCAATGCGAATCCCGTTGCGGTGGAGCCATAGCCGTGCAGCGCGATGACAACGGGCAAAGGGCGACTTCCGTAGGCCTCCGGCAGGTAAACATAGAAGTGTCTCGCCTTGCCGCCAACCTGCATCGTTCTGCGCTGCAGCACTGGCGCTGCTGGGCCACCAAGAAAATCGGCGACGCGCTCAATCACTTGTTCCTGGTAGCACTCAGGGTTGGGGCCAAAGTGGCCACAGTCACCGGGAATCTCTACCACCTCAAATCCATACTCTTGAGCGAGTATGCGATTGGGCTCAGGGTTCACAGTCATATCGCGCTCAAACACGATGGCAAGCACCTTGGAGCGAGGCAGCGCTTTTAACTGGATTGCAAAATCTGGGCGACCGCGACGAATATCATGTTCTGCGGTTGAGCCATTTTGACTCGCACGATCCAGAAGCGCCGCCTCATTATCAAAACGCGCCATCCTCTCAAGCCAGGCGTCAAAGTGCTCCAGCGATTGCTCGCGGTTAAGATATTCGGGGGTCCAAAAAACCATGCCATCAATGGTTGCCAAGAGCGTTGCCTTTCGGCGTATCGCCTCAGGCGAATCATGCGGCAGCATCAATGCCTCATGCCAAGCACGGGCCTTGAGGCGATCATAAAAGGTATACCAAGGTGTGCCCTCTATTGGCACAAAATAGGTCGCAAACTGCGGGTACATCATGAGCCATTCATAGGTCTGATACGCCCCCATCGACGCCCCAACCACTGCATGGAGATGCTCAATATCAAGAAATTCGGTCAATAACCGATATTGCAGGCTAACCTGGTCGCGAATAGTGAAGTCAGGGAAAGGCGTTTGCGTGCTGTTGGAGGGCGATGACGACACGCCATTACCGAGCGCGTTGACCGCGATCACAAAATAATCGTCAGTGTCGACAATACCGTTAGGCCCCAAATAATTGGAGGCCGCCAGACCTTCCGCGCTGCCGTTAAGCCAGGTAGGCATCAACACAATGTTGCTGAAATCATTAGCGAGGCGCCCGTAAGTGCGGAAGGTAAGCTGACAATCATGAATGATCGCGCCATTTTCCAAGGCGCAGTCGTCTAGTTCAGCGGCATGAAACAATCCATCGTGGCGAATGGATAACCAATCTTTCACCGTTTCTGCACTGCCCACGACACTGGTGGCCAAGCACACCAGGGTTATCAGTGCAGTCAGGACCGACCTCTTCATAGTGTTACGACAACGCATCCACGCACACTCCCCTCTTCGATTATTTCATGCGCCCGAGCCATTTCTGCAAAGGGGAGTATCTGGGCAATACGATGTCGCAGCCCTCCCTCTGCTAATAGCGCCTGCGTATCCAAAACAGCCTGCGCTTTCGCCGACTCAGGCATGGCATAAACAATCACCATGCGCACGGTAAGATCCATAAACATCATCGTGCGAAACGGCAAGCTGGGTTCCGGCACCACAGTACTGGAATACGTTGCGATCGTCGCGCCGGTGCGGAGACAGTCCAGCAGCTCCGGCAAATTAGCGCCGAACTCCACGTCGATCACGCGATCTATTTGCACACCCTCTGAGTGAGCTAACACCTGCCGTCCCCAGCCCGGCTCGCGATGATTGACAACCTGCTCTGCCCCCGCCTCACGGCAGGCCAGCGCATCAGCGTCATTGCTGGCAGTCGCGATAACCCGCGCCCCGGCACGGTGCGCCCATTGAATCGCATAGTAACCGACACGACCGGCGCCTCCGGTCACCAGCACCCACAGGCCAGCAACGTCGCCGTCAGCGAAGACGCAACGGTGCGCTGTCAATATAGGAATGCCGACACAGGCACCGATCTCGAAGGAGACATTGTCGGGCAGTATTGGTGCGCGTAAGGTATCGATGGCCACATATTCTGCGGCCGTACCGTGCAAGCGCGCGTACTGTGCTTGATAGACAAAGACACGCTCTCCGATCCGCGAAGTTGCGACGCCACTCCCGGCTGCCTCAATGACACCCGCGCCGTCGCTGTGAGGGATAACCGGCCCATCATCGAGCAAGTTTGGGAAGCCGCCGGCGCGCTTTTTGACATCAGATGGGTTCACTCCGGTCGTAGACAGTTTGACCAAGACCTCGCCTGGACCCGGCTCAGGCGTGCGCCATTCACTGGTCTTAAGCACCTGCTTTGCCGGACCAAACTCCGCGAACGAGATCGCTTTCATCGCATCACACTCCTAATAAACTGGGTAGTTCTCTAAAACGGAACGTCAGGGACCAGTGCTGCATCGTTGACTGCGGCAAGCAGCACTGCGTCATCACAAAGCCCCATGCTGTCCGCCACCCAGCAATGCAAGATGCACCTGTCACCACTAGGCATCTAGCCAATTAGCCAAGCTCTCTGTGTGCCCATCAATACCGATCGTCTGACCTGAGATCATTTGGCCACCAGGCCCCACCAGGAAGCACACCATTGCCGCAATATCCTCTGCACTCGCAAACGCACGCAAAGAGCTCTGGCGCTGATATATTTTCCTTATTACGTCAGGATCAACGCCACGCTCTGTTGCATCGCGAGTGATGACTCGATCAATCCTCTCGCCACCAACACTGCCCGGGCAGAGCGCATTCACCCGAATGTTCCAGGGACCTAACTCCATCGCCCACGTCTGCGCCAGACCAATCGCCGCCCACTTGGCTGCGACATAGGGCGACCGCAGTGGACAACCGTATCGACCCGCACTTGAAGACATATTAAGAATGACGCCACTGCGCTGCGCTTTCATTAACGGAATCACCAGACGGGTAATATAAAAGCTGCTGTTCAGGTCAGTGTTGATGGTCTGCTGCCAGCTCGCGACATCAATCTCTTCAACCGGCTGCTGGGGGCCGGCAATACCGGCGTTATTGATCAATACATCGATGCGCTGGGAGGATTTGATGAGCTGACCCCATGCTTTAGCGACCTGCTGGGCATCTGATACATCGCACACTACCGCTGTTTGATCGCCAAATTCGGCCTGAAACGCTGTTACAGCGGCGGCATCAATATCCATAGTCACAACGGAGTAACCCGCTGCTGAGAGCGCACGCGCGCAGGTCAGACCAATCCCTGAAGCTCCTGCCGTAATGAGCGCAACCGCTTGATCTACCATGGTCTCACCCCCCTTTTGATATCGATCACTCCTCACTCGCCGGGTACTGCTGAAAAGCCGTGCTCACGCTCGATCACGCAGGCAGTGGACCGCGTCGCGTCACCGATGGTTATCGAGCAGGATGATCTTCATGTAGTGATTTTAATAACGCCCATCCCGATAACCAAAAGGTAAAGGTCAGTGGCAAAGACACCACTAGGGTTGCGGTTTGGGCTTCTTTAATACCACCGGCATACATGAGTCCTATCGGCAATACGGCAATCGCAATCGCCCAGAACACACGGTGCCATCGAGGAGGGTCTTCTGAAGCGTCCAATGATTGCGTCGCAGTAGCTGCCAAGGTGTAAGACGCGCTGTCATAGGTTGTCGCAACAAAAATGACGGCGACAACGGCAAATACGCCAATAATGAGCGCCGCCATGGGTAGCGTATTGAGGCCCGCCACCACGGCGGCATTTCCACCGGAGGATTGCATGATGCCCACGACATCGAGCTCCCCGCTCAATTGCAAACCGAGACTGTGATTACCCAGCACGAGGAAAAACAACCACACGCCGAGCGAACCCAGTAGCAACATACCAACGACAACCTCTCGGATGGTCCGGCCACGGGAAATTCGGGTCACAAATAGACCTACAAAGGGTCCATAGGCAATCCACCAAGCCCAGTAAAAGACAGTCCAGTCACCCACAAACCCGGTGTTATCAATTGGATCTGTCCAGAAAGTCATAGCGAGGGTGTTCTGGAATAAAAATCCTAATGAGTTCACCGCCATCTTTAATAAAAACAGGGTGTCGCTGGCCAGTAATACCGTTGCGAGAAACAATAGTGCCAAAACGATATTGAAGTTACTGAGCCGTCGGATACCCTCTTGAAGGCCCAGCCATACACTGCCTGCAAACACCACAACACAGATGGCAACCACCATTAACTCAAGCGCAAAATTAGCTGGTATGCCTATCAATCGTTCGATAAACGCGGCAATCAGAGGCGTAGAAAAACCCAGTGAACTCCCCGCACCCCCAATTAAAGCGACCATAAAGAAGCTGTCCATCAATCGGGCTAGCGCAGAGCTCTCTCGCCCTTTAAGCCAATAGTGTGCCGAAAGACTGTATTTCAACTGTGGGATTCGCCGCACATAGAACGGATAGGCAATTGCCAGTGTGGGCAGGCAATATAGCGCCCACGCGACAAAGCCCCAATGATGCAGTCCATAGGATGATGACCACAAATAAGCCTCATGAGAAAACGGCTCAGCTTTAAAGGGGGGCGCCTGTACGTAATAGGCCCACTCGATACCGCTCCAGTACATAAGGCCCGCGCCAATGCCCGCCGCAAAGAGCATCGAAATCCAACTGACCGTGCTGAATTCTGGCTCACCGTCACCTAACTTGATTTTACCAAAACGGCTCATGCCGATATATAAAACGATCGCGAGGGCAGCGGCGCCGGTCAGAATATAGAACCAACCAAACGTCTCAGCGATCCACGCATAAGCGGTTTTGAGAACGACGGCACTTTGTTCGGGAAAAACGAGTAACGGTATCGACATGCCCAACAGCACAATAACCGTAATCGAAAAATTGACTCGATCGACTTGTTGCGACAAAAACCCAACTCTCTTTAACTATGGCCATTGGAATTCGAATCCGAGCATAACAAAACAGGCGCAATCGCAACGGTTTCAAATCAGTATTCGTTGACATTAGCACCTTCAACCGAGAATGACCTGACTTTATTATTGTGCGCCGGCAGGTATATAGTGCCGGCCTCTTTGATTATAGGGGGGCGACGGTGTTTCGCTAAGCAAGCAGTTAAGGTGTTCCCAGTGTTTATAACGCCACATTATTCTTTAACGCTCGCTGCTATTTTCCAATGCGCATTATTCATTACATCGCAGGCGTCTTACTGTTGCTTCCGCAAACTGTATCTGCGCACGAAGACACCGCCAGTCTGGAAGAAGTGGTCATTACCGGCCGTCGGGACCATCTTGCCGGCGAGGCCCGTACCGCATCTGAGGGCATCATTGCGAACATGGATCTGGCCATCCGACCCCTGCTGAGGCCGGGCGATGTGTTAGAGGCCATTCCCGGCTTGATCGTAACTCAGCACAGTGGATCCGGGAAATCCAACCAGATGTTTCTGCGCGGTTTCAACCTCGACCACGGCACTGATTTCGCCACATGGCTCGATGGAATGCCCATTAACATGCGCTCTCATGGACATGGCCAGGGTTATACGGACCTAAACTTCCTAATACCTGAGACCATCGAGCGCATGCGTTTTGTGAAGGGCCCCTACCACGCCGAGCTCGGCGATTTTTCCTCAGCTGGCGGTGTTCACATCGACACTTTTCGCTCGATGCCAGTCAATAAAATCGCCATCACCAGTGGTGAAAATGGTTTCCACCGCTTGCTTGTAATGGGAGGAGGCGCTTTGGGATCGGTCGCAGTATCCGGTGCCATAGAGGCGCAACGGTACCAAGGCCCCTGGGTCGATGTTAATGAAGACGTGAATAAACTGAATGGCTTGATCAAAGTCAAAGGCGGCGATGACCATCACCGATGGCAAGCTTCAGTATTGCATTACGACAACGAATGGAATGCGGCTGATCAGATTCCCCAGAGAGCGGTAGAACAGGGTCTCGTCATGCCATTGGGTTCGATCGATACCACGCTGGGAGGACAAACACGACGATCCAGTTTTTCGGGTGAGTATCAAGCCAATACAGATGAGCACATCCTTCGCTGGAATGCCTACGCCATCGATTATCAATTGAACCTATGGTCTAACTTTACCTATTACCTTGACGACCCTGTTCTGGGGGATCAACTAGAACAAGTCGATAACCGCACTATCCTGGGTGGGGCTTATCATCACCATTGGAACCCAGCCGCCTATCCAGTCGAACATCGCTGGGGGGCGGAGCTCCGCTCCGACGCTATCGATACTGTGGGGCTCTATCGCACACAGCGTCGGCAGCGCATGAGTGGCATTCGAGAAGACACCGTGAAGGAACGCAGCGTGGGTCTTTTTTACGAAGCCACGTGGCAATTTTCACCGCGATGGCGCGCCGTGGTGGGTGCCCGCGCTGACCAGTATCGATTTGACGTCCGCGCGGAGGATTCGCGCAACACCGGCCACAAAACCGCTTATCAAATCAGCCCAAAAGGCAGTCTCATCTTCAGTCCGAGTATGACAACGGAGTGGTACCTGAGTGCAGGCCGCGGGTTCCATTCCAATGACGCGCGCGGTGTCACACAGCATGCTGACGCTATCAGCGGCGCGCCCGTTGACCCAGTCGACCCTCTGGTTGCGTCTACCGGCGCCGAAATCGGTCTCAAAACGCAATGGTGGAATAGCTGGAATGTCGCTGCATCGCTATGGTATCTCGAACTCGACTCAGAACTCACCTTTGTAGGGGATGCTGGTACCACAGAAGCCAACCGCTCCAGCCAACGCAAGGGAATTGAGCTAAATAATTTTTGGACCATCAATGATATATGGTCCCTGGAAGCGGACTTCGCTTGGACTGATTCCCAGTTCAATCATCGCGCCAGCGAGGGGAACGACATCCCCGGGGCGCTCGGCACCGTCATCAGTACGACGTTGTCGGCGCAGTTTCCCTCGGGCTGGTTCGGTTCTCTTCGGATAAGGTACCTTGGCAATGCACCATTGACCGAGAATGGCTCGGTACAAGCCAGCAGTACTCTGCTGAGTCATCTATCGGCAGGCTGGTCAGGCAAACGGTATGCACTGAGAGCCGATATCCTGAATCTGCTGAATTCTGACGATCAGGACATTGCGTATTATTATGCGTCCCGATTAGCAGACGAACCCCTAGCAGGGGTCAACGATCGACACTTCCATACTTTTGAGCCGCGTCAGGTTCGGCTCACCATTAGCCTGACTCTCTGAGGTCGAAAGGCCGCGCACTCAATGGTTCTTTGCGTTTGCGCAGAGTGACGCCAAGACACTGCGTTGCCCTTGAAAAGGTCTCCGACCATGCATCACCCGATCATTATCGATCAGCGCTACATCCCCCATCTGCCAGTTCAAATCAAAGGACAATTCATAGGCAATCTCAGTGGCCGCTTTGAGATCTTCCTCATCGATCGTTGAACCGTCGCCGTAAGTCACCGATCGGTTCTGTTGATTCCGCTGGTCGCGCCAACCACAAAAAGCAGCAATCAGCTGGTTAAAAAATACCTCCTGACCCACTGAGGTCTCACGAACCAAGGGAAGTGCCGGCGTGGTAACTGCCAGACACTCATCAGGGAGCCACTGCCATTGATACTGAAGTGAGTCCAGTCTCACCTCAGCAGCGTCAGACGATTCAACACCCAGCGTCTCTCGCCAACTTCGACCCTGCCCCGAGGCTTGATCTGCAGCTGCAGGCATGATCAGTGAATAGCGGGCGCCTTTTTGCCGACACAATTCAATAAAGCGCGGCATGCTCGCCTGTAATCTCTGCAATAGCACGTCAGAGCGACATAACGGGGTTGCGCCGCCCACCTCCGCAGGCTGCTCACAGCAAAAAAACAAATAGCGCGGAAAAATCGGTGTCTGCGCCATTTCGTGATGAAGAAAAATCTCCACGTCGCAAGGCGCTTCATTAGCGGTGAAGATCCGAGGCGTTCGATTACGCCTGACGGCATTAGACAAGGATTCGTTATAGGGAAAGTTTTCAAGGCCGAAAGCGCTAACAAAACGATCAAAACGCGCTGCACCGGTGACGCCACAGCCGCGAAAAACAATGGCGCCATGGATTGCGAGCAGCGACATCAGCGCCTCGCGCTGCTGCGCGATCTCATCGAAATCGACCGCATCGTGGGAAGGCATTAGCACAAGGGGAAACGCTGCATCAGCATAACGCTGCTGCTGTGCAATGGGTTGTTGGTTAAATTGGGACATACTCGATGTATCGTGCCGCTTTATCGTCATCAGTCATAGATAGGATAAAAACAGCCGAAGGCCTCCTCGCAAAAATGGCCGGGATCATTAAACCGTCTGTCACAGTTCAGCGCAGCGATAGCCACCATTTCCTCGTCGGTTAATTCAAAATCGAACAAGGCTTTGTTTTCCCTCAACCGCCCGGGCTGACTGGTCTTAGGAATCACCGCCGTCCCACGTTGAACCCCCCAGCGGAGAACGACTTGCGCCGGCGTCCGACCCAGCCTGCTGGCAGCGGCTCGAACTACCGGCTGCTCAAGAACGGATTCACCAGTCTCTGCCATGTTCAGCTCCAAATACGACAGCGCACCCAGCGGTGAGAATGCGGTGACAGCGATATCATACTGCGCCGCGGCACGCAGTAACCGAGTCTGTGTGAGATAAGGGTGAGATTCGATTTGCAACATCGCTGGTTTGATATTCGCGTAAGCCATCACATCATGGAGTAACCCTGCGTTGTAATTACAAACGCCAATTTCCTTGACCAGTCCGGACTCGACCAGTGCTTCCATGGCACCCCACGTGTCAGCGAGCGGCACCGCATCAGGCCTCATTTTCGGTGTCTCCGCCTCGGGATCTGCTAACCATTCCGGCGGGTAGCGCGTCTCGAAGTCGACATACTCAAGCGCGATTGGAAAATGAATCAGATATAAATCCAGCTCGCTAAGCCCCAAATCGTGCAGGGTGCGTTCGCAAGCAGATCGAACGTGCTCTGGGCGATGGTAGGTATTCCAGAGTTTAGAGGTGATCCACAAGGATTGGCGATCAACCAGTCCCTGCTGTATCGCTAAACGGATACCCTCGCCGACCTCTACCTCATTGCCGTAATCGGCAGCGCTGTCGAGATGACGGTAGCCCTCAGCAATCGCGCCCCTAACCATTTCAGGGGTGTCCTCGCGCGCTATTTTCCACAAGCCCAAACCAACTGCAGGCATTGCTCCTTTACCCACCTGTATCTTCGCTACCACACGCCTCTCCCTTTCAACCCACTATTTGTCAAACACGCTCAGTCGTCGACCGTCGATCTATACCCGACTAACCAATATCATTTTCCTCAAAAAAATCGCCCACCCCCGCTTGTTGACAGAAGGTAGCAATATCCACCACTTGACCAATCTCCATTGAGTACTGGGCAGCACTGGCCAGAATCAGAGACCAGAGTGCCTGTTGGGGTGTCGCAGCGTCTACCCTCTCGCCCGACAGCTGCCGATGGAATGCGATATGTTCGAAAAACGTGGCGCCATAGTGCCCCGTTTCTTCGATCCAGGGTGGATAGCCCACGGGTTGGGGCCGATACGCGGGGTGTTCAAGTACCTCTACCTGCAGTCGTGCCTCAGAGGGCGTATCGGGGCGAAAGCTGGCTTGCTCGCTGGCCACTAATCGGCCGCTCTCACCCACAACTACCAACTCTTCATACAGCTCCTGGCAAAACATATTCAGGGTGAAGCTGGCACGGATACCGTTGTCATAATCGATGACGACCATCGCGTGATCATCAATATCAGACGGCTCCCCCTGCCACTCAAAATCGAGAAAATTCACGCCTCGACCACCGCTGGCATAAATCTTTTGAGGGCGTGAGGCCGCGATGACATTGATCAGGTCAAAGTAGTGGCAACATTTCTCAACCAACGTCCCCCCAGAATATCGATTGAACTTGTTCCACTGATTTACTTTATCGAGAAAGGGCGGTCTGTACTCAGACATCGCGATGGTCTTCACCGCACCGAGAGAGGCTTGAGTCTGAATTTCGAACAGCGCCTCCGCATACTGTGCCTTGAAACGATATTGCATCCCTAGCTGAATAAAGCTCGGGTAATCGCGGGCCAGGCGAAGGACTTCCATCGCGTCAGCGAGTGTCGTCGCCATGGGTTTTTCCAACAGAACGGGTTTGCCCGACTCGCACACAATTTGCAGAACGTCATAATGCGTATGATTGGGTGAACAAACCACGATCGCATCGACGGCACTGTCCAGACATGCCTCGCGCAGATTAGTGTAAACCTGAAGCGATTGGCTCGACAGCAGCGCCCAATCAGACTGTGCCCAGTCAATACTGCCGTCGAAAGGATCGTAGATGCCCTGTACCTCGGCCCAACCGAGTCGCTGGCTGACACGCAGATGTTCGCGGCCCATCATTCCCGCACCAACGATGAGGAGCCTTGGCTTGTCCTCTTGAGTGCGGTAGGGATTTTTTGCAGTGAGTGATGCGACGTTATCCGCTACACGGCCCCATAAGGGCGCTCCATCATCGTCCATCAGTTCGCCTCCCTTGCAGGGTCGCGGCGAAGATGCCACCAGAGCCATAGCGCGCCATTAAATGCGGCCAGTGTCAGTAAGATAGTCTCGAAATAAGCAGAGCCGCCCCCGACTAACCCGATTGGCGAAAAGATGACGTAAAGGGCGATAACACAGGAAAGTAGCGTCACGGCGCAGGGCTTCCCATACGCCCAGGGCGTGAGGTCGACCATCGCTTTTACAGGCGATGTCGCCGACCCCAGTCGTGGTCGCCACAGCCCAATGCACAGCATCATCATCACCTCGATGATAAACAGGATGGCGTACAGATGCAGAAAATGTATGGGCACTACCTCTTTGAACACAAACTGAAAAATGCCATAAGCAATAATATGAAACACGATAACCAGCTTGGCAGCGCTCGCGGGAACGCGTTGGGTAAAAAGCCCCACCATCACAATCGCAATCATCGGAATGTTATAGAAGCCGGTGAAGATCCGAATAAGCTGCCAAAGACCATCGGGGGCAAACTGTAATAGCGGAGCGACGATCAAGGAGAAAACGGTAATCGTCAGTCCAACTCGCTTCGCCGTTCTCAACAGCGCCTCGTCGGTGACCGGCTTGCCCACCCACGGTTGATAGACATCGATACAAAATAGCGTGGCGGCGCTATTAATCAGCGAATTGAAGGAGCTGAGCACAGCGCCCAGCAACACCGCTAAGAAAAATCCGGTTGCATAAACGGGTAATACATCCCGCACTAATTGTGGGTAGGCGAGGTCAATGGGGTGTAGCTCAGGCCCATATAAATGATAGGCAATCACGCCTGGTATCATCATGAATAGGGGCACCAACACTTTAAAAAAACCTGAGAGCAATACGCCCTTCTGTCCCTCGGCGAGACTGCGCGCGGCGAGCGTGCGCTGAATGACATATTGGTTGGTACACCAATAAAATAAATTGGCCAGTATCATCCCGGTAAACAGCGTGGCAAACGGCGTCGGATCGGATGGCCCGCCAATCGCATTGAGTTTGTCTGTCTCGATAGTGAGCACCGTATTCAACCCTTGGCTAACACTGCCCCCGCCTAACACTTGTAAACCAAGGTAGGGAACCGCCAGACCCACGAGCAGCAAGCCCAGTCCATTTAAGGTGTCGGAGATCGCCACGGCCCTGAGGCCACCGAGGATGGCGTAGGCGGCCCCTAACAAACCAATGACAACGATAGTCATGACAAGTGAAGCCGAGTCACTCAGATTCATTAACGCGGGAATATCAAATATCTTGATGACGGCCAGTGATCCGGCGTACAACACACTCGGGATGGTCACCAGACCATAACCCAGCATGAATAATACGACCGTCATTTGTCTGACACCCCCATCAAATCGGTTACTGAGAAATTCAGGGAGCGTCGTAAAAGCACCTGCTAGATAACGGGGTAAAAAAATAAAAGCCATCAGCACGGTGGCAATGGCCGCCGTCACCTCCCAACCCATACTGCTCAGGTTATAGCCATAGGCAGACCCATTGAGCCCAATCAACTGCTCAGCCGATAAATTGGTCAGTAGCAATGACCCGGCGATGAAAGTTGCGCCCAGCCCACGGCCAGCCAAAAAGTAGCCAGTGCCGGTATCGACTGTACCTCGGGTTTTGAACCAGGACACCACAGCGACAAGCACCATGAAGCCGACGCAACTGACAACGGTCATTAACAGGTTAAAAGTAGTCATTACAGCGGCAACATTATCGGCATGTTAGGGAGGGTACGCACCCGTCCGTCTCCCAGCAATCTCCCTGAGCGGAGCATTCACTGTGTCATCGCGAAAGATCACGCCGGTCGTCTTAGATTGCACTGATCGCAGCCAGCTCGTTGCTGCTCGTGAAGATGTTTTTGCATCGTAAGCTTAGACGCGACTTCACCGTTGGTTGATATCCGCAGGACACAACAGTATAACCACCTCAAGGCGACCATCATCCACCATCCACTGACGATCTATCCATGAGAGCACCCCAACCATGACGCAAGATGTACTCCTCCTCGATGGCGGATTAGGCCAGGAACTCATCCGCCGCAGCCCCGATCCCGCACATCATCATTGGTCCTTGCAGGTCATGCTGGAAGAACCCGACTTAGTCTCGGAGGTCCATCGCGATTTCTGTCGTGCTGGCGCGCAAGTCGCATGCCTCAATACTTATGCAGTCACCCGCGCGCGCCTAGCCCGTGGCGAGGGATTAGCCCCGTTAGCAACGCACCTTGATCGCGCTCGGGAATTAGCGCAAAAGGGTATCGAAGCAGCACACTGCCCCGATACGGCGCTAATTAGTTCACTGCCGCCACTGGTAGCCAGCTATCGCGCCGATACGCAGTTGCCATTTGAGCAGATGGTAGATGAGTACAGCGAACTGATTGCACTACAAATAGACGCTGTCGATGGCTTCATTGCTGAGACGATTCCCTCGATCGCAGAAGCCAAGGCTGTGCTGACCGCAGCGGCTCAAGCAAACACACGCATCATGCTTGGCTTAACGGTCACAGACGATAATGGGCTGCTACTGCGCTCGGGAGAATCCCTCTCGGAGACGCTTGAGGCGATTACTCCTTGGGATCCCCTAGCGGTGGTCATCAATTGCTCAAAGCCTGAAGCGGTCTCACAAGCGCTTCCCGTGTTAGCGGCGTCGGGGCGGCCATTTGGCGCCTATGCCAACGGCTTTACCGCCATTGATGCGCTGGAACCTGGCGGCGTAGTGGATGTGCTGGAAGCGAGAAATGACCTCAACCCCGATCAATACGCACTGTTCGCAGCGCAATGGCTCGATATGGGCGCCACCATTATTGGCGGCTGTTGCGAAGTGGGCCCAGCCCACATCTCGGCCTTACATCGCCTGATTAACGATCGTGGTCTCACCACCGCGGGCTGGCCAGCTTTCACCTCAGGGTAAAAAGCACCCACGCACGGGGAAGCCGGCAATATCACGGGCCTCTCAGACGCTATTCATACCGGTTCAGAGACGTTTTTCAAAGTACCTGAGGCCGGCATAGTCGGTGTCGCGCGAGGTACTTTTGTCGGTGCCATCGTCGCCGCCAAAAATTCACTAATTTGTGGCTTGCAGGCTAACCGTTTTTAGGCAAAATGCTCGCCTTCTTCACACTCTGTAATAACCATCATGAGCACGCTTCGACCGGTATCTTCGCTCCTGCTCACGACGGCTTTTTTGCTGGCGGGCCACGGCCTGCACATGACCTTTTTGCCGCTTCGTGCGAGCGAGCTTGGGCTGTCCCAAACGCTGATCGGACTGAGTGGTTCCGCCTACTTTGCCGGCTTTATGACTGGCGCGTTGCTGACACCGCCCGTTATTGCGCGAGTGGGCCACATTCGCAGCTTTACGGCACTCATGGCGATTTTCTTATGTAGCTTTCTTTTTCTAAGCCTGGTGGACCATGGTTTTTTCTGGATATCCATCCGCTTCGTGCTTGGGGCAGTCATGTGTGGTGCCTACACCGTGATCGAAAGTTGGCTGACCGAGCAAACCGATGCCAGTCGCCACGGTCGGATCTTGGCGGTCTATACGGCGATCGTGCTGACTTCAATGGCGGTAGGACAATATCTGCTGGGGTTGGCAGACACGAACCCTCTTTACCCCTTTATTGTGGTCTCTCTGCTAGTCGGTTGCGCCATCGTGCCTGTCAGCTTAACGCGATCATTAGCGCCGGTACCGGTGCCAGCCACACGGTTTAGCTTTTCTAAGCTCTACCGACGTTCGCACACGGCCTTCGCAGGCGGATTAGGATCTGGGGTGATTACGGGTAGCTTTTGGGCGCTAGGCGCTATCTATGCTCTCGCGAAAACAAACGACCCGTCTTTTGTGCCCGCTTTTATCGCCGCCAATATCATCGGCGGTGCGCTCGCGCAGTATCCTATTGGTATGGCGTCCGACAGAATTGATCGACGTTTTGTCTTGTCAGCACTGTGTGCCGCTAGCGGCTTATCGGCGTTTGGACTCCTCTATGCCGAAACACAGCAGGAGTTACTAATAGGCGCTTTTGCCTTTGGTGCGGCAGCGAACTCCCTGTACGCGATCTCCCTTGCTAAAGCGGCGGACAACTCGAAGCGAGACGAGTTTGTCACGCTCGGCTCCTCCGTATTGCTGCTCTGCGCACTGGGCTCTGCAGGCGGCTCAGTCATCATCGGCTGGGCGATGCGGCTCATGGGCAATGAAGCACTTTTCGGTCTGCTGGGATGCGCCAGTGTTGCCACAGGGATTTTCATTGCGTTTCAGCCACCGGGCAAGACCTCAGTCGGTATCGACGATCAGAGTGCCTTTATTCCTTCCACCTCTGCGATGGCACCTGTGGCTTTTGAGCAAGATCCGCGTTCCGGCGATGAACCGGAATCAACAGTCGAACCGGTCGCTGAACAAGACTATGACCCCTCGGCCGAACTCACACTCACCGAAGCAGCTGCTTAGCCCTTTGAGCAGAGCCTTTGTGACAGGGCAGATGCGTTGGGACAGGGAGAATCAAACGACCCTAACGCCGTCTCACTCAATAACCTCAGGCGGTTAAAAGACCGGCCAAGCAACGTTTGTAGAGCAGTATGTTTCGCTTTGCTTCTGGAATGTTCAGCGGCACAATCGACGCACCTATAGCGCGCTGTCCACGATCATTACCGTCGCAACCAGCGGCATCAATCGCTACCTCAAAATGGCTACTTTGGGAGAAAAAACATGAGTCATCCTGCGATCACTATTGGACCCAGAGTCCGCAAATCACCTTTTTACGACGCCACTATTAGCGCAGGCGCCAAGGCCTTTACGATTTATAACCATATGTTCATGCCAACCAGCTACGGCGACACAGATGCGGAGTATTGGGCTATCGTAAAAGGCGTTTCGTTATGGGACGTTTCTGCTGAACGGCAGATAGAGATCATCGGCCCAGATGCATTAGCACTCACTCAAATCTTGACACCACGAGATGTTGAGCAATGTCCTGTTCACCGAGCACGCTATGTGGTTTTTGTCGACGAAAATGGTGGCATCATCAACGATGCGGTGCTGTACCGTCACGCCGAGAATCACTTTTGGTTATCGCCAGGTGACGGCGATGTTCTGCTGTGGGCAAAGGGTGTTGCTGCGCAAAGCGGTCTCAATGTGACCGTCAGAGAGCCCGACGCGTCTCCGTTGCAGCTACAAGGCCCATTGGCACCTCATGTCGCCCATAAGTTGTTTGGTGATCTCGCAATCGAATTGGGTTACTACCATTTTACCCACACGTCCGTCGGCGATATTCCGGTGGTATTGAGCCGTACCGGATGGAGCGGCGAATTGGGCTATGAAATTATCCTGCTCGATAGTGGTCGCGGCACGGAACTGTGGGATCGATGCATGGCGGCGGGCGCCGAATATGACATTCAACCGGCCTGCCCCTCACTAGCGCGCAGCGTCGAAGGTGGTCTACTGTCTTATTGCAGTGATATCACACTGAACGACAACCCTTTCACCATTGGCATGGAACGATTGCTCGATATCGACAAGGAACAGGACTATGTGGGTAAAAGCGCTTTGCAGGCCATCGCAAAAACCGGCTCCGAAAGACGCCTCGTCGGCGCCAATTTCGGTGGTGACCCCGTTCGACCGAACGCCCATTTTATGCCTATCAAGGTCGACGAGACGGTGGTAGGACACGTCACGCGCTACGTTTATTCACCGCGCTTGGCGCATAATATTGCTCTAGTCAATGTACCCAGTGCCTTAGCCACGCCGGGTACGATTATATGGTTAGATGCGGGGGATGACTGGCGAGAAGCGGAGATTACGGCACTGCCGTGGATACCTGCCGAAAAAGTCATCCCGCCCTTGTCGTGATGGCACCCAATTCAGGTGGCGCCTGCGTTAAAGCATCGCGATGCATGTACGACGTCGTATACTGTTCCGCAAAGATGATAATGGCAAAGCAGGGAGAGCGGTGATGTCGAAACAGCTAGGCGGTAATGATTACCCAGAAGCAACGCGCAAAGTCGATCGCAGCGTGCTGGGATTTTTTAGTGTCGCGGAACGCATTTTACTGGTCATCATCAGCTTATTGACATTGTTGGCGGTGGCACTAGAGCTGATCCATTTTGCAGAAGCAGGTCGCGTTAGACTCGCGGATCTTCTGCTCCTTTTCATCTATCTCGAAGTGATCGGTATGGCCTATGCGTATTATGCAACCCATAGTGTGCCCGTCACATTGCCCGTATTAATCGCTATCACCGGTATTACCCGACTGATTATTTTGCAAGGCAAAGAAGCTGAGCCCAGCAAACTGCTTTTTGAGGCCGGCGCAGTACTGCTATTAGCACTGTCATTGGCGATATTGAGCTGGGCGTCAAAGCGCACTTCGACCATCAATTTAGGGGAAGATCTCAGCGACTGACGCCATCAGTTTCTAAAATAACCGGTGTTCCCCTCGCTCGGGGGGGGACTCGCTTCCGGACAAGACTGCTCGATAAAAAGCGGCCAGCGTATCGCTTCCAAACTCGGGGGTGCTATCAGCATCGTAACGCTGATTTTCATGGTCCCAACAGAGCATCGACTCCGTCGCATAGAACTTAGCAATACGCAGAAACTCTACTCGCTTTGCGAAATCGGGAGAAAATAAAGCTAACGGCGTCAGCAGCCAACGAAACCAGTCAAACATTTGCGGCGGGAGCGATCGGGTCTTAAGCGGCATATTGGCAGCGCTGCAAAGCATGGCTGCTTGCGCCGCGGGCGCTATCGCTGGCCCAGGGCCCCCAATCGGGCGCACCACAGTACCCTCGCGGTGTTGGTCGAGCTGGTCAACGATGAAGCAAGCTAAATCACGATCCGAAATCGGCTTGCAGGCAGACAGCTCTCCGTTTCCAAAAAGCAGAAATGGCTTACCGGCCTTGACCCGATCAATCTGACCGACCAAGGATCTGAAAAAAGCGGTGGCACGGACGATCGTAGCCGGCACAGGTGAGTCATGAAGCAGGCGCTCAAACCGCAATTTTTCTCTCTGAAATGCCAGCCGCGGTTTCTGAACACAAATCGCTGATAACAAGACAAAATGATCAACGCGATGGCGCTCAGCACAAGCCAACAACCGCCGATTAGCACCATAATCTACTTTATGCGCATCATCCGGCGCGCCGCTGCGGCTAGCAAGACACGAAATCACCGCATCGACGGCTGGCAGGTGCTCGCTCCAATCAGCGTCCTCAACAACATCGGCTTCGATAACCGTCACCGCCTGTCGTATTGCCTCGGGTAGTGGACGTCCGGGGCGAACCAACGCCACCACATCCACGCGACGCGCCACTAGCTCTCGCAGCACCGCTGCACCCATATAGCCCGTAGCACCTGCCACTAATACTCGCACGCGTCACCTCACCGCCTTTGATTTCACCGTAGGCGCGGCAACGGTATTCGTCAATAGGGTAAAAAGGGCTATTCCTGTCGCAGTAGGGCAACCTGCTCACCACTTTCTTCAAACTGCTCAACACCTTCTTTCTGCAGGAAGATTCGCTAGAGTACCGGCCTAGTTAACCAGATCTGTGTGAGCAGCATGAACTCGCAATCGCCGCAAATCGCTACCGCTGACCGCTCTCGCATAATCGAGATGGCATGGGAGGATCGAACACCGTTCGAGGCCATTGAAACCCTTTATGGCCTGACAGAAGCGGCAGTGATTACATTGATGCGATCCGAGTTGAAGCCCCGCGCATTTCGCAACTGGCGGCAACGCGTTTCAGGTCGCACCACGAAGCATGCCCAGCGGCGCGACCCGACGGTGTCCAGAGGCTATTGCCCGACTCAGTACAAGCAACGTTCGAAATAAGGAGCCGTTGATGGAGACGATTGCGTTATACATTGTCGCTGCCACGCTGGGCAGCATGGTTTTCTTTGCCGCAGGTATTGCCCCCGCTGTATTCCAAAGCCTTCCTGAAACCGAGGCCGGTCAATTCTTACGGCGCTTGTTCCCTCGTTACTACCTAGCGCTCATCCTTGGGGCGGGAGCGGCAGGACTCGGCTTTGCTATGACGTCACCCCTGTCTGCCGCGATCTGTTTCATTATTGCCGGCTCCACCGGGTGGGTACGGCAAGTGCTGGTGCCGCGCATCAACCAACTCCGCGACGCCGAGCTCGGTGGCGATGCTGCCGCAGGGCATCAGTTTGCTCGCCTGCACCGATGGTCGGTCGGCATCAATATGATTCAGTTATTGGCGCTATTAATCCTTCTCATTAGACACTAGTAACGCATCTAACAGGCCAGCAAACGACTGAATCTCAACTGCTATCTGTCTACAGTAAACTTGGCCCTGGCTTTATGGGCTTGGGTGGCTTGTCAAAAAAACTCTCTCTACTCCTGGGCATATCGCTGTCACTCAGGATGATCGATCCCTCACGCCACGTTACCCGTATAATGATGTGTGACACGCGCGGTTTCCGATCGCCGCAGGAGATTAACGGGGGTCACGGTGAGTGCTGATAACCAGTGGGCATGAGATTTTTACAACACGATCAGTGTCAATTCTAAGCGCTTCTCTATGAAGTCAATCAGTATTGCAGTATTGGGTTCTGGCGATGCAACCCCAGTACTCGATCATGTCGATGTGCCGATACCGCTGCAGATGAGTGGCATCGATACGGTTTTATTACCAGTACCTGGCGCCTCCTTTCCGCTCACACCGGATGATCGGCTGAGGTGTGAGCAAGCCTACTTGGCCGCCGGCCTAGAAGCGGCTAACGCCGGTGCCGATGCGATTTACATTAATACCGTTGGCGACTATGGCCTCAGCGCGCTCAACCAAGTGCTTTCAATCCCTGTGATGGGGGCGGGATCAGGTGGCATCCAATACGCGTTAACGTCAACGAGTCGTTTCAGTATCGTGACGCTCTGGCCGCCTGCAATGCGTTTTATTTATGACGCAATGCTCGCTGACAATAACCTGAGGCAATACTGCGATGAGATCGTGCACTTGTCTGACGACACGCTGCTAGACACTGCATCCGGACCGCTGGAGGCGATGGCAACGGTGCAAGCCTGTGGGATCACAACACTTGGTCAGATTACCGATGCCATTCAGCACGTCAACGCAAGGCATCCCGATAGCACGGTGGTATTGGGGTGCACCTGTATGTATCCCATTGCCCCACGGTTGCGAGAGCGCGGCCTGTCAGTTGTCGAACCGATGGGCGCAGGATATCGTCAACTCGCCACCGCAATTCAACCCTAAGTCGCCACGATCACAGCCACATGACGACTGACCTACTCTGGATTTTCATCCCGACGATTGCCGCTATTTCGCTGACACCCGGCATGTGTATGACACTGGCATTTACGGTTGGCCTCTCGCAGGGCTACCGCCACACGCTTTGGATGATGTGGGGAGAGCTTGCCGGTGTGGCGATCGTTGTCATCACCTGCGTCGTATTACTCGCGTGGATCCAAACGCTGCCCAGGGGTTATTTCACCGTGTTGGCACTGATCGGTGGAAGCTATCTATTGTGGGTAGCTCATCGGCTTTGGACTGCGCCAGTTCACTTTAACCAGGGCGAGGGGCAGTCCCGCGTGACACCAGCAGCATTGCTGGCACTGGGCTTCACCACCGCAGTCATGAATCCCAAAGGTTGGGGATTTATGATCGCACTACTGCCGGGGTTCATGTCATCCGGCGAGACGGTGCCTCAGCAATTGATGGTCTTTCTCGGCGTGATCCTACCCTCAGAATTCTTATCAATGAGTCTTTATGCCAGCGGCGGAAGTGGCCTACGTCGACTTTTGAGCAGCGAAAAACACCTCGCAACGCTGAACAAGATTGCAGCGGCACTGATGGTGCTGGTCGCGATGCTGGTGTTGGTCAAAATCTAGCCAACATCATGCTAATCAGTAATCAGATACCGGGCGCCCAGCTGGCATGGAACCCAAACGGCACCCGTTGCGGCAGGCGAATGCGTGCCACAGGACCGGCGCTCACATCTGTGGCATCAAAAACGAGGCAATGGGAGGCCCAATCTTTCGAGTCAGTGACGAGGGTAATGACATAACCATCGTCCTCTGCATCGGCTCTCGTTGCGCCCTGCCTAGGGGCAAAGACCGCCTCGCTGCCAAAAACCCCTGACCCGTAGTCCCACTGTTGTCGCGAACCGGTTTCGTTGTCATATTTGACTAAACCGGTGAAACGCAAGGTGTGTCCACCCTCCTCCAACAGAGGGATGCGCTGATGGTAGGCATAGCGGCTCTTGATGCCTGCGTACAATGGATTTGCTTTATTAAACTCGGTATTGAGGTCGTCAATATCGCCCTCACGGACCTCGCCCGTTCTCAGATTAAAGCGCCAACGATAGTTATTCGCTTCAAGCCGCATATAGGCCAGCATGTGCGACAGTTCGCCCTCCCCGTTGACGGCGGCCGGCATGGGATTTCTAGACCGGCATCCATCCATCACGACCCAATCGCCCTCTTCCCAACTATTACTCACGTGCAAAATGTAACAGGGTTCGCATTCGAACCAGCGAATGTCTTCGCCACGACCGTGCCGCGGGATTAACCCAAAACGGGTAGGAATATCGCGGTGAAACGTGAGGACCCGTAAATGATGCCGCTGCAGTACTTTGGGATCATGAAAAAACGGCAGGTCATGCAAAATAGTGTAGTTGGGCGTGAAACCAATATCATGAGGTAGGCGCGGACCAGGCAAATCAATGGCCACCTCATGCCGCAACTGTCCCGACGGGTCAGCCACACCGTAGGTCATATAGGGCGGTTCATCACCATAGTCAAAAAATAACAGCTCGCCAGTGGCCCAATCGACTTTTGAATGCGCCGACAGCCTGCGCTGAGGGCGCCCTTCAAGCTCAAAATAACCCGTTGTCTCCAGCGTGTGGGGATCTAGCCGATACGGATGCCCAGCGTTGTACCACAACGTCATGAGACTACCCGCGTAATAAAACAGATCGGTATTGGACGTGTCTTTGATGCCGAATTCAGAGGTCTCAAAGTCAAAGGGGCCCATGACGCCATTAGAGGTTGACTGTCCCACTGCGCGCTCAGCAGTCAGTGCAACCGTATCAATGTACCGATTGCGATAACTGGCCGCTCCCTCACAAAAGGAAACCGCATGAACCATGCCATCACCATCAAAGGGGTGATACCGATTACCCGGTCGGTGAATAGGGTTGGGTCCGTTACGGAAATAGGTTCCGGCGAGATCAGCTGGAATTTCGCCCTCTATCGCCAGGCCGGACTCAGACAGTTCTAGTGTCGTCGGCGCATAAGCTCCGTGCAGATAGGGATTATCAATGCCATAAATCCAAGGCTGAGTGTGCTCAAAAACAGCGACATCGCCAATGCACTCCTCTGTCACTGGAAACGTCGATAGGCGCAGCGCTTGATTCATCGTGGAGTCCCCGCGCGGTTCTCGCTAGCGGTGAATGGGAACCCAGAGTAGCAGGGAAAAATAAGTCTCTGCAATGACCAGCCGCAATCTGCGACACTCAATCTCACCCCCGCAAAATAGAGCCAGTGGCAATCGCTCAAGTGCTTGCGCTATGCCATCGTGCATCCTAGGATCACCACACCACGGTGTTTGGCGCCTACCATGCTCCCTTTACAAACCACTCTGAGCTTACTGCCGTCCCACAGGCCTCTGTTTCTTGAATCGGGTATTCTTGAATCGGGTATTCTTGGATGGACGCCCTCCGAAGCAGACTTCCCACATGGGGGCTCATTACGGTCTGGGCTGCGGACAGAGCGAACATGACAAACGCCTGCCAATCACTTGCTGTCAGCGTTCCGGGGCCTTTCTGGGGAAGAGGATATCGGCCGGCGTGCTCAGGACGAATTTGGCTTGCCGCGGCACAAGCTGGTGGCCCGGTGAGCGCCGTCCTCCGGAGCGAGCTATTGGCGATAGGTAATAGTGATAAGGAGCGCATCTGATGCATCAGCCCATTTATATCCTCGGGGGAAGCCAAACCGACTTTGCTCGTAACTGGGCGCGTGAAGGACACGAGATTTACGATCTGTTCTCTGAAGCGCTTCAGGCAGCCGTTCACGATACCGGCATTGAGCCGTCACAGATAGAAGTTGGCCATGTTGGTAATTTCGTGGGCGACCTGTTCACTCGGCAAGGCCTTTTAGGTGGCTTTTTTGGGCAGGTGTATCCCGAACTAGGCCACCTACCGACCGCTCGCCATGAGGCAGCTTGCGCATCAGGCTCAATGGCTATTCTGGCGGCTATGCGCGATATTGAGGCGGGCCATTATGACGTCGCCTGCGTGGTAGGGCTCGAGTTAATGCGCAATGTAGATGGCCGCACCGGTGCGGATTATCTCGGTGCGGCAGCTTGGCAAGGCCATGAGGCGACCGATTGTGATTTTCCATGGCCCTTTTTGTTTGATCGCCTCACGCAAGAGTATGACGCGCGTTACGGCATTTCCGACGAACCGTTGACTCGCATCGCCGACATTAATTTCGGCAATGCCCGGCACAATCCCCGTGCGCAAACCCGGGAGTGGGTGTTTGCTGAAGGTAGCTTTGGCCAAGACCCGGCACTGAATCCCTCAATAGAAGGTCGGGTGCGCAAACTCGATTGCGGTCAGATCACCGACGGCGCTGCTTGTGTCATTTTAGCCAGTGAACGCTTTGCAAAAACGCACAGTCAGGCACAGGGCAGGTCACTGAATGATGTCCCACGCATTAAAGGCTGGGGGCATCGGTCGGCACCCATTTTACTGGAGACCAAGCTCGCAGCGTCCCAAGATCAGCCGCTTATTTTTCCGCATGCGGCGCAAACCTTAACGGATGCGCGAACGCGTGCCGGCATGCAGCATATTACCGACCTCGACGGCCTAGAAACTCATGACTGTTTTACGATTACGGAATATATGGCCATCGATCATAGCGGTCTGACCGCTCCGGGCGACAGTTGGAAGGCCATTGATGAGGGTCGTATTACCCGCGATGGCGATTTTCCGATTAATCCCAGTGGCGGTTTGATTGGCTTGGGCCATCCAGTGGGCGCAACTGGCGTTCGCATGATATTGGACTGTGCCCGGCAGGTAACCGGCCAGGCAGGGGCGTATCAGCTCCCCAAGGCCGAGAACATGATGACATTTAATGTGGGAGGCAGCACCACAACCTGCGCCAGTTTTGTAGTGGGCGTCGGTCAGTGAAGGATGTTTTTATCTACGATGCGATTCGCAGTGCCCGGACCAAAGCCAAGCCTAGTGGAGGCCTACATGAGCTTACGCCATCAGCACTGCTAAAGCCGCTTTACCGCGCTTTAACATCGCGCAATCAGCTGGATCCCAACCTCATCGCAGAGGTCATCTTAGGATGCGTCACCCAATATGGAGAACAGGCGGCGAACGTCGCGAAAACGTCGGTACTCTATGCGGGTTGGCCTGAAAGCGTCGCCGGCCTCACCGTTCATCGATTCTGTTCATCTAGCGTCGATGCGATTGCCCTTGCAGGTCTAAAAATCGCCACTGGGCAAAGCAGTGCAATGGTGGCAGGTGGTATCGAAATGATGTCTCGCGTGCCCATGCTCTCAGACCACGCGCGCGTCTTTAATGACCCCGATTACGCACTCGCCCACCAAATGCTGTTAATGGGGAGTGGTGCAGACTTAATCGCGACGCGGCTCGGTGTGTCTCGTGAAGCCTGTGATGCGGTAGCGCATCAAAGCCAACAGCGCGCGGCACAGGCACAGCGCGAAGGACGCTTCAAGTCGATTATTGCGATAGAAACCTCGCGCGGCTGGATCGATCGAGACGAGTGTGTCCGTGGGACGCTTACCCCCAAACAGCTCGCTGCCCTGCCGCCGGCGTTTGCTGCCCTCGGCGCAGCCGGGGCTGATCAAGTGCAGCTTGAGCAATTCCCTGAACTGACCGCCATTCAGCATGTGCATACCGCCGGTAACTCACCGGCCATGTGTGACGCCGCAGCGCTGGTCTTAATGGGAGATGAACATTTGGGAAAAACACTGGGCATCGAACCCAAAGCGCAATTGGTCAGCAGCACCACCGCCGGCGCCGAACCGCTAGAGGTCGTCAGTGGCTGTGTCGCTGCCGCCCAAAAACTACTGCACGAGCAGCAACGCTCAGCACACAGCATCGAGCTATTTGAGATTCACGAAGCGTTTGCAGCAACCATCGTAAAGGCGCGCCACACTTTGGAAATTGAACCCGACAGGCTGAACGTGAATGGCGGTGTGATCGCGCTTGGACACCCCATGGGCGCGACTGGCGCCATCATGACAGGCACGCTGATTGATGAGCTGCAACGTCAACAATTATCGAGTGGCATTGTCGCGGCGAGTGGCGCTGCCGGTAGCGGCAGCGCGCTGTTATTGGAGCGCTGCTAACAGCTTGCTCATCGCACCCAAATGGGTGAACTCCAAACACGCTCCTGAAGCGTCGTGTGCAAATCTGGCCTGGGTTCCACGCCCGCGCGTAGTGCATCCCAAGTCGACCAACGACACGTTGGATTTTCTAAGGCACGCAAGTAGTAGAAGGCGCGACTCTCTGAATCATAATCTGGGTCCTGCCAAAGCGTTTTTAATTCAGTGGCACCGACACCCTCAGTGATGCTGCAGTCTGCGAGATTCACCCTCGCGCCATTATCAGGACACCGATGCGTTTCGGGGTCAGGACGCAACCCGTCAGAGCAGGCCACATCGTAGACCGCTTCGTAAGTCTCGCCGTTTTTCTCCCATCCTTTGACGATTTGCAGCCGCTGTAGCGCTGTTCCTCGGGGGTCCGCACTGGCCCAAGCAATGAACGTGGGCGCCTGACCGCCAGTGATGAGATCACTACCCATAGGCACGCCCCCAGCATAGGCCCTCTCGATCATCGACTCCGCCGTCATAATATCGTCGGAATAGCCGGTTCCAGCGAAAAAACGGGCCCTCATTCGCGGGCCGGAGGTCGCAAAGGTCTCCTTGCGCCGAAATGCATCGTAGAGCGCGTCTCGGGTATTTTCCTCGGCCCAAACCCCCGTCACACCAGACGCACTCCAACTCTCAAAACCGCCCCCATAGGTGTAATTTTCGCCTTCTACTTCGGTCAAGGTATCCGGTGCCAAAAATTTAGCGATCAAACCGTAGACGGGATCTACGGGTACGGAACCGCGACGATCTGGAAAGGCATCCATCAAACCGGCTTTGGAGAAGAATGTTTTTTCATCGTCGCTGGTGCCCGCTACGTGCGTATCACTCGCGGCGACCACACCAAACTGATAAGGGTTTTTGACGCCCTGTGATTCCAACATCAAACCATGACGCAACGCCTCTCGCACGTAGCTTCCCTGTGGCTGACTTGGCAAGCTCGTCCCTACCCGCAGATTATAGATTTCAAAATCCGCCCATTCGTCATTCGGTGAGAGCAACGGATGTGTATCCGAGGTGCCTTTAATCTGGGTAATCTCTACGATTGGCTCATTCCGCATCCGCTGATCAGCATAGTCATCGTCCATTGGATCACCCGCCCAATCCACCAACTTGAACATCTGACCATTAGAGCCATTTGAATTGTGCGGTATTGCTAGGCTCTCAATACCCTGACTGCGCAAAGCATCCATCCAATCCCACAGTCCTTCCGGGTTCTGTGAGTTCAGCCGTGAAAAAGGTACCGCGGGTAATTTATCCGATCCTCTAAAAATGACATTGCGATGTAAGTTACCGACATCATCGGTAGAGGAGGTATATTCGTAGGCAACGAAAGTGGTGAAGTGGCCGGGATCGTTATATTGCTCGGCCGCATTAATAATATCTGCCCACGCTCGTCGCGTCACACCAATTGCCACCTCCTCTGAGATCTCACCGGCAAGAATCCCAGCTAATACATCGGGAACAAAAGAAGCAAAGTTATTAATCCGGCTGAGCAAACTCCACACGCCTTTATTATCGTCCGCATTGAGGTTATGGAGTGGCTGAGAAACCTCATACTGAGAGAAAGGCGTGGTGGTATCGCCAGCCTCTAGCGCCAAACCCAAAAACATGGCGTGATCTGTGACCGCATAGAAATCCAACGGCGTGGCAATCTGAATTTGATATCCGCCGGGGTGTTCAATCGACGCGCCTTGCGCAAATCGGTAGGCATCATAAGGCGTTGCTGTCGTGCCGAAGTTATAGGCATCGAAGGAATACTCGGTGTGCACGTGTAGATCGCCAAAATACGCATTGCGCAAAGGATTCGGCGGCGGCGGGGTAAAGTCCATCACATCCATGACGGGATCTAGCGCGGTATTAAGGCCTCCGCTTCTGCCGCCAAAATTGGAATCCTCATCAATCAACCCCACTTCTTCAGTACAGGCAGTGGTCAAAGCCAGCAGTGTGAGTACGAGCGCTAGCTGTTTCATCATGATGCTCCTCTATTATCGTTATTGTCGTCTCGGTTATTGTCTTAGCTACTGTCTTCGCTACTGTCTCAGTTATGGCGCGGCGCTTACTTGGCATCCGATCCAGCAGGCACCGCGTCAACACGTTGCCATTCTACCGTGCGGCGCATAAACCCCACTTTGACCGTAAACGCCATACGATCCTCAGTTTTCAGCGTGATGGTAGCGTCGCGATACTCGCCGAGCTGCGCGGCAAATACCTGACCTAACCACTGGTTGGCTTTGTCAGTCGCGACGAGATCCGTCACCACCTTAAACCCAACCCTATCGGGGCGATCATCATTGCGCACCATGATTGCTACCCCCTCATCGGGCTGCATTGCTAGCCAAATCGGGGCCGATTCATGTTGCCAAAATCCTGCCAGTGCATCTTCCGCCTGGACAAACTGCACAGGCAGACACAGCAATACAGTGATGCCGATCGCCTGCATGACCTTGCGCGTTGTCGCGATGATGGTATTCATATTGAGTGCTCCGCTTACCCTTATTTTGATCATCCTATTGTGCAACACGTCGCCAGTTTCACGCTGCCATACCGTCAACAATGGCAAGTGTGGTTGGAAGCATGGCGTGAGCAAAACTCACGTGGCTCCCTTTAAAAGACTGCTGCCATACCATATCAAAGCCGTGGTACCAGCCGTGGCGTCTGCGCCAAGTAGGATTGATAGCTAGGGTCGTCGCCCCACAATTGCCGGCCACGGCGAGCAAGCGTTGGGATCCCGCTCACCCGCGTCAACAGTCCATATACGAATAGGGGTGACAATAAGACAACCCACTGGGCACCCGACAGGTACGGCACAGCCATCACAGCGATACCACTCCACAGCAAAATTTCGCCAAAATAGTTGGGGTGACGCGAACGCGCCCACAACCCCGTATTAATAAAAGATCCCTCGTTGCGCGGATCAGCACGAAACTGTGATTTCTGACGATCGGCTACTACTTCCACCGTAAAGCCTACCAACCAGCACATCGCACCCACTGCATAGATCACCCCTACTGGCGGTTGTACCGAGCTCAAAATCACGGTGACCGCCGCACAACTCGTCATCACCACCCAAGCGCCCTGTAGCGTCCAAGCCACCAAAAAACGAGAAGAAGATACCTTGATGTGATCGAAGCGCTGATCGCCACCCGCCTGATGAATCCGTTCGAATAAGAAGCGGCCTAATCGCCCCGCCCAAATAACCACCAGCGCCGCCACCAGCCACTGGGGCCAGGTTGTTGCCGGCGATACTACTACCGCAGACAGTGTAATCATCATATAAGTCAGAGACCCTGTCAGATCATAAAATCGCTCTGTCTCCCCTAGTCGTGCTGGTATAAAAGCCAGCCACTGCAAACAGTAAGCCCCCACTGCCAACACCAGTAATGCAGGCCATCCGAAAAGCATGACGCCCGATGGATTAGCGAGTGCGGCGATGGAGCATGGCAACATCACGGCAAGAGCGATAACGATGAGTGGTTTCATAACGGTTTACCGGGACGCATGGACTAACTCCTTGCTGCACGACGAATGAGACGGCGTGATCTTACCTCAATGTCATCATTACACCGCGTTGACCGGACACTTGATTATCCAACAGCGCCTGCCATAGCGCCACACAGGCCTCTGCGCCGGCATGATGCTCTATGGTGAGCAAGGGTGATAGTCGTTGCAGCAGTTGCATGCTGGCAGCGTAAGCCTGACGCATGATGACACCGCGGCCCCATTCAGCATCTCGTTTTTCAATCTGAGCGGGCGCAAAAAACATTTCGGGCTCGGCGCCGGGTAATGCACCGCCGTCAACGGATTTGCCAAATTGATCCCAATGGGTTGCGCCGACCATCAAGGTCCGTTGTGCATTATCCGCAAGGTGATGATGAAGACGAGATCGCACCGCCACATCGCCCGCAATATCGATATAGACCGTTGCTTTGTTCTCGAGTGCTTCGATCTCCGTATAGGCTAGCGCGCTGTCGTAGCAATCCAGCGTCTCGACAAACGACACGTTCTGCGAACCCGTCAAACCCACCAGCTTGCCCTCAAAACCTGCCCGTTTCATAAACTCGGCGGCACTAAAGCCTGTCTTAGAGGACGCCGAGCCCACCACAATCTGCTCTGCGTCGAACCAGTCGTTATCCGACAGCAAATCGGCGATCACAAAACCCGTCATGAATAAAGGAAAGAAAATACAACGCTGATCTTCTATCTCTCGGAGCTCACTGGATTCGGACTGCGTGCGCGCGTATTGGTTGTAGAGGCCGGGCAGCGTCTGCCGGTGCGTCTGTGCATCGACAAACCCACTGTTGGATATCTCACCGGGGGCCATGAGCAAATGGCTGCTCATCGGAAAAAAGCCATACAGGCGCTCCCCCACGCTAATGCTGGGCACTTGGCTGTCGATCACCTCGGCAATCCCCCAAACCGTGACTTTGCCCCAAGGATCCTTAGCGGTAGGGTAGAACTGCCAATAACCGAGCAAGTCCCCAGAGGCGGCATAGGTGACGTTATTCGCCGTGAGCGCGAATTTATCAATAGCGACCACAATCTGGCCGTCGCTCGATTGCGGTACCTCACCGTGGATCGCTTTAGTGCGACGATAATCGCTGCGATCAACCCAAATCTCAGTTAGCGCCATGTTCATTCCCCTTTTCTTTTCAAAGCTGTGTGCCACCGCTCATCCAACCCGGCCATGGCAGACAACGCCTAGCGAGTCACTGAATCTGACATGTTCTCTTGAGGCAGGCGACGCGAGGCTAAAAACTTGATGCAAAAAAAAGGCGGCCTAGGCCGCCTTTTTCATCTATCCCACTACCCGAGATTAAAATTCCCAAGCAGCCTGAATACCCCAGACTTCGCCGCGGCTCAGGTAACGCATGTGCGAGCCTCGCGCCAGCGGCACGTCTGCACCACCCGTCGCAAAGTTCTCATCCGTGATGTTGCGGCCGTAGAGCATCAGCATCCAGTTGTCTCCGCGGAGACCGGTACGCAGGTTGATCCGCTCCTGACCTTCCTGATAGTCGATCGGGTCTAAGTCACCGGTGTAGATGAATTCGTCAGTGAACTGCACGTCAACTTCAGTGAACCACATCATGGAGCCGAGAGGCTGCATGTACTGAGCACCGAAGGAGCCTGACCACTCAGCAGTACCTAACTTCACGCCAGACAGATCCTGCGCGATCCCTGTTCGATTGCCGGTAGCATCGAACTGCTGAGCACATTTTCCGTCAACCGAAGTGATACTGGGCGAGCTGGGCGTCAAACCGCCGGTTGCGAAGTTCAGGAAATCGAGGTCTGAGGTCTGCAGTGCACTACACGCAGCGCCCCTGAATTCCTTGTACTCTCCATCAACCGTACCCACTGACAAGTTGAGGCGTAGCTTCTCAGTCACCTGGAACGCGGTGTCGATCTCAAACCCGGAGATCTCCGTGCTCGCCGCGTTGGTCACAACAAAGCCGAGGCCGACAAACGTCGATACCTGCTGATCGTCGTATTCACTGTTGAAGTAAGCCCAGTTGAAGCGCATGCGTCCGTCCAGGAAGGTGTGCTTACCGCCCACCTCAAAGGACCAAGCAGTCTCGTCGTCGTACTCGAAACCGGGTCCGGGGGAGGTTCTGTCGATGCAGCCCGGCAGGTTCTGGAAAGTACAAGCTGGCGCGCGAACCAAAACGGGATCCTGATCGTCTACCGCGTTGAAGCCACCGCTCTTAAAGCCCTCGGCGTAACTCGCGTAAAGCAGATGATTACCGCTGGGTGTCCAGTTAATGCTCACCGCTGGAATGGTCTGATCCGTATCCCGTTCTTCTTTGAACGCGTGGGCGTAACTCGCCAGAGAAGCGCCCATCAACTCCTGCATCAGGAAATTACCCAAAAGAGCCGTATTGGTTGGATCAGCAAAAAATGCCTCAGCATTGGGTGTCTGCGTGCCATGGCCCTGCACGTTGTCAGTAATCCACGTTTGAGCATCTGCCTCCTTGGTTTCTTCGGTGTAACGAACACCCGCAGTGATGCTGAGGTTGTCCGTGATGTTGAACGTACCTTGCGCGAACACAGCCCAAGATTCGGTGTCTTGCGTCCAAGTGGACAGACGACCGACCCGATTCCACATGGTCAAACCTTGCACGCCAGGTGGCAATGACCCTGGCGGCAAACCAAAACCGCCCTCGACTAACGCCAACGTAGCGGGGCCATATGCCCAAATGCTCGGCACACCAGTAATTGCTTGCACAACGCCCGGCACACCAAAGGTGCCATCGGTCACGACTGATCGATCAATCTCTTGCGTGGACTCTATGTAGTTACCACCGACTACCCAACTGAAGCGGCCGTCGAGGTCGGAGGCCAAGCGGATTTCCTGACTGAACTGATCGAACTCGGAGTCGTCGCTGCGGCCAATAAATTCAAGCGGCAGGAAATCGGCATCCATGCCATCCACATACTCATACTTAGAATAACCAGTCACCGAGTTCAGGGTGAGACCATTGCCAAACTCGTGCTCAATATTCAAAGAGAACTCATGGTTTTCGGTATCGGTACTGGCTAGTCGCTCCGGCCCGTTACCACCGTTCAAACCTTCTGTTCCACCGACCGAGAGCCCGTCGTAGAAGACCTCCTGATCACTGGTCGTGGGCTGAAAAGTAGGGTAGACCGCACCCATCACGCCGTACATCAACAAGTTTGATGACGGCACGTATGGCTGGTTCCTGACGCCATCACCGGTGCTATCAACAAAAGTTGGGGTCAGTTGGGTTACGACAGAGTTACTGCCGATTCGTTTGTAATCGGCGTAGGTATAACGCACCCCAACAGAGGTCGATTCAGACGGTTCCCACTGCAGGCCAATGCGGGCAATGGTCTCATCAGTGGTGGGTGAATCGGTGTAGGCTGCCGTCGGTGCTGTGTTATCGAGATAACCGTCAACAGATCGGTCCATGATCGACAAGCGCATCGCGACGTTTTCGCTGACGCTGCCGCTCACATGGCCTTCGAAGTACTCACCATTATCACTCTCAAAGCTCGCCGCAACGCGACCCGATAGGCCTTCGCCCACGACAGGCGCCGCAGAGCGCACGTTGATGGCACCGGCCAGCGTATTCTTACCAAATAAAATGCCCTGTGGACCACGCAGGACTTCCACCTGCTCCAGGTCAAAGAGACCGATACGAGACTGCCGGCTTCGGCCGAGATAGATGCCGTCGAGGAACAAACCCACCGACTGCTCAAAAGACTGGTTCGAGCCGATGGAGATACCGCGCATAGTGATAATCGTGTTTACCGGATTTTCTGCCACCGAGAAGTTCGGCACGTAGGCGCTGAGCTCACTCAAGCTTCTGATCGAGGCGTCCTGAATCAGCTCACCGCTGATTGCGGTCACTGAAATTGGCACGTCTTGAAGGCTTTCGACTCGCTTCTGCGCCGTAACCACGACCTCTTCCAGTGCTTGACCAAAAGCTGTCACCGACAGACTGGCCACCGCAGCACTCAAGGCTACTTTTGCGAATGTTTTCATCATTGTGGGGTCCTTTTCTAGATTGCTCGTTATTGTTTTATCACTACACGCGAAACTTTTGGGTTTTTCGCCGGGCTATCCGTTACGTTATATCGCCACTTGCTAATCAAGTAGACATCCAAGATATGGCAGTTACACTGTCAATATAACAGATGTGAGGCTTCTCGCAAGCGCAACTATACAGGGAATTCCATCATGAAAAAAACCACGATTTTGACCGCTATTCTGTGCATTCTTTTGCTTGCGGGTTACTCGCAAAGGACTGCAATAGTAGAAGGGCTACTCCAAGTCGCGCTGCCACAGCAGCTAGGCGCAAACCGTGTTGCAGCGCTCGAAGATGGGCTTCATATCGCGCTTTGCGGCGCGGGTGGACCCTTCCCCGCACCCCGCGCTTCAGGCCCCTGTGTGGCCGTCGTGGCCGGCGATCGGCTTTTTATTGTCGATACCGGCACCGATGGCGCCCGGAATTTAGGGCGAATGGGATATCCCGCTAGCCAGGTCGCCGCGGTGTTTCTCACTCATTTCCATTCAGATCACATTGATGGCCTGGGAGAACTGGCCACCGCGCGCTGGGCTACCAGCGACCACACGCTGCCGCTGCC
>ERZ887851.389-NODE-389-length-44562-cov-16.711731_pt1 | contig 44562 bp, 43 predicted proteins | sample MGYA00521100_ERZ887851 | MGnify/ENA primary metagenome ERZ887851 (study PRJEB32303, sample SAMEA104408602) | aquatic metagenome | biome: Brackish water; feature: Pelagic; material: water | place: Baltic Sea | collected 2014-06-06T16:11:00 | depth 11,444 m ... | reverse complement strand
CTCCGCCATCACTTTTCTTTATGTCGTTGTAAATAAAGTGGAAAGTTGCCTTGCGCCAAGTCCCTTCGCGCATGTTTTCCCCCATTTGATTTGGGAAGAAACCAGAGCGTGACGGAATTAGATTGGCAAATCACCTGTGCAAATCGGTTCGAAACGGATGCAGGAGCACGGGCATGAAACGCCCGACGACCCTGCTCGCGACGATCCGGTCGCCAAACAGAGGAGTGCATCGTCATGTCCAATGATCGTTTGATTAAAGGGGTGAGAGCCGAGATCGCCTCTCATCGGCTGACGATGAACCAGCTCAAAGCAGATGCATCTGGTGGCTTGCTTGATGACGGTACCGAAGTGGCGGTTTCTCAAGTTTTAGTCGGATGCCGCCACATTCTTGATCGCGCTATGAATGTGGTTTGGGCTTCGTACAACACCAATAAGCCCACCAAGCAAAAAGCTGATGTCTACTTTCCGTGCCGCGATACTGCCGAGAAATTTACTGATCATCTGTCGCGGGCGGAGCGTGGCAACCTGCAGAAGGACAATCCAGACCTCTTCGAGGTGATCCAGTCGTGTCAACCGTTCTCAAACACCGTGGAGAGTTGGCTTGTGGACCTCTTTACACTGACGCAGGACAAGCATGAGGCCTACGTCGAGATTGCTGGCTCGGCGTCAAGGGATCTTCGAATTGGCGGAGGGCAGATGGGCACGATTAAGAAAATTGTGATTATGCCTGACGGTAGCGTACACGCAGATGCCGAAATGATTGACGCAAAAACAGGTAGGTCTGAGCCGCTGAAATTCGACTTCATTGTGCGCTTTAACCAAGTGCTGCGAAAGACAGGACAAGATCCTGTTGGTTACTGCGGTCAGTGCATCAATCGCGTCGAATACGTTTTCGATAGGATCATGAAAGCCGTATCGCTGTAGCTGGCAGTCCGCGGCGACCTAGATGGAGCGCGAGACCTGATCGTGGAACATGCCCAGCTTGCGGGCGGCTACGCATGTGCCGCCAGTTGATCTGGGACCAGACCCGGGTGGCTTTAGGTGCCCAACTTGGGCACCTTTTCGTTCTTAGACGATCCTGCCCCACTCGGCGACCAAGTCCGCGCACTCGATCTGGCTGATCTCCCGGCGGTGCAGGCGGCGAGGGCTTTTCTTTGTCCTCCCCTCCGCGATGACTTTAACGCAGGTGTCGTGAAGCATCGCGTTCCACCGAAAGAATTTGCAAGGTCGTGGACACCTATGGAAACACGGGCCGCCCCCCAACCAAGCTCTTTCCATGGAAAACCAATATGTTAATGCCGCTTTCTTGATCATCTTTCTGATCGCAACCGTGATCGCCATCCACGCGTTGTACGTGCTGCTGTTCCGACCGGGCCGGCGGAAAGCGGCCGCCCTACTGTTGCTCGGCTCCACCATTGGGCCGATCGCATTGTTGACCGTCTTTCTGGCGGTAACCATCGAGGTCCCAGAGATGACACCGGAAGGACGTGGAGTGATCGAGGCCAAGCGTGAGCGCCGGGAGCAGGAAGCAGTCGACCGGATCGAAGCCAAGTGGCTGGCCGAGGAAAGAGCAGCGGCCGCCGAGGAAGCCGCCTGCCTTGGGGACACGCAGTGCTGGCGCGATCGCCAAAACCTCGCTGCCGCCTTTGCCTGCGAGGATCGGGTCTAGCGGATGGCGAGGTATTCGGCTGAGTGGACCGACGGCGTCTGGCAGTTGAAGTTTCCAAGGTTCTGGTGGTCACAGTTTGGCGATGCGATCCGGTTCCAAACCGGCTTTGGCGCGTGGGGTAGCATGATCTACGAGTGCACATACGATCCGGCCATGGAGACCGTCGTCAACGTCACCGTGCGCGATGGCCGTCTGCCCTGATGGGCGAGTGTGTCGCGGACGCCGTGGCCCTTTTTCACCTTTTGCGACCGCGATCTGGTCACCGTCTTTGCCGAGGTGACCGATGCCATCCAATGCTACAGCCTACGCCCCGGCAAGGACGATGACGTCGCCTAGGAGACCGAGAAAAAACCGTTTCTTGTGGTCGTGGCCAAGGCCCTTGGCCTCACGAAACTGCGCAACGTCCCGACCGGTGGCGATGCCTATGAGACCGCCCGCGAACAAGGGGATGACGCCAACAACCTGTTGTGCCTCGAGCCCGGCGTCGTCGTTGGATACGAGCGCAACATCTACTCCAACACCCTCCTGCACAAGCCGGGTGTTGAGGTTATCACGATCCAATGCAGAGGTGCTGGCAAAGTTCTCTGGCGTGCCGGTGTTCCATGGGTTGACGGATGATTTCCATCCCACACAGATCCCGGCCGACCTGATGACCATGCGCGAGTTCACCCACAAACACCTGTCCAACATCGCCTTTTGCTTTTTGGGGGATGCCGGCAACAATATGGGCTCAAGCCTGATGGTGGCCGCCGCCCTGATTGGCATAGACATTCGCCTGTGCGGCCCACAAAGCTGCTGGCCCGACACTGACCTCGTCACACAGTGCCGGACGATCGCAGAGGCTACCGGAGCCCGGATCACCCTCACCGAGAAGCATGCCGAAGGGCTTGAAGGTGCGGATTTTGTCTACACCGACGTCTGGGTGTCCATGGGCGAACCTGATGAGGTCTGGGACGAGTGGATTGCACTTTTGTCGCCGTACTGCGTGACAAAAGAGGTGACGGAAAAGACCAAGACCCCTTGCGTCAAGTCCCTCCATTGTCTGCCCGCCTTTCACAACCGCGACATCGAGGTGGGTGAGGCAACCTTTCAGAAGTCTGGCATCGACTGCATGGAAGTGACGGAAGAGGTGTTCGAAAGCGCGGCCTCGGTCGTCTTTGGTCAGGCCGAGAACCGGATGCACACGATCAAGGCGGTTCTTGTCGCCACGATGGGGTCCTGAGCAAGTCGAAATCCCGACAAGGCGTCAGCATTCTCATAGAGACGTCTGGTTTCACCGGCGCAGACCAATCTGTGTCAGCATGGCTTGATGACGGCGGTGCCATAGTCTGACTTTCCACCTGATATCGGTGGACATGTACCTGCCCAAGTGGGCCAGAGACACGCGGGACCTGTTGTTCCCAAATCCCCCAAACCTGCGTGCTTCTCGTTTTGCGGAACCACGGCTCAGTTGCCCAAAACATTTGAGGGATTCATCTTGAGAATCCAGCGTGGTGGCTGGGATGCAGGCGGCAGCAATATCATTGCTGGTGGAGTTGGGGGTGCGATCATTAACGGTGATTTCAATAATGGCCAGCCAACAACGGTGACGGGCGACTTTATCCTTCAATAAAACGCAAGGTTGCGTCGGGGCGGCTATTCCAACCTCAAGACTTGTACGTCTGGACGAAGGCCTGCTTCAGCTTGCTGATCACGATTGAGGGTGCCCCAATGAAGGGGCACCTTTACGCGGCTCTGTTGAAGCCATCAGAAGTGGGCATCCACGCCATAAACAGAGCCGTCGAGAGAGGCACGTTGTTCCCAACCGACCATTGCCACTTGGACAAGGTCAATCTGAAGAACCGACAGCGGGAAACGCCGACCTATTTGTCCAGCTCTTTAGCGGCCGTTTCGACAGCCTGACCAAGCCGGTCGATGAGCATTTCGATTTCATCTTCTGAGATTATCAAGGGAGGACAGATGGCGATCGTGTCTCCGATCGCACGGACGATGAGCCCCCTTTCTTCGGCCAGGGCCGCGACCCGGGCACCGAACCCAACGGATGGCTCAAAGAACCGACGTGGTTCTCTGCTCGAGACAAGTTGAACCCCGGCGAGCAGGCCGACACCGCGGACGTCGCCCACATTCGGGTGATTGCCCAGACGTGCCATCAGGCCATCCAGCAAGGTCGCCTCAAGCGCGGCGGACCGTGCAGGAATATCGAGGTCTTCGTAGATGGCGATGGCCTCCCGCGCGACTGCGGCCGACACCGGGTGCCCGGAATAGGTCATGGTCAGTCCAAAGATGCCAAGGCGATCTGAATATTCCACCATGGCATCGAAAATCCGTGCATTGATCAAGAGCGCGGACATCGGGATATACGCGCTGGTCAGGCCCTTGGCGCAGACGATCAGATCGGGGCGCAACTTCATTGTCGTTGTCCCGAACATATTGCCGGTTCGGCCAAAGGCGGTCACGACCTCGTCTGCAACCAGCAAGATATCATACTTATTCAAAAGGGCTTGGAGCCCGTCAAAGTACCCATCCGGAGGGACAATCACACCGCCTGCGGCCATCACCGGCTCAGTAAAAAATGCAGCGATGGTGTCGGGTCCCTCCGACAGGATGCGCGCCTCCAGTTCCGCCAAAAGGCGGGCTACGAATTGCGCTTCGGTCTCTCCTTCTTGGGCGTCCTCAAAGAAGTGCGGCTTGCGGACATGAAGGAAGCCCTCAAGCGGCAGATTGAAGCCCTTATGTGCATACGCCACCCCGGACAGCGACGCCGAAGCAATGGTGTTCCCGTGATAGGCTTTTTCATGCGAGAGGAACTTGCGCTTTTCGGGTTTTCCCACAGCATTCCAGTAGTACCAGCAAAGCCGTGCAGCACAGTCGCTTGCTTCTGATCCGGAATTCGCAAACCAGACGTGCGACATCGGAACCGGTGCGATCTCGAGCAACTTTTCAGCCAGTTCGATTACGGCAGGATGCGCTTTGTGGTTGGTCAGGTGGTAGTAGGCGAGCTTGCTCATTTGCGCTGCGCAGGCATCGACAAGCCGTTGCTGACCATACCCCAAGGATATGCACCAAAGACCGGACATGCCTTCAAGATAGGTTTTGCCATCCCCATCAGTCACCCAGACGCCTTGTCCGCTCTCGATGATTTTGGGCCCGACTTCGAGATGGAGAGACAGATTTGTCAGCCCGTGCACCAAGGCTCGCCGATCACGAGCCTCAAGAGAGTTTGGGGCCTGATGGCTCGGCGACGTCATATCTGTTGTTCCTCAATAATGATGGTCAGGCCTGCCCAGAGGGGGCCGCGACGGGCAAAACGGCTCTGGCCACCGACTTGCCAAGCATCGACATTCTATGACGTTGTTATGCCTGATGAAAGGTACCGAGGAACAGCCAGCATCTCCGTCCTGGCGGAAGGTAGCGCGAAGTCGTCTGGGAACACCGCAAGACAGACCCATGCCACAACCACTTCCGAAAGTTGCGGACCTGCTACGAAATGAGCGGCAGATTTATTGTCCGGCAAAAGGCCAGGGTGCATTTGCCGGACGGCGTTAGAGTGGGTAGCTTGTCGATTGTTCGCGTTTGATGTCAAAAATCTGCCCCTGTTCCAGGTGCGGCAGAAGCCGTCGGAACGCTGGTAGGAACTTGTTGAACTGTGGCACAACCCCCAATGCCGCCAGTCCAATGCAATACTTCGAGCAAGAGCCTACGGGATGGCACCCCGCACCGCGCAGGATGTTATCCGCGATGCCACGCCCAAATGAACGGACAGCCACGATCGAACGCCCGAGAGGTAATTTGCAGGGCGGAACGGGGATTGGCGGGCTCTCTGCCGGATTCAGTGGGCGTCGCCGGTGTCGGCCTTCACGTCCTTGCCTGCCTTGCATCTAGCTGGCGCTGGTGATCCGCTATCGTTGACCGGGTAGAGTGAACCCACTACTGCGACGAAAAGAGAATTCATTCCACCTGAGGAGCTTCTCATGCCACTGCCTTCCCGGATGAGCGGCATCATCATGACGGGGCATGGTGGTCCCGAAATGCTCAAGTGGCGGGACGATCTGCCTGTCCCCGAGCCGGGCAAGCGGGATGTTTTGGTCAGGGTAAGTGCAGCCGGCGTGAACAACACCGACATCAATACCCGGATAGGCTGGTATTCAAAGAACGATGCCAATGCCCAAGATACCGGCTGGTTGGGAGAGCCGATGTCTTTGCCTCGGATACAGGGGGCTGACGTCTGCGGGCATATCGTAGCCGTTGGCGATCAGATCGATCCCGCGCGAATTGGGGAACGGGTCCTTATTGAGCCGTGTCTTCGTGAAGTGGATGGGACCACCCTAGAGACGCCTTGGTATTTCGGATCGGAGTGTGATGGTGGATTTGCCGAATTTGTCCGTGTTGCCGCGCGCCATGCTTACAAGATCAAAAGCGATCTGAGCGATATTGAACTGGCCTCGTTCCCTTGTTCATATTCCACCGCCGAGAACATGCTGACGCGCGCTGCGGTAGCAGCGGGTGAAACCGTGTTGGTGACCGGCGCGTCCGGCGGTGTCGGATCAGCGGCCGTGCAACTCGCGTCCGCCCGGGGGGCGAGGGTTATTGGAGTCACAAGCGCCTCAAAGGCTGACAAGATCAAGGCGCTTGGCGCTGAAAGTACACTTCTCCGGGACGACGACTACCTATCGGCTCTTGGCGAACGTCAGGTGGACGTCGTCGTTGATCTTGTCGCTGGCCCAAAGTGGCCCTCATTGTTGGACGTCTTGCGCCCTGGGGGGCGTTATGCGGTTTCTGGCGCTATCGCAGGGCCGATCGTCTCGTTGGACGTGCGCACGCTTTACCTCAAGGACCTAAGCTTTTTTGGCTGCACGGTGTTGGAGCCCGAGGTTTTTGGTGTTCTGGTCCGGCGGATCGAACGCGGCGACATCAAGCCGCTTGTCGCAGAAGCCTATCCACTTCGTGAGATCGGCGCCGCGCAGAGGGCCTTCGGTGAAAAAAGCTATATCGGAAAGATCGTTCTTACTGTGAACTGACACCTGGCCTGGTACGGGCATTTCCGGGCAATGGAGCGTTCGTTGGCAGCTTCGGACGGCGACATCTGGGGCACTGGGCACAGCCTGGCTGGCGCTGTGTCCCCCCAAGTCAGACCACAGGGCGACAGGGGCCCGGAAGATGCGTCCTTGCCGGGCACCGTCCAGCACCTTTAGACTCGCCTCTATGTTACGTAGTCTTGCACCGCTGACGGCGCTGTTCCTGGGATCTGCCTTTTTGCTTCTGGCAGGTGGCCTGAACGGCTTGATCCTCCCACTAAGGGGGCAGTTGGAAGGCTTCTCGGCGGCCTCTCTTGGCTTGCTCGGAACAGGATGGGCCATCGGTTATGTTGCCGGATGCCTTCGAACACCGGCTCTCGTGGCAAAGGTAGGCCATATCAGGGCGTTTGGCGTGATGTGCGCCTTGGCCGCGATCACAGTCCTGCTCTCTCTGATCTTCCTGACGCCCTACGTCTGGATTCCATTGCGGGCTGTGTCCGGTTTCTGCTTTGCCGGGGCAGCCATGATTGTTGAGAGCTGGCTGAACGAGCGTACGGAAAAATCTTCCCGTGGACGCGTCTTTGGCATCTACACAATGGTCAATCTTGCCGCTACCACGCTGGGACAGATGATCCTCACGGCGGGGGATGCGCGTGGGTTCCTGTTCTTTGTTCTGGCGGCCATATTTTACTGCATGGCACTTTTGCCCACGGCGCTGTCCGCGACAACAACGCCCACCGCTCTGGTCAGTGTTTCGCTGGACTTGCCGGCGCTTTGGCGAAACTCTCCAATTGCCGTCTTTGCGGTGTTGATGGTTGGGGTGTCCAATTCGACATTCGGAACGCTCGCGGCGGTCTATGGGGCGCGGGTTGGTCTGACGACAAGCGAGATTGCCCTGTTTGCCAGCATTCCAATCCTCGCCGGAGCGGCCGCACAGCTGCCCATTGGCATCCTTTCGGACCGACATGACCGACGGCTTGTTCTGATTGGCACGGCGGCCCTCGCTCTCTTGGCGGATGCGGTGTTTGTCCTAAGTGGCATCACCTCGCCAACATTCTTGCTCGTAAATGTCGCGGTCTTTGGAACGGCAGTCTTTGCAATGTATCCGGTGATCGTGGCGCATGCGAATGACCATGCCGAACCCGGAACGTTCATTCAGGTAAGCGGTGGCCTGCTCTTGGTATACGGTGTGGGGTCGATCATTGGGCCGACGGCTGCGGGCTTTGCCATTATGACTCTAGGACCCGAAAGCCTCTTCATGACGACCGGTGCCGCGCATATCCTCTTGTTGACGTTCGCGCTCATCCGGCTCCGGGCCCGTGCTGCTGTCCCCAATCAGGACAAGGGGTCGTTCCAGATGTCCCCGGTTACACGTGCCAGCACCCCTGAGACCGCGGTCCTTGCGACAGGCTACGAGGATGAGACGGTTTCCTCGCTCGACTAGGGTGTCCCAGTGGCCAGCCCGTTCCGCCTTTGGGAAGTCATGAACACGAAGCATGGTGATGAAGGACAGCAAGGCGGTATTCTCTGATCGAAAGTATGGGCCTTGGGTGCATTCGTTGGGCTACTGTCGCCACAGCATGCGATATCCCGAACGTTAACGGAACGTCCACGCTTGAACTGCAGTGGTTACGTTGTCCCAACAGTGCCAGTGCCAGTGCCAGTGCCAAAAAGTATTCAAAGTTGAGGAGTTCTTTTCAAAGTGCGAATATGGCGTTGAAGCAAAGGGCGAACTGGGCCATTCGGCCCAAACGCCGCAGCTACCAAGGCAGCGACTAGCACGTATCGGATAGACACTTCGCCATGTGGAAATTTGTCGGCATGAAGAGCCCCGCGGTTTTGGGTTGGCCGTGACAACACAAACAGCTGGTAAGCGCCGCTATATCGATGAGATTGACGCCCTGCGTGCTTTGGCCGTCCTGCTGGTCGTCCTGTTTCACGCTTATCCAGACTCTGTCCCCGGTGGATTCATCGGGGTGGACGTCTTTTTCGTCATCTCGGGTTTTGTGATCGCGCGCGCCTATCTGCCCGACCTTCTTGCAAGGCGCATAACGTTGGGGGCGTTCTGGGCGGCACGGTTTCGGCGGCTTTCGCCCGCACTCTTGCTGATGCTGGCTGTGGTGACGGTTGCAGCACTATGGATCATTCATCCCGACAAGCTGATTAAATACAGCGAGACCCTTCTGGCACAGCCTTTCTACCTGCAAAACTTTGTCTTCTGGGAAGAGGGCGATTATTTTGCCGACGCCCTGACGCGCCCGCTGCTGCACACTTGGAGCCTGGCGGTCGAAGAACAGTTCTACCTGTTCATCGGGCTGGCAGTGCTGGTCTTTCGTTTTGCACCAAGGCTGTTTTTGCCGGTTCTTGCCCTTGTTTCGATGGCCTCGCTGATCGCCGCCATCTACATCGCCCCGCAATCGCCCAAGACCGTGTTCTACATGCTGCCAACCCGGCTTTGGCAATTGTCGCTTGGCATCTTTGCTGCCTATGCCGCGCAGTCGATCGGGCGGCGCGGGGCAGGACTAAATCACGCAATCGTCGCCATCTGCTTTGGCGTCATCGCCGTCAATGGCTTTGCCTTCAGCGAAGCAAGCCCCTTTCCGGGCCCCCACGCCTTTCTCACCTGTGGAGCGACGGCGGTCGCATTGATTGCCCTTGATGCCCAGACCCGATCCTTCAGCCCGCTGATGTTCGCGCCTTTGCGCTACGTCGGGCGAATTTCCTACGGCTTTTATCTTTGGCATTGGCCGCCAATCTCTCTTTGGTTTCTGGCAACACAATCAAAACCCACGCCCCTCGTTGCGACACTTCTAATGGTCCTTGCGTTTGGCATGGCCGCGACAAGCTATCATTTGGTCGAACGGCCAATCAGAGAGAGGCGGGCCTTGCCTACAATCGTGGCCCTTCGTCGGTTCGTGCTAGGGGGGATGGCAATGGTCGTATTGGTATCCGTCACGATCGTCGGGACAAACGGCGCACTTCCTCTGTACCCTAAAGAGATGCGCCCCTTCTTTCTTGCCGCCAAGGAGAGAGGGCCGTTTCGATGCCCCATCAGCTTTCGCCTGCGCGACCCTGAGGCCGAGTTGTGCCCACTCACAGAAGATCGTGGAGAATTGGGCATTCTGGTCCTTGGGGACTCTCACGCTGATATGCTGGACGAGATGCTTGCAGATATTGCGGACACATTGGACCAGCCAATCTTCCTGACAGTGCGAAACTGCGACTATGGGTACTTTGGTCAATCCTCTTTTTGCAGCGACCAGATCCTGACAGAGGTGATCGAAACAGCGAAACGCAGCGGCATTTCCACGGTCCTCGCAATCTCGCTATGGCCCGAGGACCTGAGTTACGACGCCCTCGTGGAGGAGACAGCATTGCTGGTTGATGCGGACTTGCGCCTTGTGATCATGGAATCCGTGCCGTCGGACCCCAGTCTGAACCCCATCAGACGGGCAAGGACAGCCCTTGAAACCGGGACGGCGCCGTCGCTCGTCGGCCTTCCAGTCGAAGTCTATCAAGAGCAGACCCTGTCCCAGCGCGCCGCATTCGCAGCCCTGGCAGAACGGTTTCCGGACCACGTGATGGTCCTTAGCCCACAGCCATATTTTTGCGACGACGACGCTTGTCGTTTTCACACCGATGGTCTGCCAAACTATCGTGACAGGAGCCATCTGACGAGGGCAGGCCGCGAAAACCTAAGGCCGATGTTCCGCGATTTGTTTGAACATCTCCGCGATGGACCTTGAGGGCAGCACCATCTGCCCGTGCGTGCTATTGAGGTTTTGAGATTCGATGGTTGTGCCCGGCGCTGGGCCTTGGGGCATATGTCGCCCTTCTTTGCGCCGGCGTCGTGATTCCGGCTCCGCAAGGAGTTGCCATCTTGAGCAACCCATTCGGGCCGATGGACGCAAAGATAACCCATCTGGACCCATTCCGACTGGGAACGCAGTCCCTCGAGCCTTGCCAACTTCAAGATCATCAACGCAGCGGCGATTCCGGATTGGCGCAGCACAAGCGACAGCTTTACGGTCCAAGCTGAAACTGGGGCAAGTTTGTCTGAGGTCACCTAAATCCTTGTTTCAGGGCGGGGATTGGACATAACACAATGTATGCCACTCCGTTTTACCTTCAGACAGTTGGAATACATGGTTGCCGTCGGCGACGCTGGGACCATTGCGCTGGCCTCGCAACGGATCAACGTGTCCTCCCCGTCGATCTCTGCCGCGATCAGCCAGCTTGAGCGGGAATTCGGTATTCAGCTTTTCGTCCGCCATCACGCGCAAGGGCTGACGCTGACGCCGGGTGGGCAACGCATCTTCAATGAAGCCAAGCGCATTCTGGACAGTGCAGCCGCGCTGAACGAGATGGCGGGCGTCATCTCCAACAAGGCGCGGGGGCCCATCTCGATCGGGGCCTTGAACACTGTCGCGCCGCTGCTGAGCGCAGCAATTCGCCGGTCGTTTGAGACCGCATACCCTGACGCCAACGTTTCGCTGCGCGAAGGCCATCAGGTCGATCTGTTGCGGATGCTGGGGCGGGCCGAAATCGACGTGGCGATCACCTATGATCTGGAAATCCCCAAGGACATCTCGTTCGAACCGCTGATCACTTTGCCGCCCTATGTCATGCTCGCCCATGATCACCCTCTGGCCGAGAATGACGCCGTGACGCTTGAGGACCTTGAGTCTGAGCCGATGGTTCTTTTGGATATGCCGCTAAGTCGCGACTACTTTTTGTCGATGTTCCAGATCGAAGGGCGTCGACCGACAATCGCTGAACGCACCTCGGACCTATCGGTCGCACGTAGCCTTGTCGCCAACGGCTTTGGATTTGGCCTGATCAACATGCCGACCAAGACCGCCCTTGCCCCGGATGGTGAACGGCTGGCCTTTCTGCCCCTGTCGGGGGAGCACCGCCCAATGGTTCTGGGACTGGCCACCAAAAGGTCCGAACATCGGTCGCGCATCGTCAGCGCCTTTTGCGACCACCTTCAGAGCAGCGCCCAAAAAGGCGACCTCCCGGGCCTTGCCAAACGGGCTTAGATGCCTGTCCGTAGACGGTCCAGCAAGGCGTCCAGCATGGTGTCGCATTGGGCAAGCTGGTCAAGGCTGATAAATTCGTCAGGCTTGTGGCCCTGTGCCATGGAGCCGGGGCCGCAAATCACGGTTGGAACGCCCAGTCGCTGATCAAAAAGACCGCCTTCGGTGCCAAAGGCGACCTTGTTCGTCCCGTTCGCCCCAGTCAGGGATTTTACAAAGCTTACGACCTCTGCATCCCGGGCCGTGTCCAATGGGGGGTAGGTATTGGTCACCTCGATCTTTATCGCGGCCTCGGGAAAGTCGGGCTGGATAGGGGCGAGGATTTCCTCTGCCGCCAAGGCAAGCTCTTGCAGCAGGGCCTCAGGATCGTCCTGCGCCAGATTCCGGATTTCAAACGCAAAGGTGCAGTGATTGGGTACGATGTTCAGCGCCACGCCGCCGTTGATGCGCCCGACGTGCAAGGTTGTATAGGGCACGTCGTAGTCCGGGTCCTTAGGGTAGGACGCCACGATCCGGGCCTGAATGGTGCGGATTGCGCCGATCATGTCCGCAGCCAGATGGATCGCGTTCAATGCCATGGGGGCCAGGGCAGAATGCCCTTCCCGCCCGGTAAAGGTCGCCTTCAGGCCGGTCTTGCCCTTGTGCCCGGTGGCAACCGCCATCAGCGTCGGCTCACCTACGATGCAGAACCGTGGGCGAAACGGGGCGGCGGCCAGCATGTCGATCATCGACCGGACCCCGACACAACCGATCTCTTCGTCATAGGACAAAGCGATGTGCAAAGGGGTTGCAAGTTCGGTCTTGCCGGCCTGTGACGCGGTCCGCAGGACGCTGGCGACAAAGCCTTTCATGTCGGCGGTGCCCCGCCCGAAAAGTTTACCGTCGGCCTTTGTCATGGCAAAGGGTAGCACGGTCCAGGCCTGACCTTCGACCGGGACCACGTCCGTATGGCCCGACAAAAGGACGCCTGGGCGGTCTTGCGGCCCAATCGTTGCGTAAAGGTTCGCCTTGCCGCCAGTCGCGTCCGGGATAACCTCGACGACCGCGCCGCAGCTGTTCAAATGTTCGGCGCAATAGTCGATCAGGGCGCGGTTGGGATCGGCACTGACGGTCGGAAAGGCGATCAGGTCACTTAGAATATCTGCCGTCTGCATCTGTCCCCCTGTCAGATTTCCAAAACGCCTAACATATGCGCAACCGCTGCATCTTCGTGCTTACGGATGTTATGCTTAGTATCGGCCTAAGCAGAGCTTCCGAACAGGGTGCTTTCGCTTATCATTCAAAATTGCTGAACTTGGCTCGATCATCTGCCTTGAGCGCAGTGCCAGTCAAATTGGAATACCTTTGATGAGTCGCGACAGCCGCTACGATATCCTGTTTGAGCCGATGGCAATTGGACCTGTCATCGCCAAGAACCGGTTCTATCAGGTGCCCCATTGCAATGGGGGCGGCTACCGGGATCCTTCGGCCGCGGCAGAAATGCGGGGTATCAAGGCCGAAGGCGGCTGGGGCGTCATCTTTACCGAGCAGTGCGAGATGCATCACACCTCGGAAATCACGCCCTTTATCGAGTTGCGCCTTTGGGACGACCGGGACATCCCGATGATCGCCAAGATGGCCGATCGGATGAAGGAGCACGGCGCGCTTGCCGGTATTCAGCTGGCCTATTCCGGCATCAACGGGCCAAACCTTTACACCAAAGAGGTCCCGCTTGCCCCGTCGGCTATGCCGATCCGCACCTTTACCAATGATCCGGTTCAGGCAAGGGCATTGGACAAACAGGACATCAAGGATCTGCGCCGCTGGTTCGTCAACGCGGCCAAGCGGTCGCGCGTCGCGGGGTTTGACCTGATTTGCCTTTACGGTGCCCATGGCTTTGGCATTTTTCAGCACTTTCTGTCGACGGCGACGAACCACCGCACCGATGAATATGGTGGGTCACTGGAAAACCGTGCGCGGTTCGTGCGCGAAGTGGTCGAGGATGTCCGCAACGCAGTGGGCGACACGATGGGGCTGACCCTCAGGCTGTCGCTGGATGAAATGCTGGGTGATCTAGGTTTTGCCAACTCAGAGGTCCGCGACTTTGTCGAGATGCACAAGGACCTGCCCGACCTTTGGGACCTTGCCCATGGATCGTGGGAGGATTGCTCCGGCCCGTCACGGTTCAAGGAAGAGGCGGCACAGTTTGAACTGGTAACCGGGATCAAGGCCCTTACCTCGAAGCCGGTCGTTGGGGTCGGCCGCTTTACCAGTCCGGACGTGATGGTCAAACAGATCACGTCTGGCACACTGGATTTCATCGGCTGCGCCCGGCCTTCAATCGCCGATCCGTTCCTGCCCCGAAAGGTCGAGGAAGGCCGGATAGAGGACATCCGCGAGTGTATCGGCTGCAACATCTGCATCACCGGCGACATGACCATGTCGATCAGCCGCTGCACCCAAAACCCCACATTCATGGAAGAATGGCGCAAGGGCTGGCATCCCGAACGGATCAGCTCCAAGGGCGCTTCGTCCAACGTCCTGATCGTGGGGGCAGGGCCGGCGGGGCTGGAAGCTGCCCGGGCCTGTGCAGAGCGAGGCTACGACGTGGCCTTGGCCGAGGCCGGTGATGCGCTTGGCGGTCGGGTTGCGCGCGAGCGGCTGTTGCCGGGGCTGTCGGCCTGGGGCCGGGTCGTCGACTATCGGGACTATCAACTGTCGCAAAAGCCGAATGTCGAAACCTATTTTGCGTCCCGCCTCAGCGCAGATCAGATCCTTGAGTTTGGGTTTGAGAATGTCTGTATCGCAACTGGATCGCATTGGCGGGCGGATGGTGTGTCGCGTCAGCATGTCGTGCCAATGTCCATTGATCCGGCTATGCCGGTCTTTACCCCCGACGATCTGATGGCTGGCAGGATGCCAAGCGGGGCTGTCACCATCTACGATGATGATCACTATTACATGGGCGGGGTTCTGGCCGAGTTGTTGGTGCAGAAGGGCTGTCAGGTGACCATCGTGACGCCATGCGCCTATGTCTCGGACTGGACGAACAACACGCTTGAACAGGCAACGATCCACAGGCGCCTTGTTGAAATGGGTGTAGACATTCAATTGAACCGCGGCGTCGTGGCCATCGGCAAAGGCACGGTGACCACCAATTGCACCTACACCGACCGGACCTGCGAACAGCCGACAGACGCCGTTGTCATCGTCGCCTCGCGGCTTGCCGACGATGCTGTTTATACGGCCCTGAAATCCCGTCAGTCAGAATGGGCGGATGCGGGCATCAGATCGGTCAAGCTGATCGGTGATGCCAATGCCCCCGGCCCCATCGCCTGGGCAACCTATGCGGGGCATCGCTACGCCCGAGAACTTGACGAGGACCCGATCGGGGACGCGCTGCCGTTTCGGCGGGAAATCGCAGAACTGGCGGTGGATTGATGACCTCTGCCATTGCCCTCAACGGTGTCCGCAAGGACTTTGGCACCTTCACCGCTCTTAGCAATGTGTCCTTCGACATCAAGGACAATGAGTTCTTCACTCTGCTTGGCCCATCAGGCTGTGGCAAGACAACGCTTCTGCGCCTCATTGCGGGGTTTGAGGACACAACGGCTGGCACCATTCATCTGTATGGAGAAGAGATCGAGAACCTCCCGCCTAACAAGCGGCCGGTCAATACGGTGTTTCAGAACTACGCCCTGTTTCCCCATATGAACGTGGCCGAGAATATCGGCTTTGCACTCAAGATGCTGGGCTGGACCAAGACCGACATAACCCTTCGCGTGGCCGAGATGGTCGAGATGGTGCAACTTGGACAGTTTGTGCACCGCAAGCCAAGCCAGCTGTCCGGTGGCCAGCAGCAGCGCGTGGCCCTCGCCCGCGCCATGGCCCCAAAGCCCAAGGTCCTGTTGCTGGACGAACCGCTCTCGGCGCTTGACCTCAAACTGCGGCAGGAAATGCGGACCGAGTTGAAGCGCCTTCAGCGCGAAACCGGCATCACCTTCATCTTTGTGACTCACGATCAGGAAGAGGCCCTGTCGATGTCGGACCGGATTGCGGTCATGTCGTCAGGTGCCGTGCAGCAGATCGGTAGCCCCAACCAGATTTACGAAAACCCGGCCAACCGTTTTGTCGCGGATTTCATTGGTGAGACAAACCTGATCGCATCCCGCGTGGACACTGCCGATGGGATGAACGTCGTTTGCAGCCTTGCCGATGGAGAGGTTTTGACGGCGCTCGCCAACAGCCCGCTTGGGCCGGGCACAACCGGTGTCGTCTCAATCCGGCCAGAAAGCCTGACGGTGACCAAAACCGCACCCAAGGGAGAAAGCCTGCGCGGCACATTGGGCGATGCTGTCTATCTTGGCACGGACACCCAGTACACCGTCCAGCTTGCCAAGGAATTGACGCTCAAGGTGCGTATGCAGAACCAGTTCATCGCAAGCCAGGCTCTGGCCAAGGGGGACCCCGTCTTCGTCAGCATCGCTGACGGTGCCGCGCGGTTTCTGGTGGACTGATGGCCGCAGGAACCGGCAGCGGGCGCACGGTTTCGGCAACCTTCTCGCCGGTGCGGGGATGGCTGCTTCTACCAAGCTGGCTGGTGATCGGGATTTTTCTGCTCGTTCCGGTTCTGTTGATGCTGGTCTACTCGTTTCTGACCAAGGAATTCCGCGGCGGCGTGATCTGGGAGTTTTCGCTTGCGGCCTATGACCAGTTCGTCTTTGACCGGGGGCTGTTCGGGGATGACCCGCCCAAGATCGAATGGGCCTATATCACGATCTTCGTCCGTTCGATCCTGCAGGCCCTTGGGGCGACAGTGCTGTGCCTGCTGATCGGCTTTCCCACCGCCTATTTCATCGCAACCCGCCCGGCCAATACCCGCGCCATCTGGCTGTTTCTGGTGACCATTCCCTATTGGGTCAACCTGCTGATCCGCACGGTGTCGATGAAGTTCCTGATCCGCGACAACGGGCCTTTGAACGAGGCCTTGCTGGCCATCGGGGTCATCGACGCGCCCTTGCAGCTGATCAACACCAATTTCGCCGTGCAGCTGGGGCTGTTCTATTCCTACCTGCCCTTCATGGTCCTGCCGATCTATGCCTCGGTCGAGCGGTACAACTTTGCCCTGTCCGAGGCCGCCTCGGATCTCTACGCCCCCAAGTGGACAATCCTGCGAAGCATCCTTCTGCCAGTGGTCAAGCCGGGGATTATCGCAGGTTGCATCCTCGTCTTTGTCCCCTCTCTTGGGGCCTTTCTTGCGCCTGACCTTTTGGGCGGGGCCAAGACGTTCATGATCGGCTCCCTGATCGAAGAGCAATTCAAGGGCAACGCAGGGAACTGGCCGTTTGGGGCGGCCGCCTCGATGATCCTGCTGAGTATGGTTCTGGTGGTCTTGTTATTTTACGCGCGGGCCCAGTCGCGGGAGCAGACGTAATGAACCGACGCTTTGACATTAAGCATTATCAGGGGTTCCTTGCGATTACCTGCCTGTGCCTGTTCATCCTGTATGCCCCCCTGATCATCGTGATGATCTACAGCTTTAACGACAGCGCCTCGATCACCAATTGGGGTGGGTTCTCTTTGCGCTGGTATGCGGATGTCTTTACCGGGCCAGAGTCTGAAAAGTTCAAGCTGGCAGCATGGAATTCGTTGTCGATCGCCGTCATGGCCGCGACGGTCGCAACCACTGTCGCCACAGCCGCAGCGATCGGGATGATCCGGGGCGGACAGTTCCGCGGCAAGTCGGCTTCCTTTGCCCTCATTTCCCTCCCGATCATGGTGCCCGAGATCGTGACGGCGGTCGCCACGCTGATCTTTTTTTCGACCATCGGGTTCAAGCTGGGGACCCTGTCGATACTCGTCGCGCATATCGTGTTCTGTATTCCCTTTGCCTACCTGCCGATCTCGGCCCGGTTGCAGGGGATCGAGGCCAGCTATGAAGAGGCCGCACAGGACCTTTACGCCGACCGCTGGCGGACATTCCGCTATGTCCTGATGCCGATCATGTGGCCTGGAATTCTGTCAGGCTTTCTTCTGGCATTCATCATCTCGCTCGATGATTTCATCATCACCAATTTCATCAAAGGCGCAGGGATCGAAACCCTGCCGACCGCGATCTTTGGATCGGTGAAGCAGGGGATCAAGCCCAACATAATGGCCCTGTCCACTCTGCTGCTTCTGTTCTCGATCGCGCTTGTCACCTTGTCGTATTTCATCGGCAAGCGGGGGCAGGAACCGTACCCAACGGATTGACCCAAACCACGACCCAACAAGGAGAACATTATGAACATCAAGACACTTCTGGGCAGCACGGCTCTGGTTCTGGCGGCCAATGCGGCTGCGGCCGAAGGCAGCCTGTCGCTGTACCACTGGTTCGAATACATCCCTCAAGAGCTGATCGAAAAGTTCGAGGCCGAGTACGACGTCGACGTGACGATGGACACCTATGACAGCAACGAGGCGCTTCTTGCCTCGCTCAAGGCTGGAACGCTCGGGTCCTACGATCTCGCCGTACCGGGTGACTACATGGTCGAGATCATGGCGGGTGAGGGTCTCTTGGATGCCATCGCCGAGGGCGAATTGGCCAACAAGGGCAACATTCAGCCTGAATGGCTTGATGTGTCGTTCGACCCGGGCCGGATGTACTCGATCCCGTATCAGTGGGGGTCGACCAGCTTTTCGGTGAACCGTGATGTCTATGCGGGTGATATCAACTCAACCTCTATCCTGTTTGATCCACCGGCCGAACTGGCGGGCAAGATCAACATGCTCGACAGTCAGGGTGAAGTGATGGCGATGGCCTCCTTGCACCTGGGAATCCCGCAGTGTTCCACTGATCGCGACCAGCTGCAGGCACTGGATGCCCTGCTGCAAGGGGCGAGCGCCAACTGGGCCTCCTTTGGATCGGATATCGCCAAGGACGTTCTGGTGTCCGGCGATGCGGCGGCCGGGATGATCTATAATGGCTTTTCCGCCAAGGCACGGGCCGAGGGGGCCAATATCGAATACGCCTATCCCGATGAAGGATATGTTGTCTGGATGGACAACGTGGTCCTGTTGAAGGATGCGCCGAACCGGGCCAACGCCTTGCTGTTCATGGATTTCCTGCTCGAGCCTGAGAACATTGCCGCGGTGACCAACTATGCTCAATACGCTGCAGGCGTGACCGGGGTGGCAGAATTTCTTGACCCTGAACTGGCTGTGATGCCCGAGAACAATCCCCGTGAAGGGGCAGGTCCCGGCGCGTTCATTGCCGTCTGTGATCAGGCAACCCAAGAGGTCTATGACCAAATCTGGACGCGTCTGCGCAGCTGATGCGGATCGCTCTATATCAAACGTCATCGCCCGCCGGAGATATTTCGGCGGGCCTTGAAACCCTCGACACAGCATTGCGGGCCGCAGCTGCTGCAGGTGTCGGCATGCTTGTCCTGCCGGAACTTTTTCTGCCAGGCTACAATGCAGTGACCAAGGATCCCCCACCCGACTGGGATGGGGTCTATCCCGGATTGAAGGCCATGTGCCGGAGTCATGGCGTGGCCATGACCATTGGCTTGCCAGAGTACGATGGGCTAAATGTCTACAATTCGGCCTATGTCATTGGCGCTGACGGCGCAGACCTCGCCCGCTACCGCAAGGTCCAGCTTTTCGGACCCCGCGAAAACGCCATCTTCACCCCCGGCGATCAACTGGTCGTCTTTGACTATCAGGGCATCCGCTTTGGCCTGATGATCTGCTACGATGTGGAGTTTCCGGAGCATACCCGCGCCCTGACGCGTGCCGGGGCAAAGGTAATCCTGACACCAACGGCCAATATGATGCCCTTTGTTACCGTTGCCGACATTCAGGTGCCGGGCCGGGCGCTCGAGAATGGGGTGACGATCGTCTACGCCAACTATTGCGAGTCCGAAGGTGACCTGACCTATGTCGGCGACAGCCTGATCTGTGGACCGGACGGATATCCGCTCGGGCGGATGGGCAAAAAGGCTGGCCTGCTCAGTGTGGATCTGCCCAAGGGGCAGATGCCAAGTGGCCTCCCCCTGTCGACGCAGCTTCGGGACTATAGGCCGGCCAAAGAGCCTTGATTGCACTTGGTGGCAGGCACTGCCGCCCCGGTGGGGTCGGTCTCAAGTTTTGGCGCAGGAAGGGTATCGCATCGCCGCCGCCGTATCCGTCCTCTCAGGTCAGCAAATCCAAACCGCGCAATATCTCGCGCGGTGCCGGCGTGCGCCAGATGGTTTGGTAGCTTTCCGCGACTGTCTCGCGGGTGACGGCCAGGCCCGGCAAGGCCACCCACTCGGGACATCCTCGGCCCAGCAGGGTGGTAATCGTCGTCCGTGCGACGGCCTGGCCCTGCAGGAGCGGTTGTTGCGCCGAGATGCCGATTACGGGGCCTCCGGCGGCAAGGCTGATCGAGACCTCTTGGCCCAGGTCTACTGTCGTCACCGGTATTGCCATATCCCTCGTAGTCAAGGTCGAAAGGACTTCGACGCAAGGGGTGTCCCAGACCACGAACATGCCGGCAAGGTCAGGATTGGCGTCCAGCATGTGAGCTGTCGCTTCGCCTGCGGATGCCACGGCCTTGAACCGCGTCGTTGTGAGGCCGACGTCGGGCCGGTTGATCTCCATCCATCGTGCAAAGGCAAGTTCACGCTCGTTCGTGGCAAAGAAATCGGCGTCAAACCCAATCAATCCGGCCTTTGCATTTTCGGGCAGTTGGCGGGCCAGCAGTTCCGCCGCCATCTTGCCGAGGCCAAAATTGTCCGCCGAAATAAGTGACACATAGTCTTTGCCAGGCAAGAGACCGGTTGGCGCATTGTCCACCAGAACCAACTTGATCCCGGCTGCGGAAACGCGCTTGTGCGCCTCTGCCACGACGGCGTTGTCGACCGGGAGCGAGATGATCGCGTCAAGCCGTTCGCCCCTAAGTCTGTCGAGGGCGGCGATTTGCAGGTCGGGAGAAAAATCGCAGTCGACAGTCTCCATCACGATTGCGCCGCAGTCGCCCAGAACGGCGACGATGCCCTGAATCAGGTGCTTGGCCCAATCGCTCTGGACCGTGTGCATGACAACAGCCACGCGAAGGTGTCGCGCCCGCGCAGCGGCAATATCTTGTGGGAGCAGCGTCACCCGCTCTGGCGCGGCCGCAGGTTCGCCGTGAGGTCCGAGGCCAACAATCGTCATCCTATGTCCTTATAGCAGCAGGAGGCGGTGGGGCGGCAGACTGAACCTTTGGCTCGCTCCGGTTCGCACTGGCAAGGCTTTCAACCATTTCGGGGTGAAGGACCGGGCTGCCCGACATGATCCAGTCGCGAAGCACCGAGGGGGCAAAGAGGGCCTCCACCGCGATACTCGCCGCCCCGAGCAGGGCCGCAGACGCACCCATCTGACTGCGCACGATACGAAGGTCGCGCGTCACAAGCGGATGCGAAACGCCGTAAACCGTTTCCCGCACGGCCGCGAGCAGGATGTCGTTTGTCTGTGCGACCGATCCGGCCAGAACAATCAGGCTGGGATTTAGCATGCTGGCCAGGGTCGCGATGACACCACCGATAAGATGCCCGCTGCGCGATATGATCGCGGTGCTGGCCGGGTCGCCCATCTGGGCGGCCTGACAGACCTCATGGGCAGTTATCGGCAGGTTTCGGGACAGGAGTTCCGCTAATGCGCTACTTTCACCGGTGGCGGCGGCGTCGCGGCCCTGAGCCTCGATCATGTCCGTGCCCGCCATCCGGTCGAGGCTGCCGGTCTGCCCGTCCGCAGTCACCGGAAGCTGGCCGATCAACCCGACCGCGCCAGAGGCCCCGTGATATGGTCTACCGACGGCAACCAACCCCGCGCCGATCCGCTTGCCGGTCTTGACGAACAACATGGAGGTTTCGCCCTGTCCCGCGCCGCCATGCAATTCCCCCATCGTCATGGCCTCGACGGACGAGCTAATCCAGACAGGTGTCTGAAACTCACGAAGCAGAGTCTCGACCAGCCCGCTGTTCCCCCAATCATGCAGGAAATCGGGCGTTGTCCGGATGAACCTCTCTGCGGGGTTTGCAATGACCGGTCCGGGCACAGAAATCGAAATCCCCCAAAGATCGGTCACCTTTGCCTGGCGCGAGACGATCCAGCGCACCAAAGCTGAGATCCTGTCGATACAGGCGCGAGGCTCTGCAAGGTCTCCCGGTTCGTGGTGTTCGGTCAAAAGCTGTCCCGAAAGGTCAGCAATGCCAACCCCAAGCGCCGACTGGTTCAGCGTGATCACGACGATCCTGGCACGTTCCTTGCGGAACTGGACCAGGCGGGGAGCCCGGCCGCCTGTGGCAATGCCGGTCCCAGCTTCGTCTATCAGGCCAAGCTCGCCCAGCGTGGCAAGGCGGTCTGCAACGATGGCACGGCCGAATGCGCTGGTCCGCTCAATCTCTTGCCGGGTGTCGGCCTGGCCCAGACGCACGAGGTTGAGGACTTCGCACAGGCTTGCCGCGACCAGATCGCCGCCCCTTGGACGCCCTCTGGGACGTTCGTGATTCGTGTTTGTCTTTGGGTTTTGCACCGGCAGCTATCCGAAACCTTTGCTTGTGCGGGACTCTAAGATGCGGGGATCGGCCTGACAAGCCTCAACTTTTGTAGATAAGCTGCAAAAGAGTGGTTACTTTTGAATATTAAATATTGACCTGCGCTTTTGGTGTGCATAGAAGCATAGAAATTGTGCGATTACCTGAGGGAGGGCGAACAATTGGGCGGTTGGAAATTTGCTTATCAAGCGAACGGCTGGGGCGATCTTGGCGGAGAGGCGCAGGGGGTCACATCGATCACCCAGCTTCGCTACCGGACGTTCGGCGACATGGATCGGGCGCTGACCGAGATTGCCGCAGCCGGATATACCGGCGTCGAGTTGTTCGACGGCAACCTGCTAGAGAAGGACGCCAGCGCGTTCCGGGGGCTTCTGGAAAAGACAGGGCTGTCCTTGGTGGCAACCTACTCTGGCGCGAACTTCATCTTTGATGACATCCTGCCCGAGGAACTGGCCCGCATCACTCAGGCCGCTGACCGGGCCGCCGAGCTTGGGGCACCCCATCTTGTCGTTGGGGGAGGGGCCAAGCGATATGATGGCACCCGCCCGACAGACTTTGATCGGCTTGGCGCAGCACTGGACCGTGTCGTTGAGATTGCGTCGGATCGTGGTCTGACCGCACACTACCACCCCCACTTGTCCACCATCGTCGAGGGGCCCGAGGAAGTGCGCCGCATCTTTGGCCTGACCTCGATCGACTTCTGCCCGGACACGGCCCATCTGGCCGCTGCAGGTGGTGACCCGGCCGAGATGATCCGCGAGTACGCATCACGGATTTCCTACGTCCACCTGAAGGGGCTGCAGCGCGAGCCCTTTGCCTTCACACCCCTCGATCGGGGTGATGTGCCGACTGATGGCATCATCAGCGCCTTGCGCGACACCGCCTTTGAAGGGTGGATCTGTACCGAATTGGACGCGTGGGAGGACCCGGCAGAAGGGGCACGCGCCAGCATGGAATATCTTAATCAGGCCTGATGAGGGGCCGCAAAATCCGGGTCCGCCCGGCACCTAGGGAGAAATCTAATGTTTGATCGTCGTACACTTTTGGGCAGCGTTGCAGCACTGGCTGTTCTCGTCGCAGGCCCTGCACTGGCTGGCCCCAAAGAGGCCCTCGCCGCGCTGCAGGAAACCGTCCTTTCGCTTGGCCCCAATGGGGAAGCGCCGGCAGCGGCCTCCTCTGTCACCCTCAGCGACGCTGAGATGGCTCAGATCCGTGAGATGGGCGCTACGGCTGCCATCGTGATGCACTACGGCGGCAATGACTGGAGCCAGGCCCAGATCAACGGTCTGCAAACCCAGTTCGCAGCCATGGGCATCGAGGTTATCGCTGTCACCGATGCAGGCTTCCGCGCAGAAAAGCAGGTGGCTGATATCGAGACGATCATGGCCCAGTCGCCTGACATCATCGTTTCGATCCCGACCGATCCGGTCGCAACAGCCGCCGCATTTCGCGCCGCCTCGGCCGCTGGCGTGCATCTTGTCTTCATGGACAACGTGCCCTCGGGCTTTGTTGCGGGCACCGACTATGTCGCCTCCGTCTCCGCCGACAACTATGGCAACGGCGTCGCCGCCGCCCATCTGATGGCCGAGGCGCTGGGCGAAGAAGGGCAGATTGGCCTTGTCTATCACGCCGCAGACTTCTTTGTGACCCGGCAGCGCTACGATGCCTTCAAGTCGACGATCGAAACCGACTATCCGAACATTGAGATCGTGGCCGAACAGGGCATCGGTGGACCGGACTTCTCGGGCGATGCTGATCGGGCTGCCGGGGCAATGCTGACCTCGAACCCGGGCCTCGACGGTATCTGGGCTGTCTGGGACGTGCCTGCCGAGGGCGTGATTGCAGCGGCCCGTGCCGCAGGCCGCAACGACCTGGTGATCACCACTATCGATCTGGGCGAAAACGTCGCGATCAATATGGCCCAAGGTGGCTTTGTCTACGGGCTTGGTGCTCAGCGCCCCTTTGATCAGGGTGTGACCGAGGCGATCCTTGCGGGATATGCGCTTCTTGACAAGGAGGCCCCAGCCTTTGTTGCGCTGCCCGCCCTGCCGGTGACGCGCGAGACCCTCCTTGAGGCGTGGCAGACGGTCTATTCCGCCCCGGCGACGGACAACGTCATCAACAGCATGAACTGATCCTCCCTGGGGCGGGCGTGTCGCATCTGCGCCGTCCGCCCCGAACAGGTCCCCCTATTCAACGGAGCCTTCCGATGACCAAGACACTCAACGTCGCCATGATCGGTGGCGGCTTCATGGGCAAGGCCCATGCCATGGCCTACGCCGCGATGCCGATGTTCTTCTGGCCGGCCCCCGCCATTCCGCACCGTAAGGTGGTTGTCGATCTGACCGATGGCGCCGCCAACGAGGCCCGCGACCGTTTTGGTTTTGACGAAGCATCCAGCGACTGGCAGGCGACGGTAAACCGTCCCGATATCGACATTGTCGACATTTGCACCCCCAACAACACTCATGCCAAGATCGCGATTGAGGCGTTGAAGGCTGGCAAGCATGTCATCTGTGAAAAGCCCCTGGCCTCGACAATTGAAGAGGCCGAGGCGATGGCCGAAGCGGCCAAATCCTCTGGCAGCACAACGATGGTTGCCTTCAATTACCGCCGGACTCCCGCAGTGGCGCTTGCCAAGAAGTTCATCGACGACGGGCGCATCGGCGATGTGATCAACTTTCGCGGCACATACCTGCAGGACTGGTCAGCCGATCCCGATGGTCCTTTGTCCTGGCGGTTCCAGAAATCCGTTGCCGGGTCCGGTGCGGTGGGCGATATCGGCACGCATGTTGTCGACCTTGCCCACTACCTTGTCGGCCCGATTGAGACCGTTCAGGCCATCACCTCGACCTACGTCAAGACCCGTCCCCTTCAAAAGGGCGCCGTCGACAAGCTGGGCGCATCGCAAAAGTCCTCGGGCGGTGAACGCGCCGAGGTCGATGTGGACGACGAGGTGATGTCGATGGTCCGGTTTGCAAATGGAGCTATCGGCAGCATCGAGGCCACCCGAAACGCCTGGGGTCGCAACAACTATATCACCCTTGAGATTCATGGCACGAAGGGGTCGATCCACTTCAATTATGAGCGGCGCGATGAGCTTCAGGTGATGTTCGCAGATGATCCGGCCGAGACACGCGGGTTCCGCACCATCTATACCGGTCCCGCACATCCCTATGGTGTTGGCCTCTGGCCGATCCCTGCGCTGGGCATCGGATACGGCGAAACCAAGATCATCGAATGCCACGACTTTTGCCGCGCAATCGTCGACGGCACGCGCCCTTCGCCTGATTTTGCCGAAGCGCTGGTGACAGAACGCGTGGCCGAGGCGCTGATCCGCTCGGGCAAGAGTGGCGGATGGGAAACCGCGGCATGACACAAATCGCGGTGCGCATGACCGACATCTCCAAGCATTTTGGGGGTGTCCGCGCGCTCGAGAACGTCAGTCTCGAGGTCTACGCCGGAGAGGTCCATGCGCTCCTTGGTGGGAATGGTGCAGGCAAATCCACGATCCTCAAGGTGTTGAACGGGGTGCACGTGCCCACAACCGGAACGATCGAGGTGGCGGGCCAGAAACTTGACGTTCACTCGCCCGAAGCGTCCCGTGCCGCCGGGATCGCAATGAACTATCAGGAGATGAGCCTGGTCCCGACCCTCACCGTGGCCCAGAACGTGTTTCTGACCCGCGAGGCCAAAACCGGGCGTGGCTTTATCAACGATGCAGAGGCCGAGCGAAAAACGGCAGAGCTTTTTGCGACGCTCGGCGTGGACGTGAACCCAAGGGCGCTGGTCGGTGACCTTGGCGCCGGACAGAAACAACTGACCGAAATCGCCAAGGCAATCTCGCAGGACGCGCGGGTTCTGGTGCTGGACGAACCCTCGACCGCCCTTGCCGTATCGGATGTTGATCGACTGTTCGCCTTTCTCCGGACGCTCAAGGAAAAGGGCACGGCAATCATCTATGTCAGTCACCGGATGGACGAGATCGCCCGCATTGCGGACCGGGCCACGATCCTGCGCGATGGTCGTCATGTGATCACAGCGCCTTTGTCGGAATTGCCCATTGAGACGATGATCGAACATATCGTGGGCCGCCGTTCATTGGGCCTTGCGGATGTCGAACGGGGCGACACGACCCGAGGCGAGGCTCTGGTAGAGCTGCGCGGTGTTTCGGGGCGGGACAAGCCGGTCGATGTATCGCTGACCCTGTATCGTGGCGAGGTCCTTGGTCTTGCCGGGCTTTTGGGCTCTGGCCGATCCTCTCTCGTGCGACTTATAGCGGGAATCGACCCTATGACCGCCGGAAGCATATTGATCCGGGGCGAACCTGTGCGCCTGCGCAAGCCCGGTGATGCGATCCGTGCGGGCATCGCACTGGTGCCAGAGGCGCGCGCCACCCAAGGCATTATTCCGGCCCATTCGGTCGCGTCGAACATGATCCTAAGCGTTTTGGACGGCGTTTCGCAGCGGGGCTTCGTTGATGAAAGCCGGGTCCGCGACGTCACCGACACCCAGATAAAAAGGCTGTCGGTCAAAACTGCAAGCCGTGACCACGCCGTCAGCACGCTGTCCGGCGGCAACCAGCAGAAGGTTGTCATCGGAAAGTGGCTCGCCACCGATCCGGACGTTCTCATCCTGGATGAGCCGACAGCCGGTATCGACATTGGATCCAAGGCCGAGATCATCCGGCTGGTCCGCGATCTTGCCGCCACTGGCAAAGCCATCCTGATGATCTCGTCAGAGCTGTCCGAACTGCTGACAGCCTGTGGCCGGATCGTGGTGATGGCCGACGGTCGGGCGCATCAGGACATGCTGCGCGGTGCGCTGGACGATCCGGCCGAGGCCGACAACGACATCGCCGACCGGCTGCAGATGGCCGAGCAGCGCCTGCAAATCGCCATTCAGGACGCCCTGACGGCAAGAGAGGAAGCCAATCATGAGTACCGTTGAAACACACTCGCGACTGCGTACTTTTATCGGGGACTGGCGCCAGAACATCATCTACATCGGCTTTGCCGTGATCTTTCTGGTGTTCGCACTGACCCTGAACGACAAGGGTTTTCTCAATCCCAACAACCTTTTGAACATAGTGCGACAGACCGCGATGATCGCTGTTATGGCGATTGCCATGACGTTCGTTCTGTCCGCCGGTGAGATTGACCTTTCGGTCGGTGCCGTGGCGGGCCTTGCGACTGTTACGGTGGCAATGGCGATCTCAGTGGCGGGTCCGGTTGGCGGTGTCATCGCGGGCCTTGCGACCGGGATTGCGGTGGGCTGCTTTAACGGTTGGCTTACAACGCGGATCGGTATTCCGTCATTCCTGACAACGCTGGCGATGATGGGCATCGCCAAGGGCGTCGCGATGTGGTTGTCCGATACAGCCGCTGTTCCCATCCTGAGCCCAGGATATTCCTGGCTGTTTGGTGGCGGCTCTATCGGGCCGATACCGGTTTTGTTGTTCTGGATGCTCATTCTGGGTGCACTGGGCCATGTCGTTCTGCGGCGCACCGGGTTTGGCCGGCGGGTGCTGGCGACGGGCGGCGGCGAACAAGCGGCACGTTTTTCAGGGATCGATACCGCGCAGATCAAGTTCCGCGTGCTTGTCTTGTCGTCGACTGCGGCTGCGATTGCCGGCATGCTCTATGCGGGGCGCTTGCAATCCGGGCGGTTCCAGCTGGGCGAGGGCGACGAGTTGTCGGTCATTGCGGCAGCCGTTCTTGGCGGGACGAGCCTGTTTGGCGGCAAAGGCACGGTCATCGGCACCATCGTCGGGGCAATGATGATCGGGCTGATCAACAACGGTCTCATCTTGATGGGGCTTGAGTTCAGCCAGCAGCTTATCGCACGCGGCGGAATCATCATCCTGGCCGTCGCTCTGAGCCAGAAGAAGGCCTGAAGGGCAGGGAACCCAGGACTGAACATTCCGTCCTGGGTTCGGGCCTTTCTTGCGGAACCCCTGCTGGCATTGGCCCGGCGTCAGGCCTTGCCCGACCATTGGCGTCCGGCATCAGGCGCCCAAAAGCGCCATGATCTCGGAAAGACTGGGCATGGAGGGGGCGGTGCCTGCGCGGGTGACTGAGATGCCCGCGGTGGCGCAGCCAAAACGCACCGCGTCTTCTGGCCCAAGGCCTTGAGCAATCGCGACGGCAAGGCCACCGTTGAAGGCGTCGCCCGCGCCGGTGGTTTCCAGAACCGGTCCTGCGCTAAGGGCGGGGATGTGAAAGGTCGTCGTCCTGTCGCGATACAGTGCGCCCTTTTCGCCAAGGGTGATGATGGCTGCGCCCACACCGCGTTCCAGAAATCGGTCTGCGGCGGCCTCAGCATCGGCGCGTGTTGAGACCTTGACGCCTGTGATCCCTTCGGCCTCGGTCTCGTTGGGGGTCACTATATCGCAGAGCGACAGCATCGCATCGCTGACCGGGGCGGCCGGAGCCGGGTTCAGGATCGTCCGGGCCCCGCCTTGCCGCGCCAATTCAAGGCCTCGCAGGGCTGCGTCCATCGGTTGTTCCAGCTGGCTCACAAAGACTGCGGCCCCTGTGATCAGGGCCGATTGTGCCTCTACATCGGCGGCCGAGATGTTGCCGGCCGCACCGGGCGAGACGATGATTGCGTTGTCGCCGCTGCCAGTCTCGACAAAGATATAGGCGGCCCCGGTGTAGCTGTCGGGGTCTTCGGTTACGACCGGGATCACGCCAGCCTCGCTCCAAGTGGCCCGGGCCATATCGGCAAACGGATCGCGGCCCAGGCGGGTGATAAAGTGGACCTTGCCACCGGCGTTACCACTGGCACGGGCGGCGGCCACCGCCTGGTTCGACCCTTTGCCACCGGGACCGAGGGCAAAGCTGTCACCCAGGATCGTCTCGCCCATGTGGGGCTGGCGCGCCGCGCGATAGGCGGTGTCGGCGACAAAGACCCCGAGGATCACAATGTCCTGGCGCATGGTCTAGGCCTCTGGCCCGATGACGCCCTTGCGCAGGATAAAGCAGCCGTAAAAACGACGCTCGCCAGTCTGGATGACGGCATAGGCATCCTTGGCTGCATCATAAAAAGCGAACCGCTCGATCGACAACATTGGGCGGGGCTGGCCCTCGGCAGCGTCGATCTCGGTCTGGACCTCTGATTGAACGGGGGGCACCTCGGTCGGGTTTCCCACGATCTCCATCCTGCAGGCAAAGTCCTCGACAAAGGTGTCGAGCGGCATAACCGACAGCACAGCGTTGATCGCCTCGGCTGCCGTCAGGTTCTCCATCCGCAGAAGATCAGCGTGCATGGTCTGCTGGGCAATGGAATCAGAAGGAAAGTTGGTATCGGCAATCACGATTGTATCGCCGTGGCCCATGGCCCGCAAAACGTAAAGCACATCGGCATTCAGCCGGTGGTCGATCCCCTTGAGCATCCGTGCTCCTCCCTTGTTCGATTGGCTTGCGCCTTAGTTGATACGCTTGCCGGTTTCCGCATCGAACAGATGCAGATGTTCTGGTGCGGCTGACAGGGTCAGTTCCTCCCCCACCTTAAAGCTTTGGCGTTCGCGCAGAAGCATGGTCACATCCTGCCCGCCAGCACGCAAGACGATGTGGGTCTCAGAGCCTGTCGGCTCGATCACAGCGACCGTTGCCGTCATTCCGCCGTCGGTCAGGACTAGGTGTTCGGGCCGTATCCCGATGCGCAGGCGGCGGCCCGCCTCAAGTCCGGCAACCTGGGGCAGGGCAATGGTCGCCCCTTGAAGGGTTGCCGTCGCACCGCTGGCATCGACTGTTGCATCCAGCAGGTTCATTGCAGGCGAGCCGATAAAGCCGGCCACAAAGGCGTTTTCAGGGCGGTCATAGACATCAAGTGGGGCACCGACCTGCTCAATATGGCCGGCCTGCATGACGACAATTTTGTCTGCCATTGTCATCGCCTCGATCTGGTCGTGGGTGACATAGACGGTCGTGGTGGACAGACGCTGGTGCAGTTCGCGGATTTCGGTCCGCATCTGGACCCGAAGCTTGGCATCAAGGTTCGACAGGGGTTCGTCAAACAAGAACACTTGGGGGTCGCGCACAATCGCTCGCCCCATGGCCACCCGCTGACGCTGTCCACCCGACAGGGCGCGAGGATAGCGGTCAAGGTAGGGGGTCAGGCCCAGGACTTCGGCGGCGCGATCGACCCGTGTATTGATCTCGGCCTTGTCCATCTTCTTCATCCGCAGCGCGAAGGCCATGTTGGCCCCGACGGTCTTGTGCGGGTAAAGCGCGTAGTTCTGGAACACCATTGCGATGTCCCGCTCAGCCGGTGGCAGGTTGTTCACAAGCCGTTCGCCAATGTGAATGGTCCCGGAGGTTACCCCTTCAAGCCCTGCGATCATCCGCAGCAATGTCGACTTTCCGCAACCGGACGGACCGACCAGCACCACGAATTCGCCATCGTGGATGTCAACGTCAAGGCCATGAATAACTTCCATGGCACCATAATTCTTGCGCAAAGCGCGAACCTTCACCTCGGCCATATATGCGGGTCTCCCTCCCTGCTCACCTCAGGACTAAACCAGCGCACCGCGCCTGTCCAACATTCAGGTATACTAAAATGTTAGAAACTTGACAGGCGAGGGGGAAGGCTGTGATGGTTGCCGTGTCAAAAGCGTCTTGCCACTTGGCGGCGACAGCCGCCAAGGAGCCCGGTGGAGGAGATCGGACCGGACGCCAAACCTGACATCAAGGCATTAGCCAACGAATTTGATAGGGAGAGAAAGACGTGAAAGTTGGGCTTTATAACGCCGTTACTGGCGCAATGATGAACCGCCGCCGAATGTTGCAAGGGGCCGCCAGCGTTGGCGCCCTTGGCGCGATGGGCGGATTGACCGCAAACTCTGCACAAGCGGGCGGACACAGCAACGTCCGTGCTGAAATCCTCAAGATCCCCGGCGTGGGTATGGGGTCGCCCACCGATGCCGACTGGCAGAAAGTCGGCGAGATGTGCCTTGGGCCGACCATGGAAAACGTGGCCGAGGGCGAGTTTGAGGGCGTTGAACTGACCTTCATGGGTCTGAACAACCAGAACCTCCACAACTTCCTGTTCCGCGGCTTTCTCAAGCCTTGGGAGGCCTATACCGGCGCCAAGATCAACTGGATCGATCTTGCACAGGCCGATTATAACGCCCGCCTGCAGCAAAGCATCGCTACCGGCACCGTCGATTTCGACATCATCGAGATGGGCGCACCCTTTGAGGGGGATACCGCCGGTCGTGGCCTGCTGGACGAGATGCCCGACTGGGTCAAGACGCAGATCGACGCCGATGACCTTGTGGGCTACCTGCAAGAGCCCGTCGGCACATGGGATGGCAAGTCCTATCGTGTGACCATCGACGGCGACTGCCACACCTTTGCCTATCGGACCGACTACTTTGGCGAAGGTGCCATTGGCGGCGCCGAGGTGCCTTCCACCTGGCAAGAGGTCAACGCCGTCTCCAAGGCGCTGATCGGTCAGGAAGATCCGCTGACCGGTCTGCCTGCGCATGGCTATCTTGACCCGCTCAAGGGTTGGGGCGGCTTTGGCATGTACTTCATCTCGAACCGCGCTGCAGCCTATGTCAAGCATCCCGACAGTCCCGCCTGGCTGTTCGAGCCTGACACCATGAAGCCGATGGTCAACAACCCCGGCTGGGTGCAGGCCATTCAGGACGTGATGGACCTGATCGAAGCCGGCGCCTATCCTGCCGACCAGATCAATGCCGATCCCGGAACAACGGCCTTCTCGCAGTTCCTGGCCGGTACCGGCTCGATGCTGATGTGGTGGGGCGATGTGGGCTCCAGCGCACGGACTTCGGACGGTTCCGTCGTGGGCGATGTCGTTGGCTTTGGCATCAACCCGGCGTCCGAGCGCGTGTACAACTCTGTGACAGCGTCCTGGGAAGAGACCCGGAACGAAGCACCGCAGATGGCCTACATCGGTTGGGGCATCTATGTGACCGCCCGCGTCTCTGGAGATGAGAAAAAGCGCAAGGCAGCCTGGTCCGCCGCAGCCCACCTGGGCGGCAAGGACCTGTCGCTTTGGACGTCTGCCTATCCGTCAGGCTTCCAGCCTTACCGCAACTCTCACTTCCAGTACGACGAGTGGGAAGAGGCAGGCTACGACCGGGCGTTCGTCGAGGACTATCTTGGGTCCAACGCGGACAGCTACAACCACCCCAACGCCGCGATCGAGCCGCGGATCCCGGGGATCTTCCAGTACTATTCGGTCGCCGAGGACGAATTGTCCAAGGGCTTTGCCGGGCAGTACGCCTCGGCCCAGGAAACGGCGGACGCCATCGCCGCCGCCTGGGAGGCCATCACCGACCAGATCGGTCGGGACAGCCAGATCGCCCTTTACAAGGCATCGCTGGGGATGTGACCTCGGCCCTGTAAGGTGGGTCATGACCCACCTTACTTGATCTATCCATCCGCCCGCCCCGGTATCTTGCCGGGGTGGGCGTTACACACAGCGACACGGCCTATCTCGAGGAATTCGGCATGAGTGGACAGGGCGACCTCCTGCACGTTGTCACCGCCGACAACATTACCCCCGCCCGGCTTCGGTTGAGCAAAGCCGTCGTCTGGGGCGCGGCCGCCATCCTGGCGCTGGTCGCGCTGGTGCAGGCCCTGAATGCCAACGGTCAGATCGACCTTGGCTTTACCAACTGGCGACCGACGCTTTACGCCTTTATCCTGTGGTCCGTTGCGCTGTGCTGGGCCCAGGTGCTTGGCAAGGGCGAATATGGGAAACGCAGCCTCTTTGTCCTGCCGGCGGCCCTTTTCGTCGTGTCGATGGTCGTCTTTCCCCTGATCTTTGGATTGGGTATCGCCTTTTCGGACTGGAACCTTGCCTCGCCCACAGGACGCAAATTCAACGGGCTGGACAACATCCGGCAGATGTGGGGCGATCCGTTCTTCTGGAATGCCCTCAAGAACATGGTCTGGTACGTGCTGGCCATCCTGCCCGAATACGCCATCGCCTTTGGTCTGGCCCTGCTGCTCAACGCGCAGATCCGGGCACGCAAATTCTTCCGGGTGGCCTTTCTGATGCCCCTGATGCTGTCACCCGTGGCAGTGTCATGGATGATCGGCAAGTCGATGCTTGAGGTGCGTTTTGGCCCGATCAGCCGATTGGCCCGCGAGCTTGGGATCGACAATCCCGCCTTCTTCAGCTCGCCCGAGATTGCCCGTTTCATGATCATGGCGATGGATGCCTGGACCTATATTCCCTTCATGATGATCATGATCCTCGCCGGTCTTCAGGCCATCCCCAAGGAACTGACCGAGGCGGCAAAGGTCGACGGCGCAGGCCCCTGGCGCGGGTTTTGGGAGGTTACCTTTCCCCTGATGCTGCCTGTCTCGATCACGGCCATCCTGATCCGTATCATCTTCAAACTCAAGCTGGCCGATATCATCATCAACGTCACCTCGGGCGGGCCGGGCGGTGCGACGGACAGCGTGACCAGCTTTATCTTCCGCGAATACCGGGACAGATCGAACGTGGGCTACGGGACCCTGCTGGCCATGGTGTACCTTGTCATCATCGTGATCGCGATGACGATCCTGATGAAACTCGCTGACCGTTGGATGAGGCCAAAATTCTGATGACTGACCAGATTTTCCACGACAGTGCGACGGATCGGGGCCACCGGGCCAAATGGTGGACCTCTCGGATCCTGATCTACGGCATCCTGCTTTTGTGGTGCTTTATCTGCCTGTTCCCGATCTACTGGACCATCACCACCTCGTTCAAGATGGCCCCCGACGTGATGAAGGGGAACATGGTACCATGGGTCGATTTCACGCCCAAATGGCTGGGCTGGCGATCGCTGGGCCTGTCGCCTGACACGATCGGCAACGAGTCGACGGTGCGGGATGAGTTCCTTAAACGGTTCTACAATTCCGCCGTGATCTCGGTGTCCGCCTCGACCCTGGCCGTGGTCTTGGGCAGCCTGGCCGCCTATGGCCTGTCGCGGTTCAGCTACAGGTTCGGGTTCATGAAGAACGACGACATCTCGTTCTTCTTTCTCAGCCAGCTGATCCTGCCGCCCGTTGTCCTCGCCCTGCCGTTTCTGGTGCTGTACAAGTCGCTGGCCCTGCTGGACACGCGGATCGGGTTGATCCTGCTTTATACCCTTACCGTTCTGCCCATCGTCATCTGGATCATGCGCGACCAGTTCGGATCGATCCCGACCGAGCTAGAAGAGGCGGCCTTGGTCGATGGCCTGTCCATCTGGGGGGCCTTCCTGACCATCATTATGCCGATTGCCCTGCCCGGCATGGTTGCGGCCTTTATCCTGAGCCTCGTGCTCACCTGGAACGAATATTTCTTCGCCGCGCTTCTGACGTCAACCAATGCCGTCACCTTGCCGGTGATGGTGGCAAGCCAGACGGGCAGTCAGGGGATTTCCTGGTGGTCGATGGCTGCCCTGTCCTTTGCGGCGATCTTGCCCCTGATCGTGATCGGCATCCTGCTGGAGCGGTTCATCATCAAGGGCATGGCTGCGGGCGCTATCAAGTAAGGTGGGTCATGACCCACCTTACCGGAGACCACGATGCTCAAGGGAATAGATCAAAGACTGTCGGCCGAAGTGGTCCATGCCCTCATGCTGATGGGGCATGGCGACAGTCTTGTGGTCTGCGACGTGAACCATCCCGCCGCCACCATCGCCGCCCAAACGACCTATGGCAGCCTCATCGACATGGCGGGTTGCGACATCCCCGCCGCCGCCTCTGCCATCCTGTCCCTTATGCCGCTCGATACCTTCATCCCTGCGCCGGTGGCCCGGATGCAGGTCGTGGGCGGCTCTGACGGGATCGTGCCGATCTTTGAGCGTATGCAGACCGTCATCGACAAGGCCGAAGGCCGCCCTGTCGAGATGCGCAGCCTGGAACGATTTGCCTTCTACACTGAGGCCAAAGGGGCCTTCTGCATCATCCGCACCTCGGACAGCGGCCCCTATGGCTGCTTTATCCTGACCAAGGGGGTCATTGACCTGCCGCCGATCTAAGCAGGCCTAAGCCAGCGGGCCTAAACCAGTAGGCCCCGCAGCCGCTCAAGGATAAGGGCCACCCCGCGCTCGCCCTCTTCCGCCGTAGCCTGTTCTGCCCCTTGCACGTACCAAGGCACATCGCCCACAAGCCTGTCCATCTCGACAGCCTCAGGAGCCAGCGCCAGCATCAGCGCTGTCTCACCGATCCCGGCATGGTCAAAGTGAAACCGCTCCATGATCGCAGCGTCCATCAGGGGATGGACCTGGATCCAGTTGAACGGATTGTCGCCCTCTGCATGGGCGGCATAATAGTCCGCCATCCCCTCTGCCCCCCACCAGCCTTCGCCCCGCGTCCGTTCCAGCATCCGAAACACCGCTTGCCGCCCGGCCAGCCGAAACGCCAGATCCGTGGGCATTCCCTGACCGAAGTTCTCGGTCTGGTGATGGATGACCACGTGGATGTTGCGAAAGCCGATCCGCAATAGGCCCAGAAACATCTCTTCGGCAAAGGGGGCGAGGACACGGGCATCTACCTGCACAGATCCCGTCCCCTCGGGGGGCGCCACCGCATAGCTGGCGGCGCCATAGGGAAAGGGCGGCAGGATCACCAGATCTCGTTCAGCCTCAAGCCGGTCCAGGACCCGGGTCACGGCAAGGGTGTCCATGCCAACCCCCAGATGCTCTCCATGGTATTCGAGAACGCCGAGTGGCAGGACGACCGGAGTGCCGGCCGCGATGGCCTGTCTGATCTGATGCGGGCGCATGAGTTCGTATCGCATGGCTATTCCAGATTGGTGTGCCGGGCTCGCATCGCCTCGGGCGTTTGGGCCAGTTGATCGCGCAGCCGCAGGACCATGACCTCGAACAGGAAGAACAGCGCCGCCTCAAAGACCGACCCCATCGGCAAAACGCCTGCACCTGCCCCCTGATCCCGCGCCATGGTCTGGGCCGGGATGACGAGGGTCTGATTGGCAAGCGCAGCGGCCTTTGCCTGCGGCTCTGCGGTGAACAAAAGCACATCGGCCCCGTCGCGTTGGGCCACCCCCATCAAAGCGCTGACGGTGGCAAGCTCGCCCGGTCCGGCTGAAACCACCAGAAGGTCGCCCGGACCGACCGGTGGCGCTGCCATGTCCCCCTGCATGGCCACATGCAGGCCGAGGTGGTGCAGCCGCATGGCCAGCGCCCGCATCATCAACCCTTCGCGTCCGCAGCCGTAAAGGACCACGACCCCAGCGCCAGCGATCCGGTCGCAAGCGGCGGCAATGCTGACGGGGTCAATGCCCGCCAATGCCGCCCCCGTCTCGGCCAGAGCTGCGTGGAACAGGCCTGTCACGCCTCGGCCCCCAGGGCGTGGGCGATGTCGCGGGTCGCGGGGTAAAGCGCCTTGAACAGGGGATACTGGCGGGCGTAGGCGGCATGGGCCACCGGTTTCACCTCGCGGGCGGGTGGGTTCCAGGCAGTGATGTCGGCCCGTTTCGCCAGACCGACCGCGACAGCGGCCAGAAAGGCATCGCCCAGCGAGGCGCCGACGCTGCTTTGGCTGACCACCTGCGGGACACCGCCGATGTCAGAGGTGGCCTGCAACCAGACCTCGTTCTTTGTCCCGCCACCCACCGCCAGAACCCTGACCGGGGCCTGTCCTGCATCGCGGAAAGTGTCGATGACATGGGCCGTGCCATAGGCAATTCCTTCCAGCATGGCCCGGTAGATATCCCCACGGCCATGCGTCAGGTCGAGGCCAAGGATCGCCCCCTTTGCGCGGGGGTCATGGATCGGGGTGCGCTCGCCCGAAAAATAGGGCAGCACCAGTAGCCCCCGTGCACCGGGAGGAGAGGCCGCAGCCTCGGCCGCAAGTGCCCCCATGACCTCGTCCGGGGCAAGATCCTTTGCAAAGTTCTCACTGAACCAACGGGTCAGCGTGCCGCTGGTGGCCAGCCCCGCCATCGAGGCGTGTTCGCCGGGGAACAGCCAGGGGGCATACCAAAGGGCGGGGTCCGTGACCCGGGCAGAGGTCGCCTGAATGACAAAGATGGTCGACCCATACATCATCATCATGTCGCCCGGATCGCGCAGGCCCACACTGATCGCCTCGGCTGCCGCGTCGATGGTGCCGCAGGTGACAGGAGTGCCGGGGGCGAGACCGGTTTCGACGGCCGCCTCGGGTGTCACATGGCCCGCGATCTCGGTCGACCACATCAGGGCGGGCAGTTTGTCCAGACCGATGATGTCGGGGGCAAGGTCCGCCGTCCAATTCTGGGTGGTGACGTCGTAAAGCGGTGAAAAGTTTGCCGCTGTATAGTGGTCGATGGCATAGGTGCCGGTCAGCCGGAAGGTGAGGAAGGTGGTCGAGGTGACGACCTTGGCCGTCTTGGCGAAAAGCTCTGGCCGCTGGTTGCGCAGCCACAGGATCTTGGGGCCTACCGATTGCGAGGTGAGCGCGTTGCCGCAACGCTCCAGCACCACGTCCTCGCCGATCTGGGCGTTCAGCGACGCGATCTCGGCCTCGGCCCGCGTATCGACGCCGTAAAGGACCCCGTTCATCAGAGGCTTGCCCTCGGCATCGACTGGCAGCATGCAGGGCCCGATCGCGCTGGTGGCCACGCAGGCGATCGAGGCCGGGTCAACGCCAGAGGAGGCCAGCAATTCGCGGGTCACATGGACAAAGTCGCCCCACCAGTCTTCTTCTGCCCGATGCTCGGCCCAGCCGGGCTGGGGTACGATCATCCGGTGCGGGCGGGCGGCCATGGCGACGATGCGGCCGGTCTCATCCGCCAGAACACCCTTGGTCTCATATGTCCCGATATCGACGCCAAGCGTGTGCTTCATGCCGGAACCTCATCACGGTTCAGCGGAAAGTCGGTGCCAATCCGGGCCACGGCCTCGTCCAGCAGGCGGACCAACCCGACCAGATCCTCAAGATCGCAGACCTCGAGCGCTGAGTGAGAGGCCCGCATGGGAAAGCCCACGTCGATTGAGGCAACACCTTCGCCCACCAGTTGCACATAGGACAGATCGGTCAGCACCCCGACCTGTGCGGACCGCTGAAGCGGCAGGTTCAGGGTGGCGGCGCTGTCCTCCATCAGGCGGACCATTGCGGGATGCGGCAGGACGCCATTCAGGGTTCCCCGGCCGTGAAACGAATAGAGGCTGATGCCCGGCCCGCCGCCAAGCGTCATCTCGCCCCGGTCGGCCATGTCGGGGGTATCGGTCGCCAGCATCAGGTCAATCTGGATAGCGACATCAGGGCGCAGCACCTGGGCCGCCACCTGTGCGCCGCGCAGATTGAACTCTTCCTGAACGGTCCAGACCAGATGCACCGTCGGCCCGCTTTCGCGGTCGGTCAGGGACCGGGCCAGCTCCAGTTGTCCCGCACAACCGGCCCTGTCGTCCACGCTTGTCCCCGCGATCCGGTCACCGGCCAGCGGCATGACTTGCGGCATATAGACGACCGGGGTGCCGATGCGGATGCCCGCCGCCTCGACCGTCGCCTTGGAGCCGTGGCCGGTGTCGATGACGATCTCGGGGGTCTTGAGCACCCGGTATTTCTCGTCCGGGGTCGTGGCGTGATGGGCCTTGTTCAGGATCACGCCGGGCACGTCGCGCCCCTCGCCCACGCAACACAGGACGGCCTGAGCCGCCATCGCCCGTTCGGCCACGCCGCCCAGCCGTTCCACCCGGATCAGGCCGTCCGCCTCGACCTTGCGGACGATAAAGCCCAACTGGTCCATGTGGGTGAACACCATGACGGATGGGCTGGCCGGATCCCCTGCGACAGTGGCAATCAGGTTGCCCAGCCGGTCGGTACGATGGGCCAGACCGATCCGGTCAAGCTCGGCCGCGATGGCGCGGCGCACCCGGTCTTCGTGGCCCGACAGTCCGGGCAGTCCCATCAGGCGTGTCAGGTCTTGGCGCAGGCGGTCCTTCATCATTGGCCTCCCCGTGCGGCCCGGGCTTTGGCCATGAAATCGGCGGCGCGGTCCGGGTCTACGGCGTTCCATGTGTGCCCGTCCACCTTGAGGGCCGATCCCACAACACAGCCGTCCGCAATGCGCAGGATATCCCCGATGGTGGCGTGCTTGACCCCGGTGTTGGCCATGACGGGCACGTCGGTGACAGCGCGTTTGACGGCCTCAAGGTCCTCCATCCTGGCCGCCTCGCCGGTGATCTGGCCCGACACAAGGACCGCGTCGGGGATCGAGGAAAAGACCGCCGAACGAGCGCGATCAGGCAGGGGGCGCTGATCCAGCGAATGGGCGAACTCGGCGCTGACATTGTAAAGCATGGCGACGTCCTTGGCGCCCAGCCTGTTGCGATAGCGCATGGCTTTGCCCGCGTCAGGCTTCCACGGCCCCATGTCCGAGGCATAGGTGCCGGTGAAGATCTCGCGCACGAACCGCGCCCCGGTCGCGGCGGCCAGCGCCACGGTGGACATCGGATCCCATAGGACGTTGACCCCGAAGGGCACCGTGATCTCGGACCGCAGGGCCCCGATGATCCAGGCCATCGTCGCGGTCGAGGCGGTGTCGACCTCAAACTCATAGGGGCGGTCGTTTTCATTGCCGAACATCACCGCGTCAAAGCCGGCGGCCTGCAACGCCACAAGGTCGCGCCGCGCCCCGTCAAGCAGGGCCTCTGGACCGCCCTGACCATCATAAAGCGGTGAACCGGGCAACGCCCCGATATGGACCATACCAATAACCGGTTTGGCCACGCCAAACACCTGCGCGAATTTGCTCATGTCGTCCTCCCTGACTTGTGCCGCAGCCTAGCGTGGAACGGATTGGCACAAAAGGATTTCGTGCTAGCATGGCAGCACATCAGGGAGGATGGCATGGCACTGGCAAAACGGCACTGGGACCGGCATGGAACGGGCGGGTTAAGCTTTACCGAACTTGGATTTGGCTCGGCCCCTTTGGGGAACCTGTACAGGGCCATTACGGACGCAGAGGCCGAGGCCATTCTTGAGACGGCCTGGGATAACGGGGTCCGTTATTATGACACCGCCCCCCTCTATGGGCTTGGCCTGTCCGAAACCCGGCTGAACCGGTTTTTGCGTGGCAAGCCGCGCGACGAATATGTGCTGTCCACCAAAGTGGGCCGCCTGCTGCAGGCGACGACCCCGGATAAACGCGACGGCTTCGGCAAATGGTTCGAGGTGCCGTCGCGCAATGAGGTCTATGACTTCAGTTACGACGCGGTCGCCCGGTCGCTGGAATTCTCGCTCGAGCGGTTGGGGGTGGACCGCGTCGATATCCTTTATGTCCACGACATAGATGTGCGCAATCAGGGCGGGCAGGCGAAACTGGACGCAAGTCTTGCCGCCTTTATGGATGGCGGGCACGGGGCGCTGGTCGATTTGCGCGATCAGGGTGTCATTTCGGCCTTTGGGGCCGGTGTGAATGAATGGGAGCCGTGCCAGTGGCTGGCCGAGCGGGGCGATCTGGACCTGTTCCTATTGGCCGGGCGCTATACGCTGCTAGAGCAAGAGGCGCTAACCTCCATGCTTCCCCTTTGCCAGTCCAAGGGGATCGGGATCGTCGTGGGAGGCCCCTATAATTCGGGCATTCTGGCGACGGGTCCGGTGGAGGGCTGCTATTATGATTATGAGCCTGCACCGCAGGCCATCAAGGATCGGGTTGGCCAGATCGAGGCGATATGCCAGCGCCATGGTGTCCGGCTGGTCGATGCGGCGTTTCGCTTTCCCTTGATGCATCCATCGGTGGTGTCCGTCATTCCCGGCGGTCAGTCCGTCGCGGATATGACCGGAAACATAAAGGCGGCGGGTGCCGAAATCCCGTCGGCACTCTGGGCCGAGTTGAAGGCCGAAGGGCTGATCCGCCCTGATGCCCCAACAGGTTAGCGCCCGGCCAAAAAGGCCGTTACGTCGGCTGGAGTGACCTTGGACCGCTCCACCACCGGGGTCGAAACATGCAGGGCTGCGGCCGCTTGGGCAAATCGGCAGGCCTCTTGCAGGTCTGCGCCATCGCAGAGCCTTGCCGCCAGTGCCCCAACGAATGCATCCCCAGCGCCATGCGTCGACACAGCCTCAACGGCAAAAGCTTGGGCCGAGAACGCCCCGTCCTGCCCATCGCTGACAAGGCCCGCCCCGCCCAGTGTGATGATCACCTTCCGGGGGCCAAGCTTTAGCAGCGCCTTCAACCCCAGCGTCACATCAAGTGCGTCATCCGGCTGCCCGGTCAGGGCGGCAGCCTCAACTCTGTTGACCACCAACAGATCCGTGCGGGCAAGCAGATCATCCGGGATCGGCCCTGCCGGGGCGGCGTTCAAGACCAGTCGGGTCGTGGCAGGCAGGCGGGCGGCGATCTGCTGGTTGATCTCGATCCCGATTTCATTCTGCAACAGCATGACCGACAGGTCATCCGGCAGCGTCACATCCTCTGCCCGGATCTCCCGATTGACGCCAGAGACGACGACGGCGCCGTAATCTCCACCGGCCTCAACGATGGCGACGCTCATCCCCGACGGGCCGGGGCCGGCCAACACCTGCGACCGGTCCACGCCAGCCGCATCAAGGGCAGCCAACAAAGTCGCGGCAAAGCTGTCCTCCCCCACCCGGCCGGCCATCATCGTCCTTGCCCCAAGACGGGCGGCGGCGGCGGCCTGATTGCCGCCCTTTCCGCCAAAGGCATAGGCGACGCCCTGACCCATCAGGGTTTCATCAAGGGCAGGCAATCTTGGGGCATCGACAACCACGTCCAGATGCAATGCGCCAACCACCATGACGGAACCGGTCATGGATCAGACCGCCCCGTAAAGGGCGGCAGCAACAATGCGCTGGCTGATGGCCGCATCCTGTCGGGCAATGGCCGCGGTCAGTGCCGTGTCGCCCACCAGCCCTTCGGCGATGGTCCGCAGGCGGGTGACAAGGGCAAGGTTGGTCCGCGCCTCTTCAATCGGGTTCAGGCCGCCGTGGTCGGGAAACGTGTCAAAGTAGATGACGCCATCATACCCGATCCGTTCCAGTTCAACGAACAACTCGACCGTCTGGACGGGGTGGACGGTGCCTACCATCAGGCCGTCATCCCGCTTGCCGTAGCCGTCGTTCAGGTGAACGCCCATCAGGCGGGAATGCCGGGCAATCAGGTGGGCGGCATGGGCGGGCATCTCGTCGGCGTAAAGGACATGGGCAAAGTCGAGGGTAACGCCAAGGTTGGGGCGATCAGCCTCCTTGATCGCCAGCAGGGTCGTCGCCGCATCGGGCATCAGGGCATAGGCGCGGGGTTCGTTGGGCTTGTATTCAATCGCCACCTCGACCTCGGGCGCGTGGTCCGCAACCACCTGCAAGGCCGCGATGGTGTCGTCCCACATCCGCCCGTAGTCGCCCTGAAATGCATAGTCAAAACCGTCCTGCCCCATCCATAGGGTCATCTGCTGGCCACCCATGGCGACAAGCGCGTCGATGCCCGCCTTCGTCTCGTCGATTGCGGCTGTGCGGACGGCGGGATCGGGGTTGGTAAACGCGCCCAGCCAGTAGCCCGGATTTGTATAGTAGCGCATCGCCAGCCCGTTCAGCGCCATGCCTTGGGCGGCCAAAAGTCCGGACAGATCCGCAGTGCTGTAGCCCTCGAAATGATCGGGGAAGTTCAAGTCAGCCGCATCAAGCCCGCCCACCTGTCCAGCCGCTGCGATCATATCCGCAACATCGGGTTTGGCAGGCATATTGGGCGCCAGCTTAAAGGCATTGAGCCGGGCCGCGTAGCGCGGGCGATTGGGACGGTCGGACAAGATTACCTCCTAGGTGGTCGCACGCGACCCATTCTTGAGCGGGGCCAGATTGGCTTGGCCAAGACCTCCTCCGGGGAGGGCAGAAAACAGCATCCGGACCATCAGTTCCCCGATCCGGCCCGCCACCGCGTCCTTCTGCACACCTAGGCCGGACCCCGCATATTCCTGCCGGCCCTTGGTCGGGCAGGCAGGTCCGATAGGACAACAGAAGGCCGGGAAGGCCAAGTCCAATTTATCCAAGTTCAAATTGTTCTGGCTACGCACCCACCAATGGGGCGGGGCTTCTCTACATCCCAATCTGATGGCAATTCGCCGCGCTTGCCGGTGTCCGAAGTATCTATCTTGAAGTTCTCGGTCAGCCCTCCGCCGGCCATGCCAATCGCGGCGGCGGCCTCTGGGACCGGCGTCATCAGGGTGAGGCTTGCATTCGCCTGACGGCTTCGTCAGCACAATTTGCCTGAAAAATGGCGGTCGGTCGCTTAGGGGAAATCCGGCAAGATCCGGCGCACAACTTTGACTATAGGCGGGTAAGTTTTGGCTTATGGGGATCAGTGTCAACTTGAGGTCAATAGAAGACATCTCAGGTTCGGTCGTAGCTCCGGTTCGTGGTCAGCCTGACACTGTCAGGACAACAAATGGAGTTTCCCCCAAAGAAAAAATTCATGATTGCCGCCCTTCTCACAGCAGCTGCGGCCCCGTTGTTTGCTGAACCTTCCGGTAGTCCCGGCGCTGAATTGAAGCCGATCTGGGAATCGATCAAGTCGCAATGCGCCGCGATCTATCGCAAGTCGGGTGTTTCAAGCAGGGCCGAACTCGTCTCGGTTGTGATTGAGGATTTGCCCGCCGGGTTGGACCGCACAACCGTTGTTGAAGTTCCGATGCCGGATGAAGGCCAGTGGGCCCGCGCGTCCTGAGCGACGGCCAGTCCAGATTGTGCTTTATGCTGACAGTACCAATCCGCAGAGGAAATGGACTGTCGCTGTCAAGGATCAGTTAGGACCTGCGGTTTTGTGATATGTTTCGGGATTATCGCATTACGCCTTGTCGCATTCGTTAGGACATATCATGAATAGAACCCTGCCAGGCGCTGCCCTCATCGCGCTCATTTGGTCTACTGCCGTAGCTGACGACGCGGTGGTCGGGCATGAGACCCTGTTTCAAAGTCCGAATGGTATAACCGAGCGGTGTGTCCAGATTGCCCCGATGCCGGGGGCCACCTATTCCGAAGCCGATCTTGCCACCGAGGCGCTTTATTGCGGGATTGATTTTTACGCCCCAACGATCGGCCTTTGCCCCAAGACCTGGAGCACGAGCCCCGCAATGGTTATCCACGATTTGTCCTCGGGTCCGTTTGTCGGCGATCGTGCGGGCTTTGAGGCGACGGCCTGCGCCGAAGGTAAGGATGCCAAACGTAGCAGCGGCGGTGAAATCGTCCGTATCAAGCCAAGCATGAACGATCCGCGGACAAGCGGGACCTTTTCCCAATCGCCATTGCTTTATTATCATCTTTCCCGCTTCCTAGGCTCCAGACTCATTGATGGTCAAAGCCAGAACAAGACGGTTGCGGCGA
>ERZ887851.387-NODE-387-length-44732-cov-7.490767_pt1 | contig 44732 bp, 46 predicted proteins | sample MGYA00521100_ERZ887851 | MGnify/ENA primary metagenome ERZ887851 (study PRJEB32303, sample SAMEA104408602) | aquatic metagenome | biome: Brackish water; feature: Pelagic; material: water | place: Baltic Sea | collected 2014-06-06T16:11:00 | depth 11,444 m ... | reverse complement strand
AGGCTGGATCCAATCATTTAACTTGCTCTCGAAGGAGATAAATCATGACTTACCCATATGGACGTAATATTCTGTTGAGCTCAGTTGGTTTTGAGCGGCTATTGAATGCTTTTTCTGACCTGGAAAACACCGTCGCAGAAAACAAAACCCCGAGCTACCCGCCCTACAACATCATCAAAGAAAGCGAACACGACTACGCCATTGAACTGGCTGTCGCTGGTTTCAAACGCGAAGAGCTAGACATTACGTTTGAGGGTGGCAAGCTCACCATCACCGGCAAAGTGGAAGCCCAACGACAAGGTGATTACCTACACCGCGGTATCGCCACGCGTGACTTCACACACCAGTTCACATTGGCTGAAACGGTCTTGATCAAATCAGCAGACATGCAAGACGGTCTTCTGATTGTTCGCCTACAGAACGTCATACCGGAAGAGAAAAAGCCACGCAAGATTCAGATCGGTGCGGCGCAAGACACGCTGGTGATTGACCAACGAAAAGCGGCTTAATGTCTAAAGCGATAAAGTAAAAGACCAAATTACGAAACCAAAGAATCAGGTTGGTGGTTTCATGGTCATACGTGCTTGCGCTTTCTTGACTAAATCGTAGTGACTGATGTCACAAGGCCGAGCGGCAAGCCGCTCGGCCTTGTGCGTTGTGTCGATTTAAAAGCCTTTGGCTAGCGTGTGATTAGCGTGGTAGCGTCTTTGGTTATATTCACACTTTTCGGGATGGAGTTGATGTTTACTGTGTCATGGGTGTCATCACAACCCCCTGCTAACGGCTTTAGCCAGTCAGCAGATTCTCTTGGCAACTGACACGTCAGCTGGAACCATCGGGATCATTTCAAATTCTGCAATATGATCAGATTTGCAGCCGCCTATGCTGCCGAATAACCAGCCTTTAACGGAGTAGACGTAATACTTCACCCAGAAAGTAGAGGGAGCTTTACGGCGTAACAAGGTGCTTGCATGCGTGCGGTCGAGTCCGTCTTCTGCTAAGGCATCAAGAAGGTAAGACGTCACTATCAAGCGAAGCTTGTACCGGGCCTCGATCAGCGTCTCGGCCTGTGCCGCCACATTAAATTCAAGACAGATCAAAGACCACACATCGGCGGTCAGTTCGCCGTAGACCCGAAGAAATAGGGGCACTGTTTTGGTTGCTTTTAATGACTTCATGGGTTTGTTGGCTTATTGGTGATGGCGTTAAGCCTATTTGTGGGCACTGTTTCTATCGCAAGGATCAACGGCGAAGCGCGTGCAATGGATGCTTTAATTTAAACGGCTAACGCAGGTTTCTTAATCGAGACCAATCACGCACGCCCTTTCTATGGCATCACAGGCGCGACGGCGAATCATGTGGTTGTGGGGTCTTATGTCGGTCTCGCTATCGAACAGCATGGTCAACATACAGCAGCTTCCCGGTTTGCTAAGTCTTGACGAGAGAAGACCATCGGCCGCTAGGACTTGAAAGGCTCACGGGTATCGTAGCGCTGGGCTGCTTGCGCCATGGTCAGAAACTCAGCATTCATTTTGGTAAGACCGTGCAAGAGCTGCTCAAGCATTAGCATGCGATGACCTCGTCCAATCACAAAGGGATGGCAGGTGTAAGTGAGGATCCCAAAACCCTCGGTTTGAGTCATGTAATTGAAATCAGCCAACCAATTTTCGAGAACACTACTTGCATTCATGAGGCCTGGCGCAACCGATTGACCCATACGCAAATACTCAAAATGCGGAAAATCATCCAGCGACCAGCTAATGGGCATTTCTATCAGTGATGTCGGTTGGCCAAATTCAATGGGGCGATCGTCATGAATCACGTCACCGACTCGGATTCGGTAAGGCGAGTGATCATGCCCCATCATGCTGCTTTCGTAGAAGAACCCGTGCTTAATCAGTAATTCAACAGTATGGGTACTCAAGTCCCACGAGGGTGATCGATAGCCCAAAGGGGTGTTACCCGTTAACTTCTGAATGGCCTCATTTGAGCGCATGAAGCCCTCTTCCTCTTGCTCAACGCTGAGGTTGGCGGGCGGGATGTGCGTCCAGCCATGATTGCCGATCTCGTGGCCTGCGGCCACAATCATTTCACATTCACGCGGATAGGTGCCAATCACGGTGCCCGGTATAAAAAATGAAGCCTTGACGTCGTGGCGCTGCAAGAGCGCCAATATTCTGGGAATGGCGACTGCGCCGAACTCGCCTCGCGAAACAGGGGTGGGTGTCTTTAGGCCACGCGCGACCATGCCTGACATGGCATCAAAGTCAAAGGAGATACACGCAATATGCTTCGTCATGTTTGTCCTCAGGGGTCAATGACTCGCTAGAAAGGTTTTAAGGTGCTCAACACAAACCGCCGGATAGCCATCGCAAATATTGTGTGCGGCCGTATCAATATGCACGAGCTTTGAGTTTTTTATGCGCTTTTGCATGTTTGTGTAAGCATCGGCGTGACCGATGGATTCTTTGCCAGCAGCCACGATTAATGTGGGGACTTTTATAGCAACCAGTTCTTCCATAAAGTCATGGGTGCACATGTGCAAGACAAACCGTGCAATAAATGCCGGGTCATTTGAGCCGGCCTGTTCGATAAACCAATCAACAAGAGCCGGATCGGCATTCTCATCAAACCGCTCGTGAATCGTTTGACGCAAAAACGTCTTCAAGCCAATCTCTTGGATTTTAGGAATCCAAGTCGGCGCATGACTGTGTTTGAGCCCCGGTGTGGCGCCAAACAGGGCTAGCGTTTTGATGTTATCGGGTGACTGTATGGCCACTTGTTGGGCGACGTACCCTCCAGCGGAGTTGCCAACCAAGTGCACGGGACCATCAGTGGTGGTTTCAATCAACTGGCAAGTATCATCGACCAACTGCTGTAAGTTGAAGTCTTGCTCAGGTTCTGGCATTTCTGACTGACCATGTCCCCTGAGATCCATCCTGACCACGCGATAGTCAGACAGCAAGGCGGGCATCCAGCTAAACCACCGGGTTGAATGACCCATGGCGGCATGTAGCAGTACCACCGTCTCGGGCTTGGTCCACGGGCGGGTAAAGTCGTCAACGTGATAGGCCACTTGCAAGCCATCGTGAGTTTTAAATGTATTCATCGGGATCCTATTCGTTTAATAAGCTGAGCGTCCGCCGTCAGCGGATATGGCCGCACCGGTGATCATGCGAGACTCATCACACGCCAAAAACAAAGCGACGTTAGCGACGTCGCTGGGTTGGCTGAACCAAAAAGGGTATTTTTTATATTGACTTTCTCCGTCCATCGGGTCATTGGTACTCGCGCGCTGACCGGGCACGCCATAGGTCGTGCGGATTCGTTCGGTGTTGACTCGACCGGCACAAATGGCATTCGCACGAATCCCGTCTTTAGCATACGAGCCCGCGAGTACTCGAGTCAATGAGACGATGGCCCCTTTGGCGCTGGTATAAGCGTGCGAGGCGCTAGAGCCCCGCAGCCCAGCGCCTGAAGACATATTGACGATGGTTCCTTTGCGAGCGGTTTTCATATGAGGGATCACGTGTCGGCACATAAGAAACGTGCCGTTTAAATCGAGCTGTAAGGTGCTGTGCCAAACAGCAAGGTCTATCACGTCAACGGGTGAGTCTGCTGGAACTGAGCCGCCAGCGGTATTAAAGAGCACATCAATCTGACCAAAAACGAGGGCTGCTTGGCCAACAGCAGATTCGACCTCTTCGTCCACTGTGATGTTGGCCTGAAGGGCCAGCGGTGCATTGCTAGACCGATCAGTCCTGTCGCTCAGTTTTTTTGCAACCTCAAAAACGACAGGACTGGTGTCAATTAACACCAGTTTCGCCCCTTCAGCGGCAAACCGCTCAGCAGCGGCTTGGCCGATACCGCCGGCCGCCCCGCTGATCACGACGACTTGGTCTTGTAAACGACCAGGCTTCACTGAATCTTAATACCTGCGGTATCAACCACTTTCTTCCACTTGGCAATTTCCGAATTGGTCAGGTTGGCATAGTCGGCTGGCGTGCCGCCAGCGGTGGTGTAGCCCAATCCAATGACTTTCTCAATGACAGATGGATCGCGCAGGACCTTGTTGAAGGCCTGATTGATTTTGTTGATCACCGCTTGCGGCAACCCCGCAGGCCCCAGCACGCCCCACTGGCTACTGGCCTCAACGCCCGGCAAGCCAGACTCAGCAAAGGTCGGTACGTTAGGCATGGCAGCGTTTCTCGCCTGACCCGTAACGGCTAATGCTTTAAGACGGCCCGCTTCTACTGGCGAACGCGCTGAACTGATGCCTGTGAATGTGATTGGAACGGTGTCGGCAATCACAGCTGCCATTGCGCCACCCGATCCTTTATAAGGAATGTGATCGATTTTAACGCCGGCTTCTATTTTGAATAATTCCCCCGCCAGATGGGTCGAGGCGCCGTTCCCCCCAGATCCGTAGAACAACTTCCCTGGCTCTTTTTTAGCGAGAGCCACCAATTCTTGAACAGTGTTGGCCTTAAGCGATGGGTTAGCCACCAGTATCACTGGGCCAGAAGCCAAATGGATGATTGAGCTGAAATCCTTTTGAGTGTCGTAAGGCAAGGTACGCAGACTAGGATTGACCATCAAAGCAGAGTCAACCATCAAAAGCGTGTAGCCATCTGGTTTTGCGTTGGCCACGTACTGAGTACCAATAATGCTTGATCCTCCTGCTTTGTTGTCAACCACCACTTGTTGCCCAAGTGCTTCGTTGAGTTGGGGTATCAGAATACGAGCCAAAATGTCAGTACCCCCTCCCGGGCCATAAGGCACCACAAGCTTGATCGGGCGATCTGGCCAAGCGTGAGCGGCCAACGGCACAAATGCAGCTAAAGTCGTTACTAGCAACTTGCCGAACAGTGATTTGAAATGAATCAGCATGATGAGGCTCCTATTCACTTGGACATTGGGATAGTGACAACCATTCTAAACACACCGCTTTAAAATTTGCAACAATACGTGCATTATTTTTTTTTCATGCAATGCTCATTGCAAAAATAAGATTTGAATTCTAAAGGCATGCCTTTGGTTGACGAACATCCATTTGGGACCATGATGACAAACAGTGCTGTGATGCCATTTTTTGAACGCCTAAGTCAAGGTGCCAGTAAGTTGACCCCATCAGAACGAAAGTTGGTTGAGTATTTATTGTTAACCCATCCTAATGGCATTTTGGATAGCGCCAATGCCATTGCAAGGCACTTAGCCATCAGCCCATCGACCGTCGTCCGCTTTTTTTCTAAGATTGGTTACAAGAATTTCGCGGCGGCACAGCGTGAAGTGCGCTTAGAAATTTCTACCAAATTTGCTTCTCCGTCGCAACGCGCCTCGGTCACGCTGCCATTTGAAAAGGCGCCAAGTCGGCAGTTGATCAATGATGTTCTTGAGGCTGATATTGGCAACTTAAGAACCACTAAGAACAATCTGGACCTGCGTACGCTAGAACAAATCGTCAGTCATTTGGTTAGTCGAAACACGCCCCAGCGGCGCATTTATTTGATTGGTGAGAAAAATAGTTTTGCTGCCGCTCAGTTCCTGCGCACGCAACTCAATCTATGCCTGCCCAATGTACAAATTCTAGAAAGCAGACACTCGACAGTCGCCGACAACTTATTGTGGATTGGTGCCCAGGACGTTTTACTGGTGATCTCGATGCGACGCTATTCCACGACCAGTATAAAAGTGGCCGAATACTTTAAATCTATTGGTGCGCTGGTGATTGGCATCGTCGATAGTCCTGCCAGTCCGATCGCTGAAATCGCCCATCACAAACTCTACGCCAGCACCACCAGCCCCTCTGCCTTTGATTCCTATACTGCCGTTTTCTATCTTTGTAATTTATTGCTAGCCATGGTGTCGATCGTAACCAAAGCGCAATTGCAGCAAACCCTCGATCGCGGTGAGGACCTATGGCGGCACTTCAGCATCTTTCAACAAGCCTTAGAGGACTGAATGACGGGTCGCCCTCGTTTAGCGTCATGCTTGACTCTGATGTGCCAGCGGGCCGCTTTGTTTGAGCCGTCTGTCACGGCGATTTGAATCCAAAAGTTGGTGCGCTCTAAACCATCAATGGCAATGGCCTCGGCTGGTGGCTTCACCAAGGGTAAGAGGTAGGTTTCCAAACGATGTGTGATGGCCGCCATGCCTGTGGCGGCTGTCAATGATGCCGTTGGCTGAATGCCTCCGAGTGCCGGTTAAACCTTGCATATTGAACAAAAATACAAATAGATATATACAATAAATGATTATCTGTTAATATCTATTTATGCCTAAAACTGCTAAAGCCATCTTGCAATTGCCCCCTTCTACAACGGCCGCCATCGAAAAACTCGGCTTGGACTTGGCTATCGCCCGTTTGCGACGTAAAGAGTCGTTGAGATCTTGGGCAAAACGCCTCGGGGTGTCGGTGCCAACGCTGCAGCGCTTAGAGGCCGGCGATCCAGGGGTGGGCATTGGAATCGTTGCAACAGCACTTTGGTTGATCCGACGTGATAGCGAGCTTGCGAAGTTGGCGGCGCCTGAGCAAGACCTTGGTGCCATTGAAAAAGACGTTCGGCAAGCGATCGCGCTTGGCCGGGCGCGTGCACAAGCAGCAGCCCAAACACGCTTGCGTGCAAAGAAAAGAGAAAACTAAATGCGGTTAGACAATTTGTATTTGTGGTTTCTGGGAGACCCTGAACGTCCCAAATACGTGGGTGAACTGGCTTTGATAGCCACGGGCAAAGGCGTATCACTGCGTTACGCTGAAGACTGGATAGCGCATGGCTTCCCCTTGAGTGAGGACTTGCCGCTGGTTAATACGGCGTTCTTGCCACCAAACAGATTCTCTGCCGATATGCCTAGGGCAGTGGGCGCGGTAGATGATGCTCGTCCAGACCGATGGGGAGAAAAAGTGATTCGGTTTGTGGATAGACCCAAGCGTTTGTCTTTGATGGAATACCTTTTCTACGCGGGTGATGATCGATTCGGAGCACTCGGCGTGTCATTGTCGGAAAGTGAGTATGAGCCACGCAAAGGGGGGCCAATCCCGCGCTTGGATAAAGCCCAAGACTTAAGTGACGTTGTCGCTAAGATAGTGGCGTCGGAGCCGTTAAGCGAGATTGAGTCTAAATTGATTGCTGGTGGCGGCAGCCCCCTTGGCGGCGCTAAGCCAAAAGCATTGATCGAAATTGATGCGCAGCAATGGGTCATTAAGTTTTTTAATCATGAACCAGTCGATGCACCACTCATTGAGCATGCCACCATGACCTTGGCAACGAAAGCGGGCATCCGTGTTGCACGAACGCAGGTCGTTCGCCTGCTTGATGGCCATGCGCTTGCCATCTTGCGATTTGATCGACAGGGTAGCAAGCGAATTCACAGTATCTCAGCAGGTACGGCCATCACGGCATCCTCTGTTGCGGGCACTAACGCGGATCTCGGGTACCCAGAGCTTGCAAGGATCCTAAGGCGCCAAGGCGATACCAGTGGTGACTTAAACCAGCAGCAGGCCACGGAATTATTTCGACGAATGGTATTTAACATACTGATCGACAATACCGATGACCATGAAAAAAACCATTCACTACTGGTGCACGAGCCCTCTGAGCGACCACGGTTTGAGCTAGCGCCCGCCTACGACATTTTGCCGACCAACTCGGGTCTTGGCTATCAAGAATTTATCTGTGGTGCATTCGGCCGCGACTCAACGCTCGAGAATGCCATGAGCGAATGCGAGTCGTTTGGCTTGTCGCCTGATGATGCGGCCCAGGAAGTCGTCAAAGTGATTGATGTGGTGAACACTTGGCAAACCCATTTCGGTGAGATTGGTGTGTGTGCCAAAGACATTGAAATGCTTGAGCAAACAATCGATTCAGAAGCGCTACGGTCTCAGCGAATCAAATTTGATCCGAACCGCTTTGGCGCAATCACAAAGAAAAAAAAGCCCAAGAATCCATTGGCTTAACCGACTGACCGTTGTTGATGCAAATCCCGGTTCGCTTTTAATAACGCCACCAACAACTCACCCTGCTCGATGGCATCATGTACCGCAATATGGTCATGACGGTGGGTTGGATTTAAGCGGTCTTTTAGGCGCTTTTGCAGTTTGGACTTGTGACAAGAGCGGTAGGTCAAGTTCATGTATGCCATCGCAAAACTGCGGATGTCCAAGGCATGGTGGCTAAACGGGCTTTGACCGTGAAACCGCATCAAATACCAATACACGTATGTGAAATCAAACCCGACTGGCCAGGCAGCGAAGACGGGCTTGACGTTCTCGCCTGCCGTTGCCCATACCCACTTGGCGAATTCGGGCATGACATCAACAGGATCGCGCTGGTTCGCCTGGCAGGCCTCCCAGGCGATGGGCTGGGTTTCCCACCACGCCATGGTTTTAGGGTCGGGTGTTGCGTCAGGCAGAGGAATTAAGTTGGCACTGAAGGTGCCAAGCGCCTGGCCTTCGGGATCAAACGCCGCGCAGCCCAAAGACAACATGGAGTTTACGCCTGGGATGGGACCATCGGCTTCAATATCAACGCTGAAATAAACTTCCGCAAGATTCAAATAACGTCCTTCAAGTGTTTGCAGGTTAAATTCAAAACAGATCAAGGACCACAAGCTGTCGGTCCGTTCACCCTGTATACCCGCATCAATATGGGCACTGCTTCTGTTGCAAAGATCAACGGCGTCGCACGTGCAAGGGATGCTTTAATTTTAAAGGCTAATGCAAGGTATGGAATCGGTACCAGTCAGCGTGATGAATCAAACGTTACAACTCAAACCCGCCCTTTCCATGGAATCACATGGCGCACACCCCCTTTGGGGTGTGGGGCATCACCGGCACGGCGGGGAATCATGTGGATGTGACAATGCCAAACCGATTGGCCGGCGATCTCGCCACAGTTGGCCCCAATGTTGTAGGCCTGAACAGTTGAATCAAGCGCATCAATGATGGTCTTTTGCGCCAAGATCAGTTCATGCATGGCAGCCACTTCGTCAGTTGTTAACCCGAAGTAATCGATCACATGGCGTTTTGGAATGATGAGGGTATGAAGCGGTGTGACGGGAAATGCGTCACGTGTGGCATAGGCCAGTTCGTTTTCTTGAACGATGCGGCTGCGATTGCTGATCAGTGCGTCGCAGAAAATACATGCCAGGTTTTCCTCGTATCCTACAGGCGATATAGATTCAGCTTTGTGATTTGAGTTCGTCATTATGGGTTCACAGCATGGCGTTAAAGAGGCGAACGTAGTCGGCTTCATTCAAGGGTTTGGGGTTGGTGCCGTTGGAGTGATCTTTGACCGCGCCTTGTACAAGCGCTGGCAGGTGTTTGGCTGTCACGCCCATGGCACCCAAGCTAGCGGGTAGGTTGAGTGATGCGTTCAGTTGACGGATGTAATCCGCGACCGAGGCATTAGGCTCAATCCCCAGCGCAGTTCTGATCTTGGTTTGTTTCCATTGGGGGATGGCGTCTTGATTGGTTTCATAGACGATCGGCAGCAACAGTGCGTTCAAGGTGCCGTGGTGAAGCGTGACGTCTTGCAACGCACCCAAGGGGTGAGACATGGCGTGCACGGCACCGAGCCCTTTCTGAAACGTTAAACCACCCTGCAAAGCACCCATCATCATGTGCCAGCGGGCTTCTTTGTTTGGGCCGTCTGTCACGGCGATTTGAATCCAGCGGTTGATACGTTCTAAGCCATCAATGGCAATGGCCTCTGCCGGTGGGTTCACCAAGGGTGAGATGAACGTCTCTAAGCAATGGGTGAAGGCGTCCATTCCGGTGGCGGCTGTTAAAGAAGCTGGTAGGCCGAGCGTTAACAAGGGATCGCAGATCGCCACTTTGGGAATCAGGTACGGTGAAATCAAACCGAGCTTGGAACCGGTTTTTAGTGTGATCAGGGCCGCCCGACCGACTTCACTGCCAGTGCCTGCCGTGGTGGGGATGGCAATCACTGGTGCCACCGCCGAAGAAATCTTGGCGACCCCGCCATTGATCGCGGCATAAAACGCCAAGGGCTCGCTGTGTGTGGCCCGTAAAGCCACCCCTTTGGCCAAGTCCATCGAAGACCCACCACCAAACGCAATCACGCCATCACAGCCATGGTCTTTAAAAACCCCCGCGGCCAGATCAACAGCCGTTTCAGTCGGGTTTTGTGGGGTGTCAGCAAACACCGCCTGTTTAACACCGTTCATGGCCGACAGCAGTTCAGCAAACAGTGGACTGCCGAATAAACCGCGATCCGTCACGATCAGCGGGCGCTGAATCCCCACATCGTTTAGCACAGCGCCCAAGCGGCTTAAAGCCCCATCATCAAACTCAATTCGAGTCAGGTAATTGATCGTTGCCATGCGCGCCCCTTATTGTTTGAGTCACTGTGAAGATGCTGTCACTCAAGCATACTTGAAGAGGGTGAGGTTAAGCTCGCCAAAATTCCAATCTTGATTAAGCCAAGACGACCCTAGAGTAGGGCTTTTTTTGATTGAAATGTCATGGGTTTGCCACTACGATAAGTTTGTCTAAGGAGACACGCCATGCGCATGACCAATCCAATCGAAACGATGAATCACCTTTTCTTAGGCGGCTTGTTGCTGATGTTTGTGATTCAACACAGCGCCATCATCGCGCCCTCGCCTTTAAAATATGGCCGTGCAATCGTGGCTCAAGCTCAGCAATATCAGCCACGCACGCCGCCACCCATGCTTGACCCAGAGCAGGTCGATGCCATGTTTGAAGAGGCTGAAATGCAGTCGTATGAAGTTGTCTTGAAATAAGGCATTCTTTTTCGGGTTGGTGGCGCTTGCGCAGCCCTTTCTATCACTGGCCATCACCATTCGTCCTCAACGAGAGGTGGTGGTCTTGACCTACCAAAAAATACATAAATTGCGAGACGAAAGCATCGTTTTCAAACGCTTGACGCGTTAATCAAGTCTGTCGGCATAGAAGGCATTGAACGGGCCTAGGTTTGAGATTAAAAGGCACGAAGTGAATAAGAACAAATTCAAGACTCGTACGTTCGATGTAACCAATTATCTACATAACGAGTTAGATATCGCAGCCTACCTGCGGGCCGTCATCAAGGATGGTGATCAAGACCTCTTGGCAGCAGCGTTGGGCGACGCCGCCAGAGTATTTGGCAAAACACAATTGACCAATAACAATGCACTAACAAAAAAAGTTTTCAAAACGCTTTGAGTTTGAGCGTGCACGAAGGTCCGAATCGCTTTCCCAGTTAGTCAACAAAGAGACGGCCATATTTTTGAACTAAAATTTAGTCTCTGCCACTTTTTTTCAGGATCCTATGCTCGTCAGGCTTTGCATTTTATTCGCCTTGAGTTTTACCGGCCAAGCTTTTGCGGCACCACCCGCTCAGCCATTGGTGCGAGATGGTGCTTGCCCATCGGGCTACAACACCAGCGGAAACTATTGTGTGCCAGGAAGAAGCGCGAGATTTGCAATCGCTAGAAAGGGGTCTTGCCCCAGTGGCTACAACACCAGCGGCAATTATTGTGTGGCCTCGTCGGACCGCAGCAAAACAGCCATCCATCGATCCGGTTCTTGCCCGAGTGGTTTTAATACCAGCGGTAATTATTGCCTGTCGAGCAAGTGACATTCACTGACTAACTGATACTGAATTGATCGGTTTCGATCAATTCAGCCCAAAGGCCGTCAGTACATCGAGTTTCGATGAGAAGACTTTTTCACTCTACTGTCACACTCTTGGCCAAGTTTCTGGGCTTATCAACGTCTGTGCCTCTGGCGCATGCCGTGTGATATGCCAGCAGTTGCAATGGAATGGTGTGTAAGATGGGTGACAAGTGGCCGTAGTGCTCTGGCATACGGATCACGTGCAGGCCCTCGGCCGCTTTGATCTTCGTGTCAGCATCGGCAAACACATACAGCTCGCCGCCACGCGCACGAACTTCTTGCATGTTTGATTTCAGCTTTTCTAGCAGAGCATCATTGGGTGCAATGGTCACCACTGGCATTTGATCAGTAACCAGTGCCAAGGGCCCGTGTTTTAACTCGCCCGCCGGATAGGCTTCCGCATGGATGTAACTGATTTCCTTGAGTTTTAAGGCGCCTTCCAACGCAATCGGGTAATGCATCCCACGACCCAGAAACAAAGCGTTTTCGCAGCCGGCAAAGCGTTCTGACCACGCCATGATTTGTGGTTCAAGAGCCAGCACCGAACCAATCGCCACCGGTAAGTGGCGTAAGGCGCGCACGTGTTCGGCTTCTGCTTGTTCAGTCAGCCGACCGTGTACTTGCGCCATGGCCAAGGTCAGTAAAAAGAGAGCAGTCAATTGCGTGGTGAAAGCCTTGGTTGATGCCACACCCACTTCAACGCCAGCGTGCGTGATGTAAGACAGCGCGCAAGCACGAACCATGGCACTGGTACTGACATTACAAATGGTCAGGGTGTTGGGCATGCCCAAAGATTGCGCATGCTTCAGTGCCGCCAAGGTATCGGCTGTTTCACCGGATTGAGAAATCGTCACCACCAGCGTGTCTTTGTCGGGCACGCTATCGCGATAGCGGTATTCACTGGCGATTTCGACTTCTACGGGCATCTTGGCAATCGATTCCATCCAGTACTTGGCCGTCATGCCGGCGTAATAACTGGTGCCACACGCCAAAATCAAGACCCGGCGTGTGCTTTTAAAAATCCCATAAGCACGGTCACCAAATAGCTCTGGTGAAATCGCCTGTAAGTCATCAAGCGTGTCAGCCACGGCCCGGGGTTGCTCAAATATCTCTTTCTGCATGAAATGACGATAGGGCCCCAACTCAACCGCAGCGGTGTGCGCGTGAACCGTCTGTGCCGGGCGCTCGATGGGATTGCCTGCTTGGTCATAGATCCAAATACGATCCACTTGCAGATCAGCAATATCGCCATCTTCGAGGTAAATGATTTGATCCGTGGTGCCAGCTAGTGCTAACGCATCAGAAGCCAGAAAGTTTTCTGAATGACCCAGGCCAAGAACCAGCGGTGAACCATCGCGCGCGGTAATCAGACGGTGGGGCTCATCGCGACACATCACGGCAATCGCGTAAGCACCCTCGAGCATTTTGACCGTTGCTTGCACCGCTTCAAGCAAGTCCGACTCGTAATGGTGGTGCACCAAATGGGCAATCACCTCAGTATCGGTTTGGCTGTCAAAGACGTAACCGGCCGCTTGCAGCATGGCACGCAGTTCATCGTGGTTTTCAATGATGCCGTTGTGTACCAGTGCAATTTTGGGTTGACCGCCATTCACCCCAGAAAAGTGCGGGTGAGCATTGTGGGTCACGGGTGCCCCGTGCGTGGCCCAGCGCGTGTGAGCAATGCCTGTCAAACCATCAAAGGCCTCTGCTGAGACTTGCTGCGCCAATTGCGCCACGCGTGACGTGCTGCGTGCACGTTGCAGTTCACCATTCTTAAAAACGGCGACCCCACATGAGTCGTAGCCCCGGTATTCGAGCCGCTGCAAACCTTCGAGCAGGATGGGAACGATGTTTCGTTTGGAGACTGCACCGACAATGCCGCACATGGCTTTTTCCTAAGTAAATCCAATATGACGCTATTTTGAATGAGAATGAATGGAATTAATTGTTTAATTTAAGATAAATATGAAATTAAAAATTATAAAAATCAACAAATGAAAAAATATTTCAAATAAAATCAATACTTGTCTATTTAGATCAGGCAGATATCGGTATGGACACCCATTCAGAAGACGCGCTGTCCCTAGATGCACTGGATTTGAGGCTACTGGCGCAACTGCAGTTAGACGCCAGCCTGACCAATCAGGACTTGGCTCAGGCCGTGAATGCCTCGCCCGCCACATGCCTGCGTCGCGTGCGCCGATTGGTGCAGACTGGCGTCATCGAAAAAACAGTTGCCATACTGGCACCGGCTCAAGTTGGTCAAGCTTTAACGGCCATTGTTGAAGTCACCTTAATGACCCAAGACGCAGAGTCACTGGCCCGCTTTGAGCGTCTGATGCAGTGGGAAGCCGCCATTCAGCAGTGCTATCGCGTCTCGACGGGCCCTGACTTTGTGCTGATCATCACAGTGGCGAACATGGACGCTTATCACGACTTCGTGCACCGCACACTCACAGCAGCCAATCAAGTGCGTAATGTGCGAACCTTCTTCTCGATCAATCGCAGTAAATTCAGCGCACAACTACCCTTGCCAAAGACCACAACAAATATCACTCGGCGTTAGTATCCAGGGTCGCTTCGCTGAGCGCCCTTCACCAATACTCGTTCAGTGGTTTAAACAGTCGTAACTTTCAAATGACGCCTGACATTGACCATCAGTGCCATGAATGCAAAAACCGCGGCCACAATCAGCCCGTAGGTTGGCCCAAAGGCTTGGCTCACCGTGAATACCATCGCCACCAATGCCGCCCCAACGGTTTGACCAAAGACGCGGGTGACGGCCTGTAATCCGCCAATGGCACCGGCTCGCTCTCGAGGTGAAGAGCCAATCAAAACCCGATTGTTTGGTGTCTGAAAAAATCCAAATCCAATACCGCTCAACAACATGGCCATAAAGAGCCAAGCATTGGCCACGGTTGCTGGCGCCGCCACAATCCACAACGTACCGACCAACATCGAGGCCGAACCGATGCCACACAACACCGCCACTGGGTAGCGATCGGCCAAGCGACCCGACACCACCGCCATGACCGCAGCACCCAAGGGCCAAGCCGCCATCAACAAACCCACGGTGATGGCATCACGCCCTAAAGTCACCAGTAGATAAAACGGCAAAGCCACGAAGGTGGCCATTTGCGAGCCAAAAGAAAACAGAGAAGCCGCCAATGCCGCCCGTATTGGGCCAATGCGCAGTAAATCAACCGGCACCAATGGCGCGGTTTGTTGCATGGCACGCTTGACCAACGCAACCGCCAAGACCACACTCAGTGCGATTGAGCCTGCTGCAAATAATGGGTATTTGGTCAAGTAATCAAGCCCGAGAATAAACAAGCCAATGGTCAGCGCACTGTGAACCGCAGAGCGGTAATCAAAGCTGCGATTTATCCGAGCCACAATTGGTAAAGCCCGCATGGTGAAAACCGCTAATAAAGCCACTGGAATGACCGATACAAAAATCCAGCGCCAGTCTGCCAATGTCAAAATGATCGAGCCCAGTGATGGCCCAATCACCGAGTTAACCGACACCACCACCGCATTTAAGCCAATGCCTTTGGCCAACAGTCGGGCCGGATAGATGTTGCGCATCAGACCACCAAACAAACACATGATGGCCGACGCACCAAGGCCTTGAACCACGCGACCAAGCAACAAAAATTCAAGGGAAGGTGAGACCGCGCTGGCTAAGGCACCCATCACAAAAAGGGCCAATCCCAAGCGAAACGCACGCTTAAAGCCGATGCGTTCTGCCATGGCCGCAAACGGCAACAAGGTACCAGCCACTGTCAAACCGTAAACATTAACCACCCAAACCGTTGTGGCCGCAGACGCATTCAAGCTAGCAGCGATTTCAGGCAATGCCACATTCACCATCGAGGCATCAAGCACACAAATACCCAAGCTAATGAAAAGCGTGGCGACCGCCCAAAAGCGTTGCGGCATCGGTAAGCCGTCAGCGGGACCATTTGATTGCACAGGCGTGCCGATGCCGCTACGGCCGGTGAGGCCTGAGCTACTTGGTTTTTTTAGTGGGTCGCTGCCAGGATTCAAGAGTGGTTTGAGCCGTGCGGGAAACAGTCAGCTTATGGGGTGGCGCATCTTGAGTCAATGTCGTGCCAGCGCCCAATGTCGCCCCTTTGCCAACACGAACCGGCGCCACGAGTTGCGTGTCAGAGCCAATAAAGGCATCGTCTTCAATCACGGTTCGGTGCTTGTTAACCCCATCATAGTTGCAGGTAATGGTACCCGCACCGATGTTGACCCCCTGGCCCACATCAGCATCACCCACGTAAGCGAGGTGATTGGCTTTGCTTGAATGACCAATGACCGAGTTTTTGATTTCCACAAAATTGCCCACATGCACCTGATCGGCCAGCACCGTGCCAGGACGTAATCTGGCGTAAGGGCCAATCTGGACCTGTGCACCAACCTGTGCCTGTTCGACATGGCTGTAGGCTTTGACGATGGTGCCATCACCAATCGTGGCATTGCGAATCACACAATGCGGTTCAATCACCACGTTGTTACCAAGCACGACCTGGCCTTCAAAGACACAGCCCACATCGATGAACACATCGCGTCCACATGCGAGCGTGCCACGCACATCAAACCGTTGAGGGTCAGCCAGGGCAACGCCAGCGGCCAGCTGCTGACGGGCCAACTCGTTTTGCCATTGGCGTTCAAGCGAAGCCTGTTGCGAGCGACTGTTAACCCCTTGCGTTTCAAACGCAAACTGTGGCGCCACGGTGTTGATCTCGACCTTATCTTGGGCGGCCAAACCAATGATGTCGGTTAAGTAGTACTCGCCTTGGGCGTTCTGGTTGTTGATTTGGCCCAACCATCGCTTAAGCGCCGGTGTCGACGCCACCAACATACCGGTATTGACTTCCTGAATAGAACGCAGCGCTTCATTAGCGTCTTTTTCTTCAACGATCGCCACAACATGGCCCGAATCATCGCGCACAATACGGCCGTACCCTGTTGGGTCTGTGAGTGTTTCGGTCAAGAGGGCCAAGCCACCATCGCTTGCAGCCAACAAGGCTTGCAGGGTTGTCACTTGAACCAGCGGCACATCGCCATAGAGCACCAAGGTTGAACCATCACCAGCAAACAACTGATCAGCGGCTTGCATCACCGCGTGGCCGGTACCCAATTGAGGCGTTTGATCAGCAAACAGGATGTCGGGTTGATCGGCAAGCGCCGCTTTGATCTGATCTTGACCGTGGCCCACCACCACGATCAAGCGATCGGGGTTTAGTGCACGGGCTGTTATAAGCAGGTGAAAGAGCATCGGTTGCCCAGCAATGGTGTGCAACACTTTGGGCCGGTCTGATTGCATCCGTTTGCCCATACCAGCAGCCAAAATCACAATGTTCAACATAAAAATACCAATACTTGTTTGTTCAAATGGGTTTTAACAGCGCATCATATTCCGTCCGCGTTGGCTGGTACCTATGCGCGCTTGACGGTTTTTGCGGCGGTCTTTTTAGTAGGACGCGCAGCGGCTTTTTTAGCAGCCGTTCTGGGCGTTGTTTTGCGAGCCTTTTTAGCCGCTGCAGCCGATTGAGTGTTGCTGGGTTTGACTGCCGTGGCCCGAGCCATGGCCGATTGCGCGGCGGCCTGCGCTGCTGCGTTGGCCTGAGTGGTCGCCTGAGCAAGCTGCGTAAACTGTCCTTCAATCATTTTCCACCAAGCTTGTGCGGCGGCACTGGTATTTGCGTTGGCGTTGTTGGCGCCCGTTTCACCACTTGTGGCTTGAGCTTGTGGCGCTGGGTCAGGTTTTGATTTTGGTTGTGTTTCTGTCACTGTTTCAGGCTGTGATGGTTGTGCCGCTTTCTTGTGCGCAGGCTTTAAGCCAAGCACCACCTCGAGCGGCGATGGCTCACCGTCGGTTGAGGCACTTGGGGCCCCACCCATGGCAACGAACGAGCGTAGGGTTCTGACGGTGGCTAACTGCACTTCTAGGCCTTGAATCGAACCACTGAGCATCGACAAATTCAGCTTGAGCCAGTTTTCAACGACTTTGAGTTCACTGATCTTGCGCTCTAAGTCTTCAGGGGTCAGTGCGCTCGACATGGAACCCGTTGCCGTTTGGGCTGATTGCCCAAGTCCTGCCATGGCTTGTCGCATCATTTCCATGCTGGTCAGTAACGGATTTTGGGTAGAACTGTTCGGTGAGGCACCCATGTTGGGCAAGCCAAAGGGGTTCATCGGATCATGTGCCATGCCAGACTCCTGTCTGTTTCGGATAAAACCGTCAGGTTTCTATCTGATCATAAGAGATATTCTGAGAAAATACCCACATGAATGAAGACATCACCTTGACCGATCTTGAATCCGCCATCAATTTTTGGCGCCAACAAAGCCCTTCTGTGGGCGATGAGATGCGTCTCTGCCCAGAGGCATCCTCATTAGCCACACCCTACGCTTTTATGATTCTTAAAAAACGACAAAGCCTAGCGGTGGCTGATCTCGACCCGACCGCTCAGGCTGCTATCGAATATTGGCGCGCAAAACGGGCGAGTTTGTAAGCAAGCGGTTGGTGGCGTGCGCGATTGCCTTTGTGGCAGATCAATTCAGCAGTGCTTTTAGGTCTTGGGCGAGCGCCTCAGGGCCAGCTTGGTTGCTCAAGAGCACACGCGCCTTACCCTGTGAGTCAAAGAGATAAAACGACGCGCTGTGATCCATGGTGTAACTGCCATCAGGCGTTGGTGACTTGGCGTAAAACGCGCGAAAGGCGTTGGCGGTTTTGCGGAGATCTTCGGGTGAGCCTCTTAATCCCAAAAACCGTGTAGGCAGGCCCTGGTCAAATGCCTCGAGGTATTCACCAAGCAAGGGTGGCGTGTCGCGTTCAGGGTCAACGGTGATCATCAGCACCTGAACGTCTTTGGCCTGCTCACCCATCAGTTGCAAAGCAGTGGCGACTTCAGCCAAGGCTGCTGGACAAACATCGGGGCATTGCGTGAACCCAAAAAACACCACCGACGCTTTGCCCGGGAAGCTGTTGGCTTGGCGGGCGACACCTTGGTGGTCAGTCAGTGTCCAGCCTTGGCCAATATCGCCCGATGTGATGTCACTACCGACAAAGTCTGTCGGTTCAGAACAAGCCCCTAAGGCGGCAATCAACAAGCCTAAAAATAAAAGCTTGGCACGACGTTGTGTGGTTTGGAGGTGTAAGTTTGGAAAGCGCATCAGAAGACTCGGTGAAGGCCGTACCTCGCTGAGGCGGCCTTTTAAGCGTTGATTAACCAGTGGTCGATCAGCAGACTGGCAAAGAGTAGTGCCAGGTAAAGAATAGAGAACTTGAACAAGTAGCGCGCCAATTCATCACTGTAGTTTTTGTACAGCCGCCAGCTCAGCCACACAAAGCGCAAACCCAGGGCAACAGCAGCGATCAGATAGAGCCAACCACTCATGCGAACCGCAAACGGCAGTAGTGTGGTGCCCAATAGCGCAAAACTGTAAAGCAGGATGTGTAAGCGTGTGAAATTGGCGCCGTGCGTGACGGGCAACATGGGCAGACCAGATTTTTCGTAGTCTTTGTTGCGATAAAGCGCTAGCGCCCAAAAGTGTGGCGGCGTCCAAATAAAAATAATCAGCACCAAGAGCCACGCTTCGGCTGGCACGCTATCGGCGACGGCTGCCCAACCAAGTGCGGGGGGCATGGCACCAGAGAGGCCACCAATCACGATATTTTGTGGGGTACGGGGCTTGAGCAGCATGGTGTAGATGACCGCATAACCGACAAAGGTAGCGAATGTCAGCCACATGGTCAGTGCATTGACCCACTGGTACAAAACGAACATCCCAGCACCGCCCAACAGCCCTGAAATCAATAGGACTTGGTGCGAAGCGATACTGCCCTGAGCCGTGGCGCGGCCTGAGGTTCTGGCCATGCGGGCGTCTATTTGCTGTTCAATCAAGCAATTCACGGCAAACGCTGCGGCAGCCAGCAACCAAATACCAATAGTGGCTGCAACCACCTTCTGCATGTCGGGCAACCCAGGCACCGCCAAGAACATGCCAATGACCGCGCAAAAAACCGCCAGCTGCGTCACACGCGGCTTGGTCAGCACCAAGTATTGGCGCCAGAGCGAATCAGAGGGTGCCGTCGCAGCTGTCATGGTTGTATTTTAGGCAAACTGTGGCATTCCTGCTTGAGAAACTTTCGCAGGCCTGATGCCATAGACACGAACCAGCAAAGTCACCACAGCAATGGTCAAGCCAGCAGCCCCGGCGATATGCAAGACCGAAACCAACAATGGCCACTGGAAGAAAATGGTGGTGAGGCCCGTGATCAGCTGCGCGAACAACAATACAAAGATCAGGTGACATGGACCACGCAGGCCAGGATCGCTACGCAAGCGCCAAGCCAATGTGCCAAGATAAGCAAAAATCACCCATGCAAAGTTGCGGTGCACCCAGTGGATACCCACCAGTGCCTTCTGTGAAATGGCCTCACCGCTCGGCAGCTCTCCGAGCCCGCGCACCAAAGAAAAGCCATTGGCCAGATCCATTTTGGGAATCCAAGCGCCATTACAAGTCGGGAAATCCATGCAGGCTAGGGCAGCGTAGTTGGTACTGACCCAACCACCCAAGCCAATTTGCATAAAGAGCAGCACCAGCCCAAAACCAACCCAAGGGCTGTAGCGCCTGTTTTCTGGATTAATGGGGGTGTGTTGTTTTTCTCGGGCGGCAAGCCAGGTCATCAGCGCCATGAGGGTCATGCCGCCAAGCAAGTGAATCGTCACAATAATTGGCATGAGTTTCAAGGTCACGGTCCAGGCACCAAATGCACCTTGGATACAGACTGCCAATAGCGTGAATGTTGGTAGCCAATGGGTGCGACCAATGGTGTTGCGCCAGCGCCAAGCCAGGACCGTAAAACCAATCATCATTAGACCGAGCAGCGCGCCAACATAGCGGTGGATCATTTCAATCCATGCTTTGGGCATCGTGACTGGGCCATCGGGCATGGCTTGTTCAGCCGCACGGATGTCGGCTAAGGCCCCAATGGGTGTGACCATACCGTAACAGCCTGGCCAATCTGGGCAACCCAAGCCAGAGTCTGTCAGGCGAACGAAGGCACCAAACATGATGAGATCAAGCGTCAAAAACCAAGTCAAAAATATCAAACGACGATAAGATTTGCGCTTTTTTTCTTCTGGCGACAAAATTTGGGTCGCCGGCACAGTGAGAGAGGATGACATGGGTTACCTAGCCAATACGAGAGTTGTGCAATAACTTGCCAATGTCTTTACGGACCTTTAGTGGGTCTGGGTCTTTGGGGTACTCAAGGATCAAATTGCCCAAGGGATCCATGATCCAAAGGGGTTGTGCGAGAGCTGCCTCAGATGACGCCATGCCAGCTGGTGTGGTTAAAAACTTTGCCAGGTCATCAGGGTTTACGCGTAGCATGATTGTGCCACGATATGCTTCCAGAACCTTCTCTGGCACTTGAGCATCATCGGTGATGAACCAAACCCGATTCAAACGCTCAACGTTCTTGCCTGTCATGGCGTGGGTGTTACGCAAGATATAAAGCTTCTTTGCGCATTCCTCGGGGCAGGCCGCGCCATCAGCGGCAACCAGTAACCACTGGCCGCGAAGCTGATTGAAGTCATAGGGCTTGCCATCAAGTGTGGTCAGCGGCAACTGTTCAGCCGTGGGCATGGGTCGCTGAGGCTCGACCAAGGTGCCGTAATTCACTGAACCGGACGGGCGCCACTCAGGAATGTAGTACACCAAAAAGGCAGCCACCACGGGCGCCAAACTCACGATCAAAATCCAAATCAAGGGTGCGATTGACCGTTTGGGTGGGTTGCTTGGAGCGGTTGGTACTGACTCAGTTGCCACGTGTTTTATCCTTTAAAACCGTTACGATTTTCGCACGCCTAGGCATGCGCCATAACAAAACGCCTATTGCCACTAAGGCAATACCGGCAAACCCGAACCACTGGATGGCGTAACCCACATTTTTATCGGCATCGATCGACGGCTTGGGCCACTGCCGAACAAAAACATCATCAGCCACTGCGCTTGTTTGTAACAGCACAAAAGGCATGAACGCTTGATCTAGATCATCGGACAATTCGGCGATTGAAACGTTCTGTCGACGCGGCAAGTCTTTTAAGGCAAGCGTGGTTTCGCCTTCGCGAATCGTTAACGCCTGGTTATCCATCCATTGGATCGGTGCTTCTTCACCGAGGGAGTACAAACGCGGAACATGCGTCGCAACCTCGCCTTCGAGGGAGATTGGCCCATTTGGCGCCGTGATGGCAGGTAAGGCATTGTATTGACCGATCGGTCGGGCCAGCCATCCCCTGAGAACCAACAAAAGGCGGCCAGGTTCTAGCTCGAGCGGCGTGGCAAGCCAAAGGCCGGGACGGCCGTCAAGGTTTCGGTTGTCCAGTAAAAAACTCAACTCAGGGCGCCAAGAACCCGTTACCGTTGCGCGCTGCCAGGGTAATAGGCCCTCTAAGGTCGATTGAGTCGACAATGTTAAGATGCTGGCATCTTGGCCTGAAGTGATCGTCTGAGCAATGACACGACGTTCTTGCGCGCGATTCAATTGCCAGTTGCCCAAAGAGACAAACACAGTCGCAAGAATCAACAAGAAACCAATGGCAAGCCACCACCGTGTCGTGTTTCGGTTTAACGTCTTGCCTAACATCATGAAGACCTTGTTCCCCGGAGTCTAGACAAAATGGGTATCTTTGTAGCGATCGTTTTTATTGGCATTTTTGCAAGCCTAGGATCAGCGTTGTTTTATCTGATGCGTGACAAAGGTGGATCGAATAAAACAGTCAATGCGCTGACTGTGCGCATCGGCCTATCAGTCGCACTATTTTTGCTATTGCTCTTTGCCCACTGGATGGGTTGGGTTCGAACAACCGGTTTTTAACAACCCGGGCGCTGTGCGTTTGTCAAAACGCGCAGCGCAACACATGGTGTGTGACAGAAAAACAAGGGCCGTTTTCACGGCCCCTGTTTTATTGGTTTAGCGTTTTCTGCTCAGAACCAATAAACAAAGATGTAAAGACCCAACCACACGACGTCAACGAAGTGCCAGTACCAAGCAGCGCCTTCAAACCCAAAATGATTATCAGCGGTGAAGTGTCCCTTCATCATGCGCACCATCATCACGGAAAGCATGATTGCGCCCAAAATCACGTGAAAGCCATGGAATCCAGTCAACATAAAAAATAGTGATCCAAACACACCAGAATCAAAACGTAAGTTCAGACCGGTATAAGCGAAGTAATACTCGTAGGCTTGGCAACCAACGAAGATAAAGCCCAAAATGATAGTGGCCAATAACCAAAACTTGGCTTTGCCCATGTGATTGTCGCGCAAGGCATGATGCGAAATCGTGAGCGTCACACCAGAGGAGAGCAGTAATGCGGTGTTAATGGTGGGCAACCAAAAAGGGCCCATGGCTTCAAACTGATCAACAATCCCAGCTGGCCCTAGGTTTGGCCAGACAGCAGTAAAGTCAGGCCAAAGCATCAATTGGTGATCAAGGTCACCGAGCCATGGCATCGTAACTACTCGGGTGTACCAAAGTGCGCCAAAAAAGGCAGAAAAAAACATCACCTCAGAAAAAATGAACCAAGCCATACTCCAGCGATACGACAAATCAATACGCTGGCTATTTAAGCCGGTCTGTTCTTCGTGGATGGCATCCCCAAACCACTGCCAAAGCACAAACAACAGACCAATAAGGCCGACCGCAACGGCCCATTTACCAACGGCAATATCATTAACCCAGGCCGAAGCCCCGAGCATCACGATAAGCAAAGCGAAGCTTGCTCGGAACGGATGCGCAGAATCCGCCGGTACGTAGTAGTAGGGTGCCTCTTTACCCACGCTGGAGTGGCTTGCACTCATTCTTATTCTCCTGAGTCCTGCAATCGATCAAAATCGAAAAAACAAATAAACCGAAACAAACGGACGGTCCGTGAATAATCCCACAATCCTATTGGCCAGCCATGTTGCTCACAATAAAGCGCGCCAACGTGACTAAGCTGACAACAAACACGACGCCAAACAAAAGCCCTGTCAAAATCACATGCACGGGGTTGAGCTTGGCGATATCGTTGCGCAAGCCTGCTCCCTTTCGCACGCCAAACATCGCCCACAAAACCGCTCGCAATGTCTGAAAAAAACTTAACTTGCGCTGCTCACTTTCGGCCAGAGGCTCGTCAGCCCTACTCATAAAGCCCCTGGGGTTTCGCTAATTTTCCGAAACACAACCCAAACGAACAACACCACAACAATCACTAAAAAAATCAAACCCGTTCTTTTATTCTTGCGGCGTTGATCTGGGGTCATATCAATCCTAGCTAAATTAACGAACCACGGGGGGTGTTTCAAATGTGTGGAATGGCGCTGGTGACGGAACAGTCCACTCCAAACCTTCGGCACCTTCCCAAGGCTTGGCAACCGCTTGCTCGCCCTTGCCTGCATACGCTTTGTAGACCACATACATGAAGATCAACTGCGACAAACCGAACCAGAATGCACCGATCGTTGCGATCTGATGGAAGTCAGTGAACTGTGATGCGTAATCTGCGTAGCGACGTGGCATACCAGCCAAGCCCAAAAAGTGCATGGGGAAGAAGGTGATGTTGAATGAAATCATGCTCATCCAGAAGTGCCACTTACCCAAGCGCTCGTCATACATCTTGCCGGTCCACTTTGGTAACCAGTAGTAGGCGCCAGCAAATAAAGCAAACAAAGAACCAGCAACCAAAACGTAGTGAAAGTGAGCAACCACGTAGTACGTGTCATGAACCTGAATGTCGATCGGTGCCACCGACAGAATCAGACCTGTAAAGCCACCCAATGTAAACACAAAGATGAAGCCAATGGCAAACAACATGGGTGTTTCAAAAGTCATGGAGCCTTTCCACATGGTGGCGACCCAGTTAAACACTTTTACACCCGTTGGGATCGAGATCAGCATTGTCGCGTAAACAAAGTACAGCTGCGCTGTGACTGGCATACCGGTCGTGAACATATGGTGCGCCCAGACTATGAACGACAGAATCGCAATGGAGGCGGTTGCATACACCATAGAGGCATAACCAAACAACTGCTTACGGGCAAACGCTGGCACGATGGCCGAAATAATCCCGAATGCTGGCAGAATCATGATGTAAACCTCGGGGTGACCGAAGAACCAAAAGATGTGCTGGTAAAGCACAGGGTCACCACCAGCAGCGGCGTTAAAGAACGCGGTGCCAAAGTGACGGTCAGTCAGGATCATCGTAATGGCGGCAGCCAGCACGGGCATCACAGCAATCAAGAGGTAAGCGGTAATCAACCAAGTCCAGCAGAACAATGGCATCTTCATCAAGGTCATGCCAGGTGCGCGCATGTTCAGGATGGTGACAACAATGTTGATCGCACCCATGATGGAAGAAGCGCCCATGAGATGAATGGCGAAAATCGCCAAATCCATACCTGGACCCATCTGTAAAGTTAGGGGCGCATAGAGCGTCCAACCAGCGGCTGTTGCGCCACCAGGCACAAAGAAAGAGGTCGTCAGCAAGATGGCGGCGACGGGCAGCAACCAGAAACTGAAGTTGTTCATCCGTGCAAATGCCATGTCAGAGGCGCCGATCTGTAGCGGGATCATCCAGTTTGCAAAACCCACAAAGGCCGGCATGATCGCGCCGAACACCATGATCAGGCCGTGCATGGTTGTGAACTGGTTGAATAATTCCGGCTGGAAAAACTGGATGCCAGGCATGAACAGTTCCGTTCTGAGCAACAGCGCCAGAAGGCCACCTTCTAAAAACATGGTGAACGCAAAGATCAAATACATCGTGCCGATGTCTTTGTGGTTGGTTGCAAACAACCAGCGGCGCCACCCATGGGGCGCACCGTGGGCGTGATCATCATGATGACCGTCAGAGATGTCCTCGCCTTTGCCTGGGATCTGATCTACGGTAACGCTACTCATGCTTCTCTCCTGACCTGAGTCGGTTTTGAGCACCCGGCCGGCGGGTGTAGTGACAATACATTAACGAGTATTGAATTAAAAACGTCATGGATACTGCAGATTCACCGGGGGTTACCCCCGGTTTTAATTAAAATCGAGCGTCACTAACTTTTAAAGGGGCACTCACGGGAGCGATCTTATTGACGCCATCGTTTAGGGGCTGTTGAGCCGCCAACGCACCAGCAGTCTCGGACGGTGCGGGTTCGTTGACGACACCAGCCATCTTGGCTTGCCGCTCAGCAGCCCAAGCCGCAAAATCCTCTTTTGTGACCACGCTCACAACAATGGGCATGAAGGCATGATCTTTACCGCAAAGCTCCGCGCACTGCCCGCGGTAAACACCCACTTTTTCAGCACGGAACCATGTGTCACGCAAAAAGCCAGGAATAGCATCTTGCTTGACACCCAAATCGGGCACCATCCAAGAGTGAATCACGTCAGCAGCTGTCACCACAATGCGAACTTTCTGTCCGATCGGCACAACCAAGGGTTGGTCGACCTCCATCAAATAGAACTCGCCTTTGGGTTCAAGGTTTTGTATTTGAGCACGAGGTGTCGCAAGGGTGGATAGCAACTCAACACCGGTGGCAGGCCCATCAAGGTATTCGTAACCCCATTTCCACTGGTAACCCGTGACTTTAATCGTCATGTCAGCACCAGACGTGTCTTTCATCGCAACCACGGTCCGTGTTGCTGGTAGCGCCATGCCAATGACGATCAAGAATGGAATCACCGTCCAGGCAATTTCAATGCCGACGTTTTCATGGAAAGTGGCCGGCTTGGCCCCTTTTGACTTGCGGTGAGCCCAGATGGAATAGAACATCACACCGAACACACCCACAAATATCACCAAACAGATGATCAACATCATCCAATGTAGCCAAGCCACATCGCGGGCGATTTGCGTCACGCCAGTGGTTAAGTTCAGCTGGTTAACCTTAGGCCCTCCAGGCATGTCTTGCACTTGTGCGCTGGCCAAGCCAGTCATTAGCAAGGCACAGGCCGTCAGGAGATATCCCTTTAACTTCATCATGCTCACCTCGAGACAATGCTTTAAACAACCGATTTTTGAGTTGGTAGGCGATCTATGCCAAACCAGCGCGTGCTGAGCGCTCAAACCGGGAAAGTGAAATCTTAATCAACAATATTGTGAATTATAGCGAAGCTGAGCGTAACTGGCGAAAGCCCCGTTACAATTTGTGGAATCCTTCGGAATCGTCAGAGATGATCAATCAAGACCTAATGCGTCAATCGTTAAGCGCGTTTTTAGCCCAAGCCCTGCAAAACACCCAACAAACACCTCACGCTGGTTCACCGTCTTTGGTGATCGCCGACCAAAAATGTGGCTCAATCTTCCCGCCCGCTGCCCAAATCTTACGCGAACACTTTCCGACTCTTTTTTCCGGGAGTGCCTTGGTCATAAGCTCCAATTTGTCGCGCGATCAGATCGATCAACAGCTTAATGCGTTCTCACAATGCTTGCTTAATGCGGGTTGCCTACCCAAGTGGCGCGATGAGTTACTCGATGTTTGGGCGGGCGGTCAATCGATCGCAGCCATCGAACGCGGTGCCGTTAGGGCCTTGGGACTGGTGACCCGTGCCGTGCACCTCAATGCTTGGTCTGAATCAGGCGATCTGTGGGTTGCTCGTCGAGCCCTCGATAAAGCCACCGATCCCGGCCTGTGGGACACCCTGGTGGGCGGCTTGGTTGGTCTTGGTGAGGGGGACGACTTGGCTTTGGTGCGCGAGACGGCCGAAGAGGCGGGTCTCGACGAGCGGGCTCTGGCTCACCGCACCCCATTGAGAGTCATCACCCGCATGCAGCGTCGATTGCCCGAAGGTTTTCAGTGTGAAGATGTCATCACTTGCGAGTGCGTGTTGCCATTGGATGTGGTGCCAGAGAATCAAGACGGCGAAGTCATGACAATCGTGGCCTTGCCGCCTAAAGAGGTGGCACAAATGTTATTGGATAATGTGTTCACCGTTGAAGCCGGCATTGTCATCTCCCAAGAGCTCTTGGATCAAATGGATCGCAGGGATCGACTATGTCAGGCTTGAACGACCCACCTCTAAGGCGCGCAACCGCTCTTTGGCCACTTTTTCGATCGCCTCTCGCAGTTGCGAGTCGCTAGCCACCAAGTTTTTAAAGTCTTTGGCCGACAACTCGAGTAACTTGGTGTAACCCAAAGAGCGCACCTCGAACTCAGGCGCATCAGGTTTAAGCAGGTACAGCTCACCAAAAAACTCGCCTGACCCCAGCTCAATATGAGTCGCATCGGGTAACAACACAGAAACCGCACCTGAAGCCACAAAGTAAAGCGAAGGGTTTGGTTTGCTTGGTCCTTGAATGAGTTCGTTTGGCATGGCCAAGCGTGTGCGTAAGGATTTCACCAAAGGTCGGAGTGCTTGGTCTGATAAGGCACTGAGCAACGGTACTTTATGCACCAAATCCACCGACGCCAATTCGATGTCCAGTGGCGCTTGCTGGTCTAAAAAGTACCAGCGGTCGTCGAGTTGCGCCATCAGCGCGTCGTAGACTTCACCCGAAATTAATGAGTCAGACAGCATTTGCCGGTAACGGCTTCTTTCTAGCGTGCGCGCAAGCTTGCCCAGGTAGTTTTCCTCGAGCCATTGCGCAAACGCAGGGTATTGCAAGCGCATGGCCTGCATGTTCTCGTCAACGAGTTGCAGGCGCATGCGCAAGCACTGCGTGATGCTTTCGGTTGCCGCATCGCCAATCATGGGGCGAGTTTTTTGATCAGCAAAGACCAAAAGCCGTCGTGTCGCCCAGCGAATACCCACGAGCTCGACAAACCGTTGGCTCAAGGCGCGCCCAAGCCAGCGTTGGACCCCAACAAACTGATTGATATAGAGCATCAATCGAAAGACCCGCGGGTAGTCGAGCGAGCGCCTAAGGCCTTGCTCAAAGCCAGCTAGGCCATTGGCTTTGACTTGGTCTTCGAGGCGCTCAGACAGGGCCAAGAGACGCTCGGCTGTACGAGCGTCAAACCCTTGCTCCCGAAGACCCGCAAAAAACAACTCGAACTCGCGCTTCACGACCATCGAAAGGCCCAGCTGCACCCGATCGTCGTGGCTAAACTGATCAATCTGTGCATCCGAAATGCTCGTCACGCTGGCGTCAAACACATGGCTGATGCGTTGGCGGGCGCTGCGACTGATTTGTTCGTCAACGGCAATTCGTTCGGTTTCTTTTTGCAGCTCAGAAACGGTTATTACTAACGCTTGATTCCGCAAGGCGCGCTCGTTGGTGGTTAACTTGTCCAATCCCAGCAGTCGAATCAAGGGCCGCAACGTTAAACCGTTGATCATCAATGAGCTCAGTACAAAGCCAGTGGCGCCAATCGCCACGAATGAACGCACGTCACTGGGCAGATCACGGTGTTCAGTCACGGCTAAGGCCAGTGCCAGCGACAACGCCCCGCGCAGGCCACCCCAACAAATAACCGTTTTGTAGCGGTTATCTACACGCGTGCCGACCGCTGCTGTGAGTAAGGGCAGCAACCCAAAAACCGTCACCATCCGTGCCAAAAGCGCCATCAGCATCATCATGGCAACAATGCCCAAGTGCATCCAAGTGGCGTCGGCCATTAAACGCGGAATCATCATGGCGGCGAACACAAACACCAGCGAGGTTGCCCAAAAGCCAAACTGTTTCCAAGACTCGGCCATGGCATAAAAGGTAGTCGGTGTGACGCGCGTTCGACCAACCGAGCCAACAACGAGCCCTGCCACAACCGTTGAAACCACCCCAGAGACCTCGAAATATTGTTCCGCAATGATGTAAGACAGGTAGGCCATTGCCACTGTTAATGAAATTTCAGCCGATGGCCAGCCCCGCAGCAAGGGCAGCGCAGCGCAGGCTATGTGGCCGATGATAAAACCACAGAAGGCACCACCAACCAGTAAGTCTAAAAAAGTCAGTGCCATGCTGCCGGGTGCCCATCCCCCGGTGCCGCCGCTGGCCACAATGCCTAACATCACCGAATAAAGCGCAATCGCTGCCGCATCGTTTAAAAGGCTTTCGCCCTCAACAATCGTGGTCAACCGTTTGGGGGCGCCGACCTCTTTGAAGATGCTGACCACTGCAGCAGGATCGGTGGTCGCGATGATGGCGCCGAGCAATAAACAGACGGCCACGCTAAAGTTCGAAATGCGCGAAACACCAAAACCCACAAATATGGTGCATATGAGTACTGCCACCACAGCCAAAAGCAAAATCGGCGCCAAGTCACCCATCATTCTGCGCACATTCATGGCCAGCGCTGTTTCAAACAACAGCACTGGCAAAAAAACCACCAAGATGGTGTCAGAAGGGATTTCGAAGGCTTGTAAGGATGTCAGGTAGTCTCCGAGCCAAGCCGGTGCCCATTGATTGGTGTGAATCAAGTAGCCCAGCAAAGCGCCCACAGCAGACAGCAACAAGGCGTTGGGAAGGCGTAAAAGGCTTGCCAAAGGCGACAAAAAACAGACCAAGATCAAAAGGCCAGACAAACCAAAAACAAGCGTGCTTGCATCCATGCTCGTTATGGTATCTGAGAAGTAACCAATTGCAACAAACCAAGCCTGTCTCTGGCGATAGACTGCCAACAGCCGTGCTTATGAAAACGGGCGTAAAGTGGGAGTCCAACCGGCAAAAGTAATACCGGTTGGATTGATCGCGGTTATTGCGTTTTGGCTATTGTTAAGCGGGCTGTAGCGCGAGGCGCATTTTTTTGAAGGCCGAAGCTTCGATTTGCCGAATCCGCTCAGCGGACACACCAAACTCATCGGCCAACTCATGTAATGTGGCACCGCCCTCATCATTAAGCCAACGGGCGGTGACAATTTTACGAGCGCGCTCATCGAGGGTATCAAGCGCCTCGAGCAGGCCTTCACCATGCAAGGTGTCCTGTGACTGGCGGGCAATGACCTCGGTTGGGTCATAGGCACCGTTGTCTGACAAGTAGTCTATGGGGCTGTGGCTGTCTTCATCGTGCGTAGGCGTGTCCAGAGACATTTCTCGGCCCGTCATTCGAACTTCCATTTCGCGCACATCTTGAGTGCGAACATTCAGGTCTTTGGCCATTTGATCAACCGCTGCTGGATTCAAGCTGCCGCCATCGGGACGCATTCTTCTTAAGTTAAAGAAAAGCTTGCGTTGCGCTTTGGTGGTCGCGACTTTAACTAGGCGCCAGTTGCGCACAATAAATTCGTGAATTTCAGCTTTGATCCAGTGCACGGCAAACGAGACCAAGCGAACACCACGCTCGGGGTCATATCGTTTGACTGCTTTCATAAGACCGACGTTGCCTTCTTGAATCAGGTCGGCATGCGCGAGGCCATAGCCCAGATACTGGCGAGCGACCGACACGACTAGCCGTAAATGTGACAACACCAAATCGCGAGCGGCGTCTAAATCGCCGTCTTCGCGTAGCTTGACGGCCAACGCGTTCTCTCGCTCAGCGCTCAACACTGGAATCTGGTTAACCGCTGAAATGTAAGCCTCAATCGATCCGAGCGCACCGGGGTTCGCCATGGCGACAGCCATATTGGTGGGTGACAGCGCAAGATTTCGTTCAGTTGACATCTGTGCCTCCGTACGCATTGAGGTAAAAATGGGGTCTGGTTTCAATATTGTGTGTACCTCTTATTGATATATTAGCACTCACAACGAGCGAGTGCTAATAGGACAAAAAAGATGTCACTGAGTTCCGTCATTTTTGAGCGAAATCGGTAGCATAATTGAGCACAACCGTTGTCCATGCGAGGAAATAGCCCATGCGGCTCGCTCGGCTCTACGCCCCAGGATTGCCACAGCTGGTGCAGGCCAGTTTTGTGCCTCATCTGGCACAGGCTTGGCAAGAATCGCTTGAAAAAGCGCCTTTTGGGCTGCTGGTCGATTGGGTGCGGCAGTTCGCACAGGCTGAGGGCGTGCGAGTACATGGGTGGTCCCTCACCCCGCAGGCCTTATCGTTACTGGTCACCCCAACAGACAGGCCCTCTATCAGTCGTTTGATGCAAAACATCGGCAGGCACCTCTCAGCACACTTAAAGTGCGGCGGGGTGTTTGTCGGGCGCTACCGCAACACGGTGCTTGAGCCCGGTCAATGGGTTTTGCCTACCTTGGTATGGCTTGAAACAACGCCAGTGACTACCGGCTATGCCCCGAGTGCACTGGCCTGGCGTTGGTCCTCGGCGCCGCAGCACTGTGGCGAGCCCGATGCGCAACGCGCATTTGTCCAAGATCATCAGGATTATTGGCGCTGTGGCAACACGCCGTTTGACCGGCAGGCCAAATATCGGGCAATGTTGCTGGCGGGTTTGGACTTGGCCCAAAGACAGCAGATTGAGTTCGCCATCAAAGGCCAGTGGGCACTAGGGTCGGCGGTTTTCGCCAAAAGTTTAGAAACTGTCGCTTCGCGCCGGGCCACGCCCAAACAGCGGGGACGGCCAAGCAAAGCCCCCTAGCGCTAGCCAGCGCGAAAATCACACGGTATTGATCTGTCCCCATTATTTTATTTGAAATAAGAAAAATGTTTTTATTGGGGACAGACCCTTTATTATTTTCTTGCAATCTTCGTGAGACAGCAGTATCTTCATCTTCCGCGCTGCAATACGCCGCGGTTGCCATGGAGCCTAGTATGCCTACTTTTCCGCTGACGTTTCAACAGAAACCCGCCGCCCCTCTTTCGCGTGCCCCAGAAGCGCAAGGCCTTTATTCGCCGACCAATGAGCATGATGCTTGCGGCGTGGGGTTTGTGGCCCACATCAAGGGTCAACCCTCGCACTCGATCATTACCCAGGGTCTGATGATTCTAGAAAACATCGACCACCGTGGCGCTGTTGGTGCCGATAAATTGATGGGTGATGGCGCCGGTATCCTGATTCAAATCCCCGATGCGCTTTATCGTGAAGACATGGCCGCCCGAGGCGTGATATTGCCTGAGCCGGGTGAGTATGGCGTGGCCATGGTGTTTTTACCCAAAGAGATGGCCTCCCGTCTGGCCTGTGAGCAGGCGCTTGAGCGTGCCGTGCATGCTGAGGGTCAAGTGGTGCTCGGTTGGCGTGATGTGCCGATAGACGCTGATATGCCCATGTCGCCAACGGTAAAAGCCTGTGAGCCTGTGATTCGTCAGCTCTTTATTGGTCGCGGTGCCAATGTGATGGTGCCCGATGCGCTTGAGCGTAAGCTCTATGTGATCCGTAAGACTGCCAGCCACGCGATTTACAAAATGAAGCTCGCGCACGGCACAGAGTATTTTGTGCCGTCCGTTTCCGTGCGGACGGTGGTCTACAAAGGCCTATTACTGGCCAACCAAGTGGGCCAGTACTACCGCGATTTAAGCGATCCCCGCGCCGTGTCAGCCTTGGCGTTGGTGCACCAACGCTTCTCGACCAACACGTTCCCCGCTTGGCCATTGGCTCATCCCTATCGCTTGATTGCGCACAACGGTGAGATCAACACCGTGAAGGGCAACTACAACTGGTTGCGCGCTCGCGAAGGCACGATGGAATCAGCCGTGCTTGGCGACGATCTCGCCAAGCTTTACCCGATTGTCTACCCCGGCCAGTCCGACACCGCCACCTTTGACAACTGTCTTGAGTTGTTGGTGATGTCAGGTTATTCCTTGGCCCACGCCATGATGATGATGATCCCCGAGGCTTGGGAGCAACACACGCACATGGATCCGTCGCGTCGTGCGTTCTACGAGTATCACGCCGCGATGATGGAGCCATGGGATGGCCCAGCGGCGGTCGCCTTTACCGATGGTCGCCAAATTGGTGCCACCCTAGACCGCAATGGCCTGCGTCCGGCGCGTTACTTAATCACCGATGACGATTTGGTGATCATGGCTTCTGAAGCCGGGGTTTTGCCGATCGCCGAGAGTCGTATTGTTCAAAAATGGCGTCTGCAGCCCGGCAAGATGTTCTTGATCGACTTAGAGCAGGGTCGTATCATTGGTGATGACGAAATCAAGTCGCAGTTGGCCAACAGCCGCCCCTACCGGCAGTGGATTGACCGGCTGCGTGTCAAGCTCGAAAGCTTACCCACGCCCGATGCGGCAGCCAAAGCTCAGACACAGTCGCCTATTTCCTTACTCGATCGCCAACAAGCATTTGGTTGGACCCAAGAAGACTATAAGTTCATCTTGGATCCCATGGCTCACGCTGGTGAAGAGGCGACCGGTTCCATGGGCAACGACACACCGTTGGCGGTGCTGTCAGATCGCGCCAAACCGTTTTATAACTACTTCAGACAGTTGTTTGCTCAGGTAACCAACCCACCGATTGATCCCATCCGTGAACAGTTGGTGATGTCTTTGGTCTCTTTCATTGGTCCCAAGCCCAATCTGCTTGATATCAATAACGTCAACCCGCCATTGCGCCTTGAGATCGCCCAGCCGGTCCTTGATGAAAACGCCATGGCACAGTTACGTGACGTGGATCACATCACGGGTTTGAAGTTCCGCAGTTTTGAGCTTGACATCACTTACCCTGCCGCTTGGGGTTCTGAAGGAATCGAGGCACGCATCGCGGCTTTGTGTGCCAGTGCCGCCGATGCGGTGATCAGCGGCTACAACGTGCTGATTTTGTCGGATCGTTTGGTCGATGCTGACCGAGTCGCGATCCCTGCGCTTCTGGCAACATCGGCCATACACCAGCACCTCATCACCGCTGGCGTTCGGACGCTGACTGGTTTGGTGGTCGAAACCGGGTCGGCACGCGAAGTGCATCACTTTGCGCTGCTTGGTGGTTATGGTGCTGAAGCCATCCACCCTTACCTCTCGCTTGAGACGGTGCGCGCCAAAGCCGAAAACGGCGATTTGGCGGTTAAGAACTACATCAAGGCCATCGGTAAGGGCTTAAACAAAGTCATGTCCAAAATGGGCATCTCAACTTTCATGTCGTATTGCGGTGCGCAGATTTTTGAAGCGGTTGGCTTGCATTCAGAACTCATCAAAAAGTACTTCCCTGGCACCACCAGCAACATTGAAGGCGTTGATGTTTTTGAGATTGCCGAAGAAGCCTTGCGTGTTCACCACTCGGCCTTTAGCAAAGATCCCGTTTTGGCCAATGCACTAGAGGCGGGTGGCGATTACGCTTACCGCGTTCGCGGCGAGCAGCACATGTGGACGCCTGACGCGATTGCAAAATTGCAACATGCCAGCCGTGCAAACAACTACTCGACTTACAAAGAGTACGCCCAAATGATCAATGATCAGAGCAAGCGTCACATGACTTTGCGTGGGTTGTTTGAGTTTAAGTTTGATCCGAGCCAAGCCATTGCTCTAGAGGAAGTTGAGCCCACCAAGGAGATCGTCAAGCGATTTGCAACGGGTGCCATGTCCTTGGGTTCAATTTCGACAGAAGCGCACGCTGTTTTGGCGGTTGCCATGAATCGCATCGGTGGCAAATCAAACACCGGTGAAGGTGGTGAGGACGATTTGCGTTACCGCCGTGAAATGCAATCGGGTGGTAGTGATATTCAGGACGGTGACTCACTGGCCTCTGTGCTCGGTTCAGATCGGATCGAAGCCGATGTGCCCTTGCGCAAAGGCGACTCCTTGCGCTCAAAAATCAAGCAAGTGGCCTCAGGTCGATTTGGTGTTAACGCGGAATATTTGGCTAGCGCCGATCAAATTCAGATCAAAATGGCACAAGGCGCAAAACCTGGCGAAGGCGGTCAGTTGCCTGGTCACAAGGTCTCGGAATACATCGCCAAGTTGCGTTGCTCGGTGCCTGGCGTTGGTTTGATTTCACCACCCCCACACCACGACATCTACTCGATCGAAGATTTGGCGCAGTTGATACATGACTTAAAAAATGCCAATGCGCGTGCCTCGATTTCGGTCAAATTGGTCTCTGAAGTTGGTGTGGGTACCGTGGCAGCAGGTGTGGCCAAAGCCAAGTCTGATCACGTGACGATTGCTGGCCATGACGGTGGCACTGGCGCTTCACCCATTTCATCGATCAAGCACGCTGGCACACCTTGGGAACTGGGCTTGGCTGAAACCCAGCAAACGTTGGTGATCAATAACCTGCGAAGCCGCATCCGGGTGCAAGCAGACGGTCAAATGAAAACCGGCCGTGATGTGGTGGTTGGTGCGTTGCTTGGTGCCGATGAATTTGGTTTTGCGACCGCGCCATTGGTGGTTGAGGGCTGCATCATGATGCGCAAATGCCACCTCAATACTTGCCCGGTTGGTGTGGCTACGCAAGACCCCGTCTTGCGCCAGAAATTTCAAGGCAAACCCGAACACGTGGTGAACTACTTCTTCTTCGTTGCCGAAGAAGTGCGAGAGCTGATGGCCCAACTCGGCGTGCGTCAATTCGATGAGCTGATTGGTCGTACTGATTTGCTCGATACCCGCCAAGGCATCGAGCACTGGAAGGCGCACGGTTTGGACTTCACCAAGGTGTTTTATCAGCCAATTAGTTCAAGCCCACGCTATCACGTTGAGACTCAAGACCACGGCCTTGAGGCCGCGTTAGATCACCAGTTGATTGAACGCAGCAAGCAAGCCATTGAAAATGGTGAGAAGGTCTCCTTCATCACACCGGTGCGTAACCGCAACCGTAGCGTTGGCGCCATGTTGTCCGGTGAAATCGCCCGTCGACACGGCAACGACGGTTTGGCCGATGATGCAATCCACATCCAACTCAACGGCAGCGCCGGACAAAGCTTTGGGGCGTTTTTGGCGCATGGCGTGACCTTTGATTTGGTGGGTGAAGGCAACGATTACGTCGGTAAAGGATTGGCAGGCGGGCGCATTATCGTGCGTAGCCCCAACGACTTCCGTGGGTTTGGTCCTGAACAAATCATTGTGGGCAACACCGTGCTCTACGGCGCCACTTTTGGTGAGGCTTACTTAAGTGGCGTGGCGGGTGAGCGCTTTGCGGTTCGTAATTCGGGCGCCCTTGCCGTGGTCGAGGGCACGGGGGATCACGGCTGTGAGTACATGACAGGCGGCACCGTGGTGGTGCTCGGTCGCACCGGTCGCAACTTTGCCGCTGGCATGTCAGGTGGGGTGGCTTATGTCTACGATCCTGAGCGCCAGTTCGCTGAGAACTGCAACCTGAGTATGGTCGAGCTTGAGCCTGTGCTCACAGCGGCTGAGCAGAAAGAAAAAATAGGTATAGAAGGCTGGCACAGTTCCAGTCGTGATCTAGAGCGCGAAACAGATGAAGTCATTCTGAAACGCTTGATCGAAAACCACTTCCGCTACACCGGCAGCTTTAGGGCTCGTGACATCTTGGGTAATTGGCAAAGCGCTCGCGGTTTTTTCGTGAAAGTCATGCCAATGGAATATCGTCGTGCCTTGGGTGAATTGTGGGACAAGGCCAACCCAGCAGCCAAAGCTGCTTAACGAGGGGATATAGAAATCATGGGTAAGGTAACTGGTTTTTTAGAACTAAAGCGCCTGTCAGAGGCCTACGAGGCACCTGAGTCAAGGGTGAAGCATTGGCGAGAGTTTGTCGTGCGTCTGACCGACGCCGAAGCTGGCAAGCAGGGTGCGCGATGCATGGACTGCGGCATTCCATTCTGTAACTCGGGCTGTCCGGTCAATAACATCATTCCCGACTGGAATGATTTGGTGTTTCGCCAGCAATGGCGCGAGGCCCTGACTGTGTTGCATTCGACCAATAACTTTCCTGAGTTCACAGGTCGTATTTGCCCAGCACCTTGTGAGGCCGCCTGTACGTTGACCATCAATAACGACCCGGTTGGCATCAAGTCAATCGAACACGCCATTATCGACAAGGGTTGGGAAGAGGGTTGGGTTGTGCCGCAACCACCGAGCTCGCGCACGGGCAAGAAAGTCGCCGTGGTGGGTTCTGGCCCAGCCGGTATGGCTGCAGCGCAGCAATTGGCTCGCGCCGGTCACGATGTGACGGTGTTTGAGAAGCAAGACCGTATTGGTGGTTTGTTGCGCTATGGCATTCCTGATTTCAAGCTCGAGAAGCGCTTGATTGATCAACGAATTGCGCAAATGCAAGCCGAAGGTGTGACGTTTTGTCCATCGACCTATATCGGCTCACCAGATGACAGCATGGCCGCTGGCTTGACGGTCATGACCCCGGCGCAGCTAGACGAGGCGTTTGATGCCGTGGTCTTGTCAGGCGGTTGTGAAAACCCACGTGATTTGCCCGTCGAAGGCCGAGAGCTCGATGGTGTGATGTTTGCCATGGACTTCTTACGTCCCCAAAACAAAGTGGTGGCCGGTGATAATGTGTCAGGCCAAACCTTGGCAAAAGGCAAGCACGTGGTGGTGATTGGTGGTGGTGACACGGGTTCGGATTGCGTGGGCACCAGCAACCGTCATGGTGCGGTGTCAGTGACACAAATTGAGTTGATGCCCAAACCCCCCGAACATGAAAACGTGGCCATGACCTGGCCGTACTGGCCCGCCAAGTTGCGCACGTCTTCCTCGCACGATGAAGGCGTGGATCGCGATTGGGCCATCACGACCAAATCAATCAAAGGCGAGAAAGGAAAAGTCACCAAAATCATTGGCGCCAAGGTCGAGTGGTTGCGCGATGAGGCCACCGGTCAGATGAGAATGCAAGAAGTGGCGGGCTCAGAGTTCGACATCAAAGCCGACTTGGTGTTATTGGCCATGGGCTTTGTGTCACCGATTAACCAAATGTTGCAATCATTTGGTGTTGAGATGGATCCGCGCGGCAACGCGCGGGCCAACACCGATGACTACCAGACTAGCGTGCCCAAGATTTTTGCGGCGGGTGATGTGCGTCGTGGTCAGTCATTGGTGGTTTGGGCCATTCGCGAGGGTCGACAGTGCGCCCGCGCGGTCGACGAGTTTTTGATGGGCGTGAGCGAACTGCCTCGCTAGTGACACCCCGTTGCCTGCATTGATCCTACCGGGTTCATGGCGCCACAGTACAATGGCGTCATGAATTTTTCCAGCCCCGCTGCTGCCGAGCGCGAATCCGATCCGTCCGATCCCAACGTTTTGCTGTCGTTTGACCGCGTGACGTTGGGCTATGGTGACTTTGTGGTTTTGGCGAATTTGTCTCTGCAAATCAAAGCCGGTGAGGTCGTGGCCCTCATGGGCGGCTCAGGGTCTGGTAAAACCACGCTCATGCGAGCGGCAACTGGCCAATTGTCTCCCCAAGCTGGTGTTGTTTCGGTGTTTGGGCAATCCATCGTCGGTCTAGGGGGGGCGGGATTGCAATCGCTGCGCCAGCGCATGGGCGTGTTGTTTCAGCACGGCGCCCTGTTCACAGACCTGAATGTGTTTGAGAACGTGGCGTTCCCATTGCGCGAACACACGACGCTTTCAGAAGCTGAGTTGACCCACAAAGTATTGGAAACACTCGATGCGGTTGGTTTGAAGGCGGCCGCTCATTTGAAACTGTCAGCCATATCCGGTGGCATGGCCCGCCGCGTGGCATTGGCTCGTGCCGTGGTGCGTGAACCTGAATTGGTGTTTTATGACGAACCGTTCGCCGGTTTAGATCCTATTTCCATGGGCGTCACCGCGCGTCTCATACGTCGTTTGTCTGACCGTTTGGGTTGCGCCTCGGTGCTCATTACCCACGATGTGGCGGAATCGTTTGCCATTGCCGATACGGTCTACCTTGTCGGTCAAGGTGAGCTCAAAGCCCATGGATCGCCAGCCACGCTTGGTGAATCGAATGACCCTTATGTGCGACAGTTTTTGGATGGTGCGCCCGACGGTCCTGTTGCCTTTGACTACCCTGTGACGCCAGACTTTGAACGCTGGGCTGCGTGCAAAGGGGTTGGACCATGAATGCGCTGGCAGCCGTGGGCCGCTTCACCCTTGAAAAGCTGGTTGTGCTGGGTCAACTGGCGCGCTTTTTTGGCATGCTGGTCACACGACTGGGTATTGTGGTTAAGCGCCCGCGTTTGGTGATCCAGCAAGTACACTTTATTGGCAACTATTCGCTGCTCATTATTTTGGTGTCTGGCTTGTTTGTGGGTTTCGTGTTGGGCTTACAAGGCTACTACACGCTAAACCGCTACGGCTCTGAAGAAGCGTTAGGCCTGTTGGTGGCATTGTCGTTGGTGCGTGAACTTGGGCCTGTGGTCACGGCGCTTTTGTTTGCGGGGCGTGCGGGGACATCTTTGACCGCCGAGATTGGTTTGATGAAGGCCGGTGAACAGTTATCAGCCATGGAGGTCATGGCGGTTGATCCGATTCGCCGGGTCTTGGTGCCTAGATTCTTGGGCGGCATCATCGCCATGCCGATTTTGGCGGCGGTGTTTTCCATGATGGGTATTTTGGGTGGTTGGTTTGTTGGTGTGATTTTGATTGGTATCGACACGGGTGCCTTTTGGTCACAAATGCAAAACGGCGTTGATGTATTCAACGATGTGCTTAATGGTGTCATCAAAAGCGTGGTGTTTGGCGTGGCGGTGACTTTAATAGCGTTGTTTGAAGGGTGGCATTGTCGCCCGACCCCTGAAGGGGTGTCACGTGCCACCACGCGAACAGTGGTGGCAGGTTCTTTGGTGGTGCTCGGTCTGGATTTTGTTTTGACCGCGATCATGTTTAGTCACTAATGAGGTAAGCCGCATGTCCAATCAAAAGGTTGATGTCTGGGTTGGTCTATTTGTTATGCTGGGTATTGTGGCGCTGCTGTTTTTAGCGTTACGAGCGGGCAACTTGAGCAGCTTTTCGCTGGCCGACACCTATGCGGTTCAAGCTCGCTTTGACAACATTGGCGGTCTCAAAGTGCGGGCCCCCGTCAAAAGTGCTGGGGTTGTGGTGGGGCGCGTGGCTGATATTCGCTTTGATGATCAAACGTACAAGGCGGTGGTGACTGTCAATCTCGAACGAAACTTTGAGTTTCCCGCTGATACGTCTGCGAGCATCTTGACCTCTGGTCTGCTTGGCGAGCAGTTCATCGGTTTAGACGCCGGTGGCGAGGACCGTATGTTGGTTGCAGGCGATGACATTACACTGACGCAAAGTGCGATCATTCTTGAACAATTGATCAGCCAATTTCTTTATGGCAGCGCCGAACGAGAAGGGGCGGTCGATTGATTTCTTTTCAATGCAGTAACAGGTTAATGACGATGGTGAATGCTCACTGTGCCAGTTTGAAGCGTCTTTTCTTAATTTCGATAGCCGTGGTCCTGGGTGGCTGTGCGTCAACGCAAGCCCCAACTGACCCCGCTGACCCGTGGGAGGGCATGAACCGCGGTGTTTATGCGTTTAACGACGAGCTTGATCGCGGGATCTTCAGACCGGTGGCCGAACTGTATGCCTTTGTGACCCCGCGCCCAGTGCGCACCTGCATACGCAATGTTTATTTGAACATTGGAGAGATTTGGTCGGCCTTTAACAGCGCTTTGCAGCAGCGTCATTTTGATGCGATCAACACCGTGGGTCGCTTCATGTTTAACACCACCATGGGTTTGGGCGGATGTATTGACGTGGCCAGTATGAACGGGCAGCCGCGCATTCCCAATGATTTTGGTATCACCTTGGGTGTTTGGGGTGTGCCGCAAGGTCCTTACTTGGTGTTGCCGATTATTGGTGCAAGCTCAGTGCGTGATGGCGCCGGTGATGTTGTGAACTTGGTGGGTAACCAGCTCGACACCATCGGCATGATTAAAAATGTGCCGCTGCGTAACTCACTGTGGGGATTGGATTTTGTGGTGCGACGTGAAGCCTTGCTCACCGTCAGCAAAACAGTCGACAGCACCGCACTCGATCCTTACAGTTTCATACGAGATGCTTATTTGCAGCGTCGCGAGGCCCAAGTGTTGGGTGATCCGGATGCTCAAGCGCTGCCAGACTACGAAGATTATGAAGATGTGAAAGCGGACGAAAAAACGCTGGGCATCGTACCGGAGAAGTCACCATGAGTGTAGTGTTTCAGTTGTCAGGTCAGCGCCGGTTTGGTACTCAATTGAGTGTCTGGCTATTGATGGCTTTGGCTATCGTGTTTGGTTGCCAGGCCGCGGCGGCTGCGCCCAATCCGCAAGATCCTCCGCCGGTCTTTGTCCAGGCTGTGGCCGATGAGTTGCTCAGCGTGCTCAAAGCCGATCCCGCGGTCAGAAAACAAGACGTATCGCGCATCAACGAAATCGTGCAAGCCTATGTGATGCCTTACGTTAACTTTGAAAAAACCACGCGATTGTCAGCGGGTAAGCATTGGCGTGATGCCACGCCAGAGCAGCGTGCAGCGCTTGTTGAAGCCTTTCGCTCGACGCTGGTGCGCACTTACGCCGGCGCTTTATCGAAGATTGATAACGGCACCAGCATGGAAGTGTTGACCTTTCGTGGTGATGAAAACGCCAAAGACGTGGTGGTTCGTTCAAGCGTGGTCCAAGGCACCAACGTTCAGCCGATTCGCATCGACTATCGGCTTGAGAAAACACCGGAAGGTTGGCGCATTTACGACCTCAACGTTGAGAACATCTGGTTGATTCAAAACTACCGTGGCCAGTTTTCGCAAGAAATCAACCGATCAGGTATCGACGGACTGATCGCGGCTTTAAACAAGCGGAATAATCAATAAATAGAATGTCATCTGCCGCAATCGAATTTCAGCATATCCACAAAACCTATGTGACCCCCTACAAACACTGGTGGGACCGTTTGCTAAAAAAGCCTCGCAGTGGTCTGGTGGCCTTACAAGACATTGATCTACGCATTGAGTACGGTGAGTTTTTTGGCTTACTAGGCCCCAATGGTGCTGGCAAAACATCGTTGATCTCAATTTTGGCCGGTCTGTCCTACGCCACTTCAGGCCAAGCCTGGGTGTGTGGTCACAATGTGGTGACCGATTTCAGGCAGTCGCGCCGCTCCTTGGGTGTGGTGCCCCAAGAATTGGTCTACGACCCGTTTTTTACCGTTCGCGAGACCTTACGGATTCAGTCTGGCTATTTCGGCTTGCGGCACAACGACGATTGGATTGACGAAGTCCTCCATAATTTGGGCCTTTCAACGAAAGCCAATGCCAACATGCGGTCTTTGTCGGGTGGCATGAAGCGTCGCGTGTTGGTGGCTCAAGCACTGGTTCACCGCCCGCCGGTGATCGTGCTTGATGAGCCCACTGCGGGTGTGGATGTGGATCTTCGTCGCAGCCTTTGGGAGTTCATTGCACGATTGAACAAAGAAGGGCACACAATTTTGTTGACCACCCATTACCTTGAAGAAGCTGAGGCGCTGTGTGGCCGTATTGCCATGGTGCGTGAGGGCCGCGTGGTGGCCCTTGACACGACCGAGGCCTTGTTGGCGCGCGTCGGCGGTGCCGGATTGGAAGAGGCCTTTGTTCAGATCATGCGTGATGACCGTAACGCTCGGGCGGCCGCATGACACCATTGCAAGCCAATCCCCAGGTGCGTTCAGGTTTCTACACCCTGCTTTACAAAGAGTTGTTGCGGTTCTGGCGAGTGGGGTTTCAGACCATTGCCGCGCCAGTGATCACGGCATTGTTGTACCTAATCGTGTTTGCTCAGGTGTTGCAAGACCGCCTGCAGGTCTATGGTGAAATCCCTTACACCACTTTTTTGATACCGGGCTTGATGATGATGTCGATGTTGCAAAATGCCTTTGCCAACCCGTCATCCTCGTTGATCCAAAGCCGGGTGACTGGTAATTTGGTGTTTGTTTTACTCACACCCATATCAAACCGAGAGTTCTTTTCTGCGTACGTGTTGGCGGCTGTGGTGCGTGGTTTGTCTGTTGGTGCCGTGGTTTGGTTGGTTGCCTTATTGTTCTTTCCCTTGCCAGTGGTTGCACCCGTTTGGGTGATTGTGTTTGCGATGCTGGCCAGCGCCATCATGGGTATCTTGGGCTTGATCGCAGGACTGTGGTCAGAGAAGTTTGATCAGTTGGCGGCGTTTCAGAATTTCTTGATCATGCCCGCCACGTTTTTATCGGGTGTTTTTTACTCAATCCACATCTTGCCGCCATTTTGGCAGGGTGTCTCGCACTGGAACCCAATTTTTTATACGATAGATGGCTTTCGCTTTGGTTTTTTTGGGGTGTCTGACAGCTCACCTTGGTTAAGCCTAGCGGTGGTGTCGTTTGTATTTGTGGTGCTCACGGTCGTGGCAATGCGTTTGCTCGACAGTGGGTACAAGATGAGACTTTGATAGGATTGCCCCATGTTGCCTACACCAGAAGATATTCGTCGTTATATTGAAGAGGGCTTGACCTGTGACCGGGTTGAAGTCACCGGCGATGGCGCCCATTTTGAGGCGCTGATCGTGAGCCCTGCTTTTGAGGGCAAGCGCCCAATCGCGCGTCACCAGTTGGTTTATCAGGCACTTGGCCACCGCATGAAAGATGAGATTCATGCTTTGTCCATGAAAACACTGACACCCCAAGAGTATGGGGCGAAAGCCTAATGGATCGGCTCAGTATTCACGGCGGCGTACCCTTGCACGGCGAGGTTGAGATTTCGGGGGCTAAAAATGCCGCCCTGCCCATCCTTTGTGCCGCCCTGTTAACCGCAGACCCCTTGCGGCTTCACAACGTTCCAGAGCTCAAAGACATTGCCACGGCGTTGCGACTACTGAAGCAACTTGGGGTAGAAAGCGCGCGCGACAACGCGCAGACCGTTGAGATCTGTGCCCAAACGGTCAGCTCGCTGGAAGCGCCATACGATCTGGTCAAAACCATGCGCGCCTCGATTTTGGTTTTGGGGCCACTGCTCGCGCGCTTTGGTGAGGCGCGCGTCAGTTTGCCCGGCGGTTGCGCGATCGGCCAGCGGCCGGTCGATCAACACATCAGTGGCCTAGAGGCCCTCGGCGCTGAGATACGCATTGAGCATGGCTATGTGATTGCGCGCGCCAAGCGCTTGCGCGGTGCGGTGATTCGCACCGACATGGTGACCGTCACCGGCACAGAGAACCTGATGATGGCCGCGACCTTGGCTGAAGGCACGACTGTTTTAGAGAACGCGGCGCGTGAACCGGAAGTGGTGGATTTGGCCAACTTGCTTATCAAAATGGGTGCTCGCATCACTGGGCACGGCTCTGATCGTATCGTGATCGAAGGTGTGCCCGCATTGCATGGGGCTGAGCACACGGTTATTGCCGACCGCATCGAGGCGGGTAGCTTCCTGTGCGCGGTGGCCGCT